>Ga0210409_10007904_pt1 | contig 10904 bp, 10 predicted proteins | sample IncBWH17MmetaG_FD_161649 | JGI IMG/M metagenome (GOLD analysis project Ga0210409, IMG submission 161649) | Forest soil microbial communities from Barre Woods Harvard Forest LTER site, Petersham, Massachusetts, United States - Inc-BW-H-17-M | ecosystem: Environmental > Terrestrial > Soil >...
CAGCGGAGCGTTCACGCGAACGCCGGCATCCATGTCGACCAGCGCCACGATGTAGGGCGCAGCGGCCTTGAAGAAGAAGTTGAAGGGATGGTGGCAGACCGTCCAGGTATGGATCGCACCACCCGTCGGCGCTTCCTTGAAAGTGCTCTCCGTCGAAAAGCAATACGGGCAGACCGGCCGCGGATAGTGGCGGACCTTGCCGCAAGAGGCGCAGTGCTGGAGCATGAAGCGACCCTCGCGCATGCCGTCCCAGAACGGCTGGCTTTCGCGCGTCGGCGTGGGCAGCGGACGCTCGGGTGCTGGCGGCGCAGCGGTCGCGGTGCTCATGCCGCCCTCCGCAGGATGGCAATCGAGCCGTCGCCCATGTCGCCGTAGCCGGTGACCAGGCCCACTTCCGCATCCTTGACCTGCGCCTTGCCGGCGTCGCGGCGAAGCTGGCGTGTCAGCTCGACGACATGGTTCAGCCCGACGACATGGCCCTGACTCAACAGCCCACCATGGGTGTTGATTGGCAGCGCTCCACCCAGCGCGATGCGGCCGTCCATGACAAAGGGCCCGCCCTCGCCCTTCTTGCAGAACCCGAGCAGCTCGAGCTGGTTGATCACCGTGAAAGTGAAGCAGTCGTAGATCTCAGCAACGTCGATGTCGGCAGGCCCGACGCCCGCCATGCCGTAGGCGCGTGGTACCGCCTTGGCGAGGCCGAACTCCAGCAGGTCGGGTCGCTGCGCGATCGAGGCGGGCGATTCGGGATGACCCTCGGCCACGCCCATTACCGTCACCAGCGGCTTCTTAAGGTCGCGCGCACGGTCGGCGGCGCTGATGATGATCGCCGCACCACCGTCGCTCTCCAGGCTGCAATCGAACAGCCGGAACGGATCGGAAATCATGCGCGAGGCGTGATGCTCCTCGACGGTGAGCGGCTTGTTCATCACCACGTTGCCGTTCAGGACGGCGTGCTGGCGCGTGACGACCGCGACCTCGGCGAAGTGGCGCGCCGTGGTGCCGTAGAGCTCCATGTGACGGCGCGCGCCCTGGGCGTAGAGCTGGGCCGGCGCGAACATGCCGATCGGTGCCTCGAACTCGCTGGCCAGCGCGAATTGCGGGAACTGCTGCAGGCGCGCGCTGACCCGGGCGCCGGAATAACCGGTGCGGCCGACCGAGATCAGCACGTGCTGGCATACGCCGGTCGCCACCGCCATCGCCGCGGTCTGGATGGCGGCCACGCAGGTGGCGCCGCCCATGGGTACGAACACCGAGAGCTTGAGGTCGGTTAGGCCGAGATTGGCGACAAAATCCTCGGCGATGCCACCGCCCGGGAAATAAGGCACGACGCCGTCGATGTCGCGCGGGCTGAGGCCTGCATCGGCGATCGCGGCCAGGCTCGCCTCGAGCTGCAGAGCGAGCCCGCTCTTGGGCGTGCCGCGCGTGTAGGCGGTTTCGCCGATGCCGCTCACCGCCGCCTTGTCGCGAAGCGGATGTGCCATGTTTCGTTTCCTCCCGTGTTCATCGTGCCCTTCCCCCCGGGAAACGGGAAGGGCTAAGCTCCACGCCAACCAAGGGGGATGAATGTCGAACGAAGAACTGGTTTCGCTCAGCGCCGTCGAACTGCGCCGCCGCATCGGCACCAAGGAGATTTCGCCGGTCGAACTGCTGGACGCCTGCCTCGAACGCATCGAAGAAGTGAACCCCGCGGTCAATGCCGTGACGGCGATGTCGGTTAAGCGGGCGCGCAAGGAAGCGAAGGCCGCCGAAACCGCGGCGCGCCGCGGCGAGGAACTGCCGCTGCTGCACGGGCTGCCGACCGGCATAAAAGACCTCGAGGAGACCAAGGACCTTCTCACCACCTACGGCTCGCCGCTCTACCGCGACTTCGTGCCGACCTGGGACAATGTCATGGTGGGCCGCGTGCGCGCGGCGGGCGCCGTCGTGGTCGGCAAGACCAACGTCCCCGAGTTCGGCGCCGGCGCCAACAGCCGCAACCCGGTATGGGGCGCCACCGGCAATCCGTTCAATCCCACGCTCAATCCCGGCGGCTCGTCGGGCGGCTCGGCCGTGGCGCTGGCCACCGACATGTTGCCGGTCTGCACCGGCTCCGACACCGGGGGCTCGCTGCGCATTCCCGCCGCCATGTGCGGCGTGGTGGGCTTCCGCCCCTCGCCCGGCATGGTCGCGGTCGAGCGGCGCAGCATGGGCTGGACGCCGATCTCGGTGCTGGGCCCGATGGGCCGCACCGTTGCCGACACCTGCCTTCTCTATGCGACCCAGATCGGCCAGCACGATTCCGATCCGCTCAGCTTCCCCGTCGAGGGTGACGCCTTCGCCGAGCCGTGGCCGGTCGATCTCGGCAGCCTCAGCGTGGCGTGGAGCGAGGATTTCGGCGGCGTGCCGGTCGAGAAGGGCATCCGCCAGACCATGCGCGGCAAGATGAAGGCGATGAAGCACCTGTTCCGCCGGGTCGACGAAGTGAAGATGGATTTGGGCGAAGCCGACAGGTGCTTCGACGTGATCCGCGCCGTCAACTTCGTGGCGCGCTACAGCGACGCCTACAAGAAGAACAAGGAGCTTTTGGGCCCCAACATCCGCGCCAACTACGAGATCGGCGCCAACATGACCCTGGCCGACTTCGCCTGGGCGCATGGCGAGCAGACGCGGATCTTCCGCAAGTTCCAGGAACTCTACCGGGACTACGATCTCGTGATGGGCCCCACGGTCGGCGTCACGCCGTTTCCGTGGAAAGAACTCTACGTCGAGAAGATGGAAGGCCAGAAACTGCGCAACTACTACCATTGGCTGGCGCCGACCTACTGGATCACCTTGGCCACCAATCCGGCGATCGCGCTGCCTTGCGGCGTCGACCACAAGGAGATGCCGTTTGGCCTGCAGGTGATCGGCCGCTTCCGCGGCGACGGCGAAGTATTGGGCGCCGCGCACGCCATGGAGCAGGCCTTCAAGCACATCCCCGGCCTCGGCCGCCCGCTGCCCGACATCGCCCGACTGCGCAAGCCCACGCCCGAGCTGAAGTCGATCGTCACCCATCCACCCAAGCTCAATGCCCGGCCGACGCGCGGCCCCGCGCCCGGAGCGTTGTAGGGGGCGCTGCAGAAAAGGAACGTTATGCGCAAGGACCTGCACGGCCTCACGCTGTCGACCGACTCAGGCACTGCCGTCGACGCCTTCGACCGCGCAACGCTTGCCTACCTGAAATACCGCACCGACGCCGCCCGTCATCTCGGCGCGGCGCTCAAGGCCGATCCGCAGTTCGCGCTGGGCCATGTGCTGCGCGGCTACTTCAACATGCTGGCCTACAACAAGGCCAACATCCAGGGCGCGGCCGAGGCGCTGGCCGAAGCCCGCAAGCACGCCAAGCGCACGACCACGCGCGAAGCCGCCCACATCGAGGCACTGGCGCGCTGGGTCGACGGCGATCTCGACCGCATGCTCGACGTCTGGCGCGGCATCTTTGCCGAGCACCCGCATGACGTGCTGGCCTTCCGCCTGCACCATTTCAACGCCTTCTGGCTCGGCCGGCCGGCCACTATGCAGGCCGAGGTCGAGCGCGTGTTTCCGCACTGGAGCGGCGAGCTGCCGGGCTGGGGTATGATCCTCTCGTGCCGCTGCTTCGCCCACGAGGAGGCCGGCAACTACACCCTGGCCGAGGGCGCGGGGCGCCAGGCGATCGAGGTCGATCCCGGCGACCTGTGGGGTGCGCACGCCATCGCCCATGTGCTGGAGATGCAGGGCAGGCGGAGCGAAGGCATCGACTGGCTGAGGCGCCTCGAGCCCAACTGGGAGGGCGCCAACAACCTCAAGCACCATCTGTTCTGGCATCGCGCCCTGTTCCACATCGAGCGGCGCGAGTTCGGCGAGGTGCTGTCGCTCTACGACCACGGCTTCCGCGACCTGGGCTCGCCGCTCACCCAGGCGATGCCCGACATGTACATCGACGTTCAGAACGCCGCCTCCATGCTGTTTCGGCTCGAGCGCCAGGGCGTCGATGTCGGCGACCGCTGGATCGAGCTTGCCGACAAGGCCGAGGCGCGCATCGGCGACTGCCTGTCGGCCTTCACCCTGCCGCACTGGATGATGGCGCTGGCCGCGACCGGCCGCAGCGAAGCCGCCCAGCGCATGATCGAGGGCATGCGGGCCTTCGCCCGCGGCAACGGCACGATCGAACGGCTGGTCGGCCGGGTGGCGCTGCCGCTTTGCGAGGCGGTGCTGGCGCATCGCCAGGGCCGGCACGCCGAGGTCCTGAAGCTGATGCGGCCGATCCTGGGCGACATGTTTCTGCTGGGCGGCAGCCACGCCCAGCAGGACGTGCTGGAGCAGCTCTTCCTCGATTCGGCGCTCAAGGCTGACGGCGCGGGGGACGTGCAGCTGATCCTGGAACGAGTGTCGGGCCGGCATCCGGTGCCGCCCAGCCGAAGGATCGGCTACGCCGCCACGGCGGCGCGCTACGCGCATTAGTTCCGCCATAATTGAATTAGCGTCGTCATGGCACTTGCGCGCCTGTCGCTCGTTGAAGGAGCAGACCCCTAGTGGGCTGTCCAGATGGAGATAGACATGCGCAACATCAAATGGCTGCTGGCGACCGGCCTGATCGCCGCGACGACGGCGGGCTGTGTCGAAACGACCGGTTACCCGACCACGGCCTATAACAACGGTTATCCGGCCGCTTCTTACAATAACGGTTACCCGACCGCTTCTTACAACAACGGCTACCCGGTCGCGGCTTACAACAACTACCCGGCCGCGGTTGCCAACAACGGCTATTACAACAACGGCGCCTACAACAACGGTGCCGCCTATCGCAACGCTCAGACCAATTCGACCCCGACTGACCGCTCGACTCAGCGCTACGACGACCGCAACGCCAACGGCGACGGCGACCGCGACCGCGACCGGCGCTAGCTGACGTCTCAAGTAATGTCTTGGCCGGCTCCCGGTGCGACGCGGATGCCGGCTTGGCGTCTGCCCTCAACAAATCGCGATCGCGCCGCTGCTCCGCCACTGTTCGACTCGTAAGCCTTATTGGGAAGGTCCCGAAACAAGGGATCTCTCCAGGAGGCTACAATGCGCAACATCAAATGGCTGGTCGCGACGGCCCTCGCCGTTTCAGTGACCGGTTGCGTGGAGATGGACGGCTATCCCACGACATCCTATGGCGGCGGCTATCCGAGCGGTTACGGCTATTCCAACGGCTACGCCCAGCCGACCTACTACCAGCAGCCGGCCTACTATCAGCAGCCGACCTACTACCAGCGGCCGACATACTACCAGCCGGCGCCGGTGGTGACGCGGACCCGCTACGTGGCGGTCCCGGTGGCGCAAGCCGCGCCGCGGCCCTATCACCACGATTGGGACAAGAACCGGCACTGGCACTCCTAGTGGGGGCCGCACTAGTCCGGCGCCTTGCAGGCGAAGTTGGCGGCGTCGTCGGGGCTGCCGGAGCCCGAGTAGCGGGCGACCTGCGGATAGGGGCAGAGCGGGCGGGTGCGTAAAAGCTTGCCCTTGTCGACCTGCGAGGCCGTGATTACGGCCGGTGCGGTGCCGTTCTCCACCCAGTTGATCAGCGCCGTCATGGCGTCCAACCGGTCGGCGCCGATGCCACCCCGGCAATGGAACATGCCGGGCACCATGAACAGGCGAAAGAAATCCGGCGTGCCGAGACCGTTGGCCGCCACCGCCTTCATGTAATAGTCGACTCCCATCAGCGGCGGCAGCGCGGTGTCGGCCCAGCCGAAATACATCAGAAGCTTGCCGCCGCGCGAGCGGAAGGGACCGAGGTTGGGATCGGTCGCATTCAGGAGCGCGCGCGCATCGGCGTATTTGCCGATGTCCTTGGCGAAGTCGAACTTCGTCGTATCCATCTGCGGATCGGGCTTGGGCAGGAAGTAGCGCATGAAGCTGTCGCCGAACGCATGCTGCAGCGCCTTGCCGTCGGCCGGCGGGATCAGCCACGCCGCCCAGCCGCTGTCGGTCGTGCCGTTGCCGGTGAAGGAATTGCCGCCGGTCTCGGCCCCGACGAGCTGGCCGAAATGCGCGGGCTTTCCGCCGACCTGCACGCCGGCATAGATCTTCTTGATCGCCGCGGTCTGCGCCGGCGTCAGGCAGCTCTCGCCGTCCTGCCCCGCGGCGCATTGCGCCACGTCGCGCGCCGGATCGAAATCGCAGCGGCGTGGATCGTCGATCAGGCCGTCCTTCAGCCCGTCCTTGGCGTCGCAGCGTGCATAGACGGCATCCGACACCAACTTCATCTTGGTGACGGGCACGGGGGTTTCCACCAGCGCCAGGCCGTTCAGCAGGCTTTGCGCCACGGTGTCGACGAAGTTCAGCACCGGCGCGCCGGCAACGATGCCGTCGAAATCGTGCGGAAAGCGCTGGGCGCTGATCAGTCCCTGTCGACCGCCGGTCGAACAGCCGTCCCAATAGGAGTAGGAGGCGGCCCGGCCGTAATAGGCCGCCGCGATGCGCTTGGCTTCGACGGCCGTCAGGTGCACGGCGCGGAAGGCGTAGTCGACGCGCTTCTGATAGCTCACGGCAAAGCTGGCGAGCGGCTCGGCCGTGGCGTCATGGCCGGTGTTGGTCTGCGCGACGGCGAAGCCCTGCTTCAGCGCATTGGCGCGGATCAAGGGGCGCGAGCCGAACTCGGGCGCCTCGCCCGCGAAGCCGCCATTGCCGTGCATGTAGAAACGGCGATTCCACTTGATCGGCAGGTTGAGCTCGAAGCGGATCTCCGGCTGTATCATGCCGGTGACGCGGCAATGTTCGGGCACGCCATCGGCTGCCGGCACAGTGCGCACCGAGATGATCGTGGTCTCCTCCGTCGCGAGGTTCGCCACGGAGACGCAGCTCATCGCGGGCTTGGCCGGCGCCACGTCGTAATGCACCGCCGAATTGGCGGCGTCGGTGAAGCTATAGCCGTTCTGCGCCAGCGCGCCGGCGGAAACGAACGCCGGGCTCAGCGCGAGCGCCGCAAGGACTCCTTTGGCTCCGACCATTGTTTCGCTCCTTTACGCTTTGCTTGCTTGATCTCCTCGTCGTGCTGGCCGAGCGCGGGCGCGGCGCGGCGAACGCCGCCCGGAGTCGCCGACAGCTTGATTGGCACGCCCAGAGTCTTCTGCTTGCCGGCCTTGGCGTGCTCGACCTCGGCCACCATGCCGCGCGCCAGGATCTGCGGATCGGCGAAGACCTCGTCATGGTGCAGCACCGGCCCGGCGGGAATGCCCTCGGCCTCGAGCGCCGCCATCCAGTCGGCGGTGCAGCGCTTCAGCACTTCTTTCTGCAGGATACCGACGATCAGGTCATTGTTTTTGACCCGCTCGGCATTGGTCTTGAAGCGCGGATCGTCGGCGAGCTCTGATTTGCCGATCATGGCACAGAGCTTCCGGAAGAAATTCTGCTGCGCGCCGCCGATGGTGAGCCAGCCGTCGGACGTCTGGAACACCTGATAGGGCGAGGAGCCGCGATGGGCCTGGCCGAGCTTGGGCGGCCGGATGCCGTTGGCGAAATAGTTGGCGGCCTCGTGGACGCCGAGCGACACCGTGGCTTCCAGGAGCGAGGTCTCGACCCACTGGCCCTCGCCCGTCTTGTCGCGCGCCCGCAGTGCCGCCAGAACGCCGATGGTGAGATAGAGGCCGGCGCCGACATCGGAGATGGCGAGCGGGATGCGATAAGGCGGGCCGTCCTTGGGACCCGTCACCGACATCAAGCCGGACATCGCCTGGATCATGAGATCGAAGCCGCCACGGCTGGCATAGGGGCCGGTCTGGCCGAAGCCCGAGATCGAGCCCAGCACCAGCCGCGGATTGCGGGCGTGCAGGGCCTCCCAGCCCAGCCCCAGGCGCTTCATCACGCCGGGCCGGAAATTCTCCAGCACCACGTCGGCGCCATCGGCCAGGTCCCAAAAGACTTCCAGGTCGTCCGCATCCTTGAGGTCGAGGCGGATGCCGCGCTTGTTGCGGTTCCACAGCATGAAGGGCGCGCCCTCGCCCTCGACGAAGGGCGGCGCGCCGCGCATGGAATCACCCTGCGGGCTTTCGATCTTGATGACATCGGCACCGAGATCGCCGAGCTGCATGCCGCAGAACGGGCCCGACAAATGTGTCGTGAGATCGAGCACCACCAACCCATCGAGCGCGCCGGCCATTCTATTCTCCCAGCAGCTTCCTGAGGTCGGCCATAGTGGTCGCCCATCGACCGGTACCGAACTCGTTCGACACGACCTTGCCGTCGCTCACGATCAGGAAGCGCGGCGTGCCGCTCTTGCGCGGCAGCTGGGCGAGCACCGGCCGGAGATCGGCCGGCCAATAGCGTTCCTGATAGGCTTCCTTGAGCTTGGGCGATTCAATCTCAACCCATGTCACCCTGTGGAACTCGGGCGAGCGCAGCCAGCGCAGTTTCTGCGTGTTCTTCCACTGCGTGCAGGGCGGGCAGTCCCAGCCGCCGACATAGATCACGGTGAGATCGGATGCGGCGCGGGCCGGCCCGATCGCCAGCAAGGGCGAGGGCGCGGCCAGCAGGCCTGCAATAAGGAAGGCGCGGCGAATCATGTCGGGTAATCTAGGCCGGCATGCCTGCCGCCAACAAACCTTCTCTCGACAGCTTGGGTGAAATCTTCCGGTTCGCGGTCCGCCGGTTTCGTGCCGCGCGGCTGGCCTACGGCCACGGCACGACCAACGCGTGCGACGAGGCGGCCTTCCTGGTGCTCGAGACGCTGGGCCTGCCGATCGACCGGCTCGAGCCTTACCTCGACCTCAAGCCGAGCGCGGCCGAGCGCGCCCGGCTGCTCACCTTGATCGACGCCCGCGTGAGCCTGCGCCTGCCCGCGCCCTATCTGGTGGGCGCGGCCTACATGCACGGCGTGCGCTTCCAGGCCGACCGACGGGCGCTGATCCCGCGCTCCTTCATCGGCGACATGCTGGCCGACTTCGTGCTGCCGATCGGCGATCCCTCGCGCATCCGGCGCGTGCTCGATCTCTGCACCGGCTCGGGCTGCCTCGCCATCCTCGCCGCCTTCGCCTTCCCGCACGCGCACATCGATGCCACCGATCTGTCGGCCGGCGCGCTCGCCCTGGCGCGGCGCAACGTGCAGGCGCATCGGCTCGGCGATCGCATCGCGCTCCATCGCGGCGATCTCTTCAAGCCGCTCGGCGGCCGGCGCTACGACCTCATCCTCAGCAACCCGCCCTATGTCGATGCGCGCGGCATGGCGCGACTGCCGCCCGAGTACCGTCATGAGCCACGCCTGGCCCTGGCCGCCGGCGACGACGGTCTCGACCTCGTGCACCGCATCCTCGACGCGGCGCCGCGACACCTGACGAAGAACGGAGCGCTGCTGTGCGAGGTCGGCCGCGGCCGTGCGCCCGTCGAAGCGGCGTTCCCCCGGCTGCCCTTCCTCTGGCTCGACACCGAACAGAGCGAGGGCGAGGTGTTCTGGATCTCGCGCAAGGATTTGGCCGGCTGAGCATGGGGCGCACGCGGGGATTTCCGCAATTCCCGCAGTTTCCGCTACCCATTCCGTCGTCTCGAGCGGAGCCGCCCGAAGGGCGGCGCAGTCGAGAGACCTTCTCTCGACGATAAGCAGCTTATTGTTGAGGGAAGGTCTCTCCGCTCCGCGCTTCGCGCTCCGGTCGAGACGACGGAAAAGCATGCCGATCCTCCTCGTGAGAGTCGGCAGCTATACGCCACAACATTGCTCAGTCTTGTCAAGCGCAGAAGCGCGCCGGCGAATACTTGCGTACCGTAGGGAGCCCGCCAAACGCGCCGAAATACCAGCGACGGTGCGTCGCCCGGCCGCGACGCTAGCAAAGTGCTATCACCAATTCTCCGCGTAAGGCCGCACTTCGACGTTGAACGACCATGCCGAACGGTCCTGGTGCGCCACGTGCCACAACTCGTCGGCGATGGCCGCCGGTTTGATGAAGAACTCGTCCGGCTTCTGCTTGTAGCGCTCGCGGGTCCACGGGACGTCGATGACCGCATCGATCACGAGATAGGCGACATGCACGCCCTTGGGCCCAAGCTCGCGCGCCAGCGCCTCGGCGAGGATGCGCTGTGCGGCCTTGGTCGGCGCAAAACCCGCGAAAAGAGGCTTGCCGCGAAGCGCCGAGGTGTTGCCCGTGACCAGGATGGCGCCCTTGCCGGCCTGCACCATCGCGGGCGCGAGGCGGCGCGCGAGGTAAAGCAGGCCCATGGTATTGACCTGGAAATTGCGGTTCAGCACCTGCGGGTCGATTTCCAGGAACGAGCCGAACGCGCCAGCCACCGCATTGTGGACCAGCACCGACGGCGCGCCGAGATCGCGCTCGATCAGCTCGGCCGTCTTGTCGACTTGCTGGGCATCGGAGACGTCGCAGGGGTAGGCCTTGGCACCCGGCAGCTCCTGCTCGAGCGCCGCCAGACGCTGGCGATTTCGCGCCATCAGGGCCACGCGATAGCCGCCCTTGGCGAAGCGCCGGGCGAGGGCGGAGCCGGTGCCCGGGCCGACGCCCGTGACGATGCAGACTGGGTCGACCATGGCGTCCTCCTTCAGGCCGCCTTCGCGGCCGCAGCCACGAAGTCCAGCCGGTCGTTGCCGAAAAACATCTGCTCGCCCACGAAGAAAGTCGGCGAGCCGAAAACGCCGCGCTCCGCCGCCGCCGCGGTCGCCTCGTCGAGCTGTCTGGTGTAGTGCGGCGCGTCCGATTTCTCCAACAGCCCCTGGCCGTCGAGCCCGGCTTTGTCGAGCAGGCCCGCCAGCACGGGCCGTTCGCCGAGATTGGCATCGCCCGCCCACACGGCGCGATAGAGCGCGGGCACACAGGCGTCGCCCTGACCCAGCTCGATGGCGACCAGGGCGGCGCGGCGCAGCACGTCGAAGTCGAAGCCGCGCATGTTGGGATTGCGCTGGAACGGCACCTGGTAGC
>Ga0210409_10007905_pt1 | contig 10903 bp, 7 predicted proteins | sample IncBWH17MmetaG_FD_161649 | JGI IMG/M metagenome (GOLD analysis project Ga0210409, IMG submission 161649) | Forest soil microbial communities from Barre Woods Harvard Forest LTER site, Petersham, Massachusetts, United States - Inc-BW-H-17-M | ecosystem: Environmental > Terrestrial > Soil >...
ATGCCGGCCAAAAGCGACGGGTCGCTCTGGATAAAGTTGAAAAACTCCTGCGTGGAGACGCCGAACAGAGCTGTGTATGCCTTGTTCTGGGCCATCTCAGTGGTAGGGATCGGGGCGCCATCCATCCTGCCAAAGGCCTTGAGATTTCCGCCGTCGTCGAGAATCGCTACGTTCTCGCTAACGCCAAGTTCTCTGGCTTTCGCCACCGCTTTATCCACCATTTTCTGTGCTAGCTCATAAGAGATGCTGTATTTCTTCACCACATTAGCCATTGGTCACCTTCCTCCACGTGATATATGCGTGTCTTCGGACCTGCCTATTCACTTCAATGCCTCCATTCGCAACGTGACTTCGAGGGCGTTGCTTCAGGCGTTCATTCCGCCATCCACGGTAAGATTCGCGCCGGTGATGTACGAGGACTCCGGACCGGCGACAAACGCCACCATCGCAGCGATTTCATCAACGTTCCCGTAGCGGTTGAGTGCGGTGGCGGCCTTCTGCGGTACCGCCCAATCGCCCGCGGCGGGATTCAATTCCGTGTCGATCGGACCTGGCTGCACGTTGTTTACGGTGATGCCCCGGCTCCCGATCTCTCGGGCCAGCGCCTGAGTGAACATCTTGACGGCTCCCTTCGTGCCCGCGTATGGCACAAGCCCGGGCGCCGCGACACGCTCACCCACTGCCGAACCGATCATGATGACGCGACCGCCGCTCTTCATGTGCTTCAGCGCCGCCTGCGTTGCAACGAATACGCCGCGGACGTTGATGTCGAGTACGCGATCCATCTCTTCCAGCGTCGCCTCCTCGAACGGTTTCGGAATGGCCGTGCCGGCATTGTTTACCAGCACATCAAGGTGGCCGAAGGTCGCAAACGTCTTTTCGACCGCGGCTTTAACCGCGTCGGCATCGGCGGCGTCCGCCTGGATCGCGATGGCTTTTCCGCCGGCGCGTTCAATCTCCTTGATGACCGACGCAGCCGCGTCAGCACCTTTCGTATAAGTAATGGCCACCTTCGCTCCGTCCGTGGCCAGGCGCTTGGCGATCGCAGCACCAATGCCGCGCGAGCCGCCGGTAATGAGTGCAATCTTTCCTTCTAATTTCTTTGACATTGTCTTTCTCCTTTACGCTCAGCCACGGCGAACTTCGAACATATGCTTATCAGGCATGAGTCCAAATTTTGTTGCTCGCCTGATGCATCCCAAGCCTTGCCTCACCACGTTAGATTGCGCCAGTGGGTCGTAGTAACGAGGTTTACGCATACTTTGTTAAGCTGGGAGCAATGCTTAGCAAGCATGGGAGCAGAAATGGAATTACGACATCTTCGGTATTTCGTCGCGGTTGTCGACGCTGGAAGTCTTACAGTGGCAGCGCGAAAATTGCACACTTCACAACCGTCGTTGAGTCGCCAGATTCGAGATCTTGAGGAAGAGATTGGCGCCGGACTCCTGACGCGCCGCGCTCGCGGCATTGAAGTGACACCGGCGGGTCGCGCCTTTCTCGAACACGCCCGCTCCGTGCTGTCGCAGGTTGAAGCGGCCGGAGAAGCTGCACGCCGGGTCGCTCATCCCGCCAAGCCATGCTTCACCATCGGCTTTCTTACCGGACACGAATCGACATGGATGCCCGAAAGCCTGCAGATCTTGCGCGACGAACTGCCTAATATCGACGTGATGATATCGAGTCAACTCTCGCCGCAGCTTGCCGATGCCCTTTCGAAAGGAACCGTCGATGCCGCTTTTCTTCGACGCGAACGAGGCGTGCCGGAATTAGCGTTCCGTACTCTGGTGAAGGAGCCTATGGTGGTGATCTTGCCGAGTAACCACCGTCTCGCTGCGCTCAAAGCCATCAGTCCGAGGGATTTAGTCGGCGAGGCCTTCGTGGGCGTGTCGCACACGGCTCCTGTGCTGCGTGCGGTGATCGACAATTACCTGAAGCAGTCTGGCGTTAAAATCACACCGCAACACGAGGTGGACCACGTCGTCATGGGCGTGTCTTTAATTGCGTCCACGGGTGGCGTAGGGCTGCTACCTGCTTACGCCCAGAACTTTCTCACTACTCCGTCGGTAACGAGTCGCCCTCTCAAGGGAGATTCGCCAACTGTCGATCTGGTCCTCGGCTACAAAAAGTCGAACCAGTCTCCCATCCTAAAGCTCTTGCTTTCGAGATTGGACGAGTTGGTCGCTCGTGTGTCAAAGAAGACCCGCTAAACTCACAACCCATCCTACGCAACCGTCGAGTTGAAGCACGTTTCAGAAAGTGAGGTTGCAAATGTTTGTAGAATGGGTCAGATGAGTTCAACGCCGATACACAAACGGAGATTTCAACACGAAGCACGAAACCTCAGGCGCTCCGTTTTCCATCATTTTCCAATTACTGATGGCTGCGACTTGCGCGAGCCGTTCGCAAAATTGGCGCGGTAGCGCGATAATTCTGAGGGCATCGCGGCCGCAAAGGGCTGTGCGCTTTTATCGGCACCGCTTTTACCTTGTTACTCCAAAGGAGAAGCAGTTTCGACAATCAATTTTATCTATTGGAAGGAGGAAAATCCGATGCAGAATGACAAACCCTCAGTTCAACGAAACGAACCACCCGCTAAAAAATCCGGCGAATTCCTGATTGGAAACGATCTCCGTGTTACGCGCCTGGGATTCGGGGCGATGCGAATCACCGGAGAAGGAATTTGGGGCCCGCCCGCAGATCCGGCTGAGGTTATCAGGGTTCTGCGGCGCGCCGTCGAACTGGGAATCAATTTTATCGATACCGCGGACTCTTACGGTCCGAACGTTAGTGAAGAAATCATCGCCGAGGCGCTGTACCCGTACCCGGCAGGGCTGGTGATCGCCACGAAGGGCGGCTTTATGCGGCCGGGTCCCAACCAATGGGTTGAAAACGGAAAGCCAGAACACCTGAGATCCGCCTGCGAAGGCAGCTTGCGCCGATTGCGGCTGGGGCGCATCGATCTTTATCAATTGCATCGAATCGACCCGAAGGTGCCGGCTGAAGATCAGCTGGGAACTCTGAAGGACTTGCAAGCGCAAGGAAAAATCAAACACATTGGCTTATCGGAAGTGAGCGTGCGACAGATTCAGCATGCGCGAACGATTGTGCCGATTGTGAGTGTTCAAAATCGTTATAGCGTCACCGACCGCGAGTCGCAAGATGTCCTGAAGTATTGCGAAGAAGAAAAAATGGGTTTTATTCCGTGGTTTCCACTGGCGGCCGGTCGCGTTACCGGTTCTGAGAGCCCTATCAGTCGTATTGCGGCCCAATGGAAGGCGACTCCGTCACAGGTGGCTCTGGCATGGCTGCTGGCTCGATCTCCAGTGATGCTGCCGATCCCCGGAACTTCCAAGGTCAAGCACCTCGAAGAAAACGTGGCTGCCGCAGAGCTAGAGGTGGACGCAAAGAAAATGCAGGAACTAGACCGCATGGCAGCGGCCGCAGGCTAGGAATGAGCAGCCACGCCTGAATCACAACGAGTGCCGGCCCAAATTTATTCGCAATGTACGAGATGGGCCTCAGGTGTCTAGCTACTGCCAGCCGCCGCCCAGAGCGCTGTAGAGTTGCACCAAGGTGGCGGCTTCGCCTTGCTGGGCGTTCACAAGGTTGAGTTGCGCCGAATAAAGACCTGAGTCTGTGGTCAGAACCTCGAGATATCCGGTGGCCCCGCCCCGATATCGCAGACGCGCTAGCCGTGTGGCATCCTGCGCGGCTTCGACAAGTTTTTCCTGCTGCTCGCGATATACCCGTTGTTTGTTCAACGCGATCAACGCATTGGAAACGTCGTGAAAAGCAGTAGAAATAGTCTTCTGATAATTGAGAACCAGCTCTTCCTTGGTTTCGCGAGAAAGCTTCAGCTGGCCGCGAAGCTTGCCACCTTCAAAAATTGGCTGCGTGAATGATCCGATACCGTAGATAGTCTTTCCTGAAACATCGAAAAGATTCGAGAATTCATTGCCGCCCAAGCCCGCGGATGTGGTAATGGAAAACTGCGGGAAGAATTGCGCGCGCGCAATCCCGATCTGAGCATTGGCTGCAACTAAAGTTTGTTCAGCCTGCTGAATATCCGGGCGGCGTTCCAGAAGCTGCGAAGGAAGACCGGTCGGCAAGTCCTGAGGCGGCGGTGCGAGCGCGTCCGGAGCGGCGTGAGCAACCGGGCCGGGATCCGCGCCGAGCAAAAGTCGGAGCGCGTTTTCGTCCTGCTGAATTTGTTGTTCGATTTGCGGAACTTGCGATGAGGCGGTGTACAGAAGTTGCTCGGCCTGACGCACGTCCGAGAGCGGCGCGGACCCGCCGCGCTCCAACTTTTCGGTCAGATCCAGAGAATCCTGACGAACTTTTAGAGTCTGCTTGGTTATCTCCAACTTCCGATCCGATGCACGCAGGTCGATGTAGGTACTGACAACCTGCTGAATGAGCGTCAGGCGCACAGCTCGCTGCGCCCAGGTTTGCGCCAGAAGCTGCGCACGCGCGGCCTCCGTCTGCTTGCGGTACAGGCCCCAGAAATCGGGGTTCCAGGCCGCGCCAAAGTTAAAGGTGCCGAACGCGAGAGGGCTGGCGATGTTGACTCCCAGGTTGGAGGGCAGCGTCGCGCCAACACCCGTGCCGCCGCCGGTGACTTGCGGGAATTCCTGTGAGCGAGTGATCTGAACTTGCGCCTGCTGCTCAAGTACTCGCCGCGCCGCGATGCGAACGTCGTAGTTGTTGGTCAGCGCAGTGCGAATAAGTGCTTGCAGCTCCGGTTCGCGGAAAACCTCAGACCATTGTTGGTCGGCAACGGAATTCTGCGCATCGCTGACGATGGAAGCATCGTCGGCGCCGCGAAAGGCCGGCGGAGTTGAAACGGTTGGGCGATTGTATCTAGGTCCGATATTGCAACCGGCAATAGCGAGAGTTGCGACTGCGATTACATAAGGGCGCTTGAACCAAATTAAAAAAGTTTTCATGCCATGTCTCCGAGAGCGGGAGTCTGTGGCCCGGGAGCTTGGCCCTCGTGTACGTCAACGTCAGCCTTGGAATCCATGGTGGTGTTCTTGCCGCCTCTGACAAAACGATGGGACAGATATTCGACCACCGCGAAAGTCGCGGGGATAAAGATGAGTCCGATGGCGGTCGACAGGAACATCCCGCCAATCACCACCGTTCCGAGGATGCGACGAGAAGCGGCGCCGGCCCCAGTTGCTATCCATAGAGGGAGACATCCGAAGATAAAGGCTAGAGCTGTCATCACGATCGGGCGGAAACGCAAGCGTGCAGCGCCCAGAGCCGACTCCGAGATGCTCATTCCATTTTCGTAATTCGATTTAGCAAACTCGACGATGAGGATGGCGTTTTTCGCGGACAGCCCGATCAACATGACCAGCCCCACAGTGGCGAAGATGTCGTTTTCGAGCAGCCGAGCGCGAAGCGCGAGATATCCACCGAGAATCGCAACGGGAGTACTCAGCAAAACGCTGAAAGGTAGCGACCAGCTCTCATACAACGCGGATAGAATTAAAAACACGAAGAGCAGCGACAATCCAAACACGGCCCAGGACGGCACGCCCTTTTCAGCCTGCTGCTCCTGAAAGGACATCCCGGAATAATCGAAGCCCGCGCCTGGCGGCATAGTCTTCTTGAAAACATCTTCCAACGCGGCACGAATCTGCCCAGAACTGTAGCCCGGTGCGCCGGTGATGTTGAGCTGTGCGGCGTTGTACTCATTGAAGCGGTAAATAAATTCGGGCCCGGTAATTTGCTTTACCTTGACCAGCGAGGCCAGCGGAACCTGCCCGCCGTTAGCGCTGCGAACATAAAACTGATCAATGTTGGCGATGTTGGTGCGCGATGTGCCTTCGGCTTCCACGTAGGTTTGCCACTGGCGGCCGAAACGATTGAAGTAATTCACCAAATAGCCGCCCATGAAAGTCTGCATGGTGGTGTAAACGTCCGACAGACTCACTTGCTGTTGCAACACCTTCTCGCGATCGACATCGACATACAGTTGCGGAACTGCAGGCTGGTACGACGGAATGGCCGCACCAATCTCTTTCCTATCCTTCAGCGCGCCAAGAAATGCGAACACATTCTTTGTCAACGTCGCGGGGTCGTCCGTTCCCGAGCGATCTTCCAGAACCATGGTGACACCGCCAGAAGTTCCGATGCCCGGGATCGAAGGCGGCGGGAAAGCAAACGCGATACCGTCGGGGTCAGCGAAAAGCTGCTGTTGTAGATGGCTTTGAATGTATTCGAGCTGCTGCTGCTTGCTCTTGCGCGTTTCCCAAGGTTTAAGAGCGACGAAGAAAAACCCAGCGTTGGTGCTTTGAACTTGCGTCAATAGCGAAAAATTCGTGACGGCAATCACGCCTTGCACACCGGGCGTCTTCAGTAGCGCAGCGCTGATTTTTTGTTCAGCGGCGTCGGTGCGCTGCGCTGAAGCTCCATCGGGAAGCTGCAGCGCCAGGAACATGTAGCCCTGATCTTCAGTGGGGATGAAGCCACCGGGAAGGGTGCTACCGATGAATACCGCCAGCACCGCGACGATCGCGAGGCCCACCATGGCGATTGTCGACTTATGGATGAGCACGTTGGAGGTGTGCACGAAACTCTCCGTGGTGCGGCCGAAAAATTTATTGAAGAGACCAAAACCTTTGCCGAGCAAACCCTTCTTCTTTTCTTTGTCCCTGGGTTTCAACAGCAGCGACGCGAGAGCGGGCGAAAGCGTAAGCGCGTTGAACGCGGAAATCAGCACTGAAATCGCGATGGTTACTGCGAATTGTTGGTACAGCCTGCCGGTGATCCCGGGAATGAACGCTGTCGGAATGAACACGGCGGCGAGAATAAGCGCGATTGCCACTACCGGGCCGCCCACTTCTTCCATGGCTCTTATGGTCGCAGCCTTGGGATCCATGCCCTCGTCGATGTGGTGCTCGACAGCTTCCACCACGATGATGGCGTCATCGACGACCAAGCCAATGGCCAGCACCAGACCGAAGAGTGACAACGTGTTAATTGAGAATCCCAGTGCAGGGAAAATGATAAATGTTCCGATGAGTGAAACCGGAACGGCCAACAACGGAATGAGTGTGGCGCGCCAACCCTGAAGAAAAATGAAGACTACGAGGACAACAAGCGCGAGGGCTTCCACGAGCGTGAAAATGATCTCGCGGATGCCGGCAGTAACGGCCTTGGTGGTGTCGAGAGGCACGGAATACGTAATGCCCGGAGGGAACGTAGCTGAGAGTTCCTTGATTTTCGCGTTGACTGCTACGGCGGTCTCGACCGCATTGGAGCCGGGGAGTTGATAGATGGCCATGACGCCAGACGGCGCCTGATTGTAGCGGCCGGAAATAGCGTAGGCCTGATCGCCAAGTTCGATGCGCGCGATATCACTGAGATGGAGGATAGAACCATCGGGATTGGCGCGAATAATAATGTTGCCGAACTCTTCTGTTTTCACCAGGCGCCCTTGAGTGCGCACTGTGTAAGTGAATTGCTGGCCCTTGGGAATGGGTTCGCCGCCGATCTGGCCGGCAGGGTTCACGTTGTTCTGAGTCTGAATGGCGGCGATTACTTCAGGAGCAGTGACTCCCAGCTTGGCCATCTTGTCAGGCTGCACCCAAACGCGCAGCGCATAGATGCCGCCGAAAACCTGCACGCGGGAAACTCCGCGCACGCGGGCGATCTGGTCTTGAAGATTGATGACTGCGTAGTTGGTGAGAAAGTCCTGGCCCAGTTTGCCGCCGGGTGAATTGATGGAGATTAGCATTAACGGCGAAGTGAGTGATTTCTGCACGGTTAATCCCGCGACGGTGACTTGCGAGGGAAGCTGCGACTGGGCCTGATCCACGCGAAGTTGCCCCAGTACCTGATCAATGTCGGGATTGGTCTTGATGTCGAAGTCCACGAAGAGCTGCACTACTCCGTTGTTAGCGCTCACCGAGTCCATGTAAATCATGTTGTCGACGCCGTTCATCTGCTGCTCGATGGGCGTGGCGACCGCTTGCGTGAGAGTCTTTGCGTCAGCGCCGGGATACGTGGCGGTGACCAGAATTTCCGGCGGAACGATATTGGGAAACTGTGAAGTGGGTAGCGATGCCAGCGACACTACGCCGAGGATGACCGTGACGATGGCGATGACAATCGCCACAATCGGGCGGTTAATGAAAAATTTCGACATGAATTACCTTCCCGCCGCTTTGGTCGTTGACCCGTTGCTTGTAGAACCGCCGGCACCGGCACCGGCGTCGGCAGCGGTAGATTGCTCATGCGCATTGATAGGCGCTCCATCACGAAGCTTCTGTAGATTGTCGACGATGACCAGCGCCCCAGCGGAGACACCGGAATTCACAACCCAATTCGTGCCGATCTGGGGCCCGAGCTCTACGGTTTCAACGTGAGCCTTGCCATCCGGCCCGGCCACATAAATTTGCTGCATGCCCTGGAACTCCGAAACGGCTACTTGCGGTATGAGCAGCGCGTTACGGCGAACTTCGGTGTCTGCCTTGACCCGGCCGAACTGGCCCGGACGCAGGAGATTTCCGGGATTCGGAAACGCGGCGGCGATTCGAATAGCGCCTGTCTGGCTATTCATCTGGCGGTCAACGAAGGCAATGCGCCCCTTGTGCGGAAAATTCTCGCCATTTGAAAGAGTGAGCGTCAGAGGAATGGCCGAAGAGTTCTCCAGCAGGTCGCCGCCCTTGTGTTTCGCTTGCTGCGTCAAGGCCAGATACTCACTATCGCTAATCGAAAAATAAACCTTGATGGGATCGAGTTGCGAGACGGAGGTCAGCACCGATTGTGTATTGACCAGGTTCCCGACCTGCACGGTCGCCTGCCCCGCGATACCGGTGATGAGCGATCGCACGTGGGTAAAGCCGAGATTCAACTCCGCATTCTCAACCGCGGCCTGTGCGGCAGCGACAGAAGCTTTAGCCGATTCGACGGCGGCTTCACTCTGCGCTTTTTGTTGGGTGTCGTTATCGAGCTGACTTTGCGCAATAGCGCGCGCTTCCGCGAGCGGGGTGTCGCGATTGACGTTGATCTGGGCAAGATCAAGTTGCGCTTTGGCCTGTTGCACTTGTCCCTTGGCCTGTGCAAGTTGCCCTCTGGCCTGATCGAGCGCGGCCTGAAATGGGCGCGGATCAATCTCAAACAACACCTGCCCCTTGGAGACCAGCGCGCCTTCCTTGTAATTCTGCTTGATCAGGTATCCATTCGCCTGGGGCTGAATCTGCGCGTTGACGTAGCCGTCCATCGTTCCAACCCACTCGCTGGTCAACGACACGTCCGCCGGCTGCACTTTGACGACTGTGACGGGCATCGGTGGCGGCGCGCCGGCAGCCGAAGTGTTCTTGTTGCCGCAACCCGAAAGCAATGCGGTGCCAAGAAGTAACACGGTGGCAGTGCAAGCTAACTTCAGTGCCCTGCGAGTTGGTTCAGCTGTAATCCTTGCTGTCCGCGCGTTCATAAACCTCCCCCAACAACACCTCGAGTTTTTTGCTGAGCTTCGAAGCGTGAATGGACTCTAATGCAAATGCGGTCCGAAAATACTCAGCTTCTCGTTTGTTGATTGTGGCCGCGCAAGGAACTCGATGGAAGTTACATCTGGATGAGCCTGCGATGCCGTCATCTACAAAACGGAGATTAACTTCCGGATTAGATTCACGACAGATGTTTTTGTATACATTCCTCCGAGGGATATGAAAACGGCCCCAGCGCCTCCTGGGTGCCAAAATCTGTCATCCCGGCGCAAGCTAGACTCGCCAGATAGCCCCTAGCGAATATCGCCAACGTACGAATTAGTATTTTCGATTTGTTCTAATTGCTATATTGATTGACTCTTGAGACGGAGATCGCAGAAATCATGGACGAAAAGCAACGCGCCGCTGCATCCGCGGCTGATTTGGTAAAAAACGGGATGGTTATCGGCTTGGGCTCGGGATCGACGGCGGAGATTGCCATCCGCATCCTTGGCGAAAAAGTGAAAAACGGCCTGCAGGTGATAGGCGTCCCGACTTCTCATAAGTCCGAAATGCTCGCGCACGCGTTGGGCATACGCTTGGCAACCCTGGAGGATTATCCTGCCCTGGATCTGACCATTGATGGAGCCGACGAGGTGGAACTTGGCTCACTCGACCTGATCAAGGGACGCGGCGGCGCGCTGCTGCGTGAAAAAATTGTGGCTAGTTCCAGCCGGCAGCTGATCATCGTGGTAGATGAAAGCAAAATTGTGAATAAGCTGGGGTCCCACGGGGAAGTTCCGGTGGAAATCGTTTCGTTCGGATGGCAGTCGACGGCGCACCGGCTTGAGAAGCTGGGATGGACGCCGGTGTTGCGTTTAGGACCTGACAGCGTGCCGTTTGTAACCGATGGCGGTCACTATATCCTCGATTGCTCGTTTGAAAAAGGCATCTCCATCCAATCGCGAGCGGCGCAATTGCACGATACCGTCGGCGTTGTCGAGCATGGAATGTTCATGGGCATGACTACCGAGGTGCATGAGGGGAGCGCGACAAGTGTTCGCGTGCTGCGAAAGAATGTCGATACTGCTCAGCATAAAAGCTCGACGAGGTAGCCACGGGGTAAACTGCGTCACTCTGCCGGCTTTTCTCTCCGCGGCTCGTCAGCTGGTTACCTATTCGCGGCGCTGACGGTCTGCGGATTCTCTTGCACTTTGCCCGCAAGGCTCGCCAGCAGTTCGTAAGAGTGAAGACGATCTTCGAAGTCGTAAGCATTTGTAACCACGATTAGCTCGTCTGCCTCGGTCTCTTCCAGGAACGAGTTCAGGCGTGCGGCGACTCGTTCAGGGCCTCCAAAAATCGCGGCTCCAAGTTTCGCGGCAACCGCGTCTCGTTCTGCACTGGTCCATTCGAGAGTTTTTGTTGGAGGCGGCAGCATTCCGGGCACGCCACGAATCAAATTC
>Ga0210409_10007906_pt1 | contig 10903 bp, 9 predicted proteins | sample IncBWH17MmetaG_FD_161649 | JGI IMG/M metagenome (GOLD analysis project Ga0210409, IMG submission 161649) | Forest soil microbial communities from Barre Woods Harvard Forest LTER site, Petersham, Massachusetts, United States - Inc-BW-H-17-M | ecosystem: Environmental > Terrestrial > Soil >...
AATTGAAAGAATCCGACGAGACGACCGCGCCATTTCGCTGGGGCGATTTCTGCGATGTACATGGGGCCGAGAACGGAGGAGCCTCCGATGGCCAGGCCCCCGATGACGCGGAAACAAACCAGCGCCGTCCAACTCCAAGCAAAAGCGCATCCCACAGCGGAAATGACGTAGAGCACGGCCATCACACGCAAGCTGTCTCTACGCCCGTACTTGTCACCGGGGATTCCCGCGAGCATCGAACCGATAATTGTTCCGAACAGCGCACTCGAAACGGTAATGCCGAGCGCGGTTGGCGAGAGGCCATAGAGTTCGGTGAGCGCATGTGTGGTGCCGGCGATGACGGCGGTGTCAAAACCAAAAAGCAAACCGCCGAGGGCGGCCACGATCGTGCTTCGAAGCAGATAGGGGTTGAGTTTCATCGATGGTCTCGGGATTTCGTTTCCTTCCTGCCGAGCGAACAGGGCGTCCGGCGGGATGGAGCGCGTTCCCTGAAGGTCGCCGGAAGCCGGAAACAAAAGTGGGTTGATTGTAGACGATTCAGGGGCGCGTTGTGCGGGGAAGTTTCTTGGCGTGAGCGCGGAGCGACGGCGTGGAAAAGGTGGAGCCGCAGGAAGAACCGAAGAGCGGACCACCTCGGAAGGCGGTCCCTACAGAACAGAGGAAAGCGAAAGACAAGAACCGGCCTGAAGGTCGGCCAGTACAAAACAATTTTCCCTACGCGGATTAGATCAGGACCTTGCGGATGCGGTCTAAGGCCCGGTCGATCTCCTCGCGCGTGATTACCAGGGGAGGAGCGCTGCGGATGACTCGCTCGTGAGTTTCTTTGCAGAGGATTCCCTGCTCTTTCAGGGCTTCGCAGTACAGGCGCGCTTGTTTGTGCAGTTCGATACCGATCCACGAGCCGCGGCCGCGAACTTCCTTCACGGCAGAACTGCGGATCGTGCGCAACTGCTCGAGCAGGTATTTGCCAAGTTCGGCAGACCACTTCGTAGCCCCCGCGCCGGAAAGGCTTATCGATGTTCAGAATCAGGCCGAGATTGACGGGTGTGGCAATTAAGACCAGGTCGCCCGTTGCGCGGTGAATGGTTTCTTCCATTTCCTGGCGTTGATGTTCGCTGTAGCCCATCGCGGGAAGCAGTTGGCTCAGGTGCGGATATCTCTCAAACGTGGCACGGATGGAACCGACGGCGGGGCGAGGATCGCTTCACCACTCCCTGGGCATGTTTACATACGAAGCGTTTAAGGCAGAGACAGAGGGGCAACCAATAAGTAGTAGGGTTCGCTCTACGTCAGCGCGCAGAATTTCCAGTGCGCGGTTGACGCCAGCATGGCCTGCCGCGGCGAGACCGTAGGCATAGGCGCGGCCGATCAAGACGGCGCGAGCTCCGAGGCACATGGCCTTGACGATGTCGCTGCCGCGGCGAATCCCGCCGTCCATCAGGACCTCGGCTTGTCCGTCGACCGCCGAGACAACTTCAGGGAGCGCGCGCAGAGTTGCCGGCGCGCCGTCCAATTGACGTCCACCGTGGTTGGAAACGATAATCGCGGCGGCGCCCGCATCGACCGCGCGTCTGGCGTCGTCGCCCGTCAGCACGCCTTTGACGAGGATTGGACCGGTCCATATTTTCCGCAGCCAGCGAAAATCTTCCCAGGTGACGAACGCCTTGGCCAACGCCGCGGTCACATCCATCAGTGGCATGGGGCCCTGGCCCGGTATGACGATGTTCTCCAGCTGTGGAACGGCGCCATCGAGAAGAAAAGAAGCCAGCCATCCTGGATGCGCGAACATCTGCGGCAAAAAAGGAAGTTTGGAAAGAATCGAGCCACCGAGCAGTTCTTTCATTCCGTTTCGCGGATCGCGCTCGCGGAGGCCGGCGACGGGCGTGTCGATAGTGACGACGAGCGCGGAAAATCCGGCACGTTGCGCGCGCTCGATGCCTGCTTCGGCAACCTCGCGGCCCCCGACGATATAGAGTTGATACCAGACGGGTCCTGTAGAAGCGACGCGAACATTTTCCAATTTGTGGGCGGAAATCGTGGAGAGTGTGTAGATCAAACCAGCCGACCCCGCTGCGGACGCGGCTGCGAGCTCTCCGGCGGGATGCATCAGCCGGCTGTAGCCTACGGGCGCCAAAATCGCGGGGTATGCGAGGTCGGCGCCGAGGACACGGGTGCGCAGGTCGCACTTCGGCATGGCCACGGCGTAACGCGGACGAAACGTTAGGTCCTCAAAGACCCGACAATTTTCGCGCAGGGTGAACTCATCTTCGGCGCCGCCATCGAGGTAATCGAAAACCACCCGAGGGAGCCGACGTTTTGCGAGACGCCGGAGGTCGTGAATATTGATGACTCGCGGAGAAGCTACGGAACGCGCTGTGAAGGCCATCGCTCACCAGGACCGTTGACGCGAGACATCTTATCACTGCCGCGCGCCCGAGAGATGTATTTACGAGCCTGTTATATTAGCATTTCAGAAGATTCGTAAGAATTCGCAGGAAAAAGGGTCTCGTCGTCGAGGAAACAGAACAGCAAGCCTGCTAGGCCGCAATCATGCACATCGATGCTCATCAGCACTTCTGGATCTATGACCCGCGGGAATATGAATGGATTGACGAGACCATGACGCCGCTGCGACGGGATTTTCTTCCTGCAAATCTGCGGCAAGAATTGGAACGCGAGGGATTTCAGGGGAGCGTTGCGGTACAGGCGCGGCAGTCTTTACGGGAGACTCGATCGTTGCTGGATTTTGCGACGCAATCTCCGTTCATTCTGGGTGTGGTGGGATGGGTGGACTTGCGATCGCCGCAGGCTGGTGCGGATTTAAAGCAGTTGGCCCAGAATCCGAAGCTGGTGGGAATCCGGCACATTGTGCAAAGCGAGCCTGATGATCGCTTCCTGCTGCAATCGGATTTTTTGCGCGGTATTTCCCTGCTGGGACAATTCGACCTCGCGTACGACATTTTGATTTATCCGAAGCATCTCACTGTGGCCGCGGAGTTCGTGCGGCGTTTCCCCGAGCAGCGATTCGTTCTGGATCACATGGCCAAGCCGGAAATAAGGTCAGGGAAAATTAACCAGTGGAAAAAAGGGATTGCGGAGCTGGCTGCGTATCCCAACGTATACTGCAAATTGTCGGGCTTGGTTACCGAAGCAGACTGCAATCGGTGGAAGCCCGAAGACATGAGGCCGTACCTGGACGCGGCATTTGAATATTTCGAGGCGAACCGGTTAATGATTGGTTCGGATTGGCCCGTGTGCACGCTGGCCGGATCGTATTCGCAAGTGATGGGCCTCGTAAAAGAGTATTTGAGCGGGCATTCCGAGCAGGAGCGCGAGGCCGTTCTGGGCGGCAACGCAAAGCGCTTCTGGCGGCTGAAGGCCTAGGCGCGGTGAGCAAGCGACTTAAGGCTTCACGTGTACTACAATGCGCGAGGCAGGCGCTCGCGAGCGTAACGAATTCGCCCCGGAGAAAACTGATCTCCCGCTATGAAGAACCGAGTTCTGCAGCTTGATCCACGAGACAACGTACTGATTGCCCTGTCGAATTTAAGCAAGGGCGAAACGGTAACGTTTGGCGGCCAGTCGTATGTGTTGGGTTCCGACGTGCGCGCGAAGCACAAGTTTGCAACGCAGGATTTCGCCACTGGCTCGGACATTGTTATGTACGGCGTGTTGGTGGGAAAAGTGGTCGAGCCGATACGGAGAGGTGAGCTGCTGACCACACGTAATGTACATCATGAAGCGGCGCCGTTTCGCCACAAATTGCGAGAATACGCGTGGAAGGCGCCTGACGTTTCCAAGTGGCAAGGGAAGACGTTTCGCGGATATCGCCGCTCCGATGGCCAGGTGGGAACGCGCAATTATTGGGTGGTTGTGCCGCTCGTTTTTTGCGAGAACAGGAACATCGGAGTACTGAAGCAGGCGTTCGAAGAGGAGTTGGGTTTCGCGCCTCCTCAGATTTACCGCCAACAAGTGGCGGAACTGGCGCGGCTCTACAAGGAAGGACGCACCGAAGACATCAAGAGCGGGCAGACAACCGGAAAAGACGCGGGGCCACGACGCGCGCCTCTTTTTGAAAACGTGGACGGCATCCGATTTTTGCTGCATGAAGGCGGATGCGGCGGAACGCGCGAAGACTCCAACAATCTTTGCGGGCTGATTGCCGGCTATCTGCACCACCCGAATGTTGCGGGGGCCACGGTGCTGAGCCTTGGTTGCCAGCACGCGCAGATTCCCATCCTGCGAGAAGAAACCCGCAAGCGAAATCCCCAGTTTGACAAGCCGCTGGTAATTCTCGAGCAGCAACAAAGTGGCAGCGAAACGCAAATGATGGGAGAGGCGATCCAAAAGACGTTTCTCGGCCTCATGGAAGCCAACAAGAGTGTCCGCACCGAGGCACCCCTTTCCAGTTTGTGCGTTGGACTGAAATGCGGCGGCAGCGATGGGTTTTCGGGACTCTCCGCAAATCCCGCCATTGGCCACACCTCCGACCTGCTCGCCGGTTTGGGTGGCCGGACAATTCTCTCCGAATTCCCCGAACTGTGCGGCACGGAACAGGATTTCATCGACCGCAGCGTTTCAAAAGAAGTGGCGGACCGCTTTGTGAAATTGATGCAAAGCTACGGCGCACGCGCCAAGGCGGTGGGTTCCGGGTTTGAGATGAACCCCAGCCCGGGAAACATTCGCGATGGGTTGCTGACCGACGCCATGAAATCCGCGGGAGCCGCGAAGAAGGGGGGTACGTCTCCCGTCACGGGAGTGCTGGACTATCCGGAATATTCCACCGGCGCGGGATTGCAGCTGCAGTGCACGCCGGGAAATGATGTGGAGTGCGTGACGGCGCAGGTTGGCGCAGGTGCAAGCGTGGTTCTCTTCACCACGGGATTGGGCACGCCAACGGGCAATCCGATTGCGCCGGTGGTAAAGCTGTCCACAAATTCTGAGCTGGCACGCAGGATGGAAGACATCATCGATATCGATACGGGCTCGGTCATTTCCGGGGAAACCACCATTGAAAACATGGGCGAGGAAATCCTGGACCTGGTGGTACGCGTGGCCAGCGGAGAATTGCACACGAAGGCGGAGTTGAAGGGGCAGGAAGATTTCATTCCCTGGAAAAGAGGTGTTTCGCTTTGAGCGGCCAGCAAGGGACGAAAGCAAGTTTTCGTTTGGATGGCAAGGTAGCGGTGGTGACGGGCGGTGGCAGCGGCATTGGACGCGCAATCGCAGAGCGGTTTGCGGCGAGCGGCGCGGCGATTCGCATTCTGGATCTCAACTTGAAAGATGCGGAGCAGACCGTTCACAACATTGCCGAGAATGGCGGGCAGGCTGGGGCGTTCGCCTGCGATGTGACCGACCAGGCAAAGGTCACCGAGGTGTTCAGCCAGATCTTTGCGCGGGCAAAGGTGACCATCCTGGTGAACAATGCGGGAGTCTCGCACATCGGGAATGTCGAGAGCACGACGGAGGCAGACTTGGATCGCGTGTTTTGCGTGAACGTGAAAGGCTATTACAACTGCATGCGCGCCTGCGCGGGCCACATGAAGGGCAACGGCGGCGGTGTGATTCTGAATATGGCTTCGATTGCGGGTTCCGCGGGTCTTGGCGACCGTTTCGCTTACTCGATGAGCAAGGGCGCGGTGATCGCGATGACGTATTCCGTGGCCAAGGACTACCTGCAGCACAACATTCGCTGCAATTGCATTTCACCGGCGCGCGTGCACACGCCGTTCGTCGACGATTACCTGAAAAAGAATTATCCGGGGCGCGAGCAGGAAATGTACGAGAAGCTGGCGAAGACCCAGCCGCTCGGGAGGATGGGCGAACCCGAGGAGGTGGCGGCGCTGGCGCTTTTTCTTTGTTCGGACGATGCCTCGTTTGTCACCGGCACGGACTATCCGTTGGACGGCGGCTTTTTGCGGTTGCATGGCTGAGCTATGGACCTTCAGCTGAACGGCAAAGTGATTCTCGTTACCGGCGGGGCAAAAGGAATTGGAGTGGCGATCGTCCGGGAGTGCGCCAAAGAAGGTGCGATTCCCGTAATCGTGGATAAGGATGCGGAGACCGGGAAAGCGGTGCAGGGTGAATTGCGCCAGGCCGGCATGGCATGTGAATTTGTGGCGGCCGAACTCCGTGTCGCAAAGGCGTGCGCGTCGGCGGTCGAAACTGTCGCGAATACGCTGGGGCATCTGGACGCGCTGGTGAACAACGCGGGCGTGAATGATGGAGTCGGCCTGGAGCGCGGCGATCCCGAAGAATTCGTGAAATCGCTGGAACGGAATCTGGTTCACTACTACGCCATGGCGCACTACGCGCTTCCGGCACTGAAGAAGGCGAGGGGCTCGATCGTGAACATTAGTTCGAAGACCGCGGTAACCGGTCAAGGCGGAACTTCGGGATACGTCGCAGCGAAAGGCGCAATCCTGGGGCTCACGCGGGAGTGGGCGGCGGAACTCCTGAGTTCTGGGATTCGCGTGAATGCGGTGATTCCCGCCGAAGTAATGACGCCCCTGTATCAACAATGGCTGGCGAAGCACGCGAATCCGCAAGAGAAGCTCGAGAGAATTGTCTCGAAGATTCCGCTGGGACAGCGCATGACCACCGCCGAAGAGATTGCGGCCACCGTGGTGTTCTTGCTATCGGATAAATCCGGCCACACGACGGGCCAACATCTGTTTGTGGACGGCGGTTATGTACATCTGGATCGCGCGCTTACCTGAGGAACACGCCGCATGACACACGCTCCACCGCCGTCTGCACCCAAGGCTGAACCTGCGCCGCTGACCGAGCGTCGCTATCTGCTTCCCTTTCTGCTGGTCATTAGCCTGTTTTTTCTGTGGGCCTTCGGCGTCAACCTGAACGACATTTTGATTCCGCACCTGAAACGGGCCTTTGGGCTCACCGATTTTCAGTCTTCTTTTATCCAGGTGGCATTTTTCGGCGGATATTTTCTGGCCGCATTCCCAGCCGGCTGGGCGATGGAGCGCATCGGCTACAAAAAAGGTATTTTGCTGGGGCTGGTGCTGTGTGCGACGGGAGCGGTGCTGTTTCTGCCGGCTTCTTCCTACGGTGTGTACGCATTTTTTCTGTTTGCGCTGTTTGTGATGGCGTGCGGGCAAAGTTTTCTGGAAGTGGCCGCGAATCCCTATGCGACCGCGCTGGGACCTGCGGGCAGCGCCGAACGCAGACTGAATTTCGCGCAGTCATTTAATGCGACCGGCGCGGTGCTTTCCTCGCTTCTGGGGCGAACTTTTATTCTGACGGGAGTTGAATATGCACCCGCACAACTTGCGGCCATGAGTTCGGCGCAACTCTCGGCTTTTCGCGCGAGCGAGGCAAGCACGGTGAAAGGCCCATATCTGGCGATGGCGGGCATTTTTGTGGTGCTAGCGGTTGTGTTCCAGTTCACGCACTTGCCGGATGTTTCGGAAGCCGGCAAAGAAAGTGACGCGGACGTTTCGCCAGCTGATGCAGGGAGCGTGCTCGCTCACCGGCACCTGGTGCGAGGAGTAATCGCACAATTTTTCTATGTTGGGGCGCAGGTTGGCGTGGCGAGTTTCGTGATTCGCCTCACACAGTTTTCGATTCCCGGAACAGCAGCGAAACTTGCGGCCTACTGTTTATTGTTCCACCTGACCGGCTTCACGGCGGGGCGCTTTATCGGCTCGGCCTTGATGACGCGCGTTTCGGCGCACGGCTTGCTGTCGCTGTTTGCCGCCGCGGCTTTTCTTTGTGCCGCCGTGGTTTTGTTGGGATCCGGAGTGTTTCCTGTAGCGGCCGTCGTGCTGCTCGGCTTCTTTCATTCCATCATGTTTCCCACGATTTTCGCTCTAAGCATCAAGGACCTCGGCCCGCTGACGAAACGCGGCTCGTCTCTGTTGGTGATGGCCATCATCGGTGGCGCTGTTTTTCCGGCAATCATGGGACGAATTTCCGATGCCGCCGGCATTCAGAGAGCGTTCGTGGTTCCGCTGCTCTGCTATCTCTACATTCTCTATTTCGGGATGTCTGGCTACAAACCGGCGCTGGCCACTTCTTTGCGCGGCATACCAGCGGAAAGCGAGGGCCTGTCCGCATGAAACGCCGCTATTGCCTGACACTTGATCTAAAGAACGACCCCGCGTTGATCGTCGAATACCAGCGCCATCACGAGCGAATCTGGCCAGAGATTACGAAGAGCATCCGCGATGCCGGCGTGGAAGATCTGGAAATCTACCTGTTCGGAACGCGTATGATGATGATTCTGGAAGTGAATGAGTCTTTCTCTTTCGAGAAGAAGGCGGAGTCCGACCGAAACAACCCGGCTGTTCAAGAATGGGAAACTTTGATGTGGAAGTTCCAGCAGCCCTTGCCGCAAGCTCGCCCTGGGGAGAAGTGGCTGCTGATGGAAAGAATCTTCAAGCTGGACGCGTAGTTCCGTGTGAAAAAGTCGGACTTGAACGCGCTCACAGTAAGCGCTTGGTGAGTGCCCAGGCGTTGACACACGCCTTTGCTAGCGGAAAGTGAGTAGTGTAGAGAAAGGCGGAAACAGAGAAGGAATCAGCACGTTAGGCCAGACAGATGAGGGCCTGGAGGAGCAAAGAAGCGACCAAATTGAACCTAGTGAGTTATTGCTCATGACTCAGTTCGGGTGCCAATGGTCAATCTGGAACGCTTCAAGGTGTCGATTCGAGCCAGGTAGGTTGGACACACCTAGCCCGAATGGTCGCCTTCGACTACAGGAAAGCCGATGCTAGAACTGAACAGCGAACTGCGTGAGATTTATCTGGAACCCGGCGAACTGCACATCGCTCGCGAACCGGCGATCATTCGGACGGCGTTGGGCGCGTCGATCGGCATCACGTTCTGGAGCCCGAAGCTGCGTGTCGGCGCGCTCTGCCATCCGTTGTTGCCGTATTGCCCGACGGACTTGACCGCCGAAAACCGCCTGGTCACGGGATGCCGATACGTGGATTTCTCGATTCGGCAACTTGCCTGGCAGTTTGACCAGCTCGATGTGTCTCGGAGAAGTACAAGTGAAGGTGTTTGGCCGCGCCGAAGTTGTGGGAAATCGGCGCGGCAGCAAAATCGGCGATCGGGAAACTGAATAGCGAAGCGGCGATTGAGGTATGGAGGCCGAGGGTTTCAAGATCATCGCGTCAAGCCCGGGAGGCAAACTGGGCCGGCAGATTCAATTCCATACCGGGACCGGCGAGGTGGCGTGGCGGTGGCTCGGGAAAACCAGAGCCGAGGATGTTATTGACGAATGAACAGAACTGCGCGGTTTTTGCGGATCGAATAAATCTGCTCTAATCAAGAAAGCACCTATGCTAGGGTTAACGGAGAGAATAGAGCGCTAGCCCGCCCCTGCCGACTCTAGAGCTGCGGAAAAGTGGTTGCTCCGAAACCGAACAAAAGAGGGCTTCATCGCACAAAACAGACGTGCGATGGCGCAGAATCCTCATTCCGCAGACTCCGTTCGGAATGACAGAATAAGGATTTAAATTCCGCATCGTTTGGTACGCCACCATGATCCGCTTTCTAGAGAATCTGAAGCTTCGGCGAAAGCTGCTGGTCGCCATGGCCCCGCTGGCCTTGATGGTCATCATTGCGGGAATGTACTCGTCGAGGGAAAGCAGGCAGATCGACACTCACTACAGCCAGCTGCTCAGCCAGGATGTTGGCGCGCTGCAGCACTTGACCCAGGCGAAAGCAGAAGCAGCCTTGTTTGGTCAGCTCCTATACGAAGAGATCGCGGAGCTGGACGCCGACAAAATGCACCGCATCGACAGCGAATTGGATAAGACCTACGCCAATTATCGCGTGCTCATCCACCAGTCACTGCAGGAGAGTCCCAATCGTGGCGGAGAGATCAAGGCGGCCGAAGCGTTGTTCGACCATGCGGTGTTGGACTCCGGGCCCGTCCGCGCCGCAACTTTACTTAATTCCAACACGAAGGCCATGGATTTGATGCGCGCGAGTGTCGACGCGGAATTGCAACGCGCGCGGGAGACCATCGCCGACATTGTTCAAGATATCCGCAAGTCCGTAGACCAGCAATCGGACGAACTCACCAGGAAGACCCATCAGGCGATTCTGTACACCTGGCTGGTGATCGGGTTCGGCCTAGCGGCCACGTTCGCATTGGCGCTGTTCATCATGCAAGGCGAAGTTGTGCGCGAGTTGTTTTCGTTGCGCGACAGCATTCAAGACCTGGCCGCGGGCAAACTTGATCAGACCATCCCGTACCTCGACCGCAACAACGAAATCGGCGAGATTAGCCGCGCGCTGCAGACATTGCAACGGGGAGCTCGTGAACGCGAAATTCACGGCTGGGTGAAGTCGGAAGTAGCTTCCACCCTGGCGCGTCTTCAGGCGGTGCGGGATTTCCCCGAGTTCGCAACGGCATTATTGTCGCGCTTGTCGGAATCCATCCCGCTGATTTATGGAGCGCTGTACCTTGCAGATGAGGGCCGCAAGCGCTTCTCCCGTGCGGGCGCGTTTGCAATCGAGGATACGGAAAGGTCTCGCGAGTTTGCGCTCGGCGAAGGCCTGGTGGGACAAGCAGCAGTTGAGCGGCGACCGCTGGCAGTGACGGCTGGGGTGCATGTGCAGATTTCAGCCGGGATGGGAACCGTGTCGCCGGGCAACCTGCTGTTTTTGCCGGTGCTGCATAAGGACGCCGTGATCGCGGTGATCGAGTTGGCGCCGGTTTCGCCGTTGAGCGATCGGCAGCAGGCTTTGCTGGATGCGATGCTGCCGTCCGTGGCGTTGAGCACGGAAGTTTTGTCGGGCAACATCGAAACCAGAAAACTTCTGGAGCAGACCCGCGCGCAAGCGCAAGACCTTGCTGCTTCCGAGCGCCAGATCACCGCGCGAAAAGAAGAGCTGGAATCGATTAACCAGGCGCTGGAAGCCTCGCAGG
>Ga0210409_10007907_pt1 | contig 10903 bp, 7 predicted proteins | sample IncBWH17MmetaG_FD_161649 | JGI IMG/M metagenome (GOLD analysis project Ga0210409, IMG submission 161649) | Forest soil microbial communities from Barre Woods Harvard Forest LTER site, Petersham, Massachusetts, United States - Inc-BW-H-17-M | ecosystem: Environmental > Terrestrial > Soil >...
GTGGATCAGATGACCGGTGGGCGCGTCGCGTACGTCTATCTACCGGACACGGCGTTCGGCGGGCTGACCAATTTCACTCGCTACTTCTTTGCTCAGGTGGACAAGAAAGCCGTCATTGTCGATGAGCGCTTCAACGGCGGCGGCGCCCTGGCCACCGATATTGTCGAGTTCCTCTCGCGGAAGCTGATGTCCAGCGTAGCCACCCGCGATGGCGACGACGAACTGGAGCCGCAGGGTGCGATCTTCGGGCCGAAGGTCATGTTGATCAATGAATTTGCAGGCTCCGGCGGCGACGCGCTGCCCTGGTATTTCCGCCGCGCGGGGCTCGGCCAGCTGATTGGCAAGCGCACGTGGGGCGGCCTAGTTGGCCGCGCCGGCTCACCGCCGTTGATGGATGGCGGCGTGGTCACCGCGCCTTCGTCAGCAGTGTGGGATCCGGCGGAAAGCCGCTTTATCGCCGAGAACAACGGGATTTCTCCGGATATCGAGATCGAACACGACCCCGAAGCAGTGCGCCAGGGGCACGACCCCCAACTCGAAAAAGCCATCCAGCAGATTCTGGCGGAACTCGAAAAGAATCCGCCGAAGAAGCTCGTCCGCCCGCAGCCCTCTAAATATCAGACGCTGCGTTAACGGCCGTCGCCAGGTGATTCGTGGGAGCCAGCGGCGCGGGGTCCGCAAGGCCAAATCGCCGTTGCGCACGGGTAATACCGGATAACAAGGCCGAATCGTTCGCTGGGCAGGAATCTAGTGAACGGTTTTTCGCTAGCCGTCAGTAAGGCGCAACTTCCTTAGATCGATTCCGAGTTGTGCGCACTTCTTATAGAGATGGCTCCGCTCAAGGCCAAGAGCCTTTGCCGTTTCGGTCATGTTATGGCGGGTGCGTTCCAGTTCTGCGCGAATGGTCGAGCGTTCGAAGGACTCAACCCGGGCCAGAAGTGGACCTCCTCCATTGGATGCCAAGCCGGGGGAGCTTCCCGAGGTCCGGGGGAATGCCTCCTTTACCGACTCGTCGTCGACTTCGCCGTCCGCCAATAATAGAAGCCGTTCCACGGCGTTTCGAAGTTCGCGGACGTTCCCTGGCCACGGGTATTGCTCCAGCAGAGCGACCGCCTTCGAACTGAATTGTTTCGTCTTCCAGCCGTTCATTTCACAAATTCGCTGGCGGAAATGTTCGATGAGTTCCGCGATGTCGCCGGGGCGTTCGCGGAGCGGAGGCAGGTGGACCGGAAACACGTAAATCCTATGGAAAAGGTCCTGGCGAAAAGCGCCTGCGCGTACTTGTTCTTCTAAATTTCGATGTGTAGCTACGACCACGCGAACATCTACTCGCGTGGTTCCGGAAGAGCCAACGCGCTCCACCTCGCCCTCCTCGAGGACGCGCAGTAGTTTGGCTTGCATCACCGCCGGCATGTCGCCGATCTCATCCAAGAACAGCGTCCCCCGGTTAGCCTGCTCGAATTTTCCGATGTGACGCGTTGCCGCGCCGGTGAACGATCCCTTCTCATGTCCGAACAACTCGGATTCGATGAGTTCTCCCGGCACCGCCGCGCAATTCAGCGTGACAAAGGGCCCGCTGCGACGCGCGCTTCCGTCGTGAACGGCCCTGGCAATCAACTCCTTGCCGGTTCCCGTTTCGCCCAGGATGCACACGCGGGATTCGCCCGCGGCCACGCGCGAAACCTGAGCCATCACCCGGCGCATTGCTTCGCTCCGCCATACGATTTCGTGCCGGCCGACCCGCGCCCGCAGCTCGCGGTTCTCTTGTTCCAGCCGCTTCAGCCGCAGAGCATTTTCCACCGTGAGAAGCAATCGTTCCGTCGAGAGCGGCTTTTCCAGGAAATCCAGAGCTCCGAGCTTCGTGGCCCGGACAGCCATATCGACGGTGGCTTGGCCCGACATCATCACTACCGGAGTAGTCACGCCTGCGGCGCGTATCTCTTCCAGCAATGTGACTCCGTCTTTGTCCGGCATCACCACATCGGAGAAAATGAGGTCGAAGGTGTTCGTGCGCGCCAAATCCAGGGCGCGCGCCGCGTGGTCCGCCACTGTCACCTCATACCCCTCCATGCGAAAGGCGCGGGAAAGAGACGCGAGGGTGTTCGCGTCGTCGTCGATGATCAACAGGTGGATCACGTGGATACTCCGGGGACGACGGGTAGCTCGATCACGAACGTGGCCCCGCTCCCCGGTGAGCTCACGACGGAAATCTTCCCTCCATGATCGCTGACGACGCTCTGGACGATAGCCAGACCCAAACCGGTGCCGTGGTGTTTGGTTGTGTAGTATGGCGTGAACAGCCGCTCGCACTCCTCTTCGGTCAGGCCCTGGCCGGTGTCGGAGACCGACAGGCGCACGTGATCGTCCTGGCGCGAGCTTGCAACGCGGAGAACTCCGCCGCGAGGCATGGCATCGATCGCGTTCAAAACCAGATTACCGATGGCGCGCCGCAATTGTTCGCCGTCGGCCTGAATTCGCAGCTCCCCTTCAGAAAGCTCCAGTTCCGGGTCGATCTTGGATCTTCCCTCGGCCTTCAACTGCGCATCGTAAAGCTTCATCACGTTTTGAACCATCTCGTTGAGGTCCACGGACTCGAAGTGGGGCCGAGGCATCTTGGCGAAATCGCTGAACCGCCCGATGATGGTTTTCAGATTGCCGAGCTCGGCCAGCAGGGTCCCCGTGCTCTCTTGAAACACTTCTTCAAACTCCTCCGCGGATAGTTTTCGGGACTTGCGTAGGTTCTCGATGGTGATTTGCAGGGGGAAGAGCGGGTTCTTCAGCTCGTGGGCCAAGCGGCGCGCGAGTTCGCGCCACGCTGCCACGCGCTCGGCTTGAAGGGCGCGATCGCGCTGCTCGGCGAGCTGTTCAGTCATTCGGTTAAACGCTATGGCCAGCTCGCCGATCTCATCGTTGGAGAGAACCTCCACGCGGGCCGACCAATCTCCTCCCGCTACTGCGCGGGCTCCCGTGGCGAGCCGCGTGACGGGCCGGGTCACGCGTTCGGTGGTCCACCAGCCCAGAAGAATACCAATCAGGATTCCAGACACGGCCACCGCCACGCCGATCCACAGGATTTCGTTTTCGAGCGCGAGCTGGGCCGCGAGAGACGTTCCGGCGAGGAGGACACCCGCGACCGGGGCGCCGACCTGGTGATGGTTCTGCAACGGAAACGCGAGAAATGCCTCCGCGCTAGATCGCGCCGAGGTCCACTGCACGGTGCCGGTCGCTTGAGCCACCGTTCTGCGAGCTTCCTTCACCAGGCCCGAGAGTTTGGCGATGTCTGGATTTCCACCTTGCGCGTCGACCACTTGGCCCATTGACGACCCTTCGGTGGGCGGCAGCCAGAGGAGGGCGCGCATTCCTGGGGCGTCTCCCAATGATTTGAGGAACGTCGGATTGACCGGTCGGCCGCCGGCCACGATGGCTCTCCGGTCGGCCGTCGGACGCACTGCCACCAGAGCCATCACGGACATGCCGTCGGGCGCGGGAACCCGGGCCAAGAAGGCTCCGCCCGGTTCGGGGCCTGTCGAAAGCCAGTCCTCGGGTGCGATCTCCCAGTTGTTGGGGTAGCCGAAGCGCGCGGGCCAGTGCGCGGAGGAAAGGATCGTCAAATCCGGCTGAACGACATCCAGGAATTCCAGTTCGTGTGCTGCTGCTTCCTGCCGTGCCTGGTCGTATTCGGCGCTTCCCACGGCGATCCGCTCTACGCCCGGTGAGGACGCCGCGTGTTCTACTTTCCGAACGACTTCCAAGCCTCGCGCGTCCAACTCTCGAAGCAACTGCGCGAGCAGGTCGGAGCGACGCTGGCCGTCAGTGCGTTCAAAAGCCCTGCGCGCGGCCACCGATACCGCGCCGGTAACGAGCGCCACTGCGCCCGCTACGGTAATCGAGGAAAGCAGCAGAAGTTTGGTGCGGAAGGTCACGGCTGCCCGATCCAGACATTCGGTAAGTCGGGCCAGTTGTGGAGCCGCGGGCCCAGACTCCAGGCCCGCGTCAGGTGGAATAGCGGCACTACGCGGAATCCGTCCAACAATGCGCGCTCCGCTTCATACGGAGCGGAAGAGAATGAGTACGGGACTTTGAGAAGTGCAGCCATGTCGGCGAGAACCGACAATTCATCGCGCGACGCGACGGGGAGCGCCACCAGACGCACGTCCGCCGTGCCGTTCCCCGGACGCATCGTGATCCCCGCTTCCATTGAGTTGACGGAGATCCTCTCGGCAATGGAACGCAACACGGCATCCTGACGATCGTAAGCGAAGGTGAGGGGCGGCGCACCGGCCGCGAGCTGCCGTGCGCGAGCCACATCGCGTTTGCCGTCGAACAAGAAAGAGTAGCCGCTGAGCCATTGCGGCAACAGCGCCCCTGAAATATCCCCTCGACCTTTCAGCAGAACGCGGCGGATAATGGCCCGGTCGATGGAGAGTGAAACCGCTTCGCGCACGGCAGGCGAGGCCCGGGGAGTGTCGAAGACCAGCGCCAAAGTCTCATCCGGAATTGCTTCTGTTGTCCCAGGAGAAGTCCCAAGCGGGGCGTCGGTGACGTCAGCTTTGCCGAGTTGCAGATCCTGAGCCTGATCGCGAAGATCGCGTCCCATTTGAATTTCGACGGAATCCAAATACGGCCGGCCCTTCCAGTGATCCTCGTGCGCCGCCAGCGTCGCGCTCTTACCCGTCTCCCACTTGACGATGCGGAAGGGGCCGGTGCCGGTGAACGATCCATCCGCCTCCCGCACAACCACCGCGTTCCAGGGTTGCGCCATTTCGCGAAGGATTTGTTCGACGGGCCGGTCGTCCGCCACTTCAAGCGCGGCCGCGGCTGGAGTCCAGATGGCGCCATTGTGCAGCCGTACGTTGGGCCGCGCCGAGAACACCCATCGTTTTCGCACCATGTCGTGGGCCCAGGAAGTGGCAAGCCAAGGCTGCGGCATGCCGTTTTGATCCAACTGGACCAGCGTTTCGAATACAGCCGGGATCAGCCGAGCTTTGGCTTCGAGGACCGCGGGGTCGGTGGGGACTTCGGCGGGATCGAGATTGCTCAATGCAGCGCTCATTTCCACGCGCAGCGTGCCCCCATAACGCGGGCGGCTTTCCGCCTTCAGAACCGCGAGCGCGGCAAGAACACTAACGGCCGCAATCGACGCCGATGCTGTAAGCTTCATACCGGTTCGTACTCTTATTTCGTACCACGGCCAGCGCGGCGCTCCCCGAAAGCCACATGGCCGTAACCGGCCCCGGCACTTCATTGGGGTCGCTCACACGGATTGGATTGTGGTTCACCAGTTCGAAAATCGCCAGAGAATTGGGGGTGGAATCGGCCGCAATGATCTTGGCCCCCGTGCACGAGCTCGAAACAACGGCAAAGTCACTCCACGCACTGGAAACGGCCAGCTGCTTTCGGGCCACGTCGTAGACATAAATCCGGCCGTCCGTTTCGGCGATAACGTGGTCGCCCCCGATCTCGGCATGGGTAAAGTAAGCGGGCCAGCCGGCCTCTTCGATCGTGTTGCGCCCCGCGGTAAAGCGTCCGCCGGGCTGGCACTCGAGCGCGAGAGCCGGCTTCCATGCACCCCGGCACATTAAACCGGGGACCTCGGCGATCACCGAATTCTCCTCTAGAGTGAGCCGCCCTCGAGGGTCGCGGACAGGTGGAATCTCCAACGCCGTGCCTTCGGCCTTCTGCCATTTCGATTCGCGCTGTTCGTACCGCGTCACGCCCAATGTGTCTAGAACCAGCATCTGGTCTCCGGCGGCGATTACATCCAGGATGGGTGTTTCCTGTTCCCACAGCAATCGCCGATCGAGACGGAAACCGGCCGGCGGCACGGGCGCCGTCAGAGGATGAGGAACCCCGGCCATTTCCACCACGGATTCATTTTCGCGATGCATTTCAGCGATGAAAAGATAGCCTTTGAGATTTTGAGATAACCGGGCTGTAATTTCCACGGATTTCGGGTTTCTTATTCGCCGCTGCAGCGCCCGCGCGAGCAGCGTTTTGGCCCGGTTGAGATATGCTGTAGACCCGGCGTCCGGTGCCCCTTCAGTCCAGGTAACGTGTGCGACTTCGTCCGCAGCCAAATGGGAGGAGATCTTCTTCGCCCACTGGCCCACGGCGTCATCCAGTGCGTCGCCGGCTGCCAATACCGCCGCGCAAAGGAAGACCAGAATGCACCGCCTCACGGCAGAAATGATAACAAAAAGAGGGACCGGCACTGCCGCCGGTCCCTCGTCGAGCATTGGCGTCCAGTCGCTGCCGCGTCTTCTTTCCAGCGACTAATGCTCGACCACCGCGGTACTCGTCATCCCTTTCAGGACATCGTTGGCAAAGAAGAACTTCCCATCATTTGGCACCATCATGATCTGAACCTTATCGGAAAGTTTCTCTGCGATGATCTTCTGAATCAGAAGCGGATTCTCTTTGAGCACCGTTGCCTCCAGCTTCATCCGCTCCGCGTCGGCAATCGCCACGCGCCGGATGCGGTACTCCTCGCTCTCGCTCATCAGGTTGCGCTTCTGAAGCTCGGCCTTGCTGTCGATGACCTTGGCTTCGGCCGCGGCCTCCGCGTTCTTCACCGTCGCTTCCTTTCGCGCCTGGGCCTCCAGACGCGACTGTTCGATCTGCTTCTGCTTCAGTGGCAGAGTGTGCTGCATGGCGTCGGCTTGCGCCTTGGCCTCCAGGACCACGACGGCCGCTCGGGCTTCTGCTTGTTTCACTTCGCGAGCCTTCAGCGCCTCGGCTTCCAGCTCGGCCGCGGTCACCTGCTTCTTCTTCACTTCCATATCGATGCTGAGGCGCTCGTTCTCCTGCTCCTTCAGCAGCAGGCTTTCCAAGCCCTTTGCATACTCCTCCGGAAGCTGCACGTCCTGTAACACCAACTCCTTCACGACAATCCCGTCCGCCTTGAGACGCGCCGCGACCTGGCCGCCGACCACCTGCTGGAATTGGTCGCGCTTGGTGGAAAACAACTCGCGAACCAGATAGCTCGGCGCCGCGTCACGAAAGGTGCTGACGATCGCCGGCGTGATCATCTCCGTCTCGATCGGTTGGGGCAGGTTCGACTGGATGTACGCCAGCTTGGACGGGTCCAGGCGGTAGCGCACCACCACTGCCATTCCGACGGCGAGACCTTCGCGGGTCTGCACGCGTAACGCCTGTTGGTTTGTCTTGGGATCGTCCTTGGCGGACGTCGTGAACAGGCTGTCCCGCGTCGAGTACAGCTCCACCTGCTCGATCAACGGCAGAATCAGGTGTACTCCCGGATACAGCGTCCCCGGGCGTGTTCCCAGGAACTGGTTCACTCGCACCCCGGCCCACCCGCTCGGCACCACGACGATACTCAATCCCGCCAGGAATGGTAATACGCACAGCGTAGCCAGCCGACGAGAAGCGTACCAGCGCATGCCGGGTTGGGGCTCCCCCGCCGAGTTCTTCCTCCACTTCATGATCTGGTACAGATCCCAGACCACCATGGATATCGCGCCCACCAGCAGCCCGATACCTGTAAAGATCAGCAAATACCTTAGCAACGTCATTTGAGTGACTCCTTCTCCTTCGCGGGACTCATTACTGTGCGGAGCTCGCAGCGGTGTTCTGCGTGATGCGCGATTCAAGCAAGGAGTTAGCCGCGAAAACTTGTGCCAGCATGTCGGAGCTCTCGCCTCTCAGCTCAACGGTCACGCCGACGTTCACCAGCTCGAAGAGTTCTTCGAGATCCTGCTGCCGCATCCGGATGCATCCGTGAGAGGCCGCCTTGCCGATGGAACTCGGCACGTTGGTGCCGTGAATTCCGTAGCCGGGGACACTCAGCCCCATCCAGCGCGTGCCGACAGGATTATCTTTTCCTGGTGCGATCACCGCGCCCGAGCCGTAGTAGGTCGGATTCGGAATGTGGTTGATGATTTGGAACTCACCGGTGGGGGTCGGCGTGGAGGGCTTACCGACCGCGACATTGTAGACCTTTACCACGCGGTCCCCCTCGAACAGGACCAACTTACAGTCGGGGATCGAAACCACGATTCGCTTCTGCTGCTGCCGGCGTTCTTCCGCGGCAACGTCCACCGCCGCGACCAACAGGACCGCGGCCAACTTCGTCATCGTGTTCAGTGTTTGGTGTTTCATGCCCGGCTAGAATGCAGGGCGGGAGCCATGCCGTAAGGTATTGATTCAGCAGTATGTTATGGGATGCAGCCCAGTGTCTACTTTGACGCGCTGTGTGTGCGTGGACACGTCAAGCGGAGGGTTCTGGGCGCGCCCAAGCCGCTTGGGCGGCCAGGCTAACGATACCCCGCCGCCTGTAACTCAAATAGTTGCGCGTAGCGGCCTTCGGCCCGTAGCAATTCATCGTGCGTGCCCAACTCCGTGACCTGCCCGCCGGCGATTACTGCGATACGGTCGGCGATGCGCACAGTCGAGAACCGGTGTGAGATCACGATGCCGATACGGCCCCTGAGATTCTCCTTGAGCTCCGCGAAAATGGCCGCTTCGGCTTCCGGGTCGAGCGACGACGTCGGCTCGTCCAGAATCCAGATGTCGGCGTCGCGGTACATGATGCGGGCCAGCGCCAGGCGCTGCCACTCGCCGCCGGACAGGTCGTGCCCGCCCTCGAAAAGTCGCCCCACTTTGGAATCAAGGCCGTTCGGCATCTTCTTCACCAGCCACTCGCTGCGGGAATTCCGCAGGGCTTCCAGCACCTGGTCATCGTTACCTCCGCCATCCGGCCGGCCCATCATCACGTTCTCCCGGACCGAAAGCTCGTAACTCGCGTAGTCCTGAAACAGCACCCCGATCCGGCTGCGCAGAGCTTCGGGATCCATGTCTCTGAGATCGACACCGCCCACGCGCACTGCCCCTGCATCGGCATCGTAGAACCGAAGTAGCAACTTAACGAGCGTACTTTTCCCGGCTCCGTTCTCGCCCACCAGCGCCATCAGCTCCCCGCCATTTATATGGAGTGTCAGTCCCGCCACCGCGGGCTCCGTTCCACCGGGATAGGTGAAGGCGACATTGTCGAACTCGATCGCTTCGACAGGGCCGCTCGGCAGGCGTTTGGGCTTGGCCGGCACGGGCACCAGGGGTCCGATGGCCAGAAACGAAAAGTAGTCGTCCAGGAACGTAGTGTGCTGGTCGACCGCCACAAAAGTGCTTGAAATCTGTCCCAGGGTCCCGGATACCGACGTGAAAGCACCGATGATCAGCACGACGCCCCCAGGGGAGATGTGGCCTGCCACTCCCTGGACAGCCACGAACAGGTAGGCGAGCGCGAGAGCTGTCCCGGTCACGAGTCCGGTAAGCATCGACGTCCGGGTACCCGCCTCGTACATTCGCTCCCGCTGCTTGAACAGCTCATCGGACCGCTGATCGTGTCTGCCTAGCAGATAGTCGGCCAGAACGTAGGCGCGGATTTCCTTAGTCGTTCGAGGCTGTACGAGCAGGTCGCCGAGATATTCGCGTTCCCGCTCCTCGGGAGTCTCTTTGTAGAAGAATTCGTAAAGGCGCGAGGTCACCCGGCGCTCAAGCGCGAGCGAAAGCACGGCGGCCGCGAGTGCAAGAATCACCAGCAGGTAGTGAAGACTCGCCAGGAGGGACGCCATGAGCAGGATCGTTACGATATTGCCCGAAAGCCCCAGCACGGACCACGTCAGATCACCGGGCCGCCAGGAGACATCGCGTTTGGCGCGGGCCAGACGATCGTGCCAGTCGGAGTTGTCGAAGTGGCCCAGATCGAGCTTCGAAGCCTGCGCCAGCAAGCGCCGTTCCGCCTCCAGTTGCACGCGGCGGACGAACAGATTTCTGCCGAAGCCCATGTATGCGCCGATGGCACGTTGTACTCCAGTGACGATCCAGAGACCGATCACGATCGGAAGCATATCGGTGAAGTGGAGCGCATGCACGCGCGCATCAGCGATACGGTTGACCAGCCGCGCCCCCAAGTAGACGGCGATGGGAGGCATGGTGGAGCTGAGGATCCCAAGCAGCGTAAAGCGGATCAGCGAACGTGGAGACGCCGCCCAAGCAAGAGCCATCCCCTGCTTCAGATTCTTCCTTACCCTTTGAGCGCGTCCTCTTGTCGTCGGGGGGCGGTCTTCCATTTCCTTACAGGGTAGGAGAAACGCAGTCAGCTACAACGGGATCTTCAACGTGTCCGTATCACGCCCAAAATACGGGAAGGTATCGTGGCATGAAGCAGGACTTGTTTCACCCGCCCAACGACGCATCGAATCAAACTGTGACCTGAAGCGGAGCCTCACCAACCGTTATTGCGGAATAACATGCCGCGCGAGCTCTGGCTGTCGAGGAAGAAACTGGCTGCTTTCTCCTCGCACTTGAAGAAGGGGAATGCGGTGGAAGCTATGGCTTTTGTTGCTTCGAGTAGTCGATGAAGTTCAACTCCTTGCACCTGCCCGGATTGTACGGAGCATCGGCGACAAGAATCGTGTCTGAGCCAGTGTACTTGCCTTTCAAATACACGGGGTCTTCGGCGGCATAACTCCGCGTCAGAGCCATCTTGATTGGATCCAGCGAAAACCGCTCCACGACGTGCAACTTATCGCTGTTATGCACGGGCGTGTTCAAAAACCCAGGCAAGAACCCGACGGTATCGACTACAAGCGTGTCGCCTTCCCAGCGTCCAATAGAGTGCCCGGCGCGGCTCGGCTTGAGGTTGTTCGGGTGCTCCCGGAGGTTCATGTAGATCGTGCGCTTCAACCCGAACTGCCCGTATTCCAGCACGATCGTGTCTTTGTTCTGGGTGATCCGGTCGACCGCGGCGTCGAAGCTCCAGTCAAAAATGATGCTGGTCGTTTCGCAATGGAAACGGGGATTCTCTTCCCGCTTGAAATCGGTAGCCGCCTTTTCTCCAACCTCGGTCAGTTCCGTCCCACCATACAGCCGTGGGCCTTTGCCT
>Ga0210409_10007909_pt1 | contig 10900 bp, 8 predicted proteins | sample IncBWH17MmetaG_FD_161649 | JGI IMG/M metagenome (GOLD analysis project Ga0210409, IMG submission 161649) | Forest soil microbial communities from Barre Woods Harvard Forest LTER site, Petersham, Massachusetts, United States - Inc-BW-H-17-M | ecosystem: Environmental > Terrestrial > Soil >...
CGTACATCCGTCACGCCGCAGAGATGAGCCAGTCTGTGCGGCAGCAGCGAGTTGATCGGGATTGCGGCCAGTGGGTCGTTGCTTTCCGCCAACTGCTTGACCAGTCCGACGCAATTGACGACCACGCTGGGCCTCACGCGGGCGAACAGTTGCGCTAGCGCGTCGCTATCGAGGACGTCCAGCCCACAAATTATCCGGCTTTGCAGCGCCGACGGAAGCAGTTGCAACGACCTGTTGGAGCGGACAGTGCCGACCACGGCATAGCCAGGACTATTCGAGAACAGGCGCAATACCATACTTCCCAGCATGCCGGATGCGCCCAGCACCAGAACCTTTGAATCGTTACTCACTGATGGCGCCGTTGAAGTGCCCCACCAGCCCCTCGCAAAGCGTGCGAGGATCGAAATGCTGGCGATAGTAAGAACGTCCTGCGTCTCCCATTTTCTGGCGCTCGCGCTCGGGCAGCGCACACAGTCGCGCAACTGCCTGAGACAAAGCTAGCGGATCCTCGGCGGGGCAAACAACACCAGCGCCTGATTCTTCAACGACGCGCGCTCCTTCTCCATCCAGGCATGCAATCACGGGGCGTCCTGCAGCAAGGTAGGCCTGCACCTTGCTGGGAATAGTCTGGCTCATCGTCGGGTCCCGCGCCAGAGTGACCAGCAGAGCGGAGGCCTGCGCCAGAATCGCCGGCATCGCCTCCGGGGGCATCCTTCCGGCGAAGTGTACGTTGCTCAAGCCGCGGCGAACGGCTTCATCCTTCAGCCAGTCGCCGCGGCTCCCGCTGCCCACGAAGACAATCCGCACGTCCAGGTGCGGCAGCAGCTGCTCGGCGGCATCGAGCACAGTCCCCAGCGACTGAACGGTTCCTAGATTGCCCGCAAAGACGACATTGAAACCGGGCTCGAGCGCTATCGCGGGACTGGCGCAGGCGATCTCACGATCGAACGACAGTTCGCCAGGATTGGGGTGATACCGGACCGGAACCGCGCCGGCCATCGATTGCACGATCGGCACGAATGCGCGGGATTGAACCAGGAGCAAATCGTTGTGACGATAAATCCACCGAACCAGCGAGCCAACGCGAGCAAGCAGCCAGCGATTTCGGACGAATCCCGTGACCTCCAGGCTTTGTGGCCACAGATCCTGAACCCAGGTCACCAACGCCGCCTGCTTCAGCCATCTCAGGAAAATTCCCGGCACCGCCTGCAATATCGGCGATATCCCGTAGACGAAGATGACGTCGAATTTTTCAGCCCGCAGCAGCCATGACCCGACGAGGGATGCGCATACCACAAACGAAATGTAGTTCGCCGCCATTTGCCAGGCCGCCCCGCGCCCACGGGGGATTATCGGCACTCGAAATACCTTGACGCCCTCTTCACGAGCATCCCGGCCTGCACCCCACGCCCGATAGCCGGGGAAAACCGCACCGTCTGGATAGTTCGGCTGTCCGGTCAGTACAACGACGTCACACTCCGCCTCTGTCAGCGACTGGACGACCTCGTTGATACGAAACGACTCTGGGCGAAAGTACTGCGTGATGACGAGCACTCTCATTTTCGACATCGTCCTATTGTCTTTGGTCCGACTCGGCATCGCGCCTTTGGAGAGCGCCTAGGCCTCCGGATAGAACGTCCAATGTCCAGACATGTTCTTGCGGGTATAGGAGCCCGCATTCGGGTGCTGCAACGGGTGGCTTCCTTTCTCGGACCAGGGACCGATGTAGTATTCCCCCAGCGGCAATCCGCTACCCGCACCGATCATACCGGGAGGTGCCCGGCCGAAATGCGTTTGCCAGTAACGCTCGGAAAAAAACAGCGCGCAGTAGTCAACGCCGACGCACTCATCGATGAAGATGTAGCCTTCCTCGATGAGATTGGGCCAGATGTGCCGCACGCAGCTGTCCAGGCTGGCTTCGAGATCGACATCCAGAAATGCCAGGAGCACCGGAGAGCTCAGCTGCGGCAGGGTGTCCTTGAACCAGCCGCGTACGAACTCGCAGGTCTCGATCGCGCCGTAGCGTCTGATATTTCGCTTCACTTCTTCCAGGGTTCCGCAGTAGTCGCCGCTTTGATAGAAACGAGCCTCGCGGTCCCCTGCCTCACCCACCGGAAGACCCTCGAACGAATCGAAAATCCTCAGCCGTCTTCCGACCATGCGGCAAACCAGCGATAGATTTGCTGCGGAGCCACCTTTCCAGGTTCCGCACTCGATCACATCGCCAGCCACTTCCGGAGGTGTTTCGAGGATTTTGAGCGCCATCGCCAAGTGTGTCTTGTACGATGTTCCCGTTCGAATGCGCACCGAATTGCGAAACATGCGTAGCCCAAGCATGAGTTTCCGCCCCATTGTCATGCGGTACTTGGGGTGGATGCTTGACGAGTTGAGAATGAAGAGAATACTGATCGGGGCCGTCAAAACATAGTGCAATCGCAACAAAAATCGATACATCGTATTAGCCGTATCCCTTCATTGATGTCGACGGTGGTAGATGTCTTTCTTGCCCACACCTCCGGGCGCCACGGCACGGACAAGTTCGCGAACGTTGCTATCAACCCAAGCCAGCGCGCGCAGCAGTTTTTTCTCCGGACGCGCACTGAACGATGTCACATTGCGATACTGCTGGCCGATTGGTGAATCGGCCGAGAAGTAGTAATTCGAGACGCAACAGCGAATGCGGTCCACTTTCACCTCGCTGACCGAGTGCCATGACCAGGGGTTGGTCTCCATGATGACCAGTCGGTTGAAGTTGCTCACAATCGTCGTATTCTTCTTCACAGCCCGGTCCCACAGCTCCAGATTCCCGCCGCACTCAAGCGACCAATCCGGAGTCACATAGTAAAGGAGATTTAGCGTCCGATAGAATCGCCCGCTGCCATCGTGAGAATTGTCAATGTGCGGGCCCAGAAAGTGTCCCCGTCCCATTGCGCTCAGACCGCCCGCATACAGAGACGGATCGGCGAACTGGTTTTTGATTCCAGTAATTTGCTCAGCCAATGCAAGCACCGATGGCGCCTGAACGGCAAACGTCACATCCGCCATCAATGGATCGAACTGATCAAGATTCTTCGAGGTAAATTTCTTCTCCCGAAAACTGCTCATCAACCGCATTGCCTTGATAGGCGGGAAGGCACAGGCTATTTCGCTTGCAATTTCACTCGGCAACAGGTTATCCAGCACACAATATCTGACCCCCACTTCCGCCTGAGCGGTGGCCATTTGCTGCTGGAGACGCTGCTTTTCTGATTCGAGGCGGTCGGCTATCCGTTCAGCGAGCTGACGGCACCTCGCAGTCGCCAACTCGTTGCCAGCTGCAACGTTCATGGCAGGTGACCGGTCTGCGGATCAGGCACACCGCTACCAGTTCCGAGCCGTCGAAATTCCGCGCGAAATCTCTCAACCATTTCCTCGATAACCGCAGACCACGTCTTGAGATGCGCACCCATCAGCTCGTCTCGCCTGACGCGCAGCAGGCGTCTGGCAACATTGAGGACTGATACTTCATCAAAATGCATGTTTACCAGCAGCTCTCTGTGAGGGCCAATGTCCGAAATGTACGACTCATCGGCAATAAATATCCCCTCAGACGCCGCATTATATGAATTCTCTATGAGAGTGGTTGAAATATAGTACTTCGATCTTTTGAGGCAATTTACGACCTCCGCTCTGGTCAGCAGCCCGGTTACAATGACATTGGGCTGCCTCCGCAATCTCCCAGGCACATCATTGGGGTTACCGATAAGCATCAACTTCAATCGGGCGTTCCCTCGTCGAAGCATCTCGAACACCTGAAAGGAATCGTCCAGCGCCTTGTGACTATTGGTGCCGACTACCGTTGCAATGTCATCCTTGCTTTCAGTCGTCGCGAGCCGGATATATTCCAGTTCATCATCGCTGCCGTTGACAGACAGAAACAGCTTCTGGTCGGAGCCAAGCTGTATCAGGCCCAGCGAGTAACTGGACTCAGCGGCAATGACATCGGCACTCGCAAATCCCGAACGAATTCTTCTTCCGAGCAGTCTGAGCCTGACCCTGTCAATAGCCGGGACCGGAATGCCCTTGAATGCCAGCGGCAAAACGTTACTGAGGTGAAACCAGTTCACCAGGCCAAACCGTGTGTACATCGGTATGCCATAGGCATAGTACAACTGCGGCTGACCGATCTCATGGCCGATTGGCGCAAGGTACCCGCAGTCGTCGCGCAGTCGATCCAGCCGCGATTGTCTGACGACGAAGAAGCGATTGTTCGGAAACTCTGTCAGCAGACTACGGCAGTTCTCGTGGACTACAAACCACGCGCCGCCCTTGCCGCCAAACCACTTCGCATACTCGTACAGGCGCTTGTAGCCCCCCCCCGAGTAGGAGGCCGCAAAATTGAAGAGGAACTTGTTCTGGACAGTCATTGCGCTGGACTTGAGTTCTACCGGGCCGGCTTGAGTGAAGCACTCGCTACTTGCTCCGGTGTTGCGCTCGGGCGGCCTAGCCTCTGGCGATACGGCTCTATGAAGCGATTCTCCAGCGCTAGCACCAGGTAGGAAAGGCCCATGGTTGCCGCCACGTCGCAGATGGATATGGCATAGGAGTTTGAGATGCCGGCTCTTTTGGTCAATGCGAAATGCAACAAACTGATTACCATCATGTGAAAGAGATAAATTGGATAGGACAGTTCTCCGAGCTTATTGTCGAGCTTACTGTTCTTGGACCTGTAAAATAGGGCTGGGACGATCAGCGCAGTAAGCGCCACCGCCAGCAGGGAGAATTGCCAATTCTGCAAACTTCTCGGAAGTGCAACGGTCAGCACTAGCATCAGGCAATACGCTATGGCCAGCGTGTATCTGCCTGCGAACTCGATCAGCCTCGCGCGCATCCGATATGTCAGCATCCCCAAGAGAAAATCCACCAGTACGAAGGGGAACATTCGATAGGGTAAATCGTCAGCCCGATAGGTTATATCGTCAGTTCGATAGGGCAGATCGTCAGAAAGGGTGAGGATGGAATATACCTTCAGGGCGAGCGCGACCAGTACCACCAGGAGCAGCTGCAAGTTGCTTCGCCGGATGAAATAGGGAGCTACCAGATAGAACAGCAACTCCACGCCCAGCGACCACGCCACGCCGTTGACGATCAGAATCCAAACGTAGATTTCTGAAGCTGTTCGATGGACCGTAAAGATAGCCTGCTGGTCGCGGACCGCCAGAACACCGCCTAGATCCTGCAGAAAGATCGTCAGGTTCGACACCCCGGCCCAAATCAGCAGCAATACGTTGCGAAAGGTATGAGGGAGAGACAGCAGTGCCTTCCATTCCAACCAAGGCTCAGGCTTGCTGTGAAAAAATGTTGCCGCAGACCAGTAAAGCAACGCCAACGCCGCGGCGGAAATTAGATATGCAGGATAGAGTCGTAGATAACGCGCCGCGTAAAACTTCAACACCCAGTTCTTTCCGAGCCTCTCGTAGTTGTATCTCTCGGTCAGCACCAAGGCCATGTAGAAGCCCGAAATCACGAAGAATGCTTCCACCGCAAATGAGCCGGCAAGGTAATTGAAATGCCCGAACGGAATTCCATGCTGGAAGAGCACGCAGACAGCCAACAACAGACGAAAGATCCCCATTGCTTCCTGCCTTTAAGGAGAATCCAGGATTGGCATTAGTTAGCAGTCTTAAGGAGCGAGCGCGCCTGCTGCGGCTCGATAACCGGAGCTGACGAGTAGCGGCCATAGAGTGCAATGGCGAAGAAGAAGATTGGCAAAACAGACTTTGCTGGCCACACTGTGTAGTGGAAATCCGTAATCAGCACCAACAGCGTCAAGCCAGCGGAAAACTTGAGGGCATTTGCGCGGTCCAACCCTGCTTCTCGCCCCCCCGATGCCCCGACGTCACAGATCCTTACTTGATGCAATGCCCGGATGATCAAGTTTACTAGACAGAATACCAACAGCAGGAAGTATGGCAATCCGAACGCCGCCAGGCTTTCGACGAACCCGATATCCCCTCCCTTCGTGATCCCAAAAGTCGAAAAGCCATCGCCAAACAACAGGGACAACGGCAAATCCGACACATGATCGTAGTAGGTGCTGAGGTGCTGCGACAGTATGTAAGCATAGCTCTGGTCTGCATAGCCTGTGCCCAACGCCAATGCCGTCTGAAACGACAGGATGTCGAGTATGACTTCAGACATGTCAGTGCCGGTGGCCGATACCGCAACCCATCCGACCGCGCCCACAATGAGTATGACGGATGCGACATTGCCCAACACTGACGAGACTCTACGTCGTCGCTCTGTGATGCCGCTGAACTCCAACAGGAACACGATTATCGAGAAGGCGATGATCGCGGTGAAGTTGAGTCCCAAAAGAACCATCGTACCGAAAAGCAGAATGACAGCCAGGCGAAGCAGTCTTCTGTTCCGCGGCATAAGCGTCAGTGCAGCGAGCGCACCGATGATTATCCAGGCCGCTGACACTGAATGCGACTCCAATAATCCATGGCTCCGATAGCCGATAGCGATTCTCGCCTCGTTAATCTCACCTGAGGCGGAACCAGCTCTGCTCACTGAATAGTCGAATGCCGCCTGGCTGTAGTCACTCACCTGACCAAGAGCCAGCTTAAGGTACGAGTCATAGGTGAAATAAAGTCCCGCGATCAGACCGGCTACAACCATAGCCAGTACGGAGATGCGTATCTCCTGCTCGGACGCTACTCTGGAGAAATACCAGTAGAAGCCGACCGGCAGAAGGTAAACAACGATCGCGCTTATCCCCTCCGCAAATCCGATTACCCCGAACACGGTCTGCCAAAGCGTGTCCAACAGCAACAGAAGCACGTAGATCACGACCATGAGATCGATGTTGCGGTTCTGACGAGAGCACTCAGTTGCGAGTCGTCTCGCGGGAAAAAACACCAGAATTCCACCGATCAGAAGATAAGGCAGCAGAGCCGGATACGGATTCCCCGCATAGACCTGCAGTGGAAAGCTGAGTGTTACGAGCAGGATGGTGCAAAACCACAACAGATCTTTGACGTGGGTCCGACGAACGCTCATGCGCTATCTTGCTCTTGCAATGCGCCGGCAACCTGAACCAGCCCAGCCCGCCGCCCAAATGGGAAGTGAAATCCCGCTTCACGGAGTTTCCGGGAGCTATAGATGACGTCACCGTAGTTGCTGAATCCGCGCCGGATCAGTCGCAGGCCGTGGGGAATGAACAGCGGCGCTGATCGTTTGACCGGGCGCGGCGCCGCCTCAATCAACGAAGCCAACAGCGCCTGCGCATCGCGATACGTGCCGCCGTCTTCTTCGTCCGACGAAACGTTGAAAGTCTCCACCGGCTCTTCAATTCCTGCCTGCCACAGGAAGATCGCCGCGGCGGCAACATCCTCAATATAGACCAGATGAGTATGCTCATTGCCTTGCAGCACCAGACGCATCCTTGAGTACAACGTGCTGCGTAACCAGGGCAGGATTGTCTGCACACCAAAAATGTTCGTAGGCCGTAGAATCATCACCTTGCCCCCCTCAAGACCCGCACTGACGATTCGTTCTGCGGCAAGTTTCGTTTCTTCATATCGATTCGTGGGGCTGCAAGGGGAAGATTCATCCACGACCCTTTGTCGAACTCTTCCCACGACTCCGACGCTACTCAAATGGAGGAAGAATTTAACGTGAGCTTCGCTCGCTACGTCGAACAGCAGCCGCGTCGCTGAGACATTGGTCTCAGTCATTCTTGCCGAATCGTTCTTTTCGGCTGCGCAATGAAATACGGCGCCACATCCCCGAATCGCGCCCCGCAAATCTTCCAACCGTCTGATATCCCCATGGTACATCGATATAAGGTCGTGCCCCGCGGGAACACCGGTACGGGAAATCACGCGCACCCTCTGACCGGAGGTCACCAGCCTGCGGACAAGTTCTCGACCGAGGAGGCCGGTGCCGCCGGTGACGAGAATTCTGCGGCGCTCCAACATGGCTCCTGGCTAGAGCGGCTGCGAGAAATGTGAGATGTGCTTGAGCATCAACCCGAATCCGACACGACCGTTGCAAACTACCACTTCCAAAATTCCCCGACAGTTTCGTAACGCTCGCCGTTTATTCCCAGTTTGAACGCTGTAATGCCGCCGAGCCGCTCCTCGTCGAGTCCCCCCAGGTCGAGCCAACGCAGCCCCCGCTCCTTCAGATGCACAATGGCCTGCCAGAGGAGATATTGATTCGCCTTCAGCGTGCGCCCACCCTCGCCGTTCCAACCGAGCAGATACGTTGCAGCTGCACCATGGGTCACGAGGCAGATACCGGCGACGGCCTCATCTCCAACGAGAGCACGCATGACAATGGGTTTTGACTCAGATTCGAGATGATAGCGCATGCTTCGCAGCAGTCCGATGGCAGGTCCTTGGAAGTTTTTGTGCTGCATGTTTTCCCTGTACTTCTCCATCAGCCACTCAAACGACCGATCATCAGTGGCGATGTCCAGGTGCAGGGCGGTCTTCTCTGAGGCGGACAACATGTTGCGCCATTTGCCGTCGAGCCGCTTGCGCAACGTCACCAGTTCAAGGCCGAGGTCGACCCACGCAGATTCCCAGGCGAGCGGAGAGAATTGCCTGAATCCGCAGTTTGCAAACGACAGGAGAGCAGACCCAGTCAGTTCGGCTTCAGGCGCGACGGTAAACACACGTCCACGTCGCAGATCGCCAAGATGTGCCAGTCCTTTCCACACGTCAGACTGTCTGCCCGGCGGCGATCCTTGTAAAAACAGCGGCCCGCGGTTGATGCGTGACACGCTGAGAATTCCAGCGATGCGTCTGTGCAGAACCTGAACCAAGGCAACTGGCTCGCCGGAGCAATGTATGACGCAACGTCTGACCCGCCAGGCCGATGTCGACGCCTTGGCGAGACCATAGGCCCAACTTTGCAGCAGATTGGAACGACCCGCCTCCGTCAGCATTTCGTCCCACTGAGTGCGGGCCGCTTTGTCCCAAGCAAATTCCAGCCGCGGCGCAGGTACTGGCCCCTCCCTTGAATCTCGAAGCTTCTTGATCAACTCACGGATGGACAGACTCTGATGCACCGGCAGATATATGCGGCTGTGGCGGATGCTCCACGCATTGGAGTGCTCTTGGGAGTCGGCCATGACTTCCGGGGGCAGGTCTGGCCAGGTAGTGACGGGCAGTCCTCGACCCTGCCATTGAATGTAGGTCGAATCGGCGATTCCCGCGTCTGCGCAGTATCCCGCCAAATACGGCGTCCATTCTCGGTCTGAGGGCCGTTCGGTGCCCGCGACGGTCGTGCCTGGACTAGCGGAATCGCTCAGCAGCAATGCATCCCAGAGCAACTGGTGGCGCTGCCGCCAGTGCGCGATCGCGCCAAGCTCGCCGATGAGCAGCGTCAGCAGTCGCCGCGCGAGACCACCGTGACCGGGGGGAACGAGCGGCAACGCATCCGCTGGGTCTGAAGTCGTCTGCTCTCGAAAGGGAATCGTCGATCGATTCCAGGAGCGCAATCCCAGCTTTTGCCCCACACGTTTGCCTAGCCACACCAGCCTGCTGGCCCTGTTTCGAAAGGGCGAACAGCGCAGCTTTTGTCGCAGATCGTCTAACTGACCGACCCAGGTGTTTGGCTCACCAAATGACGCCATGTCAGTTGAAGCGAAATGCGCAGGCCCGCTGGAGCGAACCACCAATACCGCGCCCTCAGGTACCGGCAAATGCTTGTGGGGACTGTAGAGTACAAAATCTCCGCTGGTACCGACCGAATGGATCGGTCGCAACACGTGCGCGGCGTCCTCGACCAGCCAGGCACCGGTGCGCCCACAGAATTCCGTCACCCCGCCGACGGCCGCCGGTTGGCCAAAGTAGTGCACGAGCAGAAAGATACCCGGTGAATGATCCTTCTGCAGAATCCGGCAAGCAGGCATGTCGGGAGCCAACTTGTCTGTCACCGGATAGAACGTCAGCCTGACTCCCGTTGCACGGAGTGGCTTCAACGATGAATTGCAGAACAGATCCGGAATCCAGACTTCAACTGGCGCACGAGGCTCACGTCTCTGCCTCCATTGGGCGATGAGTGCCAGCGACCAGGCTGATCGCGACAGCCACCCTGCTATCTCACCTGTCCGGCACCACGGGGAAGCAAGCTCCGCATCGGTCGCCGGCCGGCAGACCAGTGCACGCAGAAGATCGCGCCAACGGGGTAGTGGAGCTGCGGTGAGCACTAGAAAGCGTAGTGCCTTCAGCCCCAGCTGGCCAGCTGGGATCGTGAGCGGGCGTAGTGAAAATCCGCGACCCCCTCCAGATAGGCACCGAGCAACGCGAAGGAATCCTGCGGGGACGCAGCATCGCGTCGCAACGTCCAAGCCGGCGCCACGTGCGCGTTATCACCACGCAGGCCTGAGTAGATATAACGAAAACGTCGCCGTGCAACTGACAAAGCCTTGGCGCTGAAACTACCGATATCCCCGAAGGTGTACGCGAAGTGCTCGATGGGTGTGCCGAGGCGATGTGACAATCTGTTCGCACTGTCCACGATCTCACGTACCAGATCTGCTTCATTGTCGATGTCTGACAGTCGCGCATGGGTCTGCGTGTGAGCCCCGATGCTATGCCCGTGCTCCAGCAGCGCTTCGAGATCAGACCAGCCCATGTTGAACCAATGAACCGGAATGTCAGCAACACGCAGGCCGGGATATATCCTGCGAGCGATGAAGTCGCGTGCTTCGTCCCGATTCGAGATTGACGCGAAATCCGAGACCGCGAAAAACAAGGCCTGAATCCCCATGGGCTTGAGGATCCGCTCGGCCACTCGCCGGTGCGAAGCGAACCCATCGTCGAACGTCAGGAGCAGATGACGTCCAGTCAAGGGCTCCTCGCCGGAAACCAGTGCTGCAAACTGCTCCGCTGAAACGAACTTC
>Ga0210409_10007910_pt1 | contig 10898 bp, 7 predicted proteins | sample IncBWH17MmetaG_FD_161649 | JGI IMG/M metagenome (GOLD analysis project Ga0210409, IMG submission 161649) | Forest soil microbial communities from Barre Woods Harvard Forest LTER site, Petersham, Massachusetts, United States - Inc-BW-H-17-M | ecosystem: Environmental > Terrestrial > Soil >...
GTACGGGGAAATGACGCCCATCAGGCCCAGCGAGTACAGGCAAAGCAGCGTCACGGTCGGCATCGGAACGCCGGGGATTGCCTTGGCCACGGCAAGGACGACCGGAAGAACAGCGGCCGCATGCGACGTTATGCTCGAAAAGAAATAATGGATCCAAAAGAACAGCGTGACCAGGAACACGACTGCCGTGGTCGGCGATACGCCCGCAAGCGGCCGGGCGAAGCCTTCGGCGGCCCACTTGATGAACCCGATGTCGTTTAGACCGGAAGCAAGCGTCAGCAGCGAGGTGAAGTAGAAGAACACCTCCCAGGCGCCGGTTTCGGCGACGATGTCAGAGAATGCGATCACGCCGGTCAACAGCAGCAGCGAGATTACGACAAGCACAACCGTCGTCGCGTTGATGTAGTTGGCGCCCAGGCCGGGCAACTCGATGTTCGGATTCGAGCCCGTGATCCAGAGAAACATTGCCAGCAGGATCGCGGCGGCCATCGTCCTTTCGCTGCGTGACATGGGCCCCATCTGCTTCAGTTCGCCTGAGGCCCAGTCGACGATCTCGGGGCTACGCTTGATCTGCGGCCGGCAGACTAGGTAGCACAGCAAGGGCACTACAAGCGCCAGCACGATGCCCAGCGGAGCGAAACCGATGAACCATTGCGACCAGCTGACCTCGATCCCGACCGTCTTTCTCGCGATCGCCAGGGCGGCGGCGTTGGGCGCCAGTGCTGTGAGGAACATCGAACTCGTCAGCCCCGTCGAGGCGAACGCCGTCCACATGATGTAGGTTCCGATCCTGTGCGCCGTCGGACCGGGCTCCGAGCCGTAGATCTTCGGAATACTGCTGACGATCGGAAAGATGATGCCGCCGCTGCGCGCCGTGTTCGACGGTGTGGCAGGCGCCAAGATCAGATCCGCAAACGCCACGGCGTAGCCGAGCCCGAGCGTGTTCCGACCAAGCGCACGCACGAGCATCAGCGCGATCCGCTTTCCGAGCCCGCTCTTCCGGTAACCGATCGAGAAGACGAAGGCACCGACGATCAGCCATACGGTGCTGTCCGAAAAGCCGCTGAGTCCCCAGCGCAGCGACTTGTTGGGGTCCGGGTCGACGTAGCCCATCACGGTGGCGACGGTCAGCCCGATAAGGCCGACGGCGCCGACGGGCATCGATTCAAGCACCAGTCCCGTGATGACCGCGGCAAAGACGGCGAAGTAGTGCCACTGGTTGGGCTTTAGGCCTTCGGGAACCGGGACCATGTAGAGCACGAGCAGCACGCCCAGAGGTGCGATCGACTTCCAGTGGACCTTCATGGCGGACCCCGGGGATCCAGTCAGTGCGAAAGGAGTGCGAGCTCAATCTGAAAACGGCCTCAACTCGGCCTTTCAACGTCCAGCAACGCTATCCCGGGGCTACAGCGCCGAGTAGCCTTCGCATTTGCATTTGATTTATTCCAGTCAGGAAGTGACATGAGGCCGCGTGCGCAGACGGTCAGATGGCAGTGCGATTCCCTTCGTGTCAATGCGGCGCTCAATCGCCTGGCTCGTCACCTGCCGACCATGCTCAACCCCGCGTATGCTCATAGCAGCTGTCCGTCGAAGGAGCAATTCAACGGAGACTGCCAGGTGCCTTGGATTCCCCCGCGGAATAGGTGTTATCGCGGGGAGCGGCCTACAAGCGGAGGCAGCTGGTAGTCATCCTTGCCTCACGCGAGGAATCGTCCTCGTGGAGTTGCCGTACTCGCCTCGGCGGCTGAGAAAGTCGGGCAGGCGTATCGCAGTACGCACGAAGGGGGCACATGCCATTCAAACAGAGGCTGGCGCTCAGTATCGCCTGGTGCGTCGGGCTGACGTTCATCGAGTCGCCCATTGCGACTTTCACCCGTCGGTCTATTAGCGGGCGCTCGCCAGACGTCAGCAATGCTCGGTCTTCCGGAGACTCGGCATGGCAGATGTCTCTTTAAGGCGCCCCGCATCCGGCGCGGACGTCGGGGCCCGTATCTGTGACGAACTGATGCGAGGCATCTGCGGCTCCGCTGCGATTAGATTCTGGAACGACGTCACCCACAACATCGGCAGCGCCACGCCCGCATTCACGCTCGTCGTGCAAGATCCCGTTGTCTTGAAAAGATTGGTGCTGACACGCAATCCCATCTTACTGGCCGACGGGTATTTTCGTGGCCTTGTGGATTTGGAAGGCGACTTGTACTCGGCGCTTCGTCTCAAGCACCATTTCCGGACTCTGACCTTAAGTATGCCTAAACGTATAGCCTTGCTTCTGGATGCGCTGCGCCTTCCTGGTTGGCCGCGATTGTCGGTGTTGTCCGGGGAACTGCGTAACGGTGGCCAGTTTACCCGCGAGCATTCCAAGGACAGCGACCGGGCTGCAATCTCGTTTCACTACGATCTGTCCAACGAGTTCTATCGGTTGTGGCTGGACCAACAGATGGTCTATTCGTGCGCATATTTCGAAACGCCCGACGACACCCTGGAGCGAGCCCAGCGCAACAAGCTAGAGCACATTTGCCGCAAGCTGCGCCTTGCTCCTGGGGAGCGTTTCCTCGATATCGGCTGCGGCTGGGGTGCTCTAGTCTGCTGGGCGGCCCGTCACTACGGCGTGCGGGCGCACGGCATCACGCTGAGTCAACGACAGCTTGAGTACGCGCACCAGCGCATCGCCGCAGAAGGTCTGGAGGATCTTGTCACGGTCGAGCTGTGCGACTATCGAGACCTGCAGGGGGAGAGCGTCTACGACAAGGTTGCCAGTGTCGGCATGTTTGAACACGTGGGACTGAAAAATCTCCCGCTCTATGCGGCCACCGTAAATCGCGTCCTGCGACCCGGCGGGCTGTTCCTGAATCACGGGATTACCCATGATGAAGAGGGATGGAGGCGATCCGTCGACACGGAATTCATCAACCGGTATGTATTCCCTGACGGTGAACTCGACACCGTAAGCAACGTCCAGCGAGAAATGGAGCGCAATGGATTCGAGATTCACGATGTGGAGGGATTGCGGCCGCATTACGCTCTGACCCTGCGGCACTGGGTAAGGCGCTTAGAGACGGCCCACGAGGAAGCCGTGCGAAGGGTGGGCGAGCCTACGTATCGTGTTTGGAGGCTTTATATGGCTGCCTGCGCCTTGGAGTTCGAGGATGGCACGACCGGCATCTATCAGATCCTGGCTTCGCGCCGGGCAGCAAAAGCGCTACCGGTCCCGTTGACTCGCCGCTATATGTATCCGACCAGCTGCGTCGTCGGTACCTCTGAAACCTCTTGAACAGATCGTCGACAGATCGAGGCACTCGTACGGTGCACATGGCTGGCCGGAAACTGCGCCAGCAAATGAAGGAATTCCCGGTCGGCGCGTGCATTGAGCACCTCCCCATGGCGGTTTTCGCTCAGAGTCGCTGGGTCATCCTCAACAGAACTTGGCGCAGCACGACAGCCTGATTGTGCTCTTTATCCGCAGCACCATAGACGAGCGTTAGGGGTCCTTTGCCTGCCGCGGCCAAAAGCGAATGAAGCCTGGCCTGCTGCTCGGGGGACGCGAGTTCCTGCCGATATCGATCCTGGAAAACCTGCCAACGAGCCGGTTCATGGCCGAACCACTGGCGAAGCTTTGCGCTCGGGGCGATGTCCTTCAGCCAGTCTGACAACGCAAGGATCTGCCGGCTCCGGCCGCGCGGCCAGATCCGGTCGACGAGTACGCGATACCCGTCGGTGGGCTCCGCGTCTTCGTATGCGCGTTTGATAGAGATCTTCACGGACGTGTCGCTGGCAATCGATGCGAGGCCGGGGCTGAGCGTCAACCAGCCGATGCCTCTCGCGTCATTGACAGTCTCGGTCATGATCGGTGCGCCGGGTAGCAGCGCCGGGCGAATAAGACCTATGAGGCGCAGGAATCGAGCAAGACCAACCGTCCTGCGCGGCACGGGCAAAATGGTCCAAGCGCGAATATCTGATGCTGAAGGGGAGCCTCGGGCCCGCAGAGGCGTGAGGCGAGAAGCCCCCAAACGCCCGAGCGCGCGAGGCGAATTACACAGTGTTGCTCTGGGCCAGTGCCTCTTCAATGAACGCGACGAAGGCGCGCGCCTTCGCGCTTACCCGTCGTCCAGTCGGGAAGACCGCCCACAGCTCTATCGGCGGCAAGGTCCAGTCCTGCAGCACCCCGCGGACCAGTCCGCGCTTGAGTTCCGGATCGAACATCCACTCGGACGCGACGGCCAGGCCAAGACCCGCGAACACTGCCTCACGTACGCCCTCCGCTGCCGTGATGCGCACGCGGCCGTCCACCGTCACAGACGTTTCGGTGCTCCCTTTCCTGAAAGCCCACGCCGTTCCTCCGCGGCGCTCCTCGTACACGATGGCTTCGTGTGCAATCAGGTCCGCGGGGACTTTCGGCTCGCCATGCCTTTCGAAGTAAGCGGGCGTGCCGACCACTCTGCGCGGGCTCTGCCCGATCTTTCGCGCCGTCAGTGCGGAGTCCTCAAGCGGACCCATGCGCAGCGCGACATCCACTCCGGATTGGATCAGATCGATGTCCCGGTCCTCGAGAATGGCGCCGATGCTGAGCGCCGGGTGTTTGGCCAGAAAGGCGGCCAGTCCAGGCACGACGTGCCACCGCGCAAACGTTGTGTCGACGCTGATCCGCAGCTCGCCGGACAGACTCGCGCTGGCACCACGGGCGGCTACCTCAGCTTCGTCGGCTTCATCGATGGCGCGCTTGGCGCGCTCATAGAAATTCTGGCCGGCCTCGGTGGGCGTGAGGCCTCGGGTGGAACGGACCAGCAACCGCACGCCGAGTCGCTCCTCGAGCTGCGCGACGGTCTTGGATACCGCCGGCTGCCCGATGTGAAGCTGACAGGCAGCAGCCGAGAACGAGCCCGTCTCTACCACGCGCACGAAGGTTCCCATCGCAGCAAAGCGGTCCATTGTCACTCCCTCCGAGAATACCGATCAGCGGATCGACCGAATCAGCCTACGGTCGCCAACCCATAGAAGCGCACCGTAGGAGACGAGCGCAATATTCGGCGCACCGAGAGTGCGCCGTCACTGTCCGCTCGCCAAATGTTTCCTAATTTTTTCCTAATGCTTGGACGCGCCGATCCATAAACGAGCTGGCAAGTCTTTGCCTGCTGTCTGCGGAATAGCAAGACGTGTATCGCGCTCGCGGTAGCCGATCGTTCCCTTTGCCGGCGCTGTTCATCGAGCGGGCATCCGGGTCGGTCAGGGAGACCTGCTCGTCAGCGCCTTCTCGACTGATCTGTCCGGACAATTGGCGGCTGCCTGCCCGAACGGCATCGACGTCTATTTCGAAGCCGCCGGCGGCGCCGTCCTCGACAAGGTCTTGCCGCTCCTGAACGCGGGTGCGCGCGTTCTACTGGGCTGGACTGCGTCTGATCATCTGATCAGGGCTGCATCCGATGTCTAACACATACTGGACCGCCTGCTCCAAATACATCGCTCGGCCTTCCTGCCAGGCTAGATCGAACGCGACATCATCACCCAAGGCGGCGCGGGCGGCCGTAACCTGACGGTCGTACCAGGGGCGCGCGGACGGAGCTATCGGTGCGCCGATCTCATCGCGCAGTCGCTCCGCGCGACCCCAGATGCGGGCCGCGGGTTCGGGCCCGGTCAAGGCAAACGCGACGGCGGCAAATGCTTCCAGCGATTCGCAAAGGGCCCGTCGATCGCCCAGCTCCCGCAGGATGGTCAAGGCTTCCTTGAACAGCGTCTGGGCATTGAGATAGTCGCCCGTGTCATGGGCCACGAGCCCGAGCGCGGTGAGCGCAGCGGCTACGCCCTGCCGGAAGCCCTTCTCCCGCCGGACTGCCAAGCTCTCCTCGAGCCGGGCATTGGCGGCCGGATAGTCGCTCTGAAAGTAAGCCACTGTCCCCAGATGGTAGAGCATCTCCCCAATCGCCAACCAATCGTCCAGCTCGCGGGAGATCGCCAGACCTTCCTCCAGCAGCACACGAGCGTCCGGATAGTTGCCCTGTTCGCACGCCGAATGTCCAAGGTACAGCAGCGAAGCAACGATGCCATGCCGATCGCCCAACTCCCGTCGAATCGCCAGAGCCTCTCTGAACAGGGCTTGGGCGGACGAATAATCACCTTGTAACTGGGCAATATTTCCCAGGGCCGCCACCGATTGGGCTACGCCCTCGCGGTTCCCGAGTTCTTTCCAAATCGCGAGGCCCTCTTGCCGCAGCGCCTTGGCGGCCGAATAGTCCCCCTGTTGGACCGCCAATCGGCCGGCCCCGCGAAGCGCCCTCGCGCGGACGGCCGCATCCTGGCCCTTTGGTACGGCACCAAGCAGGGTGGAGAACCAACCGCGGCCTTCCGCGAAATACCCGCGTACGAGCCAGAACCAGGAAATCGCGCCAGCCAGCCGCAGTCCGCTCGCGGCATCGCCGCCTGCGGCCGACGACCACGATAGGGCCGAGCGCAGGTTGTCATGCTCTGCCTCGAGCCGGTCGAGCCAAGCCTGCTGGTCGGATTCGTGCAGTTGCGGCTCGGCCTCTTCTGCCAGCGCGAGGAAGTACGCGAGATGCCCCCCCCGCCAGCGCGCTTCCTCATCATGCTCGCGCAAGCGCTCCAGGGCATACTGGCGTACCGTCTCCAAGAGCCGGTAGCGGGTCGGGCCGTCCTGCTCGTCCGCCACGACCAGGTTCTTGTCCGCGAGCGAGGTAAGCAAGTCGAGCGCCTCGATGTTGCCGACGCCCTTGCCGATGCACACCTGCTCCGCCGCTTCCAGCGTCCAGCCGCCGGAGAACACCGACAGGCGACGTAGCAGTGCCTGCTCAACTTCGCTCAACAAGTCGTAACTCCAATCGATCGTCGAGCGCAGTGTCCGTTGGCGCGGCAGTGCGGTACGCGATCCCCCGGTCAGCAAACCGAACCTCTGGTCAAGGCGCCGGTTCACTTCCTCCAGCGACATCGAGCGCACGCGTGGCGCCGCCAGTTCGATCGCCAGCGGGATGCCGTCCAGCCGATAGCAGACCGAGGCCAGTGCGTGCGCGTTCTGAGCGGTTACGGCGAAGTGTGGCCGCTGCAGCCGCGCCCGCTCGATGAACAGACGCGCAGATTCGTACGCTGAGAGCTCCTCCGGCGTCGTGTCCTTCCTCGGGTCGGGCACGGAAAGCGAGGGCACCCGATACGCAAGCTCGCCCGCAATGCCCAGCCGCTCCCGGCTCGTGACCAAGATGACGACTTGTGCACAGTGGCGCAGTACCCCGTCCGTCAGCTGTGCACACGCTGCCAGAAGGTGCTCTGCGTTATCGAGCACCAATAGCAGACGCCTGGACGCGAGGTACTCGTTAATAGTCTGCGTCGGGCTCCTGCCCGGTTGCTCCTTAAGCCCGAGGACGTTGGCGACCGTCTGCGGCACGAGCCCCGGCCCTGTCAGCGCGGCGAGCTCCACCAGCCAGATGCCATCCGGGTAGGATTCCAGCAGATCCCCGGCCACTCGCAGCGCCAAGCGGGTCTTGCCGCAGCCGCCCGCGCCGATAAGGGTGAGCAGCCGCATCGTGCCAAGCAGCTCCTTGATCTGCTCGATCTCCTGCTCGCGACCGATGAAGCTGGTGAGTTGGTGCGGCAGATTGTGCTTTACGGCGGGGGTCGTCGGGGTCGTAGCGATATATGAAACTTCCGGCGTAAATCGGTAACCGCGTCCCGAGATCGTCGCGATCGCGTCCGGTCCCAAGATCTTGCGCAAGGCGGAGACCTGCACCTGCAAGGCGGCCTCTTCGACGATCACCCTGGGCCAGACAAGATCGAACAATTCGTCTTTGGTGACGAGATGACCAGCGCGTTCGACCAGGACTACCAGAAGGTCGAGGGCTCGCGGTGCAATTGCCACCGGCTCCCCGGCCGCCAGCAAGCGTCGCTCATCGGGTTGCAGCTCGAAGCCCCCGAATCGATAGCTGGCAGGTGAGACTCTAGCGGTCACCGAGGGCCAAAGACGTCAGCAGTTGCTGAAGTCTATGCCCTTCTGTGCGCCCCCCGGAACGCGTCGTAGCCGTGTCTCACCTTCGAACCGTAGATAGGCTTCGTAGGGGCCGCCGCAGCAATCAGTGCCGCGGGCACGCCTTTGAATGAATTTTTGCGCATCACAAGTCCATCACAGCAGTTTTTCAACCGTGATCGGCAGATCGCGAATCCTCTTCCCGGTCGCGTGATAGACAGCATTCGCGATCGCCGGCGCTACCGAAACTGCAGTCAGCTCTCCAAGGCCCTTGGAACCAAGCGGGCTTGCCTCTTCGTCAAATTCGCCCACGAACAGGGCGTCGAGTTCGGGAATGTCGGCATTGGTTGGAACCAGGTAGCCGGAATAATTGCGGTTTACGAAGCGTCCCAGCGTCGGGTCCGTTTCCGACTGCTCGAGCAAGGCCTGGCCCACGCCCCAGATGATCCCGCCGATCGCCTGACTGCGTGCGGTCTTGGGATTGATGATGCGGCCCGCATCGTAGGCGCCGACGACACGCCTCATGCGAACGAGCCCAAGATCCGGGTCGACGCGCACCTCGGCAAACACAGCGGAAAAGCTGAAGACCGCCTTCGGTCCATTCACTTCCTCGACGGGGTCGTAGTCGCCGTCCCCCACGAGGTTCGAGAGCCCGTTGCGGGCGAGCAGTTCGGCATAGGTGGTGCTCAGATTCGTTCTGGCCAGTGAGAGCTTGCCATCCGCGACGATCACGTCGTCGGCCGCCGCACCGGCAAATGGCGCTTCGCGGCCGTTGAGCGCCAGCAAGACCGCTTTCTTTCGTGCGGCCTGTGCCGCCAGCATGACGGCGGCCGTTGCATTGGACGCCGTGGATGATCCGATGGCCGGGTGTGACTCTGGCAGCCGTGTGTCCCCGAGTCGCACGGCCACTCTGTCAGGTGGCAGACCGAGCGCGTCGGCGGCGACCTGCGCCATCACCGTATAGGTGCCGGTGCCGATATCGTGCGCGGCGGCTTCGACGAGCGCCGAGCCGCCGCCGTTCAGTGTGACCCGCGCCTTTCCAGGCCATCGCCAGTGGGTGAAGATTGCGGCTGCCATCCCCTGACCGATCAGATAACGGCCGTCGCGCATGGAGCGCGGCGTCGGCGTCCGCCGGTCCCAGCCAAAGCGCGCCGCGCCCTCCGTGAGGCACTTGCGCATCGCGCGGGTGGAAAAGGGACGGCCGCTGTACGGATCGGTGTCGGTGTCGTTGCGCAGGCGCAGCTCGACCGGATCGACGCCGGTGGCGTACGCCAGCTCATCCATGGCGCTCTCGAGCGCGAAATGGCCTTGCGCCTCCATGGGCGCCCGCAGCACGACCGGTGTGTTGCGGTTCACGTAGACGACCCTGTGGCTCGTGGAGATCCCGCCGCTGGCACGCCACAGGTGGCGGCTGGCCAGGGCCGCGTATTCGACGTAGTCGTCGAACACCGACGTCGGGCTGACGCTGTCGTGGCGGATCCCGGTCAGCTTGCCGTCACGGTCGCTGCCGAGAGCGATCGTCTGAACGGTCGCCGCCTGATGGCCCACCATCGAGTACATCTGCGCGCGGGTGAGCGGCAGGCGGACCGGCCGGTTCACCGCCTTCGCGGCGAGCGCCGCCAGCAACGTGTGCGGCCAGGACCAGGACTTACCGCCGAACCCGCCGCCGAGGAACTCGCACACGACATTGATCTTCTCCTCGGGAACACCGAGCACGAGCGAAGCCAGCTTTCTCGTGCCGACGACCATCTGAGTCGAGTCGTATAGCGTCAACGTGCCGTCGTCGTCCCAGACCGCCAGGGTGGCGTGCGGCTCCATCGGGTTGTGATGGCGATCGGGCATCGTGTAGGTCCGATCGATCTTGACCGCGGCGTCCGCGATCGCCTTCTCGGCGTCCCCGACCGATGAACGTAGGGGCCACATGCGCTGCGGAGGCTCGACCGCTTCCCTCGCCATCTGCGGCTTGAAAACGACAGGCCGGTCGACCTCGTACTCGATCCTGATCAGCGTACCTGCGTACGCCGCCTGATCGAGCGTCTCGGCGACCACCATGGCGACCGGCTGGCCGGCATAGTGGATCTTGTCGTCCTGAAGCGGCAGGTAGGTCTGACCCTGCGGGCGCAGATGGCTCCACGGCACTGGCTTCATGCGCGGCGTGTTGTGGTGGGTCAGCACGACGAGCACGCCGGGGGCCCGTCCAGCGGCCGTCGTATCGATCGATACCGTCCGTCCTTTGGCGATCCTGCTGTGGACGATTGCGGCGTGGGCGGCGCGTGGAACCGAAATATCAGCCGTATATCGGGCGCCCCCGGTCACCTTGCGCCTTCCGTCAACACGTGACATCGGTTGTCCGATGGCGTTCATGCGCGTGCTCCTGCGGTCTGTAGCGCGCGCAGCGCGACGCGCTGCGCCAGTTCGACCTTAAACGCGTTGTGCGCAAGCGGCCGAGCGTCGCCGAACGACTTCGCGATAGCGGCTTTAAGGCCATCGCTGTCGTCCAGCGAAGCGCCCCGCAAAGCAGCCTCAGCCGCACTGAGCCGCCAAGGCTTGTGCGCCACGCCGCCCATCGCCAGCCGCACCGAACTGATCTGCCCGCCATTCGTCGCAACGGCAGCCGCTGCCGATACCAGCGCGAACTCGTAGGACTGGCGATCGCGCACTTTGAGGTAATGTGAAGCGCGCCCTTCCGGCCTTGCCGGTACTTCGATCGCGATAATCAGATCGCCTCGCTCGAGCACGTTGTCACGCTCCGGTGTGCTTCCGGGCAGACGGTGGAAGTCAGTGAATGGAATCGATCGTTCCCCGCCGATCCCGCGTACGATGACCAAGGCATCCAAGGCGGCCAATGCGACCGCGACGTCCGACGGATGGGTGGCGACGCAAGCCTCCGACCATCCGAAGATCGCGTGGTTGCGGTTGATCCCGTGGAGCGCAGACC
>Ga0210409_10007911_pt1 | contig 10898 bp, 11 predicted proteins | sample IncBWH17MmetaG_FD_161649 | JGI IMG/M metagenome (GOLD analysis project Ga0210409, IMG submission 161649) | Forest soil microbial communities from Barre Woods Harvard Forest LTER site, Petersham, Massachusetts, United States - Inc-BW-H-17-M | ecosystem: Environmental > Terrestrial > Soil >...
GTCCAGCCCGCGGCCATCGGCGCCATAGGTCGCCACTCCTACCGAGAGCGCCAGCCGGATCGACCAGTTTTCGATATTCACCGGATGATTCTTGAAATGGCCGAGGAACACCGCGGCCAGGTTTTCTGCATCCACCGTGTCGGTCGCCGGCAACACATACAGGAATTCCGTCGCATTCCAGCGGCCGCCGCTGTCGCTCTTGCGCAGCTGGCCACCGGTATCCTTGGCGAAGGCCGCCAGGATATTGTCGGCCACGGCCCAGCCGTAGAGATCGTTAATCTTATTGAATTCGTCCAGCTGGCAATACAGGATAGACAGCGGCGACTCATCGGTCGCCGTGGCAGCTACGGCTTCCTCATAGACATGGACGATACGGCGCCGGGTCAGCAAGCCGGTCAGCGAATCAATCTGGGCCTGGCGCGTCAGCAGGTGCGACAGGTTGGACTGCTTCCAGATCACCTCGCAGACATGGCCGAAAGCCTGGAACGAAGCATGCCCGGTATCGGAGAAATAGTCCTGGCTATCGGCGTAAAACACCATCATGCCGTGCATGCGGGCTTTCTCCGAGCGCAGCGGTATCGCCAGCGCCGCCTTGACCGAACAATTTTCCGGATGGGCTTGCCACGGCGCAAACAGGGCCTGGAAATCGCTGTCGTGCCCGGCCTCCCAATCTGCTTCCTGGGCAAACGGCGCGACGTAGTCAAAACAGTCCTTGGACAGCTGCCAGTGATCCGATTCGCTCAAAGCCTTGCCGACGATCGCGGCCGGCTTGATCGCCGCTTCCGAGTCGTCCTGGCAAAACCCGACCCACACCAGCCGGATATGCGGACTGGCCGGCAAGATCATCTGGCACAGGCGCTTGACGCTTTCGCGGCCGCTGTAGGCCTGCGGCAAGGTCTGCAGCAGCTGGTGCAAGACACTGACCAGCGCCAGCTGTTGTTCATTCAGAGCCGCGACGGAAGGCGTCGCGGCTGCCCTTTTCCCCACGGTCGATTCCGCCGTTGACTCGGGGTCAGCAGCACGCTGCGCCCAAGAGGGAAAGAGATTAAGTTTCATGCTGGCAGTCCCACTGTTGTTTTAGTTCTTGTCAGCAAGATTAGCACAGGCACGCTGCTTTTATCGCAACTGTTTTGAATGCAGCTTATACAGATTTATAGCAGTTTTGCGATGTTGATCTACGGCAATAATATGCCGCCGGCAAAGGCTTTCAGCCCCCTCCCCTCCGCTTGCGCGCCGGGTCAGCGATCGACTTCGTCCAAGGTCAGCTCGTCAAGGTGGGCGACGTCGGCCCAGCCGTCCACGCGCAAGGGCTGCGCCCAATCCGGATTCCAGCTCAGGCGATTGATGCTGGCGTTGAAAATATCGCAGCTGCGCGGCTGCTCCAGCGGCAGCTGGTTGGCGCAGCGATAGATACAGTCGAGCACGCCGCCATGGGTGACTACCGCAATGCGCGCCAACTCGCCGCCGCTCAGTATCTGCATCAGGCTGCGTACTGCCCGCGCGTAGAACTCACGCATGGTTTCCGCCGCATGCACGCCGGCCGGATAGCGATAGTCGACGGCGCGCTCCATCAGCGCTGCATAGGCTTCGGGAAAGCGCTGCGCCGCTTCCGGATAGCGCAAACCTTCCAGCGCGCCGTAGCAGCGCTCGCGCAAGCCGGCATCAAGTTGCAAGTTCAGCTTGCGGGCCGCTGCCAGCGGCTCCGCGGTTTGCCGGGCGCGCTGCAGATCGCTGCTGAAGATCGCATCGATGGCGACGCCATCCAGGCTGCGCGCCAACGCCAGCGCCTGGCGCTGGCCGGCCTGATTGAGCGGGATGTCGAGATGACCTTGCAGACGGCGCTCCAGATTCCAGTCCGTTTCGCCGTGGCGTATCAATAAGATTTCAGTCGTTGCCATAAATTTTCTGCAAGGCCCGGCGCTTCTACAACGCCGGGTTCAAGGTATAAAGACCGATCATGGACTCCTGCGCCAGGATATGGCCGTGCATGGCCGCCTGCACCTGCGCACCGGTGAATTTGCCGGTCACCGCCAGGCGCGGGATGCTGAGGGCGTATAAAGTAAAGATATAGCGATGGACGATTTCATCGTTCCACGGTGGACAAGGACCGTCGTAGCCGAAGTAGTCGCCACGCATCGCGGCATCGCCGGCGAACCAGCCGGTGTAGTCATTCAGGCCGTGACGCAAACCCGGGCAGCCCTGGATTTCCGGACCGGGCTTGCCGCGCGGCGTGACGCCATCGCTGAAAGCGGCGGCGGCAATCGCGGCAGTGCTTGGCGGCAGGTCCAGCAGCAGCCAATGGAAAAAATTGACGCGCGGCAAATCCGCTGCCACTGTCTTGCCTTCCTGGTTGACGTCGTCACCGCGCGACGGTACGTCGGGATCGTGGCAGATCAACACCAGCGATTGCGTGGCGGCCGGCAGCTGCTCCCAGGCGAAGTGGGGATTGCGGTTGGTCGACAAACTGACATGGGTTTCCGGATGGCTGACGGCGAAAGCGAATTCGCCAGGGATATAAGCGCCGTCTTTAAAAGAATTGCTCCAGAGTTTCATGACAAGCTCCCGTCGATAAATTCAGATCTGTCAGACTACAGCAAAAACGCCTTACGCCTTGGCGAGCGGCGGTTTTACCTGCAGCCAGAAGGTCACCGGGCCGTCATTGGTCAGCGACACTTGCATGTCGGCGCCGAAGCGGCCGGTCTGCACCTGCGTATGGCTGTTGCCAGCCTGGCGCACAAAATAATCGAACAGACGGCGGCCGTCTTCCGGCGCCGCTGCCGGCGTGAACGAAGGCCGCGTGCCGGATTGCGTATCGGCCGCCAGCGTGAACTGCGGCACCAGCAGCAAGCCGCCGCCGATGTCGCTGACGCTGCGGTTCATCTTGCCGGCGTCGTCGCTGAACACGCGATAAGCAAGCAGCTTGGCCAGCAAGGCATCGGCCTGCTTTTCGCTGTCGCCGCGCTCGGCGCACAGCAGCACCATCAGGCCGGCATCGATGGCGCCGACAGTGACGCCGTCCGCCACCACGCTGGCGTGGCTGACCCGTTGCAGCAGGGCGATCATGCAGTCAGGGTAACGCGCGCGAACTTGCGCTTGCCGACCTGTATCACGAAGGTTGCCGCATCGACTTTCAAACCCTTGTCGCTGATCACCGCGCCGTCAATCCGCACCCCGCCCTGCTCCACCATGCGCAAGGCTTCCGAGGTCGATGGGCAGAGGTTGGCTTGCTTCAGCAACTGGCCGATGCCGAGCGGCGCACCGCTCAAGGTCAGTTCAGGAATGTCGTCCGGAATCCCGCCCTTGGCGCGGTTGTTGAAATCGCTTAAGGCGTCTTCCGCCGCCTGCAGGTTATGGAAGCGCGCCACGATTTCCTGCGCCAGCGCAACCTTGATGTCGCGCGGATTCTGGCCGCCCTCGACCTGCGTCTTGTAAGCGGCGATCTGCGCCAGCGACTTGAACGACAGCAGCTCGTAGTAACGCCACATCATGACGTCGGAAATGCTCATGACCTTGGCGAACATGGTATTCGCCGGTTCGGTGATGCCGATGTAGTTGCCCTTGGACTTGGACATCTTCTCGATGCCGTCCAGGCCCTCCAGCAACGGCATGGTCAAGATGCATTGCGGCTCCTGGCCGTAATCTTTTTGCAGCTCGCGCCCCACCAGCAGATTGAATTTCTGGTCGGTGCCGCCCAGCTCCAGGTCCGATTCCAGCGCCACCGAATCGTAGCCCTGCATCAACGGGTACAGCAGTTCGTGCACCGAGATCGGCGTGCCGGCCTTGTAACGCTTGGTGAAATCTTCACGTTCCAGGATGCGCGCCACCGTGTATTTGGCCGACAGCTGGATCATGCCGCGCGCACCGAGCTTGTCCGACCATTCCGAGTTGTAGCGGATTTCAGTGCGGGCCGGATCCAGCACCAGGCTGGCCTGGGCAAAATAAGTCTTGGCGTTTTCTTCGATCTGTTCGCGCGTCAGCGGCGGCCGCGTGATGTTGCGGCCGGACGGGTCGCCGATCATCGAGGTGAAGTCGCCGATCAGGAAAATCACGTTATGGCCGAGGTCCTGCAGCTGGCGCATCTTGTTCAGCACCACGGTATGGCCGAGATGCAGGTCGGGCGCGGTCGGGTCCAGGCCGAGCTTGATGCGCAGCGGCTTGCCGCTTTGTTCGGAGCGCTGCAGCTTGCGCGCAAAATCGCTCTCGATCAGCAGTTCGTCGACGCCGCGCTTGGTGATCGCCAGCGCCTCCAGGGTGCGGTCCGACAGCAGCAGAGGAGTGTTTTCAGCAGCCGCGCCTGCTTGCGGTGATGCGGTTTGAGAATCGTGAGCCATAGGAAATAAAAATCCAGCGAAAATGAAATCTAAAAATGCTAAAAAGAGTAGCGCTAGTGCCGCCTGGACGGGAAATGCAGAGACTACAAAAGGTTACGACAAATCAGACTAGTCCTACATTCCAGCGAGATGGGCTAGGGTATAATCCCTGATCCTTTTAATCCCGCCGCAAGTCGTTCAATCAAACAACAACACAAGAATCGGTAGCAAACGGCAAATTTTAACGTATTGCATGTCTCTCAAAGATAAAATCATCAACTTGCGGTCCAGTATCAAGCCGTTTTTCCAGCAGATACCCGTCCTGTTTACTGATTCCTCACGTAAAACCCGTATTGTCTCCGCTTCTGCCGTGCTGTTGACTCTGGTCGCCTTTGGCGCGGCCGGTGTTGCTCCGCTGCCAACCGATCCGGACGACGTGCCGGTCAGGGCGATTTCCGCGGAACTGGAATTGCCCAGCCTGAGTGAGCAGATTGCCAAGCTTGAAGCCCAGCAACAACTGTACTTTGCCGAGGACAAGATGCGCGCCGGCGACACCCTCGCGGCCTTGCTGACGCGGCTAGGCGTGGACGACGATGAGGCAGCCAGCTTCATCAAGTCCGACGGCAGCGCGCGCGCCATGCTGCGCCTGAAGCCGGGCACCGCGGTGCAAGCGCAGACCAGCAACGACGGCCAATTGCAAATGTTGCGCGCCACCATGGCCGACGGCCGCGACAATTCCCCCAAGAATCTGCTGATCCGGCGCGACGGTGACAAGTTCAGCGTTGCCGAGGAAACACCGACGGTTGAACGGCGCGTTGAAATGCATACCGGCGTGATCCGCTCCTCGCTGTTCGCGGCCACCGACGCGGCCGATATTCCAGACAGCGTGGCATCGCAGATTGTCGCCATGTTCGGCACCAATATCAATTTTGCCTCTGACCTGAAGCGCGGCGACCATTTCAATGTCGCTTATGAAACATTCTGGCAAGACGGCCAGTTCCTGCGCGCCGGCCGCATTCTGGCGGGCGAATTCGTCAACGGCGGCAAGCCGTTCCAGGCAGTCTGGTTCGACGATCCGGACAGCAGCGGCCAGGGCGGCTACTACGGTTTCGACGGCAAATCGCTGAAAAAGGCGTTCCTGAAATCGCCACTCACCTTTACCCGCATTTCGTCCGGCTTCTCGATGCGCATCCACCCCATCCTCGGCAAGTGGAAAAAGCACACCGGCGTCGATTTCGCCGCGGCCACGGGCACCCCCATCCATGCTACCGCCGACGGCGTGATTGACTTCGCCGGCGTCGAGAGCGGCTACGGCAATGTCGTCATCATCAAGCACGACAGCAAGTATTCCACCGTGTACGCCCACATGAGCCGTTTCGCGCCGGCAGCGCGCAAAGGCAGCAAGGTCAGCCAGGGTGACGTTATCGGCTATGTCGGCATGACCGGCTGGGCCACCGGCCCGCATCTGCACTACGAATTCCGCGTTGCCAACGAGCCGCGCGACCCGCTCTCGGTGGTGGTGCCTACCGCCAGCCCGCTGGCAGGCGCAGAGCTGCAACGCTTCAAGACGGTGGCGGCGGACATCACCCATCGTTTCAACCTGTTGAGCGGCAGCGAAACAACCACGGCCAAACCGGCGGCAGCTGTCACCAAGTTGGCAACAAAGTAAATTTCTGCCTCCGTGCAGGATAAACATGGAACCGTTGTCGGAGCGCTAGTAAAATCAAGCGATCTCACAACGGTTTTATTATGCCTACTTCACATTCCCCCGGCGATCTGCGCAGCGATCTCTACATCGGCCTGATGTCCGGCACCAGCCTGGATGGCGTCGACGGCGTCATTGCCGCCTTTGCCGCCGCCTCGGAACAGCAGCCTGTCACCACCCTGGCCTCGGCCTACGTGCCGTTTTCAGCCGGGCTGCGCGCCGAGCTGATGGCCCTGCAGAGCGCCGGCCAGGATGAGATCGAACGCGAGGCGCTGGTGGCCAATACCCTGGCCGCGCACTACGCCGCCTGCGTCGAACGCCTGCTGGCCGACGCCGCCCTGCAGCCCACGCAGATCCGCGCCATTGGCGTCCACGGCCAGACCATCCGTCATCGTCCCGAGCTCGGCTTTACGCGCCAGGCCAACAATCCATCGCTGCTGGCGGAACTGACCGGCATCGACGTCATCGCCGATTTCCGCAGCCGCGACATCGCCGCCGGCGGCCAGGGCGCGCCGCTGGTCCCGGCTTTTCACCAGGCAGTGTTCGCCGATCCTGCGCAAACCCGGGTGGTGGTGAATATCGGCGGCATCGGCAACATCAGCGTCTTGCATGGACAGGACGCTGATAGCGAGAACCGCGATGTGATTGGCTTCGATACCGGACCGGGCAATGTGCTGATGGATTTGTGGATCAAACGCCACCAGGACAAAGATTACGATAAAGACGGCAACTGGGCCGCCAGCGGCCAGCCCTCGGCCGCCTTGCTGGCGCAGATGTGCAAGGAAGAATATTTTGCCGCCGCGCCGCCCAAGAGCACCGGCCGCGACCTGTTCCATGCTGCCTGGCTGGACAGGCAATTGAGCCACACGGCGCCATTGAAACTGCGCCCGGCCGATGTCCAGGCCACCCTGGCGACACTGACCGCCACTACTATCGCTGACGCCATTGCGCGCCACGCGCCGGCGGCAGAAACGGTGTATGTCTGCGGCGGCGGCGCCTATAACTCCTATCTGATGGTGCAGCTGGCACAGGCGCTGCAAAGCCATGGACTGAAGGCAAACGTACAATCGACCGCAGCGCTGGGGATTGCCCCCAACCATGTCGAGGCGGTCGCGTTCGCCTGGCTGGCGCTGCGTTTCGACCAGCGCTTGCCGGGCAACCTGCCGCTGGTGACAGGCGCGCGCGGTGTGCGCATTCTGGGGGCGCTTTACCCGGCCTGATAAAACCGGCCTTGGCTTCAAACCGGCATAAAAAAAGACGCTCGGGGGATCACTCCCCAGCGTCTTTTTTTACTGCTGCGTGCTGCTCAGGCCGGTACGGAAGCGGCCGGATGCATCAGGCCGAGAACGAAGAACCGCAACCGCAAGTAGTGGTCGCGTTCGGATTCTTGATCACGAACTGCGCGCCTTCCAGGTCGTCCTTGTAATCGATTTCGGCGCCGACCAGATACTGGTAGCTCATCGAGTCGATCAGCAGCTGCACGCCGTTCTTGCTCATGGTGGTGTCGTCTTCATTGACGATTTCATCGAACGTGAAGCCGTACTGGAAGCCGGAACAGCCGCCACCCTGCACGAATACGCGCAATTTCAGGTCGGGATTGCCTTCTTCTTCGATCAGTTGCGCAACTTTGGCGGCGGCGCTATCGGTAAACACGATAGGGGATGCGACTACATCTTGGATTTCAGCGACAGCATTCATTTTTGGCTCCTGCGGGGGAATACATACAATACTGCATTATAGGCGCTTGCCCGGATTCATGCAGGCAAAGCCTGAAACCGGCTACGGTTTTCAGGCAGATTGCGTCATGGCAAGTTTTAACACCGGTTCGATCACGTTTTGTTCGTGGGTCAGCTTGCCGCTCACCAGGGCGCCGCTATGCATTTCCAGCGCCTTGTAATTGACATCGCCAGTTATGCGGGCTTTCGGCTGCAATTCAAGCAGTTCCGACGAGAAAACGTTGCCGCTGATTTCGCCGTTGACCACCAGATGCGCGACCCGCACCTCGCCCTCCACCTTGGCGCTCTCGGAAATCACCAGCACGCTGGCCTGGCCGACTTCCGCCACCACGTTGCCCTTGACGTGGCCGTCGATACGCAGACCGCCCTTGAAGTGGACATCGCCCTGGATGCTGGTCGACGAACCGATCAGGCTGTCGATGGTGCTCTTTGCTTTGCGGTTGAACATGATGTTTCCCTTTTTACAAATTAGTGGTTTGCTGCGCCCGCATCTGGCCCTTGTCCATGACCTTGGCTTGAATCGCCTTGACCACAGCGCCTTCCGGCAAAGTCAGTTCGGCCTCGACCCGCTGGTAATACTTGAAATCCAGTTTGTAGGCGGCCTTGTCGGCCGCCGTCGCGCTGGCGCTCGGGAAGGTCAGCACCGTGCTTTTCCCGGCCACCGTCGCCGTCACCAGCAACTGCACATCGCCGGTGAAATTTGGCGCCTTGCCGCCCTGCATGATCAGCATGCGGTAACGCAACTGCGTCGGCGTCTGCAATTCCGCCGTCAGGCGTTGAATCGCAATCCCCTGATTGCCGGTCGCATTCGGCAGCAAACCCTCAAAAAAAGCGAGATCTTCCTTCAGCTTGGCGTTTTCGGCTTCCAGCGCCTTGATCTGCTGGCTCAGCTGTTCCTGCGCCGCCTTCTCGATATTCATCCTGCTTTCGGCAGCGTTGACGGTAGTCGAAAAGCGGTCACGTTCCGCCGTCAGGCTGCTCACTTTTTCATTCAGGTCGGCCAACTGCTGCTTGCTGACGCCCGGACTGTGGCCGGTAAAATCGCGTCCCAGGTCGTACATCCACATGGCGATGGCGCCGCCGAAACCCAGCACCACGATCAGGAACAGCGCCTTCAGCGGCCAGGGGAAATGGCTTTTCACGGTCATTCTCGGCGCCGAAATCGACATGCGCCGGACCCACAGCTTGTATTTCATCGCGCCTGGTTCCGTCGCACGCAGACAGTCGCCGGCGTAGCGGCCAGCCCCGATAGCGCTAGCATCATGGCATGACCGGCACGTGCATCAGACCAGTGGTTTCTTCCAGGCCGAACATCAGGTTCATGCATTGCACCGCCTGGCCGGCCGAGCCCTTGACCAGGTTGTCCTGCACCACCAGCACCACCAAGGTATCGCCGCCATTCGGCCGATGGAGGGCGATGCGCAATATGTTCGAGCCGCGGGTGGAACGGGTTTCAGGATGCGCGCCGAACGGCATGACGTCGACGAACGGTTCGTTCTTGTAAGCATCCTCAAAGAGCGCCTGCAGCGCGGCGTTGTCGAGCTCCTTGGTCAGGCGCGCGTAGATGGTGGAATGCATGCCGCGTATCATCGGCACCAGGTGCGGCGTAAACAGCAGGCCGACTTTCTGTTCGGTGAGCTTGCCGAGCTGCTCCACGGTTTCCGGCGAATGACGATGGCCGGAGACGCCGTAGGCCTTGAAATTGTCGCTGGCTTCCGAGAACAGCATGGCGACTTCGGCCTTGCGGCCGGCGCCGGAAACGCCCGACTTGCAATCGGCGATCAGATGTCCGGCATCCACCACGCCGGCCTTCAGCAACGGCGCCAGGCCAAGCTGCATGGTGGTCGGATAGCAGCCCGGGTTGCCGATGATGCGCGCATCCTTGATGGCGGCGCGGTTCAGCTCGGGTAAACCGTACACCGCTTCTTTCAGCAGCTCAGGGCAGCTGTGCGGCATCTTGTACCATTTTTCGAACACCGCGGTGTCCTGTAGGCGGAAATCGGCGGCCAGGTCGATCACCTTGACGCCGGCCGCCAGCAACTCGGGCGTCTGCGCCATGGCGACGCCGTGCGGCGTGGCGAAGAAGACGACATCGCATTCGGTCAGATTGGCTTTTTCAGGCGCCGAAAAGGCCAGCGCAACGCGCCCGCGCAGCGACGGATACATGTCCGCAATCGGCATGCCGTCTTCCTTGCGCGAAGTCACCGCCTGCAACTGCACCTGCGGATGGGTTGCCAGCAAACGCAGCAACTCGACCCCGGTATAACCCGTACCACCCACAATCCCGACTTTGATCATTTCTTTTCCTTGCTTGGAAGCGTTGTGCGCTTTGTCTTCCTGAACCGGATAGCCTGGCTATCCGCCGCTGCCGCTTTTTGCAGCAAGACAGTATAGGGCCGACTATTTTATCAGCCAATTGTTTGAGCTTGTTAACATTCACTACGGCAATATTTTGCCGTTATTAGCATGGCAATGCCCACAGCCAATGTTACGTACATGAAATTCTTACGCAACAAATGACAAAAAGCCGCCAGGCGCGAACCTGGCGGCTTTTCGATATTCTGAAAGCGTAGATTAGCGCTTGGAGAATTGTTTTGCGCGACGTGCCTTGCGCAGACCAACTTTTTTACGCTCAACTTCACGTGCATCACGTGTAACGAAGCCGGCTTTGGACAGCTCCGATTTCAAAGTTGCATCGTAGTCGATCAGTGCACGAGTGATACCGTGGCGAACTGCACCAGCCTGGCCGGACTCGCCACCGCCGCTGACGTTGACCTTGATGTCGAAAGTTTCGACATGGTTAGTCAATTCCAGTGGTTGACGAATCACCATCAGGCCGGTTTCGCGCGAAAAGTATTCATTCGCTGGCTTACCGTTGACGATGATCTGGCCCGAGCCGGACTTGATGAAAACGCGAGCCACTGCACTCTTGCGACGGCCGGTTCCGTAATTGTAGTTACCGATCATGTCTATTCCTTAGAGTTCAAGTGCTTTAGGTTGCTGCGCGGTGTGCGGATGGGTGCCATCTGCGTACACTTTGAGCTTCTTGATCATGGCGTAGCCAAGCGGACCCTTAGGCAGCATGCCCTTGACCGCTTTTTCCAGCGCACGACCTGGAAAACGCTGTTGCATTTTCTGGAAATTTGT
>Ga0210409_10007912_pt1 | contig 10898 bp, 8 predicted proteins | sample IncBWH17MmetaG_FD_161649 | JGI IMG/M metagenome (GOLD analysis project Ga0210409, IMG submission 161649) | Forest soil microbial communities from Barre Woods Harvard Forest LTER site, Petersham, Massachusetts, United States - Inc-BW-H-17-M | ecosystem: Environmental > Terrestrial > Soil >...
CATGAGCGCGTGTCGCTATGGATAGCGGGCCCGGAAATGCGGTGACATCGCCGGGCGCAGATGCTTTGTCGGTTTTTTTCGACGGCACGTCGAGCCGCCGGCATCTGGTGACACTGGCCTTCAAGGACCGGTTGGAAATCATCGGCGACGCGGGCGTGCTGGCGGCGTGGTCCTACGCGGATATCCGCCGCGCCGACGGGGCGCCCGGTGTCCTGCGCCTGAGTTCTCTGACCGCGCCGGAGCTGGCGAGACTCGAGATTCATGGTGCGGCTGACGCCGCGCAATTGATTTCCCGCTGCGCTCGATTGGACGAGAATGTTCCGGGGCGGCACGGTGTTGCCGCGATCGTCGGCTGGTCGCTGGCCGCGGCGGCTTCAATCGTAGCCGTGGTGCTGTTTGGCGTCCCGCTTGCGGCGGATCGCCTGGCGCCGCTGGTGCCAGCCTCGCTCGAACGCCGCATCGGCGACGTCGCTGAGCGACAGATCAAGGTGCTGTTCGGCGGCAAGGTCTGCAACAATGCACAGGGAAAGGCGGCCCTGGACAAGCTGGTGGCCGCGATCGGCGATGCGGCTGGCATGCAGACGCCGATTGAGGCCGCGGTGTTGGCCACCCCGATTCCCAATGCATTCGCCCTGCCTGGCGGCAGGGTTTATGTGTTCAGCGGGTTGTTGGTCAAAGCCGAAAACCCCGATGAGATCGCGGGTATTCTCGGCCATGAGATCGGTCATCTCAGGCATCGCGACAGTACGCGCAATCTGATTTACAACGGCGGGACGTCGTTTCTGATCGGCTTGTTGTTCGGCGACATCACGGGGTCCAGTGCCTTGATCTTCGCCTCGCGCTCGCTCGTCACCGCTTCCTATTCGCGCGAAGCCGAGCAAAATGCCGATACATTTGCCATCGATGCGATGCGGCGGCTTGGCCGGCCAACGAAACCGATGGGCGAACTGATGCTTCGCGTCACGGGGAAGGATTTGGACAAGAGCCTGTCTCTTCTGTCGAGCCATCCGTTGACGGAAGACCGCTTGAAGCGGATGAGCGAGGCGGATCGGCCGCCGACCGCCCCGCCGTTACTGACGGCAGGGGAATGGGCGTCGCTCAAGGCGATCTGCAACTGAAGCACCTCCGGCAGTGCCGCACGACCTAACAGTCATGCCTCGGGCTTCACATGCCGCCCCCGCCTCCGTTTTTTCGATCAAAATCATCATACATTGGAGGAGGCCATGCCGGACTGGAAGACCTGGGATCGCTGGTGCCAGGGCTCTTTTTCTTCTTGTTCTTTTCTATTTCCCCGCTGCCGTTCGTCGCGGCCTTGGCTGGTGTGACCATGGGAACCGCCAGCAGCGCCGTCGCGCATATGGCCAGTGTCAAAATCCGGATTGCAGATCTGCTCATGCGTCTCTCCCGAGCTGATTGGAGCAAGCCTACGCCGATGCCCAGTGGTGGTACGGCTGCGCGGGAACAAACGTTACCGCGGACATTTCGCTGAATACGTCGCGATGCCCGAAAAGCGTCACTTCCGGACTCTGGTACCGCAGCAATATTCAGAACTATTTGCCGTCGTCGGGTGGGCAAAGCAGCTTCCCTGTGGGGGAGCGCTGAGAAGCGCCAAAGCCGACGGGAAAATCGGGCCGCGCAAGTCTGGATTCGTTCGATAGTTGGGATAAGGTTGCAACAACTGCGCAGAAAAATTGAAAACGACCCTCGGGAGGAAATGATGCTCGACACCACAGTCAACGCGCGCGTTCAAGTCCTTCTTGACAAATTCGAAGCGGCGCTTGCGGCAGGCGATCTCGACGCCGCGGTAGCGATGTTCGCACCGGAATGCTACTGGCGCGACCTCGTTGCCTTCACTTGGAACATCAAGACCATGGAAAGCCGCGATGAGGTCCGCGACATGCTCGGCTCTTGCCTTGCACTCGCAAAGCCGCGCAACTGGAAAATCGCCGAGGGGGAAAGCGCGACAGAAGCCGGCGGCGTAACAGAGTGCTGGATCTCGTTCGAGACCGAGGTCGCGCGCGGCTACGGCCTGATCCGCCTCCAGAACGGCCAGATCTGGACGCTTTTGACCACGATGGTCGAACTGAAAGGTCATGAGGAAAAGGCGGGCTTCACCCGGCCGCTCGGCGCCCGGCACGGCGTCAATCCCGGCGCCAAGACCTGGAAGGAATTGCGCGACGAGGAAACCGAACAGCTCGGCCTTAAGACCCAGCCTTACGTGCTCATCGTCGGCGGCGGCCAGGGAGGCATCGCGCTCGGCGCGCGGTTGCGCCAGCTCGGCGTGCCCGCCGTCATCGTCGAGAAGAACGCCCGTGCCGGCGATTCCTGGCGCAACCGCTATAAGTCGCTCTGCCTGCACGACCCGGTTTGGTACGATCATTTGCCCTACATCGACTTCCCGAGGAACTGGCCGGTATTCTCACCCAAGGACAAGATCGGCGACTGGCTGGAAATGTACACCAAGGTCATGGAGCTGAACTACTGGACCGGCACCGCGGCCAAACACGCCGAGTGGGACGACGCCAACAAGGAATGGACCGTCACCGTCGAACGCGAAGGCAAGGAGATCACGCTCAAGCCGAAGCAGCTGGTGTTTGCGACCGGCATGTCCGCCAAGCCGAACATGCCGCGATTCAGGGGCATAGACAGCTTCAAGGGCGAACAGCACCATTCTTCGCGCCATCCAGGTCCCGACCGCTACAAGGGCAAGAAGGTGGTGGTGATCGGCTCGAACAATTCCGCGCATGACATCTGTGCCGCGCTGTACGAGGCCGGCGTCGACGTGACCATGGTGCAGCGCTCGACGACCCATATCGTGCGCTCGGATTCGCTGATGGAATCGCTCGGCGACCTCTATTCCGAGCGCGCCGTCCGCGGAGGAATGACGACGGCGAAGGCCGATCTGATCTTCGCCTCGCTGCCCTACAAGATCATGAATCAGTTCCAGAAGCCGGTCTACGACAAGATCCGCAAGGACGACGCCGATTTCTATGCTGGGCTGAACAAAGCCGGTTTCCGGCTCGACTTCGGCGACGACGATTCCGGGTTGTTCATGAAGTACCTGCGTCGTGGCTCGGGCTATTACATCGACGTCGGTGCCTCGCAGCTCATCATCGACGGCAAGGTCAAGCTGGTCGCAGGCCAGGTCGAGGCAATCGCCCCTGATGGCGTCATGCTCGACAATGGCGAGGAGCTGCCGGCCGATGTGATCGTCTACGCCACCGGCTACGGCTCAATGAACGGGTTTGTCGCCGACCTCGTCAACCGGGAAATGGCCGACAAGGTCGGCAAGGTTTGGGGGCTCGGCTCAAATACGACAAAGGACCCCGGCCCATGGGAAGGCGAACAGCGCAACATGTGGAAGCCGACGCAGCAGGAAGGCCTATGGTTCCACGGCGGCAATCTGCACCAGTCGCGCCATTACTCGCAATTCCTTTCCCTACAGTTGAAAGCCCGCTTCGAGGGCATCCCGACGCCGGTCTATGGCCTACAAACCGTTTATCACAAGGCCTGAGGTTTCATTGGCTCGCGTCGCTGCATTGCCAATCCCCCGATGCTCCTAGAGCATGATCCGGAAAAGTGGGTACCGGTTTTCCGAAAAGATCATGCTCAAACAAAGAGATGAGATCATGATCCGATTCAACCTAATCGGATCATGATCTAGTCGGGGCGTAAGCGGCTTTTCAGCACGGGACCAGGCGGCCCACTGTCCGCTTTTTGGTCTGCCATAGTGGACCTTAGGTACGCCAACAAACTGGATCGGGCTCGGAGTCCGGGAGGATTGGAAGAGGCAATGCCGGGAATGCGGCAGGCCATTTCCGAATTCATGAATCAATTCATGAATCAGTCTCTCAGGCTCTTTAAATCCTGGATCATGATCCTGTCAGGTTGAATCGGATCATGATCTTATCTCCTTGTTTGAGCACGATCTCCGCACAAACGCTCCGCGTTTGTCGCGAGGAAAAACCGCTACCCACTTTGCGCCAACGCGGCCCTGCGGGTCCGGGTCATGCCTAGTTCCTTACGATCACGACGGTGCCGACCGAGACGCGATTATAGAGGTCGGTGACGTCTTCGTTGGTCATGCGGATGCAACCGGACGAAACGGCCTGGCCGATCGTCTCCGGCTCGTTCGAGCCGTGAATGCGATACAGCGTCGAGCCCAGATACAAGGCGCGCGCGCCCAGCGGATTTTCGATGCCGCCTGCCAGGTAGCGCGGCAAATCGGGCCGCCGCGCCCGCATCTGCGCCGGTGGCGTCCAGCTCGGCCATTCCTTTTTCGCCGTGATGCGGTGGGTGCCTGACCAGCCGAAGCCGTCGCGGCCGACACCGATGCCGTAGCGCAGCGCCTCGCCGTTGCCGAGGATGAGGTAGAGCCTGCGCTCCGCCGTATTGATGTAAATGGTGCCCGGGGCGAATCTGCCCGGAGAACTCACGACGGTGCGCGCGATCGGACTCGAGCCGCCGCCGTAATAATTGGAGCCGCCCCCATAGTAGTTGGGGTCATTCCTGAAACTGGAACCGCCTCTCGAATTGGAGTTGCCGCGGCCGAAGAAACCGAAGAAGTCGTCGTTACTTTGACTTTGTGCGCGCGCCGGAGCAGCGCCGGCGAGCAGCATCAACGCCACGGCCAGGAGAGCGAAAACCCGGGTCATCTCGTTCCCTCGCAAAAAAGGTAGGGACACCGAGTCTGGCCATAATCGGCAGATTTCGCAAGCAACCAGGCTGTGAGGCGCCCGTGATTTTCAAAAGGTGGGTTAAAAAAAGCGCCGCAGTTTGCAGCAATACCTGCAATGCGTTGCGAACCCTTTGACGAAAGCCGCTGGGAATGATTGATCTTCCACGAGCTTTTTTCGAAAACGCGAGCCCCGAACGGGAGTGAATTATGAACGGTGCGGAAAGTCTGGTGCGGACCCTGGTTGCGGGCGGTGTCGACGTCTGCTTCGCCAATCCCGGCACTTCCGAGATGCATTTCGTCGCAGCGCTTGATCGGGTCGAGGGCATGCGCTGCGTGCTCGGCCTGTTCGAGGGGGTGGTGACAGGGGCGGCGGACGGCTATTTCCGCATGAAGGGCACGCCGGCCTCGACGCTTTTGCACCTCGGTCCCGGTCTCGCCAACGGCCTTGCCAATTTGCACAACGCCAAGAAGGCGAATTCCGGCATCGTCAACATTGTCGGGCAGCATGCCGTCTACCACATCGGCTTTAATGCGCCGCTGACCTCCGACATCGAGGGCCTGGCGCGGCCGATGTCGGCGTGGGTGCGAACCTCGCCGGATGCCAAATCGGTCGCCAAAGACGGCGCCGCGGCGATCGCGGCGGCCAGGAGTTCTCCCGCCCAGATCGCGACCCTGATATTGCCCGCCGATACCGCCTGGAACGAAGCCGACGGCATCGCGCAGGTGGGCCCCGAATCCCAGCGCGCCAGCTATTCCTCGCAGGCGGTGGAGAATGCGGCGCAGGTGCTGCGTTCCGGCGCGCCGACGCTGCTGCTGATGACCGGCGGCGCGGTGACCGAACGGGGGCTGGCGCTGGCGGCGCAAATTGCCGGCAAGACCGGCTGCAAGGTGATGGGTCAGACCTATAATCCGCGCATGGCGCGCGGGCGCGGGCGGTTTGCGATCGACCGGATCCCTTACGTGATCGAACAGGCGCTGCCGATCCTTCAAGGTTTCAAGAACATCATCCTGCTCGAAGCCAATGACCCGGTGGCGTTTTTCGCCTACCCCAACAAGCCGAGCCTGTTGAAGCCGGAGGGCTGCGAGGTCCACAGATTGACCGCAGGCGGCGAAAATTCGGTCGCAGCGCTTGAGGCGCTGGCGTCCGCGCTCGGGGCCAGGCCTGCTGACGCAAAACCGCAAGCCATGGTGGAATTGGCAAAGCCAACGGGGGCGCTGACGCATGCCTCTATCGCGCAGGCGATCGCGATGGCGATCCCGGAAAATGCCATAGTGGTCGATGAATCCATCACCACCGGCCGCGGTTTCTTTCCGCCGACGGCCGCCGCCAATCCGCACGACTGGCTGCAGAACATGGGCGGGTCGATCGGGTTTTCGACGCCGGTCGCGACCGGCGCGGCGGTGGCCTGCCCCGACCGCAAGGTGATCTGCATGGTCGGCGACGGCAGCGCCATGTATACGCTGCAGTCGCTGTGGACGCAGGCCCGCGAAGGCCTCAACGTCACCACGATCGTGTTCGCCAATCGCATCTATCAGATTTTGCGCGGCGAATTCGACGGCGTCGGCGCCGGCGAGCCGGGGCAGCGCGCGCTCGACATGCTCAAGATCGACCGCCCCGCGCTCGACTGGGTCGCGCTCGCCAGGGGCATGGGCGTTGCCGGCCGCGCGGTCACCACCGCCGATGAACTGGTCGCGGCGCTGGCGGAAGCCATACCGGAGCGGGGACCGCGGCTGATCGAAGTGCGGATGTGAGATGATATAGGGGGCGCGTCGCGCTTGAGTCGTCATTCCGGGATGGCGCGTTAGCACCAGACCTCAGATGCGCAATTGCGCATCGGGGAATCTCGAGATTCTCCGATGTGCAATTGCACATCGTAGTTCGATGCTTCGCATCGCGCCGGAATGACGGAAGAGGGGCCAGATGCAAACCGAGCTGGACAAGGTCGTTGCCGCGCTTTTGGAATTTTACGGGCGCGAGGCATTTCTGTTTGAGCATGATCTCGGCGAGCGCGCGTTGACGCACCGTTTGGCGGTGCATCTGGAAAAGCAGTTTCCGGGCTGGGAGGTCGATTGCGATTACGACCGGTTGGGCGCGCGCACATTGCGGCTTCCGCATGGAACGATCGTCTCGACCGACGACCATCTCGCCAAGTCGATCTATCCCGACATCGTCGTGCACCAGCGCGAGATCCCCAACAACCTGCTCGCGATCGAGATCAGGAAGGCAAGCAACCATCAGCCGCCGGAGCACGACCAGCAAAAGCTGCGCGCGCTGACCGACCCGCATCTGTGGTTCGCCTACTGGATCGGGGCGCTTTTGACTCTGGGAAAAAACCACGTTACCGGATCGGAAGTCTATGTCGCCGGCGCGCTTGACCAAAAATTGTCCCACTGGCTATCGCGGCGACTCAAGGAAGCGGGTTTGGGCACGGGGTAGAACGAGATGAGAATCCTGAAGAGATCGACCCTCCTGGTTGCGCTGCTGTCGGCGGGATTGCCGTTGGTGAAGCCTGCCGGCGCGCAGGCCCCGGCGGCGAGACCTCCGGTCGAGGCGGCCTTTCAAGCCGTCCTTGCGAGCCCGAAGGTCGTCAAGGCGCTCGAAGACATCAAGGCCGACGACGATCAGGCATTTGCCGAGCAGAAGCGCATCACTGAAATCCCCGCGCCTCCGTACAAGGAAAAAGTGCGCGCCGAATATTTTCTCAAGCGGTTTCTGGAGCTCGGCTTCAAGGACGCATCGGTCGATGCCGAAGGCAATGTGATCGCCTTGCGCAAAGGCAGTGGTGGGGGAAGGCCGAAGCTCGTGGTCTCGGCACATCTCGATACGGTATTCCCCGAAGGCACCGACGTCACCGTGAAAGAGAAGGACGGCGTCATTCTCGCGCCGGGCATCGGCGACGACTCCCGCGGTCTCGCCGCGCTGTTGTCGCTGATCAAGTCCATCAATGCGAACGAAATCGCAACCGTCGGCGACGTGATGTTCGTCGGCACCGTCGGCGAGGAAGAGCTCGGCAATCTCAGAGGTGTGAAGGCGCTGTTTCGCGACCACGCCGACATCGACGGGTTCATCTCGATCGACGGACTTGGCACCACGCGCGTCGTCAACCAGGGAACTGGAAGCCATCGCTTCGAGATGATCTTCAAGGGCCCGGGCGGCCACAGTTTTCAGGAGTTCGGATTGCCGAGCGCGATCCATGCCATGGGCCGGGCCATTGCGAGGATTTCGGACTTGCAGACGCCCTCCGATCCCAAGACCACCTTCACGGTCGGCACCGTCAGCGGCGGCACCTCGGTCAACGCCATCGCCGGCGAGGCACGGATGGCGGTCGATATGCGCTCGAACTCGATCGAGGAATTGCTCAAGCTCGAGGCCCGCCTCCTCGATCTCATCAAAGGGGCGGTGGTGGAGGAAAATGCGCGCTGGAATTCCGACAAGCTCTCCGTCGAGATCAAGCTGATCGGCGACCGGCCCGCCGGGATCGTCGCGATGGATTCGCCGATTTTGCAGGCCACCCAACGCGCGGTCACGGTTCTCACCCGCGCGCCGCGCGTGACCTTCGCCGGTTCGAGCACCGACTCGAATCTTGCGATGTCGTTGGGCATTCCCGCAGTCACCATCGGCGGCGGCGGCGAGGGCGGCAACTGGCATTCGCGCAACGAGTGGTACCGCCCGGTGGATGGCTATTTCGGCCCGCAAAACGCGCTGCTGACGATTTTGGTGCTGACGGGGCTCGACGGCGTGACAAAGCCTGTGCTGCCGGTGCGCCAGGGGAAGTAGCTTCCGGCCGAGGGTGACGCGCGGCGCTTGCTGTTCAAATCAAAACGATTGCCGTCAACGCAAAACAGGCGGTTTGTGCGGTACGTCAGCGGTAGTTGGCCCTCTATTGCCGTACCAAAATAACCCTTGCCGTACCGCTCTCGATCATATCGAGTTCGCGTGCTGCAGCACGGCTTACGTCGATGATGCGGCCCCGGCCATACGGCCCGCGATCTATTATCCGCACGACTACAGTTTTGCCATTGCGAACGTTTGTGACCAGCACCCTCGTGCCGAAAGGCAAAGTGCGGTGCGCGGCAGTCAGCCCGGCTGGCCCTGTTATCTCGCCGCTTGCGGTACGACCGCCGCTATAGAACGCAGCCATGCCGCTTTCGGCGCGAACCGAACAGATCGCTACCGATGACAGGATGAGAGCCAGTGACATTTTGAGGGTCGTCATTGGTTATGAATGCGGGAGGCTATATTAGGTTCCTCACATTCACAGGCGTCGGGATTGTGAAGTTCGACATGCCATCGATCCTGCGGCTGTTGATCCCGCAATACGCGCCATCGGAACAATCCTGTGAGGGGGCCGTTGATTGCTGAGGTGGCGGAAAAATAATGCCGCCACCATCAGCGGAGAAATTCCATGGAATTGATCCTGATTATCGTATTGGTGGTGATTTTGTTCGGGGGCGGCGGATATTGGGGACGTCGTCGAGGTCATTGGTGATAGCGATACGACCTGAATACTGTCGAAAAGGTACACGCTGCCCTTGAAACCGGTGCTGGCCTTTGTCTGCCGCGGCGAGCAGCATAGTTGATCGGTACCGGGAGCACGTCGCTGCAAACGTGAGCCGGCTGTCACACCAAGTGCGGCGTGAGCGGCCGCAGCAATGGCGCTACCTTACGCGTCGTCCTTTGAAGGACCCGGCATTGGTCGTGTTCCTTTTGATGTCGGCTGTGTCACCTTGCTCGGTGGTATTCACTTCGCGTTTTGTCTTCGACCGCTTTTTGGTGGCGCGTTGCGGCATTTTGCGCGACGCGATTCCCCTCATGCTGGAATGCTTGCCGCCGTGGATCGAATGATTGGAAAGCAGCAATGCTCACCCGGTCCGGCTTGCCTTCTCCCGCATCCGATAGAACTGCAGCGCGGTCTGGGCGGTCTTCGGTTGCAGCCTTGAGAAGTGGGTGAAGCACTGATCGAGCCGCTCGCGCGAGCTGCCGTTGACGCCGGCGTGCATCAGCAGGAGAGTTGCGGTCGTGACCCAGGAGATATCGATCGCCCTCGCCAGGACAAGGATTTGTTCGGTTTGGTTCTGCACGAAGGCGCGTTCCACGAGCCCAACCGGAAGATCGCACATCAGCGACAGCGCCGCGACCACCTTGTCGAAATTGCCTTCACCGGTGAACGCCAGCAATTGGGCTTCACCGAGCTTTCCGCCGGCGTGAAGCTCGCTCACAAAGGCGAGCGCTTGCGCAAAATCGTTTGAGCCGGCCCGCGCTTTGGTCTGTATCTCATCCGACGCCCTGGCGACCATGGACCTGATCAGCTCGGCGCGCCGAGGGTCGGCTTCCACAAGCTGGCTCTTGACGGCCTCCGACGCATCGACGAACAGCTTGACCAGGTTTTGGCGCGGAATGTCGGGGCGCGACCAGACGCACAGGGCAAGATCTCCGTCGTCACATGCCTTCCTGACCAGGGTGGAGACGCCGAAACAGGAGAACCGCGCGCCGTCGTTTTGCGCGGTGCTGAACACGACGAACTGGTTTCCTCGTTCCACCAAAACGTCCGTCACCGCTTCACCCAGGACCTTGCGGCCGGATATCGCCAGCAAATGATCCTGGCTTTGGGTTTTTGCATTCTCGACCAGCGTCTCCTGGTCAAGCCGTTCGCAGTGCTGCAAGACCGGTCCGGCAACTTCAATCGCGGAGTCTGCTGCAAGGACGCGAATGACGTTACGCGGCGCATCCGAAAGCCTGGCAATGCGACTGCCAAACTGCGCGCGGGCGGCACGCTCGATGTTTTGCAGAAGCTTGCCCATGACGCTGTCGAACAGTTCGATTTGATCATGGGAGAATTGGCCCGATCCGATGACAAACAGATCGGTCACCTTTCGCAGGATTTCGGCGCGTCGCGAGACATCCTTGTTGGACAGCGCGTCTTCAAGCTGCTTGATCAGGTTGATTTGCGCATTCATGTTCGCGGGCCCAGGATGGGTAAGGATACTGCTCGAACGATCGTCTTGCTGCTATGCCACCATTTCCCTGGGCAGAGGCGCATCGTTCAGGTCGAGCTGGGAAAGCGGAACGGGCCGGCCAAACAGGTAGCCCTGCGCGAGGTTTACGCCAGCCAGGCGCATGTATTCGAACTGTTGTTCGGTTTCGACGCCTTCGACCGTCGTTATCGTGCCGAGTCCCTGGGCCAGGGCAAGCACCGCGGATACGACCGCCGCGCAATCG
>Ga0210409_10007913_pt1 | contig 10897 bp, 10 predicted proteins | sample IncBWH17MmetaG_FD_161649 | JGI IMG/M metagenome (GOLD analysis project Ga0210409, IMG submission 161649) | Forest soil microbial communities from Barre Woods Harvard Forest LTER site, Petersham, Massachusetts, United States - Inc-BW-H-17-M | ecosystem: Environmental > Terrestrial > Soil >...
CCAGGGCGTCTTTCCGAGCACGCGATAGCCATAAACCAATAAGAGCAACGTCAGCAGCACGGCGAGCCCAAGGGTCTGCGGCTTTACCGCGATCGCCGTGATCTGCCAGACGAACAGCAAAAATACGGGTAAGAAGAGCTCTGGATTGGCCGTAACGGTCTGTCTGACCATGCCGGCGAAACGAGCACACACAGCGTGCAGCCTAAAGCCGAGCCGTTGCTTGGCGAGTAGGGCGCTCAAATCAGGCCCTCTCCGCAAACAGAACGGAAACCGCAAGACCGGCATTTGCTAGGTTGATTGTGGTTGATGTGGCATTCCCCACCGCCTTTGGCCGTCCGGATTTCGTCAAGAAGCGTAATCAGGCTTGCACGTAGTGACGGCGTATATTCGACACGTATGGTGCGATCCTCGTATTTGACCAGTCCGTAAGGAACCGAGACACGACAAACGTCTTCGACCAGTAGACAGTAGGCCGCCAATTGGAAGAGGTGACCGTCATAGGGGCGGCCGGACGAGGGAGACTGGCTAGACTTCAACTCGACCGGAGCGACGCCGTCTTTGACCCGAACTAGGTAATCCGGCTTTCCGCTGAGGCGATAGCGTTTGGATATGAGAGGTGCGGGCTGTGGAAAGGTGCTGCCGACGTCCGCGTAGAGAATGTCTCGCGTGGGGAGGCCGGTTCGCGCGAACAGTCCGCGCCCCACGAACCATGCTAACGCCGCGGCGATGAGGGCAATGAGGAAGAACATCGACTCCGGTCCATTTCAACGCGCGTGAGCCCAGAACCAGTACGCCGCAGCAAGCACCACGGCAACGAGCAGAGCGCGAGTCGCGCCATTCATTACGCCCCGGGCTTGATTCACACTGCGAGCATGCTGCTGATGATAGTCAACGCCGGCGAGCCTCTTCTCAATTTGCACCAGGCTGGGGCCGACGCCGCGGGCGCTCAAATACCAGGACCTTCGGCAAAAACACCAATCTGCGATTTCAGAAGCGCGAATGAGATCACGATTGGGCATATCCATCTCGGTAAGGTACGCTCGACCTGATTGAATGCGGCCCGGCAGCGGAAGAAGGTCAGTCGCCTCACCACCACATCCCGCTTTATTTTATCGCCGTGCCTTCGATCCGGCGTGGCGGCAATCTGCAGAACGGCTTTTCTCAAGAGAGAGGCTGAGCACGACAGGACGGCGCACATCAACGGATGCTAGCGACTTCTCACCCACTTCGGGCGTTTCTCAGGAGTAATCCTGGCGAATCGGTCAAGAACGGAGCCGGACGCGCCGGCGTCCTGCTTACCATCCTCCGAGTGTGGCTGCCCAAGGAGAGTGACGCGAAGGCCAAGAAATGTTCTGTATCGACAGCATCGTAGCAAAGATCGCGTTGCCCGCGTGGCGTCACTTTTCGGATAAGGGATCGTCATAAAACGTCCACACTGCCGGCCGAGGAGATCGTTCAAGGCAGGTGCTGCAAAACCTCTTCACGAACTCCTGATTGATTCCGTCCAAGGTCCGCCCGCCAATCCTGTATCGATACCGAAGGCATCCGATCATCTTGGGATTTGCGCGCTCCAAGCCCAGCCGGACTAGCATTGGGTCGCCCGCTGGATGGTCCATGACGGCCTTATGCTCGCAATCGATCAGCACGCGCGTCGGATCGTCATCCTTTATGGCCAGATCGATCAGGCTCGCCCAAGGTTCCTCTGTCGGGTCGATGCCCTCCGAGGTCAGGATATTGTGATGAATCTGGCGATGGTTGGTTTTGATGTCGCCTTCGAACGTCGCGCCGTCGAGCCGCTGGATCGCTCGCTCCATCAGCTCTTCAGCGTTTTTACGGTAGTCGCTATCTTCGTGCCAGTTGTCGATGATTGACCGTATCCATTTGAATATCTCTCCGTTTTTGTCACGCTCAATCATTCGGGCCGTCATGACTGCGTTGAAGAGCTCGTCCATATTGCGGTTCTCGGTCGCCACTGCTGCGGAGAACTGCAGGATCTCGAAGGCGGACGTTCTGTAGGAGACCGCGCTTTCGTTGAAGCCGCAGCTCTCCAAGAGCCCTGCCAGCATCGCGATCGGGATTGCCACATCAACCAGTGGGCGTGACGTGATCCATCTATATTTTGACCGTGCCGTCGCCTGCGCCAGACGAAGGGCTTGCCGGTATTGTTTGTGAGCCGCCACCAAGCTTTCCTGCAGCTGGAAAGACAGGACGGCCAACCACAACGGGTCATCGCTGCGCTTCTGGTGTCCGCGCCAGATCATCATTAACCCGGCGGTTTTTTGCACCGCCACCGACAGCTCTGCGGCCTTACGGGTTATTTGCGCGAACAGGTGAAGATGCCTCGGTGTGCGCTTCGCGATGTGGCAGAGCTCTGAAGCCACGGACAGCTTTCTATCGGCGGCGCGCGCCTGCGGCTCGTCGGATTTCGATTGTTGCATCCACTCAAGCTCGCCCGCCTGGAGGACCGCGTTGAATTGAACCTCGATGTAGCCGGATATGCCAGCGCTTGTAGCTACTTTGCGAATCGCGGTTATCGCTCCGGCGATATCTCCGCTCTTCCTCTGATCGAAGGCCGCCTGCAATTCGAGGTGGTAGCCTTTTTCGTGAAGATCTTCCGCCACCTTCGTGATCCGCTCGACAGGCTGAGACTTCATCGCCTCTACAAATTCGATGTGCGTCGTTTCGCTCAATGCCCGACTGACGACAACCGTATGCGACCGCGTCAGGTCCTCCAGGAACTGAGCAAAACGGTCCGGCAGCGCATTGGCTGTCGGAACACGCACCGTTAGGCTTTTCGTTTTGCCTTCTTCCAATATCTCGAGCACTTGCCGGTCAAGCTGTATGGCGCTCCAGAACAATTTCTTTTGCTCAACGTCCGCGTGAAACAGGAAGGTTGGCTGCCGGAGTTGCCGCGCCAGGTAATCGGCGGAATCGATTTCGAGCTCCTGCGATATGAAGGAACGGTCTGCCGAATACTCCGTGTGCCTCGATCCCTTGAGCTGGCCGTTAAAAAGAAGCCCGGTGCTCTCCCCGTTACGAAATACCTCCACGACGTGGTCCCAGCCATAATCACGCTCGCTTGGGGTGATCGCCCATTGATGGAACGCACCGCGAAATAGCGCGTCTGCGGCGCTGTCGGTCTCGTGCTGTTCCGGCCTTTTCACGGGGTTGGATCTGTTCAATTGTGCCAGATTGGGCCACGGTTAACCAAAGCGAACGATGCGCAATTCCGCTTGCGCGAACCCGCGCTTTCAGCCATAAAGGCCCGGAGCAACTCCGCACTTGCAATGCGGAGCCACTCCTAACCGACCAGCAAAGGCGGACCGCTTGCCGATGGCTGAAGGTTATATTCCCTCTGATGAGGCTTCGATCAAGAAAGACCCCGTCGTTAATCCCCTCGCCCTTTGAAGAATGGGCCGCACCGCGCGGCTATCTACTCGCTACCACGCTGCTGCGAGGCGACGAAACGTTCTACCTGTCGTCACGCACGCGGGCCGCGCATGATGCTTGGAAAGCGGGGGCCAGGTACGCTGCCCGTCTGGTCTGCGAATCCACGCTCCACACAGACGCATTGTACGTGTCTGCGCCGATGCAAGAGCCTCATAGTGCCGTTCCAAAAATCCCCCGCCGCTAACCGCGGTTAAGCCCGGCGCCGACTCTGAAAGGAGGAGGTGCCGGATGTGTTGAGGGGGAAAGACGTGCAGGAGATTGAAGAGCTGAAACGACAAGGGCTGAGCATCCGCGCGATCAGTCGGCTGACGGGCTACGACCGGAAGACCATCAGCAGGTACCTGGTGCATCCGGAAGGCGCGCCGGTTTATGGGCCGCGCGCGAAGCAGCGCGCAAACTTGATGTTCCAACCTTATTTGCGGGAGCGCATGCAAGCTGGCGTGTGGAACGCTCGCGTGCTGCTGCGCGAGTTGCGAGAGCGGGGCGCCGAGGGAGTTGCCGCGCGCTTGAGGGAACTCAGCAGCAAAGCCGGCACGGACGGCGAAGGTTACGCACTGCGCACTGCGCTAAAAGCAGCCGAAGCCAATCGGCAGCGCCAGCGCAGCCGCGCCTGAGCATCAGTAATAGTCATCGCTGTGGGCCTTGAAGTGGTCTGCAATCTCCGCAAAGAAGGACTCGGCCGCGCTCGCATAATCGTTTAACAGCTTCTCGCTGACGAAAAACTCTTCGCCCGAAAGCGGAGCTGCAACCGGCCCGAACGTCCGGTCGATACCCTCCTCATCGAATTCCTTGTAGATTTCCACGAAGTCAGGGTTGCTGAACAGCTCGGGACGGCGTTCCCGCAACTGCCTCGTCGCCGCGCCCTCTGCATGCTTCACGGCGTTCGCTACCAGGCGAAGCTCGTCAACCAGCGTCCATGACGGCAGTGTCTCGAGGTCAAGATGGATGTGAGCGGCGTACCATTTCTTCACTTCTGCGAGCTGGGTGTCCTTTGGCGGCGGCATCGTAAAACCGCCATCCCGGCAGACCATAGCAAGTTGCTGTTCGGTCAGATGGAAAAGGCCCGCTGCCAGCAGGTTCAACATCGACTGTCGAAGCGAGGTCATCATCTGATACCAGCTCAACGATTTCTGGTGCGCAGCCTCCGCGACGTCGGCCATGTCGATATCAGCATCGTTCCAGGCCGGTTGGGAGCCTATCTGGTTGTAATATTCATCCGCCACCTTATCGGCGCGCCTATCCAGATTCCCGAAAGCGGGAATGACGTCGGTAAAGATGTATTTGCGGAACGCCATAATCGGGCCGATGATGTACCCGTTAATCTGCATTTCGAGGTAGCCGCCGGTCATGCTTCCCGCCTCACATCCTTGGCGTTCTTGTCCTCGCGCAGCGCCACAAAACGGCTGTGGCGCAGGTGCGCGTCGCTCGTCCATTCAACGAACTCAAACTGAGCCACTGTAACCGGCTTCAGCCACCGGCACTCCGCCATCTTGGCAGCGGTGAGACCCGCGCCCCATCGTCCTGCCTTCTTTTCCGGTAGGTTCGCGAACGGGCATTCGGCGATCTCGAGCGGCTTAAGCTTCTTGAACAGCTCCGCGCGCGACGCCGGCGTGAATCCGTTGCGCGTGCGTGCGGCATACATCAATTTGCCGTCCTGGTAGTAGCCGATGACCAGCGCGTCGAAGTTCTTCGGCGACGGGGTGTAGCCTGCGATGACCAGTTCCTGCCCGGCATTCACGCGCATCTTCTGCCATGCGCCCGGGCGCAGGCCCGGCTCATACTTACTGTCCCGCCGCTTCGCCACCAGTCCCTCGAGACCCTGAGTTTTGACCGAGTGGACGAGCTGCTTCATCGTGCCCTCGAGCACAGGTGAATACCGGATAGGGTCCGCCAGCTTCGGCAGGACATGCTTCTCGATGAGCTCGCGCCGTTTTACCAGCGGCTCCCCCATCACGTCCTTACCCTTGAGCACTAGCACGTCAAATATGAAGAAGTGTAGCGGCACGCCGGACGAGCCGTAGTTCTGCAGCGTGTTGAATGACGGCCGCCCCTCGGCATCGAGCGCGACCACCTCGCCGTCGATGACGGTGTCGTCCGGCATCGTCGCCAGCGCCTTCACGACGCCGGGGTAGCGGATATTGAAGTCGTTGTCGTTGCGGGAGCGGAGGTAGACCTTGCCCCCGCTCTTGATGGCGAGGGCGCGATAGCCGTCTAACTTTAATTCAACCTGCCACTCCGGCCCCTCCGGCAGTTTCTCCGTGCGCAGCAGGAGCATGGGCTCGATGAAGCGGGCTTTGGTGACGGCCATCTGACTCTAAAGAATAAACCCCACGCGGCCCCAAAGAACGTCGCCGCAACATAGAAATGCCCACCGACCGCATGCAAGCCGATGGGCACTCTGTAGCATGACCCTCGCACTCCGGCTCTCGGATGCCGGACTTCCGGAATTTGTGGCAAAGCCAGCCCGCCCGGAAAAGTCGCGCGTTGAAGAACCGAGCCTAACTGCTCTTCTCGCGCATGTCGGTGAGGTCGGGCGTATTCAAAAACTTCAAGGAGATACCCTCCTCTCCACTTACATGACCATGATAACGCCCCCGCCGTGCTTCGCCCTCCAGTCGTTAACTCCGTAAAGATTCGCTTGCAGGTTGCGTCCGGCGCACTATGCTCCGCCCGCCAACAATGCAACCAATGGAGGAAAAATGGCTCAATCTCAGGCACAGCGCACGGAAGCGCAGGACGACAAGAAGACTTTCACCAACAAGCCCGTCATGCTGCTTGAACAACTGTCACCGAACGAAGGTTATGCTCTGGCCAAACGACGGCCCCCGGCCAGGAACGGGATACCGAATGTCGCCATCGAACGCAGCTTGAAGCGGGGATGGCAGTGAAGAATGGGATACGCAGAAGGTAAACCTGAACGCCCAGGATCTGCTGGCCATGGCGCGCGGGCTCGAGAAGGGCCACGACGCCATCATCGAGAAACAGGTCGGCAAGTAGCAGGGCCAAGGGCGCAGCTAAGACGGCGAGGGAGCTTGCGCGGGGGGGCTGCCGGGGTGTCGGCGGCGTCTTCATGCGTCATCCGGACATTTTCTGGAGAATGTGATCCATCCCATATTCCGCCACGTGCGTGACGCCTATTTTCTTCAAGTACGCATCGATTGAACTGCGCTCATGGCTGGTAGTCACGATGATCTGGCAGTTTTTCTGGGCTTGAGCATGGAGCAGCATCTGTTGGAACGAGTTTTCCTCGACCGATTGCTGCTGCGGCTCGTCGAACACCAAAAAGCCCGGATGGTTACCCGTCAGTTTTGTCCCTACTTCCATCAGAGCCAACAGGTAGGCCCAATGGAGGCGGATGAGGTCGCTCGCAGATACGTCGGCCTCGAGATTGATGCGTTCGACCTGCGGCTTGTAATTGTCCAGCGAGATGTAGATCTCCTGAATATCGAGACTGCCCATCTTGTATCTCGTCAGCTGGTTGTGGAATGACGTTTGCCAGTCGGATATCTTCTTTTGGTCCGCCTCTGACAAAGCGCCTTTCGGCAGCTTTTTGAGGCGCTCCTGTACGGAATGCCATTCGCTCGAAAGCTCAGCGAGTTCGGCCAGATATTCTTCAAACCTTTGCTGCTGTGCTTCGACGCGGATAATCCGGTCCTCCAGCCGTATCCGCTCGGAGATCGCCTCAATAGAGGGCGAGCTCGAGGCGGAAACAAGTGTTTCGCGCATATCGCGAATACGCTCACGAAGACCGTTCACCTCCAACCGATGTGCCTGAATCTCTTTCTCGGCCATTTCGGTGGCGTGCACCGCATTCTTATAAACGGCAGTGAAGAGCTGGATTTGCTCCTCATAGAAGCTCACGTTCTGGTCGACATCCATCGGGACCGCCTTATTGCCGGTGTCGAGCAGTGAGTCGGCGATCTCCTGATGGCACGTCGGGCAATGTCCGCTGATTACGTCAGGCTGGTCTTTCGAGCCCATCTTGCGGACCTTGCGAAGATCCTTGTATTTCCGCAGATCGTCACTGATACTCTCAATGCGCTGCTTGAGCGAATCCGCCTCCGCCGAGTCTGACTCGAACTGCTGAAACAGCGCTGTGACCGTTCTTTCCTCGCCGGCCAGATCTTCCTCGAGCTTGGCGAGTTCATCGCGCACTGATGGCGCTGCGTTCGCGGTGGATGGGACTTCAACGCCTTGTAGTTCCGTTTGGCGCGCCCTAAGCCCGGTGAGGTAATCGGCTATCAGAATCCACTTCGACTCGCGCATCACCGAAAGCGAGGGCGCGATTTCCGGTGGCCACGATGCCACAGGCTCCAGAGGAATCCCGCGCACCATTCCGATCACTGCGGAGGATGATTTCTCTGCTGCCGCGCGCACGCGGGTCCATTCCCGCTGTAGCCGCTTGATCTCTTCCTGTACGGCGTTTCTTTCGAGCGCATTGGCGTAAGCGTCGAGGCCAAGGATGAATTCAACCGTGCGGCGCCCGACGTCACGAATGCTGAGCCATGTCGGATATCGCGCAGGGAGTCGGCCCCAGCCGAGCTTCTGCTCGACATAGAGAAGAGGAAATATGGTCTCCAGATACAACGGGCAGTCGGGTTCGCTGAACCGCGGAGCCATCGGCAGATCCCAGCCCAGAAAATCCTTGAGTCGGCGGTGAAAGCCCAAATCGCTTGTGGCAGCGCCGCCTTCACGAACGTAGTAATCGCGTGAGGTATTCAGGGCCTCCTTCTTGGTGAGCGCCCGTCCTTCCCATACTTTGATTAAATTTCGATTGCGGTCTCCAGCGATGGCACGCTGGACTGTCAGAAACTGCCCGTTGCCGTTTTCTATCTCCATTGAAACGGCGGAGTCGATGACCGTAGCCTTCGCTTTCTTGCTGTTTTCTGGATACTCCAGGTACCCGGTCAGCGCGTGGGCAAGCGGCACGGCATACGACGGGCTTTGCATACCCTCAAGGCCGAGCGCGTAAATAATCGACTGAACAAGCTGTGACTTGCCCCGATAATTCTCGGCGCGAACAACATTCAGCCCATCCGCGAAGTCCTGCTTCGTTCCGAACACCCCTTTGTCGGTGTTGATGTGGATCAGCAGATGTCGGACGCGCAGCATTATATGTTCTTCACCGTGATCATCTCGGTGGCAAGGGGTTCCGTGATGGTTTTACCGATGCGCTGAAGAAACTCTCGCTCATCGTGCATGACCGAAGTGTCCTTGAGAATGTCGGTGATCCAGCCCTTGCCTTTCGTCGTTATCTTCAGCCGATCGCCGCCAACCCACTCCACCAGCTTCTCGCCGACGGCGAGATGTATAGCGCGGCCGAGCGCCGGTTCGAATCGAAACTGGAAACTGAACAGTGGCTGCTGGTGTTGTTTGACCTGCTCGAACTCCTCACGGTTCTTGGGCGACCGAAGCGCCCAATTGAGGATATGTAGCCGTTTCAGGGAACTCTTTCCCGCGTGAGAGCTGAGATGGAGGATGAGTAGCAGCGTCGCGATCTTCCAGTCTGGCCGGAAGTCCGCAGCCAGCGATATGGGGCGGCGCTTGAAGCGGAAGCCGTGCTGCTTTTCGAGTGTGAGGGCGGTTTCCTCTGCCATCATTCAAACTCCAGCGGGCATCTCATGAGCCAATCCGAAACGGCCTCACGCGCAAGCACATCCGCCGCGCGAGGGCTGATACCCGAGACAAATCGCAGCTCCTCTTTATACTGCGCCAGCGTCGCATCGAAGAATTGGCCTGGCACGAGGGTCGTCGTGGCACTTGCGGTTTCCAACTCGCCCTCCCGGTCAGTTTTTTTCTTCATGACGGCCTCGAATACCTCGGGCATCTCCTGCTCCAGCCTGTTGAGGACGCCCGTGCCGATGGTGTAATTCTTGACCATCTGGTTAAGAAACTTGTACTTCGTCGCGGTGGATTTGTCTTTCCCGATGATGTCGGTTTTGCGCGTGATGTTCGACACGAGTGTCAGGCCCTTATTCTGGTCCATCCACTTCGCCGCAGTCATCACGGTGGCTGGGAGTGTCTCAACGTCGAATTTATACAGGTCTTGCTTGGCAAGCGATTGTTTTTCTTTCTGGAAGTCGTCACCCGTGATTACGGCGATACGAAAATCGGGGGTGGTATGTTTCGGAGACTTGCTCCGAACCTCCGTCTCCTTTTTCCGGGCGTGCTTCAGGATGTCCTTGTTGTTAAAAAACGGAAGCACAAAAGTCCATATACCGATTCGGATATCGCCCAAAATGGTGAGCAGCTCGGCCTCCCGCTTCACGAGCTTGCCAATGTCCAGCGTCATCTTGTCCTTCTGGTGTTTCAGAAGGACGGCAAAGTCCGTCCAGTCCTGACATGCGTAGCATTGGTACGCGGTGCCGTCGCTCGCAAAACCTTCGATTCCGCAATCGCCTTTGATATCAGCAGGAACATGCTGATAGGAGCCGACGGGCAACGCATATCGCAGTTTTAGAACCTGCTGGATGTGCCTTTCCCAGTCCGTCGGTTTCCATGGCGTAACGTCACCAGGCATATTTTCGGTGATTATTACTTAATCACGAGCTCCTTCATCGGCAGTTTTCTGCTTCCAGCCCAGAGGTTTTCTCGCACCATGAACACAGTCATTTCCTCGCGCGCATCCTGACGCCGGGCCGCTCATCGTTCAAGAACTCTACGCCAGCCCGCTCAAGAGCTTTCTGCACAAGCGAAAGCGTTGACGTGCGGGCCCCGACCTCCCCGTCAAAACCTTCCATGCGCCGCACGGTGCTGATAGCAACGCCCGACTTTTTCGCCAGATCCGTCTGCTCCCATCCCACCAGTGCGCGCGCCGCTTTTAGTTGGCGACCTGTGATCAAGAGTAAAGCCTACCACGACAATGACTTATGAGCTCATTAGTGCACTTGTAGCAATCAGAAGTTGTATTTAATCGTTGACTAGTGCGATCCGACCGCCATGCCGACCCGCATGTTCGCGGCGTCCCTGATAGGTGAACCGTAAAGTTGCCCGTTTTGGCAAATGTTATGCAGCTCCGTGCAGGCGACCTTCGGAACGGAGGACAGCTGGTCCGCACGACGGCACTAACCACCATCACCACCCGCGAATCAAACGATAGGAGTTTTCGCATGTCCCGTTTCAACGCCAAAGTTCGCTGCAACTACTACCCTCTGCCGCTCAGAGAAGCGGAAAGAATCCGGAATCTCTTGCTGTTTCCGGTCGAGCCGTTTTCGGCCTTGGATCCTTGCGTCGGAGACGGCGCAGCGTTCGCTACGATCACCCGGGATTCGAGCGCGAGACGCTACGGAATTGAATTGGATGCCTATCGCGCCGAACAAGCCGGGCCCTCGCTTACCAAGATTGTTCAGGGAAACTGTCTGGAAACCCATTGCGCCGTCGAGTCGTTCTCGCTCTGCTTTTGCAATCCCCCATACGACTGGGCGCTCGCAGGTAATGCCCGGGAACG
>Ga0210409_10007914_pt1 | contig 10895 bp, 8 predicted proteins | sample IncBWH17MmetaG_FD_161649 | JGI IMG/M metagenome (GOLD analysis project Ga0210409, IMG submission 161649) | Forest soil microbial communities from Barre Woods Harvard Forest LTER site, Petersham, Massachusetts, United States - Inc-BW-H-17-M | ecosystem: Environmental > Terrestrial > Soil >...
GAACTCATCGCACGCGCGATTCACAACCTCAGTCCGCGTCGCGATCGGAGTTTCATTCGCCTGAATTGCGCGGCCATACCTTCTGGCCTCGTGGAGAGCGAACTATTTGGACACGAAAGGGGTGCGTTCACAGGCGCCCTCACGCAGAAGGCAGGCCGATTCGAGTTGGCCGATCGCGGAACTCTCTTTCTGGATGAAATTGGAGATATCAGCCTGGACGTGCAGCCAAAGCTGCTGCGCGCTTTGCAGGAGCGTGAATTTGAACGTCTGGGTAGTGCGAGGACTATTCGCGTGGACGTTCGATTGATTGCCGCAACTCATCGCGATTTGTCAATGCTGATCCGCAATAACCAGTTTCGTGAAGACCTTTTTTACCGGTTGAATGTCTTTCCGATTGAAATTCCTCCGCTTCGCGAAAGGCGCGAAGATATTCCGCTACTGGTTCACTACTTCGTTTTGCGTGCTTCCCGGCAGATGCAGAAGCGCATTCGGTCGGTTCCGAAACAGGCGATGGAGGCTCTGGTGAACGCCGATTGGCCGGGAAATATTCGTGAGCTGGAAAACTTCATCGAGCGCTGCGTCATTTTTACTAAAGGTCACGAATTGCAAGTGCCCATTGCAGAGTTGAACGCGTCTCATTCGCGCGTCTTTGCGACATCCTCCGCATTCGAACAGGCAGAACGCAACGTGATCGTCGATGCGCTGAAGGCTGGGTCTGGCCAGATCTCGGGCAGAGGCGGCGCCGCCGAGCGGCTGGGCCTGAAGCGGACCACGCTCCAGAACAAGATGCGCAAGCTAAACATCAATCGTGCTGAGTATGTCAGCTGAGCTCTCTAAGGAGGCGTTATGTCAATGATTCTCGTTTTCACTCGCAAGTGGAACGCGTGCTATCGCGTGCTGCGCCACCGCAACAGATTCAGCTTCGTGGAGTCCGTGCGCTATGGCCTGTGGCTAGCACGTAGCTGAGTCGAGACCGCGATGAATAACAAGCCAAACGCGACGAGTGACTACTTGCTTGGCTACTGACACGAACCGTTATCAACAAACTGATTCGATGACGCCATCGACTCTAGCGAGTGCCAACATGTGAATAGCTTCTGCTCCAGCGGATCGTTGTTAAGAGAGTCGGGTGGAAGATAATCCCTGCTCGCGCTGATTTTCAGATATCTATCGGTTAACGCCCCCATGTTATTGAACTCGTTCACGAGGAGCGAGAGCGCCTCACGGTCCATGTCCGTGCTCGCAGCCGCTTCGGTGTGCTTCAGGCTCGATTGAATTTGCCTTCTGAAGTTACCAAACCAGTCACCCGACAATGGATAGTCGCGCTCGATGGCAGTCTTTAACGAAGCGTTCCATTCAAGAATTTCTCTCATCGTTTCGATTCCCGCGGCGAGGAAAGGCCTAGAAAGCCCGACTGGTGGCGCTGGCGCCGACTTCAGGGCCTGCGATGAGGCATCGCCGCTCCCTGGCAATGTCAGAATGATCTGACTTCCTACGAAGCGCAGCGATCCGCCCGTGATCCGGGCTAATTCGTCCACTTCTACATAGTTTTTCCCCTGCACCTGAATCACTTCTGCCTGTCCCTGCCGCCCGTCGATCAGGAGCGCAGTCGTCTGTTGAACCGCCAGGGCCAGCAAGGGCGATAGCAGGATCGTCACCAGCATCAACCATGTTCGAGTCGAATTCGGATGCATGTCACGTCTTCCTTTGTCACGGCATTTCGTCGGAACACCGCTACTAACGGGACTGCAAGTAGAGCACCAAAGGAAATCAATGAAAAAAAACGACCTTTCGAGACTTCGCCGCGATTCCCTGCCCGCATGCGGGCAGCGCGTGTCCCGCGTGTATGAAAAACGTGCCGCCTCTTCCATTGATGTCAACAACTTGCGTCGGCCGAAGTTTGGCACCCACATTGCCCATTAGCGTGACGAAACCGCAGGCCTGGGATTAGGACATTTCGGTTCTTGGGAGACGTTATGACACTGATTCTCACATTCGCTCGTAAATGGGTCCGGTGGTATAGCGTGCTGCGGTATCACAACGCATTCAGCTTCGCCGACTCCGTGCGCTATGGTCTGTGGCTGTCACTTAGCTAGAGGGGATACTCTATGAATCCAGCACATTCTTCGAATGAGAAACGGGCCTCGCAGTCAACGATTGCCGGCGTCGCTGCTTTCCGTGATCCGATGACGGACGAGACGCTTGTGGCCGCTGCCAAGAGGGGCGATGAGAAGGCATTTGAGACGCTTGTCAGGCGCCATCGGCCAAGAATTCTTGCGCTCGCACTGCGCTACACGCGGGTTCGAGAAGACGCTGAAGATGTTGTCCAGCAGGCACTCCAAAAATCGTTTATCTACTTGAACAGTTTCGAAGGGAAATCCTTGTTCTCAACATGGATAACGCGTATTGCCATCAACGAAGCCCTTATGTGGTTGCGCAGAGCTCGTTCGCTGCGCGAGGTATCTGTCGACAATTTGAGCAGCGAGGATGAAACTGTACCCGCACTGGAGATACCGGATCGAAGTCCAGATCCCGAAGCTGAGTACTTGCAGCGAGAGGGACTGCAAATTCTGTTCACTGCGATAGGCGAGTTGAGGCCAGGAATGCGGACGGCCATCGAGTTGCGAGAACTTGGTGAATTGTCCAACCGGGAGACCGCTCGCCGCATGGATCTCTCACTCAGCACCGTTAAAGCACGGGTGTTCCAAGGGAGAAAGAAGCTACGCGAAACACTGAGGTGCTATAGGAGATCCCCTCGGATGTCTAGCCGCAGCGCTTTAGCCATCGCCGGTAAGCTTTAAGCGCCGCTCACAAAATCGCCTGACCAGCAATTCCTGTGGCTAATGCCGGTAAAAAAAGAAGAAAGACCTCTAATCGCAACCACCCGAATCTGTCCTGTCTGCCATCGCTTGGGCTCATAACAAACTGACAAACGCAGGCTTTCAAGAACCATGTGAGAGTGTCTCGATGTGGAAGATCGGTGCTTGGGGTGCTAGTCTGATGCGCATGCCGGAAGACAATGGAGGCTCCGCCCATAGCAGGTATCGAGCCTTGCTCGATGTGTCTGCTGCGATGGTCGAGCAACCGACGGTGAAAGCCGTCCTCCATAGCCTGCGCGAAGTTTTGTCCAGCAGCGTTCGTCTCCATGGAACCGACCTATATCTTTTGGACAGCGGTCGAGATACTTTGCATCTTCTGGAATTTGACCGAGCAGTGGGCGCTCCCGCCATCAAAATTGGCACCAAGATTTCGCGGATTGGCGCGGCAGCACAAGCATTGGACCAGAAAGAGCCGGTTTTCCTGCCTGACGTATCCGAGGAAATGTTGAAACATCCCGAGTTGGCTCCGTTTGCGGCTCAATCTTCTGGCAGAAGCACTTACGTTTTTCCCTTGTTTACCGCCCAACAACAATATGGGCTTTTAACTGTGACTAAGGAGCGGGGGCAGGAATTTACACGCGAAGATGTCGAACTGCTCCGCTCTCTGACTTCGCACGTTGCAATCGCACTCGAATGCGCGCTGGCCAAGGATTCCGCAGAACAGTATCAGCGGGAACTCGCTACTGAGCGCGACCGCCTTCGGCTACTCCTCGAAATCAACAATCACGTCGTTTCAAAACTGAATATGGAAGATCTTTTTCGATCGGCTTCGGCTTCGATTCGTTCGTATTTCGCCAATCATCTGACGGGATTCTGGCTTCTCGAAAAGGACTCACATCGCCTTCAAAGTGTGGTGCTGGATTTTCCTGACGGCAAAGGGTTGCTGGCGGAGATGGGCTCAACGAATCTGACTGAAACGGAGTGCGAGAAACTTCGCGCCCGCAGGTCCGACATATTGTCAGTCGACGATATCGAGAGACTTCCGACGAGTATCCGCGACAACTTGCGAGCCGAATCCATAACCTCGGTCGCCGTTGCGCCGCTTGCGACCGGGAGCGGACCGCTGGGTCTGTTGGCGATCGGCAGCCGGAAGCCAGACGCTTTCGTGCAAGAAGACTTGGATTTGCTAACGCAGATTAGTATTCAGATCTCCCTCGCGCTGGACAATGCGCTTGCGTACGGACGTCTGAACGCATCGGCAGCTCGTCTGGAAGAGGAACGCCTTTACCTCGAATTGGAAATTCGCGCGGAACACAACTTCGAGGACATCGTCGGGAAGAGTGCCGCACTGCGCAGAGTGCTAGATCAAATTGCGATTGTCGCACCAACAAGCTCGACCGTGCTGTTGCATGGCGAGACCGGGACCGGGAAGGAACTGCTCGCTCGGGCCCTTCACAACCGCAGTCCGCGTCGTGAGCGCACGTTCGTTCGACTGAACTGCGCCGCCATTCCTTCCGGACTGGTGGAAAGCGAACTCTTTGGGCATGAAAAGGGCGCGTTCACCGGTGCGCTCATGCAGAAACGAGGTCGGTTCGAGTTGGCCGATCGCGGCACACTTTTCCTGGATGAAATCGGGGATATCAGTCTTGACCTGCAACCAAAGCTCTTACGCGCTCTGCAGGAACGCGAGTTTGAACGTTTGGGAAGTACGAAAACTATCCGAGTTGACGTTCGCTTGATTGCCGCAACCCACCGCGATCTGCAGGGCATGATACGCAACAACCAATTTCGCGAAGACCTTTTTTACAGATTGAATGTCTGCCCGATTGAGATCCCTCCGCTTCGCGAGAGGCGCGAGGACATTCCTCTCCTAGTTCATTACTTCGTTTTGCGCTTGTCCCGGCAAATGCAAAAGCGCATTAAGTCTGTCCCGAAGCAAGCAATGGAGGCGTTGGTGAACCACGACTGGCCGGGCAACATTCGGGAGCTTGAGAACTTCATCGAGCGCTGCGTGATTTTCACGCAAGGAGACGAGTTGAACGTTCCTCACAACCAGCTAAAGAGGACAGCTAGCCGCGGCGCTGGATCAGGACCATCGACATTCGAGCAAGCGGAGCGGCAGGTAATCGTCGACGCGTTGAAGGCCGCGTCCGGAAGGATATCGGGCAAAGGCGGGGCGTCAGAGCGCCTCGGACTGAAACGAACGACGCTCCAAAACAAGATGCGCAAGTTAAACATTGGTCGCGCTGAATATTCCAGCACATAAGGATTTCGGGTTCGCGCTCGTCGATAAGATCTGCTGGTTATCTCTTTCGCGGCTTGGCCCTATTGGAACGAGACTGATCGCCATTGGTGCGGGGATCCCCCAACGCGCTCGGATGTGAGCTGCCATTTGTAGCTACGCGCAAATTCAGACGCTCGCACACATCGAGCACGTAAGAATTGGGGGTGACAAACTGGGCTCCGAACTGGCCAAGGAAAGACAGCACTTCTTCCCCCACCGCATCGATGAATACGACCTCGGTCAGATCGACGAGCAGCTTTCCGCGCGCGGCGAAGCGCGCTGCCAACGTGCGAGTGTGTTCAGCATCATCGCCGGCGAATCGGCCTACCAGCCTTAGGATCAAAGTCTCAGCCGAATCGCATATTTCTATGCGGAGCATCCCGCCTCCTTAGTATGTGAGGAGCCGGAAAAATCACCGGCCATGCCCGTTACGACGGGCGTTCCCCTACGAACTATCGCCTAATGAAACAGCAGGTCTCGTGCCAGAAGGCGGCCGGGGTAAGTTATTCGAATCAAGAGAGATTGCAGAATGCATTTGGATAAAAGGCGCCCCAATGCGGGCAAAGCCGCGATGTGGGCACGGTATGTCCTTTCCCAAAGAGCAAGAAGGCCAAGCTGCTAACTATTTTTTCGAGGCGGCAGGCAGCGGCAATCTAGCCAGCCAACAGTTTTACCTTCCGCAGTCGATCAGCCTTGCGACTGTTGTGTGCCGGGTCTGAACAGAATCAGACGAGGTCTCGCGATTGTGCCTGCGACCATCGCTCTCGCGGCAGCATTGCCCGCATTCGGGCACGCCGAACTTGGCTGCGATGCGTCGGCCCCTAATAGATCCAACAACTTGCGAGCTGTGCAGGTTGGCATGGTCGCTGCATTACTCACAGCCGGGCACGCAAAATGAATCCACTGACCAAAACACACACACAGGGCCCGACAGAACGTCGGACCCTAAAAGTATCTTTATCCCGCGTGGCTCTGATTCTGTGCCTCCAGCTCACCGTCCTTTCGGTTGGTTGGGCACAGAAGCCGGATACCTCCACCACTACTGCGCCGCTATTGACCTTGGACGAAGCGATCCGGATTGCAAGCGGCTCTAACCGAGACATCCATATCAGCAAAATTGAAATCATCAAGGCGCAAGAGACAGTCGCGCAGGCCAAAACAAATTACCTCCCGAAGCTGGACGCGAACGTTCTTGCAGGTGTTCCGCTGCAGCCGCTGAATTTTAGAGTTCCCGCTGGCAGCCTCGGCACCTATCCAGCCACTGGTCCTATCCCGGCGACCGATACCAACATTCACTCACCGGTGCGGTTCGGCGCGTTTGTGAATGCCTCCGCAACGCAACCGCTCACACAACTTTTCAAAGCGAAGCTTGCTGTCAAGCAGGCCCGACTCGGAATCGACCTCGCGAAGGAAGGAGTGCGTGCTCAAAGTCAAGACACAGTGCGACAGGTGAAGGAAGCCTACTACCAAGTGGCGGAGCTACAAGCGCAAGTCGCCAGTGCAAGAGCAGCTGTTCGGTCGTTGAGCGAGCTGTCCACGTTAACGGAACAGCGACTCGCACAGGAAACCGTGTTGCTCTCCGACTCCCTCACGGTAAAGGCCAAGTTAAAACAACAACGCTACCAGCTGCTTACTGCGGAAGACGCCTTTGAGCTACAGAAGCAGAACCTGAATCGTCTTCTGGGGCGCGACCTGCACACCTCTTTCTCGGTGGAAATGCTCCCGTTCGGCGAGCTTGTTGAATGCGATCTGGATACGGCTCGAAAGCAGGCACTCGAACAGCGGCCCGAACTGCGTGGAGCCCGGCTGCAGACCAAGATTGCCGAACTGGATGTGCGGCGCGAGCATGCGAAATACATTCCTGATCTGAGTCTTCAGATCAGCTACCTCGGATTCCAAAACGTCAATTTCCTTCCGCAGAGCACCGGCGCAGTCGGATTCGCCTTTCAATGGCAGCCCTTCGATTGGGGATACAAGAAGCACCGGATCGCAGAATTGAAGGCTACGACAGAGCAGAAGGCAACAACGGAAAGCGACATTGAACAGCGCATTCTGCTGGACGTTGAAGAAAAGTTTCGGAAGCTGGAGGAAGCACGCATCCTGCTGGATGCGCAAACGGATCAGCGTGAGGCGGAACAGGCGAAGCTCGGCGAAGTGACAAACCGCTACAACCAGAAAGCAGCGCTTCTGTCCGATCTCATGCAGCAACAAGCCGCGGTGTCGCAGGCAGAGGCGCAGTACCAGCAAGCACTCGCGGGATTTTGGACGGCACGGGCCAACTTCGAAAAAGCGATAGGAGTGGAGTAAAGACATGAAAAACAAATCAAGCATAGGGCTACGGAAAGCAGCAGCTGCACTATTAGTGCTAATCGCAGGGGCAAGCGGATGCCAGGAACCGACGCAGGTAGCGGCGAAATCTCCAACGCCTGTCCGCGTAGTGGATGTTGCGCTCAACTCTTCAGAAAGCCTACGCTACTCGGCTTCGGTGTTGCCGCTGGCGCAGGCAGCGTTGTCCTTCAAGTCCTCGGGATACGTCACCGAGATCAAACAGGTCATGGGCGCAGATGGGAGACGCCGTGAGATTGGAGCAGGTGACTATGTTGCTCGCGGCGCATTGCTGGCACAGATTCGCCACCAGGATTTAAAAAACCAGCTTGACCAGGCCGCAGCGGCCGTAACGCAGGCCGAGGCGCAACATCTCCAAGCTTCTCAGGATTACGAACGCGCTAAGGCGCTTTACTCTACGCACAGCCTGACGAAGCCAGAATTTGACCAAACTCAAGCGCGATTGGATTCAAGCCGAGGTGCTGTGGACCAGGCAAAGGCCAGCTTGCGACAGTCGCAATTGGCTTTGGCCGACGCGGATTTGGGCGCGCCCTTTTCCGGCTTCATCCTGGCTCGCAATATCGAACTCGGAAATCTGGCGTCGCCCGGAACTGTCGCGTTCACTATCGCTGACACCAGCGCGGTCAAAGTGAGTTTCGGTGTTCCAGAGTACGCAGTTAAGCAACTCCGCTTGGGCCAGGAATTCAACATTCACTTGCAAGACGACCCGAAACAGTACAAAGGCAAGGTGACAAGTATTGCCGCGGGCGCTGACGAGAAAAATCGTGTTTTCGCAGTCGAAGTGACCGTGCCCAATCCCAAGAGTTATCTGAAGCCGGGAATGATTGCTTCGCTCACTCTCTCTGGCGTTGAAAAGGCTCCGGCACCTTCCGTGCCTTTGGCAGCTGTTGTCGCTGACTCGTCCGCATCTGGACGCTATGGCGTTTTCGTCGCCAGCGAAGCGAACGGCAAATGGACCGCACACTTGCGAGCGGTGACGTTAGGTGAGACCCACGACAGTGACGTGGCAGTGGAAGGTGTTAAACCAGGGGAAAAGATCGTCGTAGTTGGAGTCGCCGATTTGAAGGATGGCGATTTAGTTCAAGTTCTCCGATAGAGGCATAGAAAAATGGCACACGAAAAAAAGCAAGACATCAGCAGTCGTCGCAGTATCACTCGGTTCTTTGTTGAGCACCCACACATTTCTTGGATGATGCTCGTCGCGGTGCTCGTTTGGGGCTGGTTCGGATACACATCCATGCCGCAGCGAAAAGACCCGGAAATCCCCGTGCGCGTCGCCGTGGCGGCTTGTCCTTGGCCCGGAGCGACAGCAGAGCAGGTCGAGCAGTTCGTTACCCGGCGCATTGAAGACGTTGCCGCAGAGAACAAAACGATTCATCCCGGAACGGACGCAGACTATGGCGTCAAATCCATCTCTCTCCCCGGCCATTCGTTTGTGTACCTACAGTTGGATGAGAGTGTGAAGGATACGAAGCGCCAATTCAGCGACATCAATCTCAAGCTGAATGCGCTTAATGCTCAATTACCGCAAGGCGCGGGCCCTATCGTTTTCCAAAGTGATTTCGGAGACACCGCCGCCTTGATGCTAACGGTTGCGAGCCCGAAAGCGGACGACATTGAAATAGCAGCCCGCGCCAATTCCGTTGAAGCAGCACTTCGCAAAGCCCGTAGTTCAAAACAGCAGAATCGAACGGGCCAGCACGTCACGGTGGTGGATTCCTTTCCACAATCCATTTCGCCGCGGGAAGTTCTGGACGCAGGATATTTATTTCAAGAGGAGGCACAGAATTTCGGAATCATTCGAGATTCGGAAATCATTCAAGGTAGTGGTTTCATCGGTTTAGATGGAATTTCCGAAGCCGATGACACTGCGATTCGGGCCTTCATCCAGCGCTTCCTCTCGGTGCGACTGAAACGATCCGAGCTGCATCCGGATGCATGGGAGCTCGCGATCATCCGCGATCCCAGCGAAACAAGAGAGAAGCTGGCCAGCGTTGCCGGCGACAAATACAGTTACGCCGACCTCGATAACTTTACCGACTTGATCGGCCGTACGCTTCAGGGCGCTACCGAGGTCTCGAAAGTCGAAACGCGGGGTGTTTTACCGCAAGCTGTCTATCTGGACTATTCGCAGGATCGGCTTGCAGCTTACGGTTTGCGCCCGGCTGATCTCTCCAAAGTACTCTCCGCCCGGAACATTATTGCGCCTGGTGGAAATATAGAAGCGGCCGACCGCAAAGTCGCGCTTATCCCTTCGGGAAAATTCGATACGGCGAAGAGCATTGGTGATCTCGCGGTTTCGACTACATCAGAAGGTGCTCCGGTGTATCTGCGGGATCTCGTCCAAGTCAGCCGCGGCTATCAAGCCCCTGCACAATATCTGAACTACTACACCTGGCAGGACAAGAGTGGGCTTTGGCAGCGCAGCCGCGCCGTTACGTTGGCAGTCTACATGCGCGACAAAAAGCAAATCGCGAGCTTCGGTGAGTCGGTGAACGCAAAGCTATCGCAACTTCATCAAATTCTCCCTGCAGACCTCATTTTGGCGCACACGTCGGATCAACCCCTTCAGGTTAAGGAGAACATCCATCTTTTTATCCGGGCACTCCTGGAAGCCATAGGCCTCGTCGTGATTATTGCGCTGCTCGGCTTCTGGGAGTGGCGTCTCGCGCTGATGATGGCACTAGCCATACCAATTACGCTGGCGATGACATTCGGAATCGTTTATGTGCTGGGAATTGACCTTCAGCAGGTTTCGATTGCAACACTCATCATCGCTTTGGGGCTTCTCGTGGACGTGCCGGTGGTGGCGGGAGACGGCATCAAGCGCGAGTTGGCGGAAGGCTCGCCCCGCAAGATTGCTTCGTGGCTCGGTCCAACCAAGCTTGCGACTGCGATTTTCTACGCGACGATTACGAACATTATTGCGTACCTGCCGTTCCTGATGCTGACCGGAAATACCGGCGAGTTCTTGAAGAGTCTGCCGATCGTCATGACGGCCTCGCTGCTGTCCGCGCTATTCGTTGCAATGACGTTCGTCCCTTTCTTGGGCTACTACATTCAACGTGCCCCGGCAAAGCCAGAACTTACCATCGAGGAAAGGCGCGAACGAGGCTTCTACGGTTTCTACAATCGGCTTGTCCAAAGAGCCATAAAACATCGTTGGGCTGTCCTGGCCGGATCTCTTGTTTTTCTCGTCGGTGGAGGACTTTTCGGTTCTCGCTTGAAGACTCAATTCTTCCCTGAGGATGTTCAGTATTGGTTTTATCTGGACGTTTGGCTGCCAAATGACGCGCCTTTGAGTGCAACCAGCGATGCTGCAGTCCAGGCTGAAGAAGTGGTTCGGAAAGTGATCGAAACTTCGCCCGAGCTTGGATCGAAGGACGAGCGTGGCCATCTTCTCAAGTCGCTGACAACCTTTACGGGCGGCGGCGGACCGCGTTTCT
>Ga0210409_10007916_pt1 | contig 10895 bp, 10 predicted proteins | sample IncBWH17MmetaG_FD_161649 | JGI IMG/M metagenome (GOLD analysis project Ga0210409, IMG submission 161649) | Forest soil microbial communities from Barre Woods Harvard Forest LTER site, Petersham, Massachusetts, United States - Inc-BW-H-17-M | ecosystem: Environmental > Terrestrial > Soil >...
CAGGGGTCGGCATTGTTAGAGATGTTCGATAAGGCGACTCGGGACTTAGCAGGTAGCTAAGAGAATGGTGGGCATGCGTTGGAGTTGATTGGCCTATGGACGCGGTAAGGCGGTCCCCGTCGGGTCTCATTTTGTGGGCGGAACCGCTGGGGCTGGCTTGCTGAGGGACTTGGCGGCGTCGGCCCAGATCTCGATAGTGTCGGGGTCTTGGCGTCGTAGTTTGCGGGCCACGTCCACGCCACGTGTGAAGTTTTGTTCCGCATCCGGTTTGGCGCCGCGCACCTGATAGACAATGGCCAGCAGGAAGAAGTCGGTCGGTTCTTGTCCTTTGTTGAATTCTACGGATTTGTTCAGCGTGGTGAACGCTTCCTCCCACAGACTGTTGCGGACCAGGGCCAGGCCCAGCGTGTTGTATTCGTTCCCGGCGTTTTGGGCGGCCAGCTTCACGGACTGGTGGGACAGGTCCAAAGCTTCCGCGGGCCGCCTTAATTTCTTGTCCGGCACAGTCAACAAAAACCACGCCAGTTCATTCAGCATTGCTGGATTATCGGGAGCGTTCTTGCAAAGTGTGCGGTAGGCGGATTCTGCCTTGGGATAGTCACGGAGAGCTTGGTAGTCCGCAGCCACCCTGCTCCAGGAACTTAGGGCCCGCGGATTTTGGGCGCCCAAAACTCGCGAGCGAAGCTCAGCGACCTTCGTGTCGAGTTCAGCAGCCTGCTGGTATTTGCCAGCCATGTAGTTATCGGAAGCGAGGCTACTCATAGACCAGAACGTATCAGGACTCTCCGGACCGAGAACGCGGCCGCGAATCTCCAGGGTTTGCCTGTCGATGGCCTCGGCTTCTGCGAGATGGCCCTGAGCGCGGAGGTCGTTGCCGAGGTTGTGCATCGAGCGAAGCGTCAGAGGATGCTCTGGACCGAGGACGCGGCGCTGCGCCCGCAAAGTTTGCTCGTCCAAGGCTTGCGCGTCCGCATATTTCTTCTCCTTTCCGTAGTCGAACGCCAGGTTCACCATGGCATCGAGCGTATCCGGATGATCGGGGCCGAGGACGCGGCCCCGACGTTCGATCAATTCTTTGTTCAGCGCTTCCGCTTCGGAATAATTGCGCCCCTGAGTGTAGGTGGTCGCCAGATTGTTCATGGCATTCAGAGTGTCGGGATGATCGGCGCCGAGGAGGCGGCGACGAATGTCCACAGCCTGCTGGTTAAGGAACTGTGACTCTGCGGTTTTTCCCTGCTCGTAATACATGATGGCCAGAAAATACATGCAATTGGCAGTTTCAAGAGAGTCTGGACCATTAATGCGTCGGCTGATGTTCAACGCCTGAACACCGAGGGCCTCGCCCTCAGAGAACTTGCCGAGTTCGTCGTCGATAGAGACGAGGCGTTCCATAATTCGCAGCGTGTCGCGGTGTTCAGGGCCTAGCGAAGGGCGGCTCAGATCCAGGGCTTTTTTGGCAACGCTTTCCGCTTCTGGGAATTTGCCCTGCGCTTCTTCGGTGTTAGCCAGTTCGAGCATCGTCTCGATGGTTTTCTGATTGGCCGGCCCCAAAACTTTTTGGTTGAGTTCCAGAGCACGCTCCAGCTGCTCGCGAGATTGGGAGTAAAGGCCTAAGCCCATGTAGGTTGTGCCGATGGTCCCGCGAATGGCGGCTTCGACTTCCGGCTGATGATCGAATTTACCGCTAATGTTTTGCGCGGCGAGGTCCACCGCCGTCCGGACCTTGAGGTCCGGGTCCGGCTTGGACTGGTTGTAAGCGCTGGCCTGCGCAAGAAGATCCCTTCGCAGGAAATCGTTGACGGCCTGGGCGATTTCCGATTCTTGCTGGGCTTTGCGTTCGGCTTTGCGGGCGCGCACCGCTTCCCATGAGCTGGCCACTACGCCAGTGACCAAAACCACGAACACAGCCGCGATTCCCGTCACTAACGCTTTATGGCGCTTCGCGAATTTTCGCAATTGATAGGCGGTGCTAGCCGGTCTGGCTGTGATCGGCTGGTCCTCCAAATAGCGGCGGATGTCCGCGGCTAGGTCGGCGGCCGAGGCATAACGGCGGTCTTTTTCCTTCTCCAATGCCTTTCCGACAATGGTCTCAATGTCACCACGATAGAGGCGGTTCATGCTGCTGAGCGGAGCGGGATCGCTCTCCTGAATGCTGCGCATCGCTTCGTGAACTTGCCGAGAGATGGTATAGGGCAACTTTTCGGCGAGCAGTTCATACAGCATTACGCCAACAGCGTAGACGTCACTGCGGGTATCGAGGACCGTAGGATCAGCAAGGATTTGCTCCGGGCTCATATACGCGAGGGTGCCCAGGATTTGGCCAACATCGGTCTGCCTGGTGGCTTCCGCGTCCGAGTTAGTCAAGCGCGCCAGACCGAAATCTAGAATTTTTGCCTGGCCCATTTGGTCTACCAGAATGTTGCCAGGCTTTAGATCGCGGTGGATGATGCCGCGTTGGTGCGCGTGCTGTACGGCCTCGCAGACCTGAATCACGAGCGCGAGCCGTTGCCGTATGCCAAGTTTGTGTGTGCGGGCGTATTCCGTTAGCGGCTGGCCATGAATGAGCTCCATGGCGAAGAATGGCTGGAGGCCGGCCCCGGTTTCGGCGCTGCCCGCTTCGTAGATTTGGGCGATTCCCGAATGGTGCAAGAGGCCTAGCGCATGCGACTCCCGCTCGAATCGCTCCAGCAATTGGGCGTGGGCCCAAGACGCCCGAATCACTTTGAGTGCGACGCGGCGACGCGGCTGCTCCTGTTCAGCTTCGAAGACCGTGCCCATGCCGCCTTCGCCGAGTACCCGGACGAGCCGGTAATGGCCGATTTTCTCGGGCCAGCCATGGCGGCGTATCGAATCGGGAACGCCCTCCGCGGAAGAAAGCGTTTGCATGTTGCTGAGTGAATCTGCGGAGCCACCGACGTTGCTCGGATCCTTGGGCAAGGGAACGAGCCTCCGTAAAAGTTGCCTGAGCATATTGGCGCATCGGATTCGCAGTTGCAAGCAGGCCTTGCGGCTCAAAACATACTCCTGATAAACGCTAGTTACCGTCCAAGTGAAGTATTACTTCACATCTCCGGTAATGCTTACCGGGACTTGACCTCCGGGTTGGGCAACGGGAGAGCTCCCGTTGAAAGTGACTTCATCGTACCGCGCACGGGACAGAGGGTGTATGCTCGCCGGTGTTTTTGGACCAAAGAGAGGATTCCAGTTTACTTTTCGGTTTAGGCCTCGCGAGCGTTTGTGGCTATTCGAACTGCTGGAGGCGTTTGCAGGACAGTTGGAACAGGCGGCGGGCCCTAGCTCGCGATCTTCGTAAACCGAGTCGTCGCAACCCGCGATCTCGCTCGAGCCTGGTCTCGTTGCAAATTCGTAGTGCCCAGGGCAGAAGATAGGAACGAACAGATGAAAACTGGAAGTACGCAAATCAAGCCAGGAGTGTCGAGCAAGCAACGGGAAATCATTCGGCGGTTGCTGCAGCTGGTGGGCCTGCTCGTTTTCGCCGTCTCGGTGGTTTTCGTTGCGACCGTAGCATCACCATTCAGTCGGCAGCTTGCCACTCCGCAGGCTTCTCAAAGCACCTCGATACAACACGTCAAGTGCGTCATCGGCCTCGAAAACATCAAGCCCAACACCAAGGGCACACTCAGCTTGCTGCCCACCGGGTTGGAATTTGCAACCGACAAGAACAAGGTCGACATCAGCACCGCTTCCATCCAGGACATTTTTACCGGCCAAGAGAGCAGGCAGGACATCAGCGGAGCTGGAGGCACACTGGCCAAAACAGCCATCCCTTATGGAGGCGGCCGGATTGTGAGTCTGTTCTCGCACAAGGTGGAGGTCCTCACCGTGGAATCCGTGGACTCGAATGGCGGCTATCACGGAACCATTTTCGTGCTTCCTGCAGGCAAGGCCACTGTGTTCAGGGATCAACTCGTTGCGGAAGGAGCGAAGGTCACCACTCACGTGCAACCGCCGGAACCGAAGGAGCAGAAACCATGAGGCCTCTGACCCGAGCTGCATTTCTGTCCAATCTCTCGATCGCTATGTGCGGCGCCGCCTTTCTGATGGCCGCTTCTCTCCTGGCGCATCCCAGCCCACGGGGAAAGCCCGGTCCTGCTCCTCAGCAAGCACAGAAGCTGACTGCCTCCGCCATTCAACTTGAACGTACCGACCCGCCGGAGGGCTTGCTGATCCCGGAGGATACCCGAGTCTCGACTTACGAAAACGTGATCCTCCAGGTGACCAAGACAAAGAAGTTTCAGCACGTCTATCGGAGCGGCGATCGTACCGCTGCGAATGTGCCCGATCTCGTCATCCTGCGCTTGATCCCCCAGGCTTTCAAGGAAGGCAGCCAAAAACAGCGCGAGGTCACCACTATCAGCGGTGCCACCTCCATCAAGGTGAAAATTCAATTTACTTCGCGGGACGGCAAGATCCTCGTCGAGAAGGATCTCCAAGGCAAGGTGCGTTTCTATGGAGAAAACCTGCGCGCCACTTACGACCTCGCCAAGAAGGTCGCTGCCGTAGTCAACGACACATTCTAGATCTTTGCTGGAGAGGTGCCCGGCCAAGTGGCAACGCGTTGGTCGGCGGGGTTGGTGTCCCGTGAGGTTGCTCTTGAATTGCGTATCGCGCCTACCACTTGCCTGATACGCGGTAATCGGAAAAGTGGAGGCTAGTACCCAAGTTACCGGTAATGCGAACTAACCAGATGGGATGAGAAGGCCGGTCTCCAGCGGGATGCGATACGCTCCCAATGAAAGACGTGCTCAAGGCACAAAAGGAGACCGGCAATGAAGAAGACTAGCACTGTTCGCGTAAATAGAAAGATGATTTTCAAAGGACACAAGCTCACGATTGGTTTGGACCTCGGCGATCGCTGGTCGAACTACTGCGTTTTGGATGAAGCGGGCGAAATCCTTCTGGAACAGAAACTAGCGACGACACCGGAAGCGGTGAAGCAGACACTTGGGAGGATACCGCGAAGTCTCATCGCCCTGGAGACCGGAACACATTCCCCGTGGCTAAGCCGGCTGCTAAAGGAGCTGGGACACGAGGTGCTCGTGGCGCATGCGCAAAAAGTGGAATTGATCACCAAGAGCAATCGAAAAGATGATCGACACGATGCGCGGACACTGGCGCGGCTGGCAAGAATCGATCCTGAGCTGTTGGGGCCGGTACGGCATCGCAGCGCGAAAGCACAAATTCACCTGACGGTGATCCGGGCACGTGCGGAATTGGTGAGCGCACGAACCGCCCTGGTGAATGCGGCGCGAGGATTGACGAAGTCTTATGGTGAACGGCTGCCGAAGTGTGGCACGGAGCAGGTGAGCCGAGAGCTGGCCGCTAAATTGAGCGCGGAGTTGCGTGAGGTTCTGGAGCCGTTGCTGAAAGAAATTGAATCGTTGAACGAGCGCATCAAGGAATACGACGCGCGGATGGAGAAAATCGTCAAGGAGAGCTACCCGCAAGTTGCACTGCTCAAACAAGTGAAGGGGGTAGGAACTCAGATCGCGCTGACGTATGTCCTGACTCTAGACGACCCGCAGCGGTTCGCAAAAAGTCGCGAGGTCGGCTGTTTTCTCGGGTTAAAACCTGGGCGCAGGGACTCCGGCGAGAGCCAGCCGCAGATGCGCATCAGCAAAGAAGGAGACCGCTATTTGAGAACGATGTTGGTGCAAGGGGCACACTATATTCTGGGGCCCTTTGGGGCAGATAGTGATCTGCGGCGATGGGGACTGCGACTTGCCGAGCGAGGAGGGAAAAATGCCAAGAAACGAGCGGTTGTTGCGGTGGCCCGAAAGTTGGCGGTCCTCCTGCATCGGTTGTGGGTGAGTGGAGAGGTATACGAACCGCTGCGCAATAGCCACAAAGTGATGCGCGCTGCGGCTTAACGTGAAGAGCTCCCCACAAAACAGGAGATGCTAAGGGTCGACGGAGTTACGATCGTCGTTGCCAGGCGATCCTGACTCGAAATTTCTCAGTGGAAAACTAAAGAAAGACAGGAAGAAAAGAAAAGGAGCATACAAGAAAGGAAAAAAAGAAAAAGATCCGAACAGCCGAGCTCAACCGCCGAGATCAGGTGACTGCGCCCAACTCCTGGCCCGGCTTCCATCGAAAGACGGGAGCCAAGGTCGATAATCAGGTAGCAGCACCTACTGAATCGAGTATACCCACCATGCACCGAGCGACAATCGCTCAACAAAGAGTGCGGATGGAAGGGTGGCGACAGGAGCGGCTTGGCTCAAGGGCAGGAACTCACAGGGAGGAAGAGAAGAACAAAAACATCCTTACAAGAAAGAAAAACATACTTGACACTCACCGGCCTTCTCATGGAAGGAGTTGAGCGCAACCGTGCACTCTGGCCATTCACAGTCGATGGGATGGTACGATATCGTCCATGCGACTCTGTCGTTCTGTTGCATACGCGGTCGCCGCGATCACTGGTATATGGCTGTCCATGCACATCTCCAGTCGGGCGGATGAAACAACCGGGCTGTTTAATTCCGATCCTCGGCACGTTTCCAATCAGCTATACCGCCAGTTGCACGTACGCACCGACCCTGGCGGCAAAGAGTACGGTTTCGATGCGCTGGATCCGCTCCTGTCGCTCGAAACGAATTACCTGCTGAGCGGAGAATCGCACTCTCGCGCGCTTGTGTTGGCTGACAAATTCCTGCGCACTCACGCTGAGCGCCAAATTAGCGACCCGGCAAGGCGGGCCATTCTCCAGCGGGATCTGTGGGCAGTTTTCGACTGGGCGGATCAGCCCGCTCGGGAGGATCTCGCGCATCAAGGTAAACGCCGCGAACTCATGGCCAGGCTCGCCCCCATCATTCGGCGCCTGGCGCTTTCACCGGAGGAATTGGCGGCATTGCCCGATACGTATGCGGGTGCCCTGAAGAACCACGAATTCCCCGAGAAGTACGATCCGGCTAATCCCGATCAGGCATTTCTTCCCCCTGATCTGTTCGATCCGAACGGGCCATGGGTGTGCCTCGGCGCGCCCAATCACGGTTTGGCGGCCCCGGCGCACGATTCGTCTTTCACTGCGCGTTCTGTGTTCTTTGTTTTTGCTCGGCTGCCTGGAGGACGCGACGCAACGCTCGCCTACTTCAAACAACTCGCGGAAATGAAAATTCCGCTTTTTGTGAACATGCAGGAACCCGGTTGGCCGCAAGCGATGGACGTGTGGAATCCGGCTGTGCCGCAGTTTCCAGTGGGAACTGAATTCGTGTTGGTAAGGAAAATGGTACTGCCGGACTGCGACAGGCAATTGCGCCTTACCGCGGTAACTGAAAATGTTCAGATTCGCCATTATACGGACATTCCCAGAGTCAATCCTATGGCATCGCGCGATGTCGCTCTCGCTCAACGTTTTCAAGAGGCGTCTGAGGTAGAGCTTAGCCGGACGCTGCTGTTTTCAAAACGGCAGAGCGGATTGCGCGCCGTGAGCGCGAGCGACGATTCCTTCGTGATGCTACCTGCCATGCAGCAGGGGTTCGATAGTTTTGAGGACCCGCGCATACCTAATCGTCATTTTTCACCTTTGGCCGCATGCAAACATTGCCACCTTGGACCGGGCATTCAATCGATGATGAGCTTTTCGTCTCGCGGAATCCCAAGCGAAGGTCCGGTGCCCAGCACGCGTCTTGCGGAGACGACGCCGAGCGAGGAAACGGAAAAAGTAATGGAATGGGCACAAACGCAAGAGAAGTGGAAAGACTTACTTCGTCTGTGGTTTACCGCGAGCCCGGACTGAACTCTGAGATCCGAGGCCTTGATCACCGCGCACGCAGAAATAATCCACTTGGTGATAAACGCCGAAACCGGACAAGTCAAAATGGTCCCAAAACCACTTCTCCGGTAACGCGTGTCGGCTCAACCGGTCGATGCAACACTTTGTTGAAGTTTACTGGCGGGAGTTTGAAATCCTAAGGTTTTTCTTGGACGCTGATTTAACCGCAGTGCCACTTCGTCCAACTCCGTTTGGGTGTAACCCGACAGGTCGGTTCTCCTAGGGAAGTATTGTCGTAATAGCCCATTCGTGTTTTCGTTCGAGCCGCGCTGCCAGGGACTTTGTGGATCGCAGAAATAAACTTTCACATCCGTGGCCATGGTGAAGGTTTTGTGCTTGGCCATGTCCAGTCCGCGATCCCAAGTCAACGAGCGGCGGCCTGCTTGGTTGCTTCGGCCTCCGTTGTCGCGCTGATAGGCTTGGCCGTAATTTCGAGACCATTCTTGTTCATATCGAATCTCTGCTTCCGGTCCAAGCCTTTGACAAATTCCCGTGTTGCTTTACCGACCGCGCCTGGAAGACTCGACGCCTCCACTTTGACCATCGATTCCGCTGTTTCTTCATTCCGATCTCGATAGCGAAATTGCACCTCAAACGTTTTCATGCTCCAACCTCCCTTTTGTGACAACGTAAACAAAAATCGGTTTGCGCGCTCCAAGCCATGGCCCGGTCTTAGAATTGACCTTTAGCTCCCACGATGTTTTCGACTCGAAGCTCTCTTTCTGGAGCTCCTCGTTTTCAGGTTCTTGATCTCAGCCTTAAGCTTCTCGTCCTCTTTGGTCAATGCGTCACGCGCAGCTGTCATTGTTTCGAGATCGTTTCCCACCTGGCCGTTCTCTTTCTGAAGTTCCGCCACATGGGCTTTCAATTGCTCGTTCTCTTGTAGAGTTTTTGTGTCTTTGCAGCCGGTCAAAGGCAAACTCAGCGCTGTTGCTAGAACAAGTAGCGCCCAAGTGTTTTTGCGCGTCATACGTCACCTTTGGTTGACGAGATTCTGAATTGCGACTGGAACAACCGAAAGCGGGTGAGGGGGAAACCACCGCTGGCAGCTAGGCCAGCGTAATGGAGTTTCTTAGGTCGTGCAAGCCTGATAGACCAGGTCACGGCAGAGTCGAAATTGACTCCTGGGCAGATGTCCGGTTAGGCACGGATTACCGGACATGTGGAACCAGCCGGGTTACAAGTGAGAGGTTCGCTGCCATCCGCTCATTAGATGAACCGCCAGAAACAACGCGGCGGCAATAAAAACCGCTCCCAAACAAGCCAACGCGAGGCGGGCCGATGGAGCCTTCAAATCCGCGACAATCTTCGCACTGCCTCGTCGCCCAGACCAAAAGTCGTAGACTCTTCCGGTCGCACCAGCGACCAAAAGATTTAGCGCAACGACGACGAAAACAAACACGAAAATCCACCCAATTTCCATTTGCCTAAAGAGGCTACCAGACATTTGCTGGCACGAATAGGCGCATCCCATCTGGTTAGCCCCGACTGCGTCTTCGACGCGTCGCTAGTGCCAGGAACTTGTCTAGACAGATTTGTTGATTTGAAAGGATTTATTCAACAAGTTCCTGGAGACTAACCAGGAGTTAGACAGCGTGGTCCGAAGTTCTCGATTCGTTGCCTGGAAAATAGAAGTTGACAGGTAAGCGAATGCTTACCTATCATCAAGCCATGAAGAGCTTGGCCCGTTTGCCGTCAGGCGATGTTTTCAACGCGGTGGGCGATCCCACGCGGCGCCGTGTCCTTGACCTCCTCACCCGCGGCGAGCTTTCTGTGCGCCGCATCGCTGCCCCGTTCGCCATGAGCCGGCCGGCAATCTCGCAGCATTTGCGCATTCTTCTCCGGGCGCGCCTCGTCCAGGTTCGCCGGGACGGCCGAGAGCGCTATTACCGATTACATGCGAGGCCGCTGCGCGAGATTTATGACTGGGTCGCTCACTACGAGCGCTTCTGGCAGGGAAAACTCAAAGCGCTCGGCGCGTTTCTCGATCAGGAAGACAGAAAGCGAGAGGGCGGCCGGCCGTGAAGCGGGATTTGAAGTTCGAGATCACTTATCCGTACTCGCCGGAGAAGGTCTGGCGCGCGCTGACTGACCCGCAGGCCATTGCGCAATGGCTGATGAAGAACAATTTCGAACCGCGTGTGGGTCACAAGTTTCAGTTCCGAGTAGAGCCGCGGCCCCGCGGATGGAGCGGCATTGTCGACTGTGAGGTCCTGGAGGCCGACCCACCGCGCCGTCTTGTCTATTCCTGGTGCGGCAGCGGACTCGACACAATTGTCTCCTGGACGCTTGAACGTGTCGCAGACGACACGCGAGTCCGCCTTGAGCACACCGGGTTCCGTGGCCTGCGCGGGTGGATGGTCAGCCGCATGCTCGGCAAGGGTTGGAACTCGAAGATTCTCACGCAAAATATTCCTACTTTGCTCGCGCGCTGGAGCGGCGAGGGTCCGGTTCCCAATGTTCCCGAAGCACAATGTACGCACAGATGAGAAAAGGAGGCTCCGTATGAGTGTCCGGCTGGGAAATGTGACAATTCTTGTTCGCGATTATGACGAAGCACTGAAGTTCTACACCGAAGTGCTGGGCTTCGAAAAGCGTTCCGACGAAAAGTTCGGTCCAGGGGCGCGGTGGGTCACGGTGGGCAGTCCCGGCCAGGACGTTCAGATTATTTTGCAGAAACCTGAGCCCGCGATGCAAGGCGAAGAGAATGCCCGCAGGATGACCGAGCGCATCGGGCAAAACCCGACTTGGGTGCTCGCCACCGACGATTGTCGCAAGACTTACGAACTGTACTATTCCCGCGGCGTTAAGTTCAGCGAACCGCCCAAGGAAATGCCTTGGGGCACACAGGCGCTTTTCAAAGATCTTTACGGCAATTCCTATGCGCTCGTGCAATCTCGCGCTGTTTCAGCAAGTCAGTAGCGCCTTAGGTCGGAGGCATGCAGCTAGATACTAATCGTCGGGTACGGTGAGAGAAAACTCGCTCGCAATCAGATAGCGCTGCCAGCTCAACCGGTCGACGCAACACTTTCTAATAGCCTGATCCAAGAGCACTTCCCCGAGAGAACCCATCTGTCGGGCTGTATTCAATCAGAACCTA
>Ga0210409_10007917_pt1 | contig 10894 bp, 7 predicted proteins | sample IncBWH17MmetaG_FD_161649 | JGI IMG/M metagenome (GOLD analysis project Ga0210409, IMG submission 161649) | Forest soil microbial communities from Barre Woods Harvard Forest LTER site, Petersham, Massachusetts, United States - Inc-BW-H-17-M | ecosystem: Environmental > Terrestrial > Soil >...
GATGGCCAAGTCACGTCCGTCTGGCCCGTCTCCGGCCCCGTGAACCTGATTCCCGGCGTGGTCAAAGCGGTCCAGGGTTGGCGCTATCAACCCACACTGATCGATGGCAAACCCGTCGAAACTCAAGCCGACGTCCTAATTCAGTTCCACACCTCGCCATCTCATTCCGCACTCCCGTAGCGGCAGGGCACGGTACGCCCTCTGACCGCAGATGGTACTCAATGTTTCCCCATTCCGGGTCTTGAGAGCAGAACCGCAAAGTTTAGTGCGGCCGCGCGTCGACTGCCAGCTCTTTGAAGCGCGAGTCTTCGTGGAGTGGCTTCAGATCTGGATCCTTTTCCATTCCTTGCCTCGCATTCGGTGGAAGCCCATGATCGACCGCCTCTTTCAGCAGCCCGAGAGCTTCGTCCCGGCGGCCTCGATGGGCCGCAACGCACGCGAGGTTGTACCTCGAAATGGCTGTCTCGGGATTATCCGGCTCAATACTCGGAGCTGAATATTGAGTATTTCGCGAAGCATTCCGGCGTCTTCGAACTTACCTTCCTGCAACAGTTCCCGCGAGCTGATTCATCGAGGCCAAGGTATCGGGGTGCTCGGGGCCGAGAATGCGGCGCCGGATATCCAGAGTTTCCCGATGAATCTTTTCCGACTCTGCGTAGAAACCTTCCTCCCGCGAAAGTGAAAGGCGGAGACAGAGGAGCGTAACAATAGCTTGTCTTGACGGGCGGAGGCCGGGTCGGAATGCCCGCCGTCGTGGATGCCTCGGTGGACAGCAACGGCACCTTTGTACGCGGTGACGCCAATGGAGACAGCGACGCGGTGATCGGTGCCAAGGTGCACTATCGCGCTTTTTCCGTTGACCTGTCGATCAGCGGCACAGCGACGAAACCGTTCGTCTTGGCGTTAACCGAATTCTAGTCCGCCTTCTCGGTCGCGGTTTCCGTGAAGGTGTTATTTTGCGCCGCGCGGGATCAAAGCCCGGCCGGCAATGGTCTGGGGAACTATCATCATCTTCCACACACCAGATACACCACACTGAATAAATTGTGGTGATGCACATATGCATTTGCATACGGCTGTAGGCCAACGCGGCGGTACTAGCTGGGTACCATTGAGGCCCGCATGCCATCCTGATATTCTGAGGTCTCCACTACCCACCCTCAGGACCTGGATGTCTCTCTGAAGAGGCCGCCCATCATGGATGCCGGAAAACTCCACGTCGTTCGAGACAAGCTCACACGCGTGTTCCGCTATTTGGAAGCGCTGAACCAGCACCGTAATCCTGCGAAACGCCGCATTCACGAACAGCCCTGGAGTCTGTGGCTGCGCGCTCTTCCCCAGCATCCTTCCATTCGACGAGGTGCGGCAAAGACCAGCTCTTCGCAGGCGAAAAACGGGAATAGCCAAAATCCGGAAGACGCGGCGACCTTCGTTCTGAAGGTGCAGCGTCCGCGGTTAACCCGCGCGCCGGAACCGCCCGTGGAAATTGCCGCGTGGCTGGAAGATGGCTGGGACGATCCTTCCAATGATTTCACCGTGAAACAGGCTCCCGAGGAATCCGAGAATCGCGCGGAACTGCGAAATGCGAACTTCGCAGATGACCCTGCCAGGACTGCGAGTTTCGAGCGTTGGACGACTCTGCGTGCTGCGTGGGTAGACGCCGAAAAGCCCGCGCGCGCCGCGATGAAAATCTTCGAATCCCTCTACGCTCTTTACGGTCGCATCGATCGCGAGGCGGAACGTGTGGAACTCGTGTTGGGAGATGGCATTTTGAGCTGGCGTCGCGCCGAGGGAAGCATTTATCATCCGATCCTTCTCCAGCGCCTTCAATTGCAGTTCGACGCATCCGTCCCCGAATTCACGCTTTCTGAAGCGGACCAGCCCGTCGAGCTCTACTCTGCGCTGTTCCAATCGATGAATGAAGTTGATGGGCGCGCGATCGGCCGCTGCCGCGAGGAATTGGAGCAGGGCGGCTTTCATCCACTGATCAATGGTTCCACCTCGGCCTTCCTGAAGCGCCTGGTCGTCCAGTTATCCCCGCGCGGAGAGTTCCTCGAAGACCGCTCGCCGGATGCGGAAGCGAACGATCCGTGTATTGGCCGCGACCCTGTTCTGTTCCTGCGCGCACGCACTTTAGGATTCGCCGCGGCGATCGAGGGAATCATCGCAGACCTCCGCACTCGTAAGGATCTGCCCTGGTCGCTCCTGAATATCGTTGGAGAAGAATCGCCGATCCCGGACGCAGGAGATGTAAATCCATCCGCGAGTGGTTGGTCCCAAGCGGATGGCGAAGTGCTTCTGAGCAAGCCCGCGAATCCCGAGCAAATTCGAATTGCTCAGCAACTCGAGGAACACGGAGGTGTTTTGGTACAAGGCCCTCCCGGCACCGGCAAAACTCACACCATCGGCAATCTTGTGGGCCACTTGCTCGCGCAGGGCAAGAGTGTTCTGGTCACCAGCCACACGACAAAGGCATTGCGCATGGTGCGCCATCACATCGTTCCGGAGCTTCGTCCCTTGTGCGTCAGCGTGCTCGAAAGTGATTTGGACAGCCGCAAACAGCTCGAGAGCGCGGTGGGTTCGATCGCGGAAAGATTATCGCGGGCCGACGCCGGTTCGCTCGAAATGCAGGCGAAGAAATTGGAAGCCGAGCGCCTGGAGCTTTTGAAGAAGCTGGACGAAATTCGAAATCAGCTCACGGAGGCTCGCACCGATGAGTATCGCGACATTGCTATTGGTGGAAAATCCTGGGCCCCTGCCGACGCGGCTCGCCAAGTTATGCAGGAGAAGGAAGTGCACGGTTGGATCCCTGGCCCCGTCGCTGCGGTAGCGCCCCTGCCTCTCTCTCCGGGCGAGCTGGCCGACCTCTATCGCACCAGTGTTTCAATTTCTCGCGAAGACGAGAAGGAACTCTCGGGGCATCTTCCGGAACTTCACGATATTCCGAGAGCGGAAGATTTTGAAACTAGCGTGAGCGAACGCAATCGCCTCGGCTTCGAGGACCTCGATTTGCGTTCCGACTTGTGGGAGTCCGGTGATGCGCAGAGTTCACCCAGAGAAATGGAAAAACTGGCGGCCACTGTTGCGCAGGCAGTCGAGCCCCTCTCCGGAAGAGACAAGTGGAAACTCGCGGCGGTCTATGCCGGAAGGTACGGCGGGGTGCACCGGCACCCCTGGGAGCAACTGATCAGCTGCGTGCGACAGGCGCATCAAGAGGCAGCAAATGCCCAGGAATCGTTCGTCAAGTATGGCCCGGAGTCTTCCGACAACACCGCGGCTAAGGAACAGGAACGGATTGCCTCCGAAATCCTGGCGCATCTTGAGGACGGCGGCAAGCTAGGCTCGTTCAGTTTGTTCACCCACAAGGCCTGGAGCCAATTCCTGGAGCACGCAAAAGTGAACGACGCGCGACCACGCCTTCCCGAACATTTTCATGCCTTGCGCCAACTTTTCCGGCTCAGAGGCCTTCGTGAGGATCTCGGGGCGAGGTGGGATCGCCAGATGGCTACGCTCGGCGCTCCCCATTCGAGCGAAATGGGCGAGGATGTCGAGAAAACGCTGATGCAGTATTGCGACTCCATCGAAGATTGCCTGGGCTGGCAGGAGCACACTTGGCTTCCGCTGCAGCAGCGGCTGGAAGACAGCGGCTTCCGATGGGACAAATTCCTGGCCGAACAGCCCGCCGTGGTCGGTTCCGATGGCGAATTGGCCCGCATCCGCATCGCTGTGACGGATGCCTTGCTACCCATCCTGGATTCCCGCTTCAAGAAGTTGAGGTTGCTGGAACTCGAAGAGGAATTCCGAGACCTCCAGAGCCGCCTCAAACTTGCTGCCCGCGCAGCGAAATCCTCCAAAGTGGTCAGCCAGCTTCTGGCGGCTGTGAACGAGGAAAGTTCCCATCGCTACCGCGAAGCGCACGAACGCCTGATGGAATTAAAGAGCAAACAGGCGGACCTCGATCTGCGCCGCAATTTGCTCGCGAAGCTCGAAACCGCTGCTCCCGCCTGGGCTGGCGCGATTCGCAATCGCACTGGCATACATGGTCGAGGCGAACCGCCACGTGAGGCCGCCTCCGCCTGGACCTGGCGTCAACTGAACGATGAGCTCGATCGTCGCGGCAGCGTCTCGCTCGAAGCTCTGCAAGCAAAGAGCGAAAAATTACGAGAGCAGCTTCGCCGCGTCACCGTCGAACTGATCGACAAACGCTCTTGGGCCTCGCAAGCGCGTCGCACCTCCTCTCGCCAGCGCCAGGCACTCGTCGGTTGGCTTGACACTGTCCGTCGCATCGGCAAAGGTCACGGAATCCGCGTTGCCCTTTTGCGTGCCGAAGCGGCCAGAAAGATGAGCGAGTGCCGAGGAGCCGTTCCCGTTTGGGTCATGCCCCTTTCACGCGTCGTCGAAAACTTCGATCCGCGCACCACCCGTTTCGACGTCGTGATCATCGATGAAGCCAGCCAGAGCGATGTGATGGCTCTGGTCGCCCTGTACCTGGGCAAGACGGTGCTCGTTGTCGGCGATCACGAGCAGGTTAGCCCGTCCGCCGTCGGGCAGGATCTGGGCGTGATTCAGAACCTGATCTTCCAGTACCTGCGCGGAATTCCAAACGCTGATTTGTATGACGGCCAAATCTCAATCTACGATCTCGCTCGACAGTCGTTCGGCGGCACGACCTGCCTCGTTGAACATTTCCGGTGCGTTCCGGAGATCATCCAGTTCAGCAACATGATTTCCTACGATGGCCGCATCAAGCCCTTGCGCGATGCAAGCCGCGTCCAACTGCGGCCGCACACCATCGCACATCGCGTCGCAGGCTCCAGCCGCGACGGCAAGCTTAATCGTCAAGAAGCTCTCACCGTCGCCTCGCTCCTGGCGGCCGCAATGGAGCAATCCGAATACAAGAAGAATGACGCCGGCCAGCCACTGAGTTTCGGAGTTGTGTCTCTGGTTGGTGACGAACAAGCCATCGAGATTGACAATTTAGTTCGGGCACACGTCTCGCCTGACCGCTATGAGCTGCATCGCGTACTCTGCGGAAACGCCGCGCAGTTCCAGGGAGACGAGCGCGATGTGGTGTTCATTTCCCTGGTCGACACCGCCGAGCGAGGTTCTCTCTCGCTGCGAGACCAGGAACTTTTCAAGCAACGTTTCAATGTCGCCGCCAGCCGCGCTCGTGACCAGATGTGGATCGTCCATTCGCTGACTCCGCACAACGATTTGAAGGCCGAGGACCTTCGCCGTCAATTGATCGAGCACGCGGAAGACCCCGCGCGCCTTATGCGTGCGTTGGAAGAGAAGGAAAAGCGCACGCAATCAAACTTCGAGCGCGAAGTCATGAAACGTATCGTGACGGCCGGATATAGCGTCACCCCTCACTGGAAGATTGGAACTTTCCGAATCGATTTGGTCGTCGAGGGTGGCGGCAAGCGACTAGCCATCGAATGCGACGGTGACCGCTATCACGCACTCGAAAAGCTTCCCGAAGATATGGACCGGCAGTCGGTGCTCGAACGCATGGGCTGGATCTTCACCCACATTCGCAGCTCGGAGTTTCTCCGCAACGCTGCTCGCGCCATGAAGCCGGTCTTCGAAAAACTACAGATGCTCGAAATCCCGCCGGTCGGCAATTCCACCGAGGCATCCCCTACACGGCTTTCTTCAGAGGACGTAGTCGGCCGTGTGATCCGCCGCGCCGAAGAGCTTCGCAGGAATTGGTCAAAAACGAATGGAGCGGGCACTCGCTCGTCGCGAGCCTCCACGGCCGCTGCCGTCTAACCGCAGCCTCGCCTCACTCCTCCGTCGACGAGGTCTGGGGTCGAGGCCCTGGGGCGATTCAAGGTCGGCGGTCGGTTCTACCGCCGCGGAAAGTTCCATCTATCCGGGAATTCCTGGACTTCGGCGGGCGTAAGACCGTGGCAATTGACGTCTGGAAGCCAAATCTCCGTCATGCTATAAGTTTGGCATGTCAAAAACAGGCGAGCAGTGGTTGCTGTTCAAATATGTCGGTGGCGAATTAACGCCGCTGTCAAAACCGTTCAAGACCAAAAAACAAGCGGAAAAGGCGCGCTTGCAATACCCAGAGCGTCAGCGCAAGACGATTGGGCTCGGTGTGATGCGGAGAACGAAGTAGCTAACCAGCAGTGCCTCCGAACTTGATGTAGTCCAGCCAATGTTGAATATCGAGAGCAGCGAGAACCGAGAGGATCGCGCTGCATAAAAACCCCAAGGTGAAGACATGAGCACTGCGAATTCCCGTCGTACCGCCCTGATTACCGGCGCATCCCGCGGCCTTGGAGCCGCCATCGCTCTTGAGCTGGGAGCAATGGGCGTGAACGCGGCCGTCAACTACTTCAACAGCGGCCAAGCGGCGGAACAACTCTGCCAGCGTATTCAGCAGGCTGGCGGTCATGCGCACGCTTTCAAAGCGGATGTGCGGAGTGAAACCGAAGTCGCCCGTCTGGTCAATGAAGTCGCGCAAGTGTTCGGTGAAATCGACGTGCTTGTTGTGAACGCGACCGGCCCGCAGCCATTTCTCTCCATCGAAGAGCAGACCTGGGAAAGCTATCTCAATCAATTGGAGTTCTTTGTGAAATCTCCCCTCCTGCTGCTGAAGCAGGTGCTGCCGGGAATGAAAAAGCGTGGCTTCGGCAGGATCATCAACATCGGTAGCGAAGTCTTCGAGCTAGGGAATCCTCGGTTTGCCAACTACGTCTCGGCCAAGGGCGCTCAGTTGGGGCTTACTCGTTCCTGGGCGCGCGAGCTCGCACCCACAGGGATTACCGTCAATCTTGTCGCGCCCGGCTGGATCCCCACCGAACGCCACGCGGATGCAACGAAGGAAGAATTGGATAGCTACGCCGCCACCGTCCCGATGAAGCGAATGGGCATTCCCGAAGATGTTGCCAAACTGGTTGCTTTCCTCGCAAGCGACGCTGCGCGCTTCATCACCGGGCAACGTTTTTCGGTGAATGGCGGAAACACGCTGGCCTGAGCAAGCGACAACCACTGACTGCATTTCGTCGCCGCTAGCCTGATATGTTTCGTTCCTATGGACATTCCAAAGGAGAAAGGTAGCTTCCTTTGGTGTGTGCAAAGGAAGCCTGGCATGACCGATCCAGGAAAGTCGGAAGTGTTGCAAGGAATGCTGGACTTGATGATTCTCAAAACGCTGCAGGCGTTGCGGCAGCAACATGGCTTTGGGATTGCCCGGCGCATCGAGCAGGTCAGCCGCGATGTACTGCAACGGAACGAAGGTACGGTGTACACGTCGTTGTTGCGGCTGCTGCAGCAGAGGTGGATCGTTGCGGAGTGGGGAACCTCCGACAATAACCGCAAGGCCAAGTTTTACTCCATCACGGCGCGGGGCGAGAAGCAGCGCGCCGTTGAGACTGAGAATTGGGAGCGGATTTCCGGCGTGCTGGGGCGCGTACTGCGATTGGAAGGGGAGAGGTAGCCATGCGCAACGGGCGGATATCGCGGCTGCGCGCGTTTTGCGGCGAGGGCGCTCGGGCTCTTTGGACCGCGAAAACACGACAACGATTTCGACCAAGAAGTTCAGGCGCATTTGCAATTGCTCACGGATCTTTTTGTGGCGCAGGGAATGCCGCAGCAGGACGCTGCTGCTGCGGCGCGACGTCAGTTCGGAAATACCACGCTGTTACTGGAGGACCGGAGAGAACTGCGCACGCGCATATCCGTAGCGGATCTCGGGCGCGACCTGCGCTACGCGCTGCGCAGCCTGGGACGAAGCCGTGCATTCGCAGCGGTCAGTATCGCCACGCTGGGACTGGGCATCGGCGCCTCCACCGCAATTTTCAGCGTGATCGACAAGGTGCTCCTCGCACCCTTCCCTTATAAGCGTGCCGGACGCATAGTGTTTCTGCGGATTCACGATACTGCCCGAGCCCAGGAAGGCGGACGCCAGGCATACACATCGGATGAACTTTTGGAATTTGCCGAGCAGAATCACGTGTTTGACGGTGTCATTGCGGCCTCCGAGTCGAGCTGTTTTACGGAGCACACGTAACGCCCGGCACATTTGAATTCTCTGGTATGCCCGCACTGAATGGCCGCGTGCTGCAACCCCAAGACTACCAGCCGGGCGCGCCGCCCGTATTCGTGATGCGGCATAAAACATGGATGGAGCGTTGCAACGGCGACCCAGGGGTACTGAACAAAACTTTTGTGCTGAACGGGACGGCGCGAACCCTAATCGGAATCATGCCGTCGCGCTTGGCCTGGTATGAAGCAGACGTATTAATTCCCTTGACGCCAGTTCGTGGAGCGTCGACCAGCTTTTCGGGATTCCCCTCCAAGGCCGTACTATTACCCTAACTACCCTCCGCGCCTACCGCGGAGTTGATGCTCCGGCCCCCCCTTTGTGATAGTCTTTTCGCCACTCACCGATGGAACTCGCGCTCTTCGAGCGACGTAAAAAGTAATCGCCAGGTCAATCGTGGGGGGTTCGCGGATGTACGCGACTGGCATCAGTAAGCTCTTTTCTCCGGTGCAATTAAAACCTCCCACTTTGCCGTGCCGCGTAGTGACTCTCCTCTTACCCGTCCACGATCCATCCCTGCAATTAAGACAAGGAAGCGTCTCACATGAAAACGGCGGTGACGGCAAAAGACTACATTCTCACCGGATATCCCCTGAGGTAAACGGATCGTAGCGATAAGTGCTTTTCAACAGTGCGCCGAGAATTTAAGGGCTGAAATTTCAAGGGAGGATTTATGGCAACGACAAGAGTTGGACTAGCACCAATGAAGGCAGTACAGGTCCGCAAGCCGGGAGGCGATTTCGAGATCGTCGAGCACGAAATTCCTAAGCCGGGTGCGGGACAGGTGCTCATCAAAGTGCAGGCCTGCGGTGTCTGCCACAGTGACATGTTCACGAAAGAAGGCGCTTGGCCAGGAATTCAGTATCCCCGTGTTCCGGGACACGAAGTCGCGGGCATCATCGATGAACTCGGTGCCGGTGTTTCCGGCTGGAAGAAGGGCCAGCGCGTTGGCATCGGCTGGCACGGCGGCCACGACGGTACGTGTCGCTCATGCCGCCGTGGAGATTTTGGCAATTGCCAGAACCTGAAAATCCCGGGCATCAGCTACGACGGCGGGTACCAGCAATACATGGTGGCTCCGGTGGAAGCGGTGACGGCGACGCCGGAAGGTCTAAGTGACGCCGAGGCAGCGCCGCTCCTCTGCGCCGGAATTACCACCTACAACGCGTTGCGCCACAGTGGCGCGGTGCCCGGTGATCTTGTTGCCGTGCTGGGCATCGGCGGTCTGGGTCACCTTGGAATTCAATTCGCCAATAAGTTTGGTTATAAGGTCGCGGCCATCGGGCGTGGGTCGGAAAGCGCGGCGCTCGCAAAGAAGCTTGGAGCGAGCGTGTACATCGATAACAAAGTGACGAACGTAGCAGAGGAATTGCAAAAACTCGGCGGCGCACAGGTCGTTCTCGCCACCGCGCCAAGCTCTAAAGCCATGTCCGAAGTGATCAACGGTCTGGGCCCGAACGGCAAGCTCATGGTAGTGGGTGCGGCATTTGATCCCATTGAGGTCACGCCGGTACAGCTCATTACGGGAAATCGCAGTCTTCAAGGCTGGGCCTCCGGAACTCCAGCAGACGTCGAGGACACATTAAACTTCGCCGAATTAACCGGCGTGCGTCCCATGATTGAAACCTATCCGCTCGAAAAAGCGGCCGAGGCTTACGCCCGCATGATGAGCGGCCACGCGCAGTTCCGCGTTGTCCTGACAATGTGACGACCGCACTCCATAACCCGGCAAACGACCGCCGCACAGCTGCTGCGTGATGCGCCGTTTCAGCTCGCTCCATTGGTCCCGATGCTTGCAGGTCGGCCGCATGGCGGTGCTCTGTTCCGCGACGCTCGCAGCAATTCAATTGCCAGCCCACGCCCAAGAAAAGGAACGCCCCATGAAGTACCCCACTCTTTATCGCACCATACCGATCGATGGGCTCTCCATCTTCTACAGAGAAGCCGGCCCGAAAGACGCGCCGACGCTTCTCCTGCTGCACGGACTGCCTTCTTCCTCGCGAATATTCGAGCCGCTGTTCGCCCGGCTTTCCGACCGCTATCATCTGGTCGCGCCCGATTACCCGGGCTTCGGGCACAGCGACTGGCCCGATCCGAAAAAATTCGCGTACACCTTCGATCACATCGCCGGGATCACGAATCACTTCGTCGAGGCGCTCGGGCTCTCGCACTACACACTCTACATGCAGGACTACGGCGGCCCCGTGGGTTTTCGTATGGTCTTGGCCCATCCGGACCGCATTGAGAGTCTCTCATCGTTCAGGACGCTGTCGCGCACAATGAAGGCTTGGGAGCGAATTGGAAAACGCGGCGGGCCTTTTGGGCCGATCGCGCCGCCAACGAAAGTGCGCTTCGGACAAATCTCCTGTCACTGCCAACCACGCGCACGCGCCATGTCGGCAACGATCCCAACGTCGAACGCTATGACCTGAATCTCTGGACCGACGAATTTTATTTTCTCAACCAGCCCGGCCAAGCCGACATTCAAAGCGACCTCTTCTACGACTACCGCACGAACGTGGAGAATTACCCCAAGTGGCAGGCTGGGATGCGTGAGAAGCAGCCGCGCCTGCTGGTGATCTGGGGCAAGTACGACCTGTCATTCGACCCTTCGGAGCCGGAAGCATATCGCCGCGATGTAGCGAAGGCTGAAGTTCACGTCCTCGATGCCGGACATTTCGCATTGGACACGGCGGCGGATGAAATCGCCGGATTGGTCCGAAGCTTTGTCGCTTCTTCTCACGCCACGTCGGCTGGAGCCGCTGGGGGAACGCCAGCCGGGGAGCATTAAGATTGCGGAATCACCGCCACATTAGAAAGTAGGCTCGATAATGCCGG
>Ga0210409_10007918_pt1 | contig 10893 bp, 11 predicted proteins | sample IncBWH17MmetaG_FD_161649 | JGI IMG/M metagenome (GOLD analysis project Ga0210409, IMG submission 161649) | Forest soil microbial communities from Barre Woods Harvard Forest LTER site, Petersham, Massachusetts, United States - Inc-BW-H-17-M | ecosystem: Environmental > Terrestrial > Soil >...
ACCTCGCCGCCATAGTCGAACAAAGTGGGCTTGATCGCTTTTTCCCAGATTTCCATCATGGAGCCATCGACCTTGTTGTCGCCGTTCTTCGCGAAGGCGGCCTCGTCGATGACCACACGCCTGTAGCGCCGGCTACGGCCTGCGATCTCGTTCCCTAAGGTCCAGAAGTCAAGACGTCCGCGATTTTTCAGTCGAATAACGGACGACCCCATCGAACCTGATTCCCAAAGCGGGCGGAGCATGCCTTTGATCTCCATGTAGGCTTCCGACCAAATCTTGTGTTGGGGGGCGAGCCAGGCGCATTCGAAGCCCTGCAGGAGACCTTGACCGATCCAGATCTTGGCAAATTCGGTTTTGCCAAACCGCCGGCCGCATCGCAGTATCTTGTAGCGATGAGGCTTCAAGGCCCAGTAGGCCTTAATTTGTCCGGGATGCATTGTTCCCAGCGAGATCACAGTCTCCGTGTTATTTTTTACAGACAATGTTTTACTCATGACGATTGGAGCCTCATTCAGTTTAGGCGGCCGAGAAATTCGATTGCAGGCTGAACGGTAGCCGGTGGCTGCCGCTCATGGATCCGGGGGAGGTTTCGGTGAGGCGGAAACTGAACCGGGAGGATCAGTCGTCGACGGGCCAGTCTGTTCCCAAGAACCAGTTGGATCGATTTCGTTTTCTCGTGCGTGCGCGCGGGTCTTTTGCTCGCCAGTCTGACCGGGGAAATCGGGTACCCAATCCTCTACGATAATTTTCTCAATCTTGGCGCCGTTACTCCTCTCGGCCTGGGCGCGATGCGCGAACAGTTCGGCAGCACTCCTCGCGTCGCCGTTCAGTGCGCCATTCACCAGCTTCTTCAGGAGCAACTCGAAGCGCGTTGCCCGCTTCGTTCGTCCGCCTTCGCGGTATGCGGTGGGAGTATTTTGGACCTCGCTGACGATTTCACTGACAAGCTGGCGTTTGCGGCGCTTGGGAGGGCGGCCTTTACGATTACCCGAAACACCTTTTTTGAATCGCGAATGCGTGGGTGGATTACGGCGGCCGGATTTACTCATCGCCCGAACTTCCCACATCGTGAGCGGAGAAATCCCTGGTGTAATCGGTATCCGCGAATGTGATCTGGACCGTGCTGTCTGCAACTTGGGGAGCAAGTTCTTGACACCGGATATAGACCGCCCTCGCTCGGCTATCACCCGCGATCCCCTTGCTCCAAAGCTGCTCAAGAATGGCCTCCAGTGTCGTCACCCGTTTGGGCTCGCCGTCTCTGGTGATCTTTACTGGCGTCAACAACAGATTGTCGATCATCTCGAGGATGCCGGTCGGACGGGGAGATGATTGGCCGCCCGGATTAGGGCTTTTCCCTTTTTTCCATTGGCTCGCCTTAGGTGGACGTCCGTGGCCAATCTCGTAGTCCTTGCTGGAGCGGCTCATTGATCAGCTCCCCGGTCAGATTTGGTCTGAGCAAAGGTGTTTCCGTTAATGTCCTTGGCTTTCTGCTTGGTCAGTTGCTCCCACCGCTTGATTGCTGTGTCGACGTAACGTCCGTCGATTTCAATGGCGTGGCAGCGCCTGCCGGTGCGTTCCGCCGCCAGGATCGTTGTGCCGCTGCCGAGGTAGGGATCGAGCACGATGTCGTTGCGCTGGGTACAGTCGAGTATGGCGTCCGCAACCAGCGCGATGGGCTTCACCGTCGGGTGCGAATCTAGCTGGTTTTTGGGGCTGTTACGCGCGAAGCTGTTGGCCCCCGGGTAGTTCCATACGTTAGACCGATTCCTGCCGAAGCGGCCGAGTTGAATATTGTTGGTATGCGGGTCGTGTCCGCTCTTGAACACAAACACAAGCTCGTGGCGAGAACGGTACAGCGACCCCATGCCGCCGTTGGTTTTGGCCCAGACGCAGAGATTTAGTAGTTCCAGACTGGCGCCGCGGCCGGCCGCAAGGATTGCGGACATGTGGCGCCAATCCATAAAGCTATAGATCAGCGCGCCGTCGCGGCAGTAGGCGCTGATGCGCTGAAACGTTTGGCACAGAAAATCCGTGAATTCGGCGTCGGACATTTCGCCACTGGCCATCGCGAACTCGCGATGTGTAATCCTCCCGTTCCCGGATACATGTCCATCGATTCGAAGGTTATAGGGCATGTCGGTGATCGCTGCCGCGGCCTTTTCGCCGTTGGACAGGGCATCGTAACTGGTCGCATCCAGCGCGCTGCCGCAGTACAGCTGGTGAGAACCCAATAGCCAGAGATCGCCGGTCCTTGAAACTACAGGCCCGGCGGCCAATTCAAACTGGTCGTCGGCTTCTTCCAATGCAGAATCCAGCGATTGGATTCGCAAATCAATTTCCGGTGGCTCAAATCCGATCGCCTCGATCTCAAAGTCGGACAGTTCCTTCAACTGGATCGCGAGCTTGTTGTCGTCCCACGTCGACCGATCCGTCAATTTGTTATCGGCCAGCAGGTACGCCCTGGCCTGGGTTTCCGTCAGGTGGCTAAGCGAGACGATCGGGACCTTGTCAAGTCCAAGCAACTTCGCCGCTTCATACCGGCCGTGGCCCGCAACAATTTTGCTGTTCTTGTCCACTAAGATCGGCGCATTGAAGCCGAACGCCTCGATGCTTTTCGCGATTGCGCTTATCTGCGCGCGGCCATGCTTGCGTGGATTGTCAGGATCAGGAATGAGATTCCCGATCGCGACAAACAAGATTTGCCCGCGCTTGGTCACTTTGACGGTGGTAGGATTTGTATTGTTTAAGGTGGTCATCCGAACAGCCAATTGTTGGCCGCTTCTACCGGCGAGAGAAGCAGCTAGGTTATGGTAGCTTTTCGGACAGATCCAATTTACGTCGGGAGGAGAGGTTCAACAAGGGCGCTCGCGCGATTATTCACAGTAACTGCTTGTTACCAGTGCTTTCCGATGGTTTGATTGAAATTCCTTGTTACCTCTTTCGAACGTTTTGGCGTATGTCGCTTTACTGCGACGGCGATTGCTGTGCGCCCGGCGAGAAAGATTTCATCAGCGGAGACCGCCGCTAATTCAAGGCCGGCAGATGCGGATGACTCGAAACCGGGCGGGCACTCACATGATCGAGCATCTCGTTGACGGTCTCGCCGATCACATGCGGTTCGCCGCCGCCTCGCATGCCGGCGGCGCCATCGGCTGCTGTGTGTGAGAAAAGGACGCTTCTGATATCCAGATTGGATTTCGCTGTTAACTCGATTTCGATCCCTGTTATCCGATAACTTTACCCTGTTAATTTTCTTAGGGAATTTGGTGAAAAACCGCTGCGGCACAGCGGTTTCTACGATGTAAAAAATGCCTCTAAGGGCCGAAAAATCGCGAACTTCCCTGTTAAATTCCCTGATAACAGGGAAATATTCAGTGGAGACCGGTTCGCACGGGACTGCGCACACCACCACCCAGTCTTCGAGAACCGCAGATTTCCGGCAGGACGCCAAATAGGGCGTTTGTGCGGGGATTTCCGGCTGCCAACATCTTGGCTTTTTGTCTCTGCAGGCGGGCAGGCGTTTCGTCGGTGATTACAGACGCCCTGTCTCTGCCTCCCACGGCGCTCGAACCGTTCCGATGGTGGCGCTCAGCCATTGTACTCGGAGGTCCCAAGTGCCGGATTTGATCGAGCCGATGAATCGCAGGTCGGCGTGACTCTTCTACTATTTGCTCAGCTCTCGCCATTGCGAGGCAGTCGAGGAGGGAGCATTGCAGCCGGCCGCAAGAAAAGCAGCTGTGAGCTGTGCCGCCTTAATCAGCTCGGCTTCGGTTACTTTGTTTCTGAGATCACCTGGCGTGAGAACGAACCGCACATTTGCGCAAGGATTATCGTACCCCGCCACCAGTCGAAAGGCGGGGATACCCGCGAGTGCAAAGTTGGCATGGTCGGAATTCATTTGGAGCGGGCGCACGCACCGCAAAGCCTGTCCGTTCGCTTCAGCAGTCTCCAGCAGGAACGGCTCTAGCCCTCCAAATCCGCTGGTCAGCGCGGTTAGGCGTTCACCGCCGGCGACAGTATCGAGATTGATGTTCAAGGCGATGCGATGCTTTTCAACGTCGGAGAGGCTTGCGACGTAATGCGCCGAGCCCGTCAACGCCCATTCTTCCGCACTAAAAAAGGCCAGTCGCACGCCGCGCTGCCATGTATGCACGTATGGCTCGACGGCGCGAATGACCGCTAGCGCGGTCGCCACGCCCGAGGCGTTATCCATAGCGCTTTCGTTAACGTCGTGCCCGTCGACATGAGCGCTAAGGACGATCGTCCCATCGGTCTGGCCGGGCAGGTCGAACAGCAGCGTCGAGGTTTGCGCCGAATACTCCTCGGTCGCAACGACCAGCGTCGCTCGCGCCCATCCCGCGGCGGTCCGAGCAAGGAGCCCGGCCGTTTCCGGCGATATACCTGCGGCCGGAATGCCGGCATCGCCTTCGCTCCTCCCGGAAGATCCTGACACCAGCGCGCCTGCTATCGGACCTGCGATGAGGAACCCGACCGCGCCCAGATTGCGCGCCATATTGTACTTGCGACGGCGATGGACAGTGCCGGCCACGAACATCAGTTCGTGCCGCACCAGCACGATGCGACCGGCGATCTCCTGGCGATGAGCTTCGAACTCTTCCGGCGTGCCACGGCCGAGATCGATCACTTCGGCGGTGACGCCCTTGGCTGGGGTCGGCATCGAGCGCACCAACGGGTGGCACGATGCAGGCATCCCGCCTGGGAGACGCAACTCCGCCTTAAGGGCTCGCCAACCACCATAGCTGACGGGCAGTTTCGTACAGGGAACGCCGCTCGCAAGGTGGCCGCGTCGTGCGACATATTCCATCGCCTGCCGCTCGCTTTCGGTGCCGGCCAGGCGACCGCCGAAATCGCAAATCGCCCCGAGTTCTTCAAGTATCGAGCGATCGGCGGCAATTCGACCGGGCACATCTGGTGGCAGACGCATCAGCTATCCTCTCTGGTCGGTGCGAGAAACGTGCGCATGTGGGCGTCGAACACATCCAGGAAGCCGCGCGCAATCGTCGAGAGGTTCGGTTCGGCGGCGTGGAAGACGGCGATGTCGTAAAGCACAGCCGGCCGGAATACCCGGATTTCGAGTCCCGCCCGCTGGAATTGAAGCGCGGAAGCACGGTCGACGATGGAGATGCCGAGGCCGCTCGCCACCATCGCGCAGATGGCTGCGAAGAGTTCGGAGCTCGCAACGACGTTCAGGTGGGCGTGCGCATCCGAAAATACTTTTTCTACGAGATGATAGGCGGTCCACAGCCGCGACATGCTGACAAAGGGACGGCCCGACATCAGTTCTGGCGTGATGACATCATGGGCAGTCAACGGATCATTCTTGGGCATGATTGCCACACAGCCAATCCGATATCGCGTGATGGTCAGCCCGGAGGGGTCGACGGGTAGCTCCGCGATGCCGATGTCGTAGCTGCGTGAAGGAAACATCCCGCGCACCACATCGGAGTTACGGACGAATAGCTCGACCTTGATGTTCGGCCGCTCTCTGGCGAAAGCTGCCACCACCGGCGGCAACAGCGTTACGCCGGCCATTGGGTGGCTTGCAACGGTCAAAGAACCCACTTCGCCGAAGCGAATTTGCCGGGCGACGCGGCCTAGATCGCTGATCTTTGTGAGTGTCTGTTCGACCTCTTGGCGAAACGCCATCGCTTCGGCTGTCGGCCGCACGCGATTGCCCGAACGAACAAAAAGCGCGAAGCCGACGTCGGATTCCAGCCGCGCGATCTGTGCGCTGACCGCCGGCTGCGTAAGGCCGAGCGATGCGGCAGCTTGGGTGATGGAACCGCTATCCAGCACACTGCGGAAGGCTTCGAGGAGACGGGGGTCAATTTGCATAAAATTTGGTTATTGCTATTTCGGCTTCCATTGCTTTAGCTTAAGCAACGATGCTGGCTTTTGCAAAAAAATAGCATAAGCATTTTTTGTGGTGCCGCAACGAGGGTTGGGGCTTGGCTGTGCCGTTGATCGCTGCGGATGAGGTGTCTAAAAGCTTCGGGCCGACCGAGGTGCTGCGGCGCGTCAGCCTCGCAGTGGCTCCAAAGGACGTGGTTTGCGTGATCGGACCGTCCGGCTCGGGCAAAACCACTTTGCTGCGATGCTTGGCTCTCCTCGAACAACCCACCGGCGGAACGGTGGCCATGAACGGCCTCACTATTGCTTCCGCCCGTGGCAGTTCGGATCAGCGCCGCGCCGCGCGCGACGTTCGGCCGGACATCGGCATGGTGTTCCAGCACTTCAATCTCTGGCCGCACATGACCGTGTTGGGCAATCTGATCGAGGCGCCGCTTCGGGTGAAGCGCATGAGCCACCCGGATGCGGTCACGATGGCCGAGGCGCTGCTAGCCAAAGTGGGGCTATCTGACAAACGGGATGTCTACCCCAACCGATTATCCGGCGGGCAGCAGCAGCGCGTCGCGATCGCCCGCGCGTTAGCGATGTCGCCCAAGGTTTTGCTGTTCGACGAGCCGACCTCTGCTCTCGATCCCGAATTGCGCCAGGAGGTCCTGATGGTGATGCGGCAGCTCGCAGGCGAGGGCATGACCATGCTCGTCGTCACCCACGAAATGGGCTTCGCGCGCCAGGTCGGCACACGGGTCGTTTTCATGGATGGTGGAGAGGTCGTCGAGGAGGCATCGCCCGAGGCCTTTTTCACCGCGCCGTCGAGCGAGCGTGCGAAGCGCTTTATCTCCCAGCTCCAGAACTAGCTCGAGGACCAGGATCAAAGCCAGCGAGAGGACAAACCGGATGAAATCCAATCTGCGCTCATTCTTGCTTCACGCGGCTGCGCTTGCTTTCACCGCCGCGCTCCTCACGCCCGCGCCGGCCGGTGCAGCTGAGGTGAATTCCCGGCTCAACGAAATCACCAAATCCAAGAAGCTGCGCGTCTGCCAGTTTCCGCTGTACTACTCAATCTCTTTCCGCAATCCGAAGACCGGCGTGATCGAGGGCATCGATGCCGATCTCGCCAAGGAACTCGCCAAGGATCTGGGCGCGCAGCTCGAGATCGTGGAGAGCAGCTTCGGCACCTTCATCGCCGACCTTCAGGCCAACAAGTGCGACATCGGCATGTTTGCGCTCGGCGCCTCGCTTCAGCGCGCGCAGGCGGTGGAATTCTCCAAACCCTATCTCATCACCAACGTCTATGCCGTGACCCGCAAGGATGGGCCGATCAAGAATTGGGAGGACGTCGACAACCCCGGAATCAAGGCGGCAGTGACGCTCGGCAGCTATATCGAGCCCTTCATGAAAGGCTATCTGAAGAAAGCCGAGTTGATATCGGTCGCGCCGCCTAATACCCGCGAAGGCGAACTGGTGGCCGGGCGGGTCGACGTCATCATGACCGACTTTCCGACAGCGGTGAAGGTGACTGACGAATTCGACTGGGCCAAGAGCATCGAGCCGCCCGAGAGGCTGGCTGTCACGCCTTACGCCTATGCCGTGCCGCAAGGCGATCAAGTCTGGCTCAACTTCATCAACCTCTTCATCGACACCATCAAGCTCGACGGCCGTCTGAAGAAATTTGCCGAGAAAAACAAGCTTGGCCCGATCGTTGCCCCCTAACAGGTAAATCGCCGTGGTTACCTATCAATTCCGATGGGACGTCATCTGGAGCAATCTCGACTTTCTGATGTCGGGACTTCAGATGACCTTGTTCATCTCGGCGACATCGTTGGTGTTTGCGCTCATCGGCGGGCTGATACTGGCGTTGTTTGACCTCTCGAAATTCGCAGTGTTGCGGGGATTTAGTCTCACACTCGGTGAAATCATCCGCAACACGCCGATCCTGGTGCAGCTTCTGTGGGTCTATTACGTCCTGCCCATTGTCTTCAGCATTCGAGTCTCCGCGCTGGCGGGCATCTTGATCGGCCTGTCGCTCTACATGGCCGCCTTCATCTCGGAGGTGTACCGGGCCGGCATCCAGGCGGTGCCTAAGGGCCATCGTGAGGCCGCACAAGTGCTCGGCCTCACGCCGGTGCAGAGCTTCGTGCGGATCGTGCTGCCGCAGGCAATCCGCATGACGCTACCGCCGCTGGCATCGAATTTCGTTCAGTTAATCAAGTTCTCCTCGCTCGGCGCAGTCATCTCGGTGAGCGAGATTACGCGGAGGGGCATGGAATTGTCGTCCTCCACCTTCAGGCCACTGGAAATCTTCTCCTTCATCGCGGTGGTCTACTTCTTCATCTGCTGGCCGCTCGCGATGGCGATCCGCATCTGGGAAGGCCGTCTTGCCCGTCGCTGATCATGCTTCATCCTTCAGTGCACGTCTCGAAGCCGAGGTCGAGGCGCAGCGCGCCTTCCTGATCGAGACCACGCGGCAGCTCGTTGCCGTAGCGTCGCCTAACCCGCCCGGGGATGTGACGGAGGCTGCTGAAGTCGCCACGGACCTTCTGAAGGCGATCGACGGGGTTCGCATCACGCGTTACGAAACCGCCCCGGGTATCGTCAATCTGGTGGCGTTGATTGCGGGCGCAGGGCCGGGGCGGAGGCTCGTCTTCAACGGGCATCTCGATACGTTTCCGATCGGAGAGGGCCAATGGACGGTGCCCCCATTGGGCGGTACGTTGAAGGACGGGCGGATTTACGGCCGAGGCGTTTCCGATATGAAAGCCGGCATTGCGGCCGCGCTTACCGCCCTTCGAATCCTTGCCGGCTTGCGCGAAAGCTGGCGCGGTGAGTTGGTGATGACGCTCGCCGGCGACGAAGAGAACATGGGTTCGCTCGGCTCGCGCTGGCTGCTTGAGCATGTAGCGGAGGCTAAGGGCCATGCCATGCTGTGCGGTGATGTCGGCTCGCCGATGGTTGTGCGCTTTGGCGAAAAAGGGCTCTGCTGGGTCGAACTCGAAGCCGAAGGCCGTCCGGCCCATGGCGCGCATGTTCACAAGGGTGCCAACGCCATCGATCGGCTTCGACAGGCGCTGGACGGGTTGAAGCGGTTGGAGGACCTTCCCGTGGCCGCCCCCGCGGCCGTTACTTCGGCGATCATGGCCGCTAAGCCGATCTCGGAAGAGTTGTCGGGCAAGGGGGAGGCGGAAACCCTCCAGCGAGTGACGGTGAATATCGGCACGATGGAGGGCGGGATATCGCCGAACCTCGTGCCAGCGCGGGCGCGCGCGGCTGCCGATATTCGACTTCCGGTGGGCGTCAGCCTGGAGGCCGTCGAGGCAGCCTTGCAGCGCGAACTTGATCCTTGCCTGGGTGTGACCTGGCGCATCATACGCGCCTATCCGCCAAGCTTCACGCCGCCGAACCACGAGATAGTCAGCCGCACGGTTGCCGCGGCGACAAAGGTGTTAGGCATGGCGCCGGTCGCCAATATGCGCGTGGGTGCGTCCGACGCCAGGCTCTACCGCATGTTCGGCGTGCCGAGCGTGGTGTTCGGCTGCACGCCCTTCAATATGGGCGCGCCGGACGAATACATCCTGGTCGACGAACTGGTGGCGGTAGCGAAAGTCCATACACTCGCTGCCTTCGACTTTCTGAGCGAAGCTGACTGGAAAGACGAACAATGAAAGCTTCAGAACTTTCAACGGCAGATCTGTTTCGTACTGGAGTCGGCTTTATGGGCGTTCCATGGGCGTCTTCGGCCAAGGGCGCAAAGGCTGCCATTCTCGGCGTGCCCTTTGATTGCGGTACGCATGCATTCCGTATCGGCTCGCGGGAAGGGCCGCGTTCCATCCGCGAACAGTCGCGGTTGGTGCGCGCCTTCGAGTCCGAACTTGCCGACTATGACATTCGCGCTGCATTGAAGCTCGTGGATTGTGGCGATGTGGACGTAACCCCGAGCCGTATCGAAGTAGCGTTCGAACGCATAGAAGAAGCGGCCTGGCGCATCGCCTCCGATGGAGCGACCGTGATCGGGTTCGGCGGCGACGGCTCGATTTCAGTGCCGCTGGTACGCGCCGCCTCACGCAAGTGGCCGAACCTTTGCGTGCTTCACATCGACAGCCATACCGATTGCCATCCAGTCAATCCCGACCATCCTTACGACGCCGCCAGCCAGTTTAGCCACGTGGCGCTGGAGCAACGGGTATCGGCTGGCGCTTCCTATCACGTGGGAATCCGCGGCCCTACCTATCGCGCGGGCGTCGCAGCCCACACCAAAAGCCTCGGCTACAATGTAATCACCATGCGCGACTATATGCGCCGCGGAGAGGCGGATGTGCTCGCAGAACTGCACGCCGCAACGAAGGGGCGCCCCGTGTATATATCGTGGGACATGGATTCCTTTGATCCGTCCGTTGCGCCGGGTGTATGCACGCCCACCTGGGGCGGCTTCACCGCACGTGAAGGCCTGCAACTGCTGCGCGGGCTATCGGGGCTTGATATCGTCGCAGTCGACATCAACACGGTGAGCCCGCCACACGACGTCAACGGCATGGCTGCTCACCTGGCGGCCTACATGACCTACGAGATACTTCTGCTTATCGACGAAAAAGCTAGACGCAGGGCGGTCATTACCTGATTCCGAACCGGTTGCCTTACGAACTCGCGATTGTGTCGCGCAGGCAACACCGGGCGGCTTCCGTCGAGTAGAGCAAGCTTTTGACTCCGAGCTGCTCTCGCGGAGGCGATGGCCCGGCTCCATCAAGCAGCCGACTGCGGGTAGGTGATTATAAATCAGCCGCCTCACAAGCGCGGCTTTTTTATTGACCGTCTTTTATTATCTAGTCGCTCCTGTTCTTGCGCCAGCGTGCGCCATGCCTCTTCCATGCGCTTTAGCGCACGCTTGACGTCTCCATCTTCGGCGCGTTCGGCGAGAAAGGCACAGTCTTCAGCGTTATCACGATAAACATCAGACAAATTCATACGGGCTAGATGGCCCGGGAAGGGTCTGTTTCAACGGATTATTGTGTGAAATGTAAGTAAGGTTGA
>Ga0210409_10007919_pt1 | contig 10892 bp, 6 predicted proteins | sample IncBWH17MmetaG_FD_161649 | JGI IMG/M metagenome (GOLD analysis project Ga0210409, IMG submission 161649) | Forest soil microbial communities from Barre Woods Harvard Forest LTER site, Petersham, Massachusetts, United States - Inc-BW-H-17-M | ecosystem: Environmental > Terrestrial > Soil >...
CTCACGGGCTTCTCGCAATTCCTGCCGGTCGACGGGATTCCGGCGTCCGATTCGACCATCGTCCTCGTGTTGTATTCCCGCCATGCGATTTATTTCGGCATTCGGGCGTACGAGGCGCACGGTCCGGTGCACGCGACCCTCGCCGATCGTGACAAGATCGCTGCAGACGACTACGTCCAGATCCTGCTCGACACATCGCACGATCACCGCACGGCGTACGTCTTCGGCGTCAATCCGCTCGGGGTGCAGGCCGACGGCATCCTGAGCGAAGGCATGCAGAGCAAAGCCTCAGGCCTCGGGGCGGCCGCTGCACGGCGCGATACCGTGGACTTCTCGACCGATTACACCTGGGACTCGCGCGGCCACGTGACCGATTTCGGCTACGAAGTCGAAGTTAAGATTCCGTTTGCCAGTATCCGGTTCACCTCTGGTGAGCAGCAGTGGCGCTTGAACATCGTGCGCCAGGTCCAACACGACGGTTCGCAGGACACCTGGACCCCAGCGCGGCTCGCGGCGGTGTCGTTCCTCGCGCAGTCAGGGACGCTGGAGGGACTGACCGACTTGAGTCGCGGCATGGTGCTCGATGTCAATCCGGAGCTCACCTCGACAACAAATGGTAGCCCGGGACCAAATGGTTGGCGGTACGGCGTGCAGCCGCTCCACCCCGGCGGGAACGTGCGGTGGGGAATGACCGACAATCTGACATTGGACGGGACCGTTCGTCCCGACTTCTCGCAAGTCGAGTCGGACGTGCCGCAGCTGTCCTACGATCCCCGCGTCGCCCTGTTCTTTCCCGAGAAGCGCCCGTTTTTCCTCGATGGACTCGAGCAGTTCGACACGCCGGCGGGGTTGGTCTACACTCGTCGCATCGTCCAGCCGGACGGCGCGGCCAAAATCACCGGCGAGTTCGCCGGCGCGAGCGTCGGGCTTCTCTCGGCGGTCGACGCCTCGAGCGCATCGCTCACCGGACAGGATCATCCGTACATCAACATCCTGCGGGCCCGGCGCGAGATCGGGCTCGGGACGACCTTCGGCCTGCTCGGCGCCGATCGGGAAGAGGGCTCGCTGTACAATCACGTTGGCGGAATCGATACGCGCACCGTGTTCGGCGGCATCTACGACCTGCGGCTCCAAGGCGTCGTGAGCTCGACGCACTCGGACTCGGTCCGCGGCCTGGGCGGGCTGTGGAATGCCGTGTTCGAGCGCAATGGTCATCACTTGCGACTTACGTGGGCGATCAGCGGGGTCGATCCGCACTTCATCGATCAGGACGGGTTTATCTCGCGGTCGGGGGTCGTGAATACCACGTTCGACAACGCGCTGATCTTCTACGGCAAGCCCGACGGGCTCTTTCAGAGTTACACGTTCGACTTCGCGCAGGTCACGACGTGGGTGTACAGTCACTTCCAGGCGCTGCACCGCGGCGAGGACGTCCGCTGGCACTTCAGCAACACCGTATCGTTGCGCGGTGGGTGGTCGATGTACGGCAACATCTTCGTCGAGACGTACGGCTACGATCCGACGCTGTACGCGAACTACTACTACGTCGCGGGGCACGACACCATCCCGTACAACGCGGGCAAGACCACCGGAAACCTGCCGAACCTCGACATCATTACCGGCTTTCAGACGCCGAATTGGAAGCACTTCGATGCGTCCGTGCAGGTGCTCTCGGGGTTCGACGACAACTTCTACGAGTGGTCGTCGGCCTGGATTCTATTCATCAACTCGACGATCAACTATCGTCCGAACGATCGCGCGCGCATCTCGCTCATTTACGCGCAAAACCAGTACGTCAGGCGATCGGACAACACGCAGGTCTTCGTCCAGCGGGTGCCGTACCTCGAGATCGCCTACCAGCTCTCCCGGCCCATCTTCGTTCGATTCATTGGTCAGTACAACTCATCCTGGCAGGCCAATCTGCGAGACGATGGGCGGACGAATGATCCCATCGTGATTCGCGATCCGGCGACCGGCAGGTTTGCGCCCGCGTTGCGCTACGTGTCGAATAGCGTCAGCAGCAACTTTCTGTTCTCCTACCAGCCTACGCCGGGCACAGTGTTCTTTCTCGGCTATGGCGGCGGGTACACGGAACCCTGGGCGTTCAATTTCACCGGGCTGACCCGCACCTCGGACAACTTCTTCCTGAAAGTGACGTATCTCTTTCACCTCGGGAACGGGCGCTGAAAATCGTGAGCCAGGTAGAGATCGACGGTCAGGCTTCCGTGGATACGGACCTCGCGTAGGAGTCGGATCGACGCGAAGTATTGCTCGTACCGCGCGAGCATCTGGTCGACGGTCTTCGGCCGCATGACGATCACCGCGTCGCGTCCGATGAATGCTCGCTGATCGTGCGTGAACGCGAACTGGTGTGGCGCGGTGCACAGGCATACCACCGGCACATCGGGGCCCAAGGCGTATGAGGCCTTGCCCGCCTGGATCCAACTCGGCGCCGCGACGAACGTATCGGCCGGCGCCGAGAGCCCGCGCCAGTCGATGAGATCATCGATGGGCCGGAGGATGGCTATCGCCATCACGACACCAGCCAGTGCGCCGCCTGACGCGAGGAGCCACACCCGCGCGCGCCTCGCCGGCCATTGGGCCACGAATTGGCCGAGCAATGGGAACAACATCAAATAACCCGGCGCTGGCCAGTGCGGTTGGCCGGGGTTGCCGCCGAGCGAGACGAGCGTAAATAAGCCAATCGGGATCACGCCGAGGATCGTGCACAGTGATGATCGCACGCGGACCAACGCCAGCATCAATGGGATCCACACCCACGGCGTCACGAGGGCGATCTGGCCGCCGACGTTCTGTGCGAGCGCCAAGAGTCGCGGCCCATGTGACTCGGCGTTGCGTCCGAGCTGAAAGAGAAAAGAGACCCATTGATGCTCGGCGTTCCACACAATGACCGGCGTGAAGATCGCGAGCGCAATTGCCGCGGCGATATATGGCCACGGACGGCTCAGCCACTGGCGTCGAGCGACCAGCAAGTACACGAAGAGCCCGGCCATGAGCAGCACACCATGATACTTGGACAACAGCGCCAGCCCTGTCGCGACTCCCGCGCCAATCCACCACCACGGCGATTCGTCCGCGCGAACCACGCAGTACGCCGCGGCGAGCCACGCACACACGAGGGGCCCGTCCGGCAATACCCAGCTCCCAGTGCTAACGCTGAATACGGGAGCGATATTCAGCGCCAGCGCGGCATACATGCCGGCGCGGGCGTCGAATAACCGCGCGGTCAGAAGATACATCAACCCGGTCGTGATCCCGAATAGCGCGATGAACGGCAACCGGACCGCCAGGTCAGCCAGAGGACTCGCGCCCTTGCGCAACTCGGCGGCCGCGGCGATCCAAAAATGCAACGGCGGATGATCGAAGTAGGAGAGCGCGACGGGATGCGCGACCGAGGCAGCGTAGGACTCATCGACCCCGAGCCCGACAGTCGCGGCGAGGGCGAGCCGCGCGGCCGCGGTCAGTGCGATGGTGAGGACGACCACGCGCGCCGGAGACACGGCGCGCAGTATACGCCGAGCGCCTGTCGCGGGCCTAGTGGCGGAGCGATGTCGCGGGGTCGGTGCGCGCCGCGCGCCGGGCGGGGAAGTACGCGCCACCGAGCGCCGCGGCGCCGAGGGCGATGGCGGCCGCGGCGTGGGTTGAGAAGTCGTCCGGCGCGACGCCGTATAGGAGGCCGGACAGGAGTCGCGTCGCGAGCAGCGCGACGATCGAGCCGAGACCCAAGCCCACCAGCGCGACCCGCGCGGCGTCGCCCAACACGAGACGGACGACGTCACCGCCGGTTGCGCCGACCGCGACCCGCACGCCGAACTCGCGGCGGCGATGCTCCACGAGATAGCTGACCGTCCCGTAGACACCCTGGATCGCGAGGATCAGCGCGCCAAGCGCGAACACGGCTAGCGCGATGGCATCGAAGCTTTGCTGCGAGATGGTGGCGCCTCGGCGATCGACCATCGAGGTGACGTGGGCGAGCGGCACATCGGGATCGACGCGCGCGATCGCCTCGCGCAGTGCCGCCGCGCCGTGCTCGGCACTCGACGTGCGCACGACCAGTGTCCCGAATCGCTGCCAGCTCTCGGTCCGTTGCGTGTACGGCACGTACACGGCCGGCTCGTCTCGCGTCGCGGGATCGGTGCCCGCGACGTCGCCAACCACACCGACGATGGTCATCCACGGCGGATTGCTGTCGGCGCCGACCCATTTGATGCGCGCGCCGAGGGGCGAAGTTCCCGGCCACAGTCGTTCGGCGAGTGCGTGATTGACGATGGCGACTGACGGCGAGCCGTCGCGATCGGCATCGGTGAATGCCCGTCCACGAGTGATCGGGATACGGAGCGCGCTGAAGTACTTCCCGAGAACAGGGCGGTCCGCCGCGCCATCAGCGCCGGCGGGCAATGGTGGGCGGCCCTCGACCGCGAGCGTATGGCCGATGTGCCCGGTGTTGGACAACGGCGGGCCGATGACGGAGCCCGCGGCATCAATGCCGGGCGAGGTCGCGAGGGTCTGCACGACCGCGCGGAAGGCCGCGGTCTGTCGCTCGCGGGAGCCATAGCGGGCTTCGGGGAGCACGAGATCCGCGGTGACGACGCCGGCGGGATCGAACCCGAGGTCGACGCGCTCGAGACTCACGACGCTCTTGACGAGCAAGGCGGCCCCGGTCACCAGCACCAGCCCCGCGACCAATTCGGCCACGACGAGCCCGCGTAAGAGGTTCCTCGACCGGGGTCCAAGATGCCCGCGGGAGGAGAGACTGGCCGCCGGCGATGCCCGCACCAGTGCGATCGCCGGGCCGAGTGTGAACAGCAGGCCCGTGGTGACGGCGAGCCCGATCGCGAACGCGAGCACCCGCGCATCGATTCCGATCTCGGCCGCGCGCGGCAACGAGGCTGGTGCGGCAGAAACCAGCGCGGCGCGCGCACTCGCGGCCAGCATGAGCCCCAGTATGGCGCCGACCGTGACGAGCACGAAGCCCTCGGTCATGAGCTGCCGCACGATGACGCCGCGCGCGCCGCCAAGCGCGCGCCGCAAGGCGACCTCCGCGCGCCGCGTCTCGGCGCGGGCGAGCAACAGGCCGGCGAGATTCGCGCTGGCGAGGAGCAGCGCGAGCGTGACGGCGCCGAGGAGCAAGAGCAGCGGCGCGCGCACGGATCCGACCAGCGCGTCGATCAGTCGCGTCGCGCCCGCGATCTTGCCCTCGTTCGTCTCTGGATACTGCGCCGCCAATTGCCGAGAGATCGCGGCGATCTCGGCGCGCGCGCGGTCGAGCGACACGCCGGGTGCGAGACGCGCGATAGCCTCGAAGTTGTTCGTGCCGCGACTGCCGCGTGCCCACGGGGTCTCGATCGCTTCGACCCCCCAGAGATCAACACCGCCATCCAGGACATCGGCGGCGTCCGGCATCACGCCAACGATCGTCGCGGGTTGGCCGCTCAAGGTGATCACGCGCCCGACGATCGCGGTGTCGGCATTGAACCGGCGCACCCAGAGACGGTGCGCGATGACCACAACGCGAGGACCGCCCGGGACGTCGTCGGTCGCGTCCAGCTCCCGCCCACGTTCGGCATGGAGGCCGAGCACGTGGAAGAATCGTGGCTCGACCACGGCGCCATTGACGCGCTCGGCCGGCTCGGTCAGGTCGAAGTCCCACGTGCTCAGAAAGAGCGCGATATCCGAGAACGATCGGCCGCGCTCGCGCCAGTCGACGCCATCGGGGATCGAGACCCGTTGCTCGCGCGTCAGGACGACCAGCCGCTCGGCGTCAGCATACGGGAGCGGGTGGAGCAAAACGCCACTGACAACGCTAAAAGTCGCTATACTGGCGCCAATACCAAGCGTTACTGTCGCGATAACGGTCAAGGAAAACGACCATGATCGCGCGAGTATCCGAATGGCTACGCGCAAGTCATTAAGGAAGGCACGCACGGTTGATATCAGTGTAGGGCAGACGGCGTGCCTGAACGTAACTGATTATCAAACAACGACATAGTTCGTTCGGCCGCGTTACGGGCCTGTTCGGGCGCGGGACGGACTGCTCCGGCTGTGGGAGGCATCACGGCATGGCAGAATCCGCCGCATTACCGTATCGTAGCCGCATCCGAGAGAACCGCATCCCGATGGTGCTACCTACGATTGATACAAACGGGACGCTGCGCCATCGCGCGTTCTTCGACGCGTTGGCCACGACCGACGAAGCCAGCGAGACCTGGCGCGCCGCGCGCGCCGGGCTGGTCACGCTTCGCCTGCTCGACGCATGGAGTGAAGATCTCGCGAGCGGTCAGGTCTCGCTCGCGAGGATGCGTGAGCGCGAGAAAGCGTTCAAATACGAGGTCGACGCCGTCCAGAGCGCGATCGCCGAGCTGCCGACGAAGGGGGCCGAGCGGCGGCTGCTGAGCACGATTGTCGCTCGGGTCGTCGCGGCGCAGGACGGCGAGCCGCCGCGTTTGGTCGCGCCGCTTTTCGCCTACGCGCGCGCACTCCACGTGCGGTCGGCGCACATGCTCGCCGCAGACGTCTATTTGATCCTATGGGAGGCGCACATCGGAGACGGTGCGATCGGCGCCGTCGATGGCGACGTCGCGACGGCCGCGGCCATGTACATGGGCGGCTGCTGTCGGATCATGGGCGATGCCGAGCGCGCGGGGCAGGCGTACCGCGCAGCAGGCGCGCTGGCGGCGACGCGCGGCGACGAGCGTAACGTGCTGCGCGCGAAGCTTGGCGAGGCGAAGTTGGTCGCCGGGCGCAGCGACTTCACGACCGCACACGAACGGCTGGCCGCGATCGTCGCTGGCGCGACCGGCATCGACTGCGGGGAGATCCGCGCCGAGGCGTGGCACGAGCTGGCGCGCGTCGCGGTGCAACTCGGCCACCACGAGGACGCGATCACGTACGCGCACGAGGCGTGGACCTCGATGACCGACACTATCGAGCGCGAGCGCATGCTCTTGACGCTAGCGTTGTTCCTGCTGGACGGCGGGTATCCGGAAATTTCGCGCGAGGCGAACGCGCTGCTCGCGGAGACCGCGCAAGAGCCGATCACACGGTGGGCCGCGACCATCAACTTGATCGAGATCGCGGCGCTCGAACGACGTGAGCTGGATTTCATGCGACACCGTCGCTCGCTCGCGAGTATCGGGCTCCCGCCGCTTCTCGCCGCGGAGTTCGACTACTATGTCGGCCAAGGCCACCTGGCGTTCGGCCAGCCGTCACTCGCGGCGGCGGCGTTCGACCGGGCGGTCTCCGTCGCGCAACGATACGGACTGGCCGAAGTACTCCAGCGCGCGCAGGCCGCGCATGCGGCGCTCAGCGCAGGTCGCGTGTTGACGCCACCGCGATCGGTACCCGTGACGCCACGGCCGGCCCGAGTGAATCGAGTCGCCGAGGCGATCCACGGCGCGCGTTTACTGGCCGCCGCGAGCGGGTGAGCCCGGGTGCGGCCCGTCGATCAGGTGTTCGAGCCCACGGACATGGGGCGACCCAATCCGCCCGCTGTTCAGGTGCTACCGCCAAGCCCCACGCCGGTCGTCGTGCTCGCATGCGTGCTCCCACCCAGACCCACGCCGTCGGCCGAGGATGGTGCGCGGACCGCGTTGCGTGATGCGGCTGAAGGCGCCGTGGGATTCGTGCAGGCCGTGGCGAGAGCGAAAAGTGCAGCGCCGATGGCGAGTGCAGCGGCACGGCGGGAACGATCGAGCATGTACACCTCGGAAGCGATGGGGCAGCTGAGCCGTATTGGGTGCACCTATTCTCGGCTGCTGCATCCGTTGCGCCAATCGCGATTCGGGTCACCGGACAGTTCGTTCGGGCGGCGGGACCCATGCTGGTAGTGGCGCGCCTCACTCCGGCCATGTTGTCCCATCTGCGCGTGGTCGCCGGGGACGAACATAGCGTCCTGGCGGCATCGAGTTGGTCCGCCCTGGCCGGCGTGCTGCGAGCCCGCCCTGTCGAAGTCACCGTCGTCGATCCATGCGTCGATGGCGCAGCTGATACCGAAGCGGTGCGGGCGATCCGCGCGGGATTCCCCGGCGTCGCGGTGCTGGTCTACACGACCATTACCGCCGAGTCGACGCGGGCGATGCTCTCGCTCGGCGAGCTCGGGGTTCGGCACTGCGTCCTCAGGGGGTTCGACGACGAGCCGACGCGGTTCCGCGATCGGCTGGAGACGATGCGCGCCTCGGGGATCGAGGAGCGTATCCTGAGCGCCCTCCGCGTCGCACTCGTCGCCGGTGACGCGCCGCCCGCGCTCGTGGGGGCCGTCGAGATGCTGTTCCGCCGGCCCACGCGGTTCCGCAGCGCGACGGACATCGCCATGGCGGCCGAGATGCCGCGGCGCAACGTGAACCGGTGGCTGGAGCGACTGGGGCTGGCATCGGCCCGCACACTCGTGCTCGCGGCGCGGGTCCTGCGCGGCTTCCAGTACGCGCAGAACCCGGCGTTGTCGATGTCTGATGTCGCGCTGCGCCTCGGCTACGCCGACCCGCGCATCTTCGCCGCCCACGTGCGCGCGATCAGCGGTCGCCGGTTCGCCGCGTGGCGCCGCATCGTCACGCCGGACCAATGCGTCGCCGAGTCGCTGGCCAAGCTCGTCGTCGGACGGGCACCGGCCGCGCCGCCTGTCCTCACGATCCTCCGTCGTGCAGCCGGACGCGGATAAGCCCCGCCGCGGGAGCGGCATCCGCATCCTGCTCGTCGACGATGAGCCGTCGATCCGGCAGGCGTTCGCGACGTTGCTGACCCGCGACGGCTACATGGTCGAGGTCGCATCCTGTGGCGAGGCGGCCGAGCGCATCCTCGGCGAAAAGCCGATCGATTGCCTCATCCTGGATTATCGGATCCCCGACGTCCGGGGCGACCTGTTGTTCGAGTACGCGCACAGTGTGCAGCCGCAGCTCAGGGAGCGGACGATTTTCATTACTGGCGACATCGCCGCCAGTACGCACGCGACCTTGCAGGCCACGGGGTGTCCCGTGTTGCTCAAGCCGTTTGATATCGAGGAATTGTCGGCGGCGGTCCGCGAGCGGTGCAGCGCGGCCGATGGGCGGTCGCGACCCGCGTAGGGGTCGGTCGTCTTTCATCTATATGCGTGGACTAGTCGCGGCGGCGCTCGGCGCGGCCGCTCTGTTGCCTGTCCCGGGGCCGGCGAGCTCGACTCACATGCGGCACTCGGCGCCCACGCAGTGGAGCGCATTCGCCGCGGGCGGCTCGAACCGGCTCGCCATTCTTCTTACAGATACGACGGCGCCCTGGCTGCCGCTGGCCCATGGACTTCGCACCATCGGGGTTCCTTTCGTCATCACTCGCGATTACCACGCCGCGCTAACGCATCGCGTCGTGTTGGTTTATCCCACTATTTCTGGCCGCACACTCTCCGGAGAGGCACTACGTGCGCTCGCCGGGTTTTCCGGGACACTCATTGCGACGAATGTGCTCGGTGGCGGGCTCGAGTCGACGTTTGGCTTCGGGCAGGCGGTGCCATCGCGGACGCGGGCCGCGCTGACGTTCTCGGCCGAGGCGGTCCAACGCTTCGGGCTCGACGATCCCCGCGAGAGCAGACTCCGGGCGCCGGTGGGATACGGGTATTCGCGGCCCGCGGAGCGGCCTCTGGCGACCTTTGACGATGGCACGGCGGCATTGACCGTCCACGGTCGGGCCTATGCGCTCGGCGTAGACCTCGGCGCGCTCCTGGAAACAGGATACGGCGGTCACGACGAGACACTCGCGCGTGGGTACGACAATCAGTTCGAGCCGACCATCGACGTTTGGCTTCGTGTGATCCGTCGTCTCTACATCGACGGAGAACCCAATGCGGTTACCCTAGGGACTGTGCCCGACGGGAAGCCACTCGCGGTGATGATCACGCATGACGTCGACTATGCGCGATCGGTCGCCAACTCCCACGCGTACGTCGATTTCGAGACGAGCGCCGGCATTCCGGCGACGTATTTCGTGCAAACGAAATACCTGAAGGATTACAACGACGACGTGTTCTTCGATGACCAGAACGCGTCACGCCTGCGCGAGCTGCGAGCGGCGGGGATGGAGCTCGCCAGCCACTCCGTCGCTCACTCACGTCAATTCGCGAGCTTGCCCGTCGGCACGGGCGACGAGCGTTATCCGAGCTATCGGCCGTTCGTGCAGAATGCGACGGTCACCACCGGCGCGACCGTGCTCGGCGAGCTCCGGATCAGCAAGTATCTCTTGGAGTCGATCGGGCCAGGCGACACCGTGACGGCGTTTCGCCCCGGATATCTCGCCGAGCCTCGCGTGCTGCCGCAGGCGCTGGCCACGGTCGGGTATCGCTTCAGCTCATCGACGACCGCTAATTCCTCGCTGACGCATCTGCCATTCGCGCTCACGGACGACCGCGCCGGTGAGGCCGCGAGCGGCATCTTCGAGTTTCCGGTCTCGATCGAGGACGAAGCGCAGCCGCGGATGGATGCGCGACTCAACGACGCGCTCGGCGTGGCTCGTCGCGTGTCGCGCTATGGCGGTGAGATGGTCGTGTTGATTCATCCCAACGTCACGGATTACAAGTTGAAATTCGAACAAGGGTTCGTGAACGCGCTTCGGTCTACGGCCTGGTTTGGCACGGTCTCGACCTATGGCCGCTGGTGGGTTGCACGCGATGGTGTCACAGTCGACGTGACGACTGACGGAGCAACGAGAACGCTTCGCGTCTCGTCGCCCGCCGGATTCGCCGGCCTGGCGTTCACCGTGCCGGCCGATTGGCGATATGTCACGGCCGACGCGGGTGTGAGTGTGCGCCCCGGAGGGGCGCGTACGCTTATCGTGCAGGCGCCGCCAGGCGCTGCTCGTATTGTCTTTCGCTCAGAAGCCGGCGGTCACCCGTAGCAACCAGGTGCGCGTTTCTG
>Ga0210409_10007921_pt1 | contig 10891 bp, 6 predicted proteins | sample IncBWH17MmetaG_FD_161649 | JGI IMG/M metagenome (GOLD analysis project Ga0210409, IMG submission 161649) | Forest soil microbial communities from Barre Woods Harvard Forest LTER site, Petersham, Massachusetts, United States - Inc-BW-H-17-M | ecosystem: Environmental > Terrestrial > Soil >...
TGCCCGATCGCATGCGCGAGGAACGGGTCGGAGAGGGCGGCGTGGGTCTCCTCCACGTAGCGGCGGACGTACGCGCCGACCTCCATCGTCATCGCGTCACCGGCCGACGAACAGGATCCGGGAGCCTTCCGGCGTGATCTTCACGGCGAGGCGGCGGAGCGGCGACAAAGCGCTCGCTATTTGAGCGTGCCGTTCCGGCGGGTGCATCACGAGGAGAAACCCGCCTCCGCCGGCGCCGGTGATCTTCCCGCCCCACGCCCCGGCCGCTTTCGCCTTCGCGTACCAGCCGTCGATCTGCTCGTTCGTGATGCCGCTCGACAGCGAGCGCTTGAGCCGCCACCCCTCATCGAGGAGCGAGCCGACGCCGGCCCAGTCTCGCCGGAGCAGCGTGTCGCGGGTCCGGTCCGCGAGGGCCCGCATTTGGCCGAGCGCCTCGAGGTTCTGGTCGGTCCGGGCGTCCTGGCCCTTCAGGATCCCTTCCGCCTTGCGGGTCAGGCCCGTGTAGAACAGCGAGAGGTGCGAGGAGAACTCCGCCCGCTCCGGGGTGGAGAGCGGGATCGGCGTCGTCCGGACCGTGTCGTCGGCCCGGAACTCGAAGTGCCGCAGACCCCCGAACGCGGCGATGTACTGATCCTGCTTTCCGAGCGTCCCGTGGAGGTCGTCGATCTCGATGCCGCTCGCCTCCTCGGCGAGCTCGGCCGGGTCCTTCAGGACCCCGCGGTGCGCGTAGAGGGCGTTCAGGAGCCCGACGGTGAGGCTCGAGGATGAGCCGAGGCCGGTCCCCTCGCCCGGGATGTCGGCGATCGTGTGGATCTCCAGCGAGTCCGTAACTCCGGTTCGCCGCATCGCCTCGCGGGCGAGGCCGTGCTGAAGGTCCTCGAGGCGTTCGACGTTCTCGGTCCGGGAATACGCGATCCGGATCGACTGGTCGAACTTCTCGTTGACGAGCACGTGCACGTACCGGTCGATCGCGGCGCTCGTGACCGCGCCCCCGCCGTGGCTCCGGTAGTACGACGGGAGGTCGGTGCCTCCCCCCGCGAACGAGATGCGGAGCGGGGTCCGTGTGATGATCATCGTCCGGGGGCGCGGGGGGCCGCGCGCCTCATTACGACTTCGCCGTCGCCGCGACGGGGCCGCGGTTCCATCGGGGCCGGCGCCCGTAGAATCGGCGGGCGGTCGTGGCGAGGTCGCCGGCGGGAAGCAGCTCCGGGATCGCCTTCGCGAACGACGAGGCCCGTCGGTCGAGGATGACCCCGATTCCGCGGTCGTTCTCAGACCGGATCATCCGGCCGAGCGCCTGCAACATCGCGCGTTGGGCGGGAGCCTCGACCGCATACTCCCAGCCGTGGCCGACGGTGGCGTCGAGGTACGTGCGCAGCGCCTCCCGCTTCGCGCTCGGACGGGGATACGGAATGCCAACGAGGACCACCGCTTCGAGCTCGTCGTCCGGGAAGTCGACGCCCTCGGCGATCCGACCACCGGTGACGCCGAGGAGCACCCCGCTCCCCGGCTCCTTCTTGAACCCCTCGATCGACCGCCAAAGGTCGCCCATAGGAAGGCGGCGGCTTTCGATGACGGCGTTCGCGGGGAGCGCGCCGGCGAGGCCGGCGGCGAGGACACGGTCCATCAGGTCGAAGCTCGGGAAGAACACGGCGGTCTTGACCGGGAGGCTCTGCAGGACTTCGGCGAGCCGGTCGGCGATGCGACCCAGCGCCGCCGGGTCGCTGCGGAGCTCCTCGTACTGGGTCGTGACGAGCGTGTCGTAGAAGACGAGCCGGTTCTCCGGCGGGAAGTACGACGGCACCGCGAGGAGCCGCGTCTCCTCCGGGAGGCCGAGGGCATCGCGGTACTCCTCGAGCGGAGCGAGGGTGCCGGAGAGATGGACCGAGAGGTGGCACCCCCGGATCGGCTCGGCCGGCCCCCGCGCGTCGAGCGCGTACGCCTCCAGCGCGCGGCGCGGCTGACGGGAGGCGACCTTGACGTACTCGGGGGCCGACAATTGCGGCCAGGAAAGGAGGGAGAGGCCGACGGCGTGGACCCAGGAGCGAGGAAGCCGCCGCTGGCGCCGGCGCTCGTCGCGCAGGGTCTCGCCCCAGGCCACGAGCGCGCCGAGCCAGGTGTCGAGCCGGTGCGAGGTCCCACCGATCTCGGCGAGGAGCGCGTCCTCCAGGGCGTTCGGCGGCAAGATCGTGTCGTCGTCGTCGCCGCACCGCTCGATGAGGAGGTCGAGCCCCTGGCTCACGATCTCGAGGAGGCGGCTCGCGCTCGGCCCGTCGGGGAGCGCGAAATCGCCCCGCTCCGCGACCTCGGCCCGCGCCCTACGGACCGACTCCTGCGGCAGCGAGACCGTCGAGAGGTCGCGCAGGTGGTCGGGGAGGTGGTGCGCCTCGTCGACGACCAGGTCGAGCCGGTCGGCGCCGACGCCGAGCCAATCGAGGAGCGAGCGACGGATGTGCGGATGGAAGAAGAACGGGTAGGGCGCCGTGACGAGCCGGGCGCGCCCGGAGAGCCGCTTGGCGAGCTCGTACGGGCAGAAGTTCTCCTCGCGCGAGAACGCCTCGAACTCCCCCGGCGACGGGAGCTTCTGGCTGAACCGGTCGGCGAGCGATTCGACGTCCGCCTGGAGGACGCGGGCGTAGTAGGCACATCCGTCGAGGTCCGTGAGGTCGAGCGGCCCGCCCTCGGGGAGCTCGGCCGGCGGCTCGAGGCTGGCCCCCTCGGCGAACGAGCGCTCCGTCGCCCGCTTTCGGTCGGCGCAGAGCTTGCCGTGCTCCTCCGCCGTCGCCCCTTTGATCTCGGCGAGGCCCTCCAAGAGGAAGCAGCGGCGCTGCCGGCCCTGCAGGCCGACCGCGAGGATGGGGTGCTCGAGCCGGTGGGAGATCGCCCGGACCTCGGAGAGGACCTGGACCTCCTGGGCGTGGGTCCGGACCAGGTAGAGGATCCGGTGGTCGGCGGCTTCGGCGTGCTCGATCAGTGGCGCGAGCGCGGCGACGGTCTTGCCGCTGCCCGTCGGGGCGTCGACGAGGAGCGCTCCGCCCCGCCGGGTAAGGTCCTGGACCGCCACGACGATCCGGTCCTGGCCGGGCCGCAGCCGGTAGGGGAACAGGGCAGCGCTCTCCTGCACGATCCCGGACGTCGGCGTACGCACCCTCGACGGCCGGATCGGGCCGCCGGGGTTTGAAGGTGCGCCTCGAGCGGAACGGCCGGGGGGAGGCTCGCGCCCCCGGGGGCTACCCGTACGCGTACCGGACGCCGTACGGCCCGCGGGGCATCGTCCAGGTCACCGACCCCTGGTCGCAGGCGATGTCGCACGCCCCGCACTCGACGCAGTCCTCGTACCGGAACACGAGCTTCCCGTCGATCCGCTCGTAGCACTGCGCCGGGCAGACGTTCGTGCAGAACGAGTGCGGACATTTCGCGCAGATCGGCGGCTTGACCGTGATGTGGGCGTGGTCGGCGGAGTCGGTCTGGTACCGGAGGGTCGCGAGCCGCCGCTTGATCTCGACCGCGGCGACGGGGGTCCCGTGCCCGGCCGCGGACGCGTCCGCCATGCGAGCGATCTACCCGCTCCGGCCCTATGAGGCGTTCGAGGGGTCGGCTACGGGGCCGGGGCGGGGGGCAATAGGGCGAGGTCGGCCCGCACCGCGGCCGCGCTCGCGTCGAAGGCGGCCCGTTCCGCTGCCGTCAGGGTGACTTCGACGACCTTCTCGACCCCCGAGCGGCCGAGGATGGCCGGCACCCCGAGATACAGGTCCGACAGGCCGTACTCCCCCGCCAGGTGGGCCGTCACGCCGAGGAGACGCCGCTCGTTGCGGACGACGGCCTGCACGAGCTCGGCCTGCGCGGCCGACGGGGCGTAGTACGCGCTGCCCATCTTCAGGAGGTTCACGATCTCGGCGCCGCCGGCCTTCGTCCGGGCCACGATGGCGTCGAGCCGGTCGGCGGGAAGGAGCTTCGTGAGGGGAACGCCGGCGACGCTCGTGTGCGACAGGACCGGCACCATCGTGTCGCCGTGGGTCCCGAGGACGAACCCCGTGACGTCGCGCGGGGCGACGTTCAGCGCCTCGGCGACGAACCAGCGGAACCTCGCGGTGTCGAGGGTGCCGGATTCGCCGAAGACCCGGGCGGTCGGGAGCCCCGAAAGCCGCCGGAACCAGAACGTCATGACGTCGACCGGGTTCGTGACGACGACGACGGTCGCCTGCGGGGCCTTCGCCTTCACGGCGAGGGCGTGGTCGCGCAGGATCTCGGCGTTCTTGGTCAACAGGTCGGAGCGGCTCATCCCGGGTTTGCGGGCGAGGCCGGCGGTCTCCACGACGACGTCGGCCCCGGCGAGGGCGTCGAGCGAGGTGGAGCCCGTGACGCGGGTGGAGAAGCCCAAGATCGGCGCGGACTCCTGGATGTCGAGCGCCTTGCCCTGCGGGAGGCCGTCGACGATGTCGATGAGCACGAGTTCGGCGGCGAGGTCCATCTCGGCGAGCCGCTGGGCGAGCGTGCCCCCCACGTTCCCGGCTCCCAGCACCGCGACCTTCTGCGCCCCCGTCACGACCCGCTTCCCCGGCGCCCGCCGAGCCGTGTCGGGTCATTAGCATGGTGGGGGCGCTGACCTCGGACCGCCGACGGCCGAGGGCGACGTCGTCGCCGCCCGAGTGTAGAGTCCGGTTATGAGTTCCTCTTTTTGAATGAGGGGGGTACGTGGGGAGGCTCATGCGCTGGCCCTCCCGCGCTCGACGCGGTAGAGGAAGAGGCCCAGCTGGTTCTCTACGGGCATCTTGCGCTGCCAGGCCTCTCTCGGAGTCTCGTAGAGCTCCACCCACAACGAGTCGTGGATCTGGTCGTTGTACCACGCGATGAACTCCGCCAGAGTCCGGAGCCGCCGTCGGTGGCGGTCGTACTCTCGCCAGAGCCGGTCGAGCTTCCCGTTCGTCTGGGGATGGTTCACCCGACTGACGACGTGACGGATCCCTTGCGAGCGGAGAAACTCCGCGAACGCGTGCCTGGAGCGCTCCCCCTGGGTCGAGAGGCTCGCGAAGAACTGAGTGCCTCGATCCGTGCTGACCTCCCTCACGTCGAGGTTCCACGCCTTCGCTCGGCGGAGCGCCTCCTTGAGCGTCGTGATCGCCCCCCCGGGTCGTCTCCTGAGCGAACTCCCCTCCGGCGAGGATCAGCCGGCTGACATCGTCCTACCAGAGGATGCAATGGGGTCGCTCGAGAGAGCCACGGTGGTAGTCGCCGTGAAGCAGCGAGCCGGAATGGGCGCGCTAATAGCGGACCCGCCGACGGCTCCGCTGCTTTCGCGGATTGGGGATCACCCACTTCTGGCTCTTGCCGAAGCGATAGATTTGCCTCTTGGGGATACGGATCCCTCGGCGGGCGAGCGCTTTGTTGAGCTGCGTGGCGCCGCGGGGCGAGCGTCGGTGCTCCTCAATGAGGAGGCGCTGCTGTTCCTCGGTCAGGGGCAGCGCGGGGGGCCGCCGCCGAGGGTTGAGGCGGGGCACGACCCCCGAGGTTCGCCATCGTTGAAGGAACTTACGAAGCTACCGTCGGGTGACGCCCCAGCGGGCGGCCATCTTACCGATCGACTCGGGAGGGAAGACCCGACCTCGGGCTTGATCGATGAGCCACTCGATCCGACGGTCGGTGAGCTTGGTCACGCCAGTCGGAAGGGACCGGGCTTTCAAACGGCGCCAAGAAGCTGAACGGGGACTCCCCCTGGACCCTCTCGTTCCAGTGGACGGCGGGGATTCTCCCTCAGGGGGAGGGGGAACTAGCTGTTGGACTCGAGAGTCACCGGATTGAACCCCAAGGATTCTTATCTGGATGCGCAGTTTCACGACGAAACCCGCTGCGGCGTCCTTGAATAATGTGCCTTCCCCGTCCTGGCGACTTTAAATCTGATTGAAACCCCGGGCGGTCCGTCCTGCGTGGACTGGAAGAAGCATGAAGGCAGCGAGTTCGTTGTCCCAATTCCGTGCGCTTGCGTGGAACCTGGGAGTCGCGCGAGCTCATGGGGTGCTGGGTCTCGCGCCGGCCGTGCCAGCGGTCCTTATCGCAATCTTGTTCGCCATACCGACTGGAGGGCTTCAGACTCCCCGGGGACCCATCGGCTTCTCAAGCGGGCTGACTCCGCTCGCCTCGCCCGTTGGCGGGAATGGATCCGGGAACTCGTCCTCCTTGGCCGCGAACTCCTCCTTCTCCCTTTCACCCTCGACCCCACTGCCGCCTCCCTCAACGATTGCGAACTGGCCAACCTACGATCAGAATCCGCAGCGGACGGGTGCCAATTCACTCGAGAATACTCTCGCCTCGACGAACGCCTCTGGGATGGTGAGGCAATGGGCCCGCTCGCTGGATGGGGGCGTGTTCGGCTCGCTGGCCGTGGTCAACGGAAGCGTCTACGTAGGGGATTTCCACGGGAATGAAACTCAGCTCTATGCGTCCAATGGAACCAAGCATTGGGGCTTCCAGTACGGGGGCCCGAACGGTAACGTCTCATGGACGCATTGCTTTGCGGGCAAGAACAACATTCGAGGAATCTCGGCGACAGCCACCGTATGGAACGGGATGGTTTTCTTCCCGGGCGGAGACAAACACCTGTATGCCGTCTATGCGTCCAACGGGACCGTCGTTCCCGGCTGGCCCGTTCTGATGACGAACCACACCAACGATAGCTGGAATTCCTTCTTCCCGTATGGTAGTCCGCTCGTCCACAATAGCAGTGTCTTTATCGGGACGAGCAGCGGCTGCGACAGTCCGCTCGTTCAGGGTCAGTTGCTCCAAGTATCTGTGGCGACCCACAAGATCACTCACATTTTCAACGTTACAGCCAATACTGGCGGAGGCGGGGGCATCTGGTCGACCCCCTCGGTTCAGACGGCGACGAACTCGGTCTGGATCACCACGGGGAACCCCGCGAGTGTCGGGAACTGGAGCGAGGCGGTAGTCAAGCTTGACGGATCGAACGTCTGCCATGCCGTTTTGGGCAACTGCACGGCGAAGGGGTACTACCATGTGTCGGCGCCAGGTGCCGTGGACGACGACTTTGGGGCGGGGGCGACCGTCTACTTCCTGGCGAATGGAACTCCGATGGTCGTCACGATGAACAAGAACGGGAAGGCCATGGCCTTTTACGCGAACACCTTGAAGGCCGACGGCACCAGTTCCCCGGCGTGGAACAGGACGATTTCGAATCCGTCCGCTCTCGGATTGAACGTCGCGCCGGCGGCATTCAATGGGACAGCGATATTCCTCGGTGGCACGTACGCAACGGTGAACGGCACCCAGTGCACCGGAACCATCAGCGCAGTCAACCCCACCGACGGGTCCTTGAGGTGGGAGAAGTGTACCCCTGGGTTCGTCCGCGCAGGCATCACCTACGCCGACGGACTCGTCGTGGACGCGGCCGACACCGTGGGAAACCGGAGCTCGACGGTTGAAGTTCGGAACTCCTCGACGGGAGCGGTCGTTGCGAGTATTTCCGTGAATCAGACGGTGACCGGACAACCAGTGATTGCGAATGGCCGGCTCTTTTTCGGAACTGGCAACTGGACCACGTTCTGTGGGAACACGACGCAACACCCCTGCCCCCGCGGGTACGTCGACGCCTACGGTCTACCTCTTGGAAACCAGGGGACTTACTTTCATCCCTACAATCTCAACCCAGTTGGGCCAGACGTCCGGGGATTCGCGAACGCCACCGGCGGCATGCCGACCTACAACTACACGTGGAATTGGGGCGATGGAAGCCTGAGCAATGGGCGCTACTCGAGCCATGCGTACGGCGCCACGTACTCCTGGGTCGGGCAGCGAAACTTTACGGGGGTCGTTACCGTGACCGACGCAGCAGGGGGTGCCAAGAGTCAATGGTTCTATGTACAAGCCTGGGAGGACTACAGCGGAAGCTGCCACTGGGTGATCGGCTTCTGTTGGCATGTCTTGGTTGCGCCTTGCTACTTCGCCTACTGCATCAACATCGTCCGGGGGCCTATACAAGCGCTGGAGGCATCGGCGTACCTCATTGGGGCAATCGGCGCGGTTACTTGGGACTGGAATTGGGGCGATGGAACCTCGGACTCGACCGTGCAGTATCCTTCACATACCTACGCGAGTCATTCGACCTATACAATAACCGTCACGGCGACGGACTCGGAGCACCGCCAGGCAACGAAGACGATTCAAGTCACGGTGTAACCTCGGAGGAGCGGGCCCGACGCGCCCCCGCACTCAAGTCCAGTCCGACCCCTCCACGGGGGGAGCATGCCGCCGCTCCTGGATGAAGAGTGGCCCCAGGCAGCTGACCCGGGGCCCCCTAAACCCCGTCTCGGGCCGGAGTTCAGTCACGCAAATCGCGTGGAGTCCCGCCGGAGGGTGCGCGGCGACGGCCCGGACCCCGGCCGGCGACTACGCCGGCGGCTCCTCCCAGAATTCCGCCGGCCAGGCCAACTCCGAGTACGATCGGCCACGTAGGTCCAGGGGTCGCCGTTTTGAGCGAATTGAGGGGCGTCACACTCAGCGTCACGCTCCCGAGCACGGCACGACCCGCGGTGTCCGTGACACGGACCGAGATGTCGAATGTGCCCGATTCCGTCGGTCTGCAGGTGGGATCGGACGAATTCGACGGGGCGCAACCGGCGGGGAGACCAGAGTACGTGAACGTGTAGGTGCCCGTACCTCCCGTAACGATCGCGACTAGGGTCGCGTTCGATCCCACGGCGAGCGTCGAAGGGACCGCGCGGAATACAAGCAGCGAAAGTGCCGATGCGTTCAGGGCCCGAACTATCAAGGCGTCCGAAGCCGAGACGGCCGCACCGGCCGCGTCCGTCACGTTCACATGCAGGTGGTACGACCCACTACTTGAGGTGACGCACGCCAGATAGGAGCTGTTGGCCGTCAGGCAGCCTAACGGTAGCCCGGCGTACGAGTAGGAGTACGGCGTGGTTCCCCCGGAGGCGAAGACGGTCACGGTCGCGGAGTCCCCGACGACCAGGTTCGGGGGGCCGACGACCACCGACGCAATTGCGAGAGGAGGCGCCACGACGAGGCTTCCTGCCGCCGCGGTGGTTGCCCCGTATCGGTCGGTCACGAGAACGAGGACCACGAACGACCCGACGCTCGACGGAGTGCAGGACAACCGGCTCAGGTTTCGTGAGAGACAACCCGGCGGAAGGCCGGAGTAGGCGAACGTGAGATTCGCGGCGCCACCCGCGACCGAGACGGATAGGCTGACTGAGCCTCCGATGTCTATGTGGTCCGGCGAGATCGTCAGGGACACGTTGCTGAGGACCGGAGCGACGACCAGCGAAAACGCTGCCCAGCCCGAAAATCCCCTGGAGTCGGTCGCCGTGGCCACGAGTCGGAACGTACCGGCTTGGTTCGGCGTACAGGAAAGGGCCGACAAGTTCGCGGTGAGGCATCCCGGCGGGAGTCCGGAGTACCCAAGCGTGAGCGGGGGGCTTCCCGGCTCCGTCGCGGTTGCCACGAGCAGAGTGGGCTTTCCCTGCTCGATCGTTCCGGGATACGCCTGAAAGGAATTGAGGACGGGAACGGTGGCGAGAATGGAAATCGTGCCCGCGAGGAAATCACTGACCTCCACCTGGTCTGTCCCTGGGACGTACACGATTCCCTGTGGATCGCCATTCACGGGTACCGTGGGGCTCTGCATACGGAAGGTTGTCAGATTTACGACCGCGACCGTCCCTCCGGCTGCATCCGCGACGTAGAGGAGGTTTCGGCTCGGATCCAGCGTAGCCGCAACCGGTCCAACCCCCGCGGGCACGTTCGAGTTGACGTAGCTGCCTGTCGTCCCGTTCACGATTGTCAAATTCCCCGTGCAGGAGTTGATCGAAACGATCAGCCCGCCGTTTGGATCGTAGACGACCCCCTCAGGGCAACCCCCGACAGGAATGTCCGGGTGTGCGCGTGCGTACGTGGACCCGTTGAGGACGGTCAAGTTACCAGAACCGAAATCGGCAACGTAGATCCAGCCATTGACCGGGTCGATGGCAACCCCGTCCGGTTGCGGTCCCACTGAGACGTTCGCCGCGACGATAGCGCCCGTCGAGCCGTTCAGGACCGTGAGGTTATGCGAGTATCCATTCGCGACGATTATTCGGTCTCGAACGGGGTCGTACCCCAATGCGATAGGTCCCGATCCGACCGGCACTCCGGCACCCACAGTCCGCTGGGTCGTTCCGTTAACGACCGTGACATTGTTGGAGCAGGAATTGGCGACGAAGAGAAGGCCTGACCTTGGGTCGAGCACTGAGGCTTCGGGGCCGTAGCCGACCGGAATCCTCAAGATAACCTGAGGAACGGAACTCCCTCTGATCACGGTCAGACTCCCCGGGGTCACGCAGAGAAATCGGGGGTCGGGGGTCGCGACGTAGACGTCGCCGTTCAGGGGATCGTACGTTGCGCGGATGAACGTCGGAGTGAGGGGAGAGTTCGCGATAACGAGCAACCCCGTCGAGGCATTGAACGACGTGATGGTGTTCGTGCCGTAGTTCGCCGCATAGACACGATTGTCGCGCGAGTCGTACGCCATGCCTTCGGGAGAGTTCGGGTCGTAGATTCCCGAGCCGTTCAGAGTGGTCCCGTTGATCGCGGCGATTCCCGCTCCGGCGTTGCCGACGTACACGTTTCCGTTCGCCGGATCGTAGGTCATGGACAGGCAGTCCCCGGCCACGCCCACACCTCCCCCGACGAAGGCATGGGTCGCCGCGACCAAAATCGAGACGTTTCCGGAGATCTGATTTCCGACGTAGATGTACCCATTTGCAGGGTCGAAGGTTAGGCAGGAGGGCTGTCCCGTCCCAAGCTTGACTTGATTGACGAGTATCCGGTTGCTGGATGTGTTGATTATCGAAACGCTGAAGTACACGAAATTGGCGAC
>Ga0210409_10007922_pt1 | contig 10889 bp, 6 predicted proteins | sample IncBWH17MmetaG_FD_161649 | JGI IMG/M metagenome (GOLD analysis project Ga0210409, IMG submission 161649) | Forest soil microbial communities from Barre Woods Harvard Forest LTER site, Petersham, Massachusetts, United States - Inc-BW-H-17-M | ecosystem: Environmental > Terrestrial > Soil >...
CGCCGGCCCCAGGATGGGCAGTTGATCTGGCGTGCCGGGCCGCAAGCCGCACCAGGTCTCGATGATCTCCGCTTTGGCCAGTTCCGGCACAAGCTCATTCGCCGCCGAGAGAATTTTTTCGATGCCGCCGGAGGTGACACGCTTTTCATAACCCGCGTTCTCGATCGTGCTGCCTACGACCACCGTCTGCGGGTTCTCTTCGTCTCGAGGGACAAGATAACCGCGCTCGGAGCGCAGCACATGACGAATGGGCGTTCCAGAATGGCGCAGAGCGGCCATCTGGCCCCGTACCGGAAGAGTCGGCGCATAACGCGCCGCCTCCGGAATTTGCGATGACCAGCAGCCCGCCGCAAGCACCACCTGCCCCGCGTGAAAAATTTCGCCCTTTGAAGTTTTCACGCCGGCGCATTTTTTCCCCTCGAGCGCGAGCGAAGTCACTTCCACTCCGGGACGCAACGCCGCGCCCGCGGAAGCCGCTGCGGCGAGCACCGCGGACGTCAAGGCCCGTGGCTCAATCCAACATTCCTCGGGAAGCAGCGCCGCCGCGCGAGCCTCCCGGCCCAGCACAGGCTCCAGGCTTCTGGCTTCTTCCACCCGCATTGGTTCGCAGGCGAGTCCGAGCCCATGATGCAGCGCCACCAGCGTGCTCAATTCGCGTTCCGCGTCGCCGTGGCAGATCACTTCGATCGCCCCGCCCGCGCGAAAACCGGCGCGCAAGCCGGACGAATCCTCTACGGCGTCAACAAATTTCGGATACATCGCCAGGCTGGCGCGCCCCAGCGGAACCAGAGGAATTGCCGCCGGGCAATCCGGAGCAGGAGACAACATCCCCGCCGCCGCCCAGGAAGCTTCGCGCATGAGTTCCTGGCGGTCCAGCAGGGCCACGCGCAATTTCCGCTCCGCCAAGTCGAACGCAATGGACCCGCCGATAATTCCCCCGCCGACGATCACCACATCGTAAGCTTTCACGCCAATATCTTATCAGCAATGAGGGTGAAAGGATGATTGAGTAGCGCGCGTTTCAGCCCGGTTCGTTTACCACCCCGGTAAATTCAAACGCGAAGGGTTGAATTGGTTGCGGAATAAGAAATTTATTTTGTCACTCCGAACGAAGTAAGGAATCTCTCTTCGATCTAAACGCACGAAGAGAGAGGTTCCTCGGCGCGCAGCGGGCCTGGGAATGAGAAATATTCGCGTTTTTCCGCAACCCTGAAAGTTGTGCTGCGGAATTCGCGCGCGAGGCTAAAACGATTTCACGAGTTCAGCGGAAAGCACGCGCGCTTTTTCGGCCAGACTCTGCGCGCGCACCCAGTCGTCGGCCATGATGGCTTCGTGAGACTGGGTCAGGAATCCTTTTATTTTTTCCATCAGGTCCTTTTGCGCCGCGCTGAGCTGCTTTCCATTGGCCATCTGCAGATTTTTATCCGCCGTGGCAATGTTGTCGGTCGTGTTTTTCTTTGTCGCGGCCAGGTCCCTGGCGGAGAGCTGCGGCGAAATCTGCGGCGGCGCCGGTTTGGCCGGTGAGGGGTCCGCCGTCTCGGCAGGCGCGGGGCGACGCGGCGCGGCCGGGCGTTTGCCCGGCACCGGCGGCGGAACGGGTGACGGCACCTCCGGGGCGGGTTCCTCCGTCGTGGTTACCGGCGGCGGCGTTTCCGGCGTCGGCATGGGCGCGGTATCTTCCGGGGGTGGCGTACTTACCGACGGTGGCGCGGCGCGCACGATATGCTTGCTCGCGCACCCCGCCAGAGCGGCGGAGCCGGCACACAGCAGCGCGAGAAGTTGGATTTTACGCATCAGATGCTCCTCGCGACGGCCGCGCCCGGGTCCCGCGAGCGAGAGAGCGCGGACTCCGTCTGGCGAGCCAGCGGCAAATTAATCCGAAACGCCGTGCCGCGTCCAACCTCTGACTCGAAGTCTATTGAACCGTTGTGTAATTGTACAGTTCGAAAGGCGCTGGCCAGTCCGATTCCGCTGCCTCCCGGCCTCGTCGTAAAGAAAAGTTGGAAGATACGCTGGCGGTGCTCGGGAGCGATGCCCCGGCCCGTGTCCCGAATTTCAATCTCGGCCATTTCTCCGCGCCGGCGAAGCTCCACAAAAAGCTGGCCCCCTCCCGGCATGGCGTCAAGCGCGTTCACCAGCAAATTAAGCAGCGCCTGCTTCAACAACGGTCTGTCAACCAGCACATGCGCCACGCCGGCGTCCAGGTGGGATTCGAGTTTGACATTGGCCTTGTCGAACTCCGGCCGCTCCACGGCCAGCACTTCCTCCAGAATTCCCTTGAGGCTGGATTCTTCCTGGTGCATTTCTGGAGGACGTGTGAAATCGAGGAAGCGTTTCACGACACTGTCCAGCCGGTCAATCTCGGTGTCCAGAACGCGAACCGCCTGGAGTTGCAACCCGTCGGCGTCCGGCAGGCTGGCTTTCAGATTTTCCAGCCAGATGCGCATCGAATTCAGCGGATTTTTCACTTCGTGGGCCACGCCCGCGGTGATTCGTCCGAGGTTGGCGAGGCGCTCGGAAACCTGCAGTTGCGTTCCGATGCGTTCTCTCGACTCCAGATCTTTGAATTTCACGAGCGTGCCCATTCGCGCGTCGCCTTCGCCGATCACCTCAACACTCACGCCGACGCGCCGCGGCGGGCCGTCAATGCCGGAGAGCACCACTTCGGCGGAAGCCACGGGCTCGAATTCACCATCGCGCAGCTTGATCGCTTCCCGCACGTCATGATCGGGAGGAAAAATATCTTCCGCGCGGCGCCCTAGAAGCTGATCCGAAGGCAGGGAAAGAAACCGCTCGACGGCGGGACTCACCATGACCGCCCGGCCTTCAACGGAAAATAGCAGCAAGCCGTCGTCGAGCCCGCCAAGAACCTGGTCGATATTTTCGCGCAAATTGCTGAAAATTTCGCGGACCCCGCGCAATTGCATTCCAATCTGGCTGATCTTGGTGCTGACCTGGCCGAATTCGTCTCCGCGCTCCAGCGGCTTCTCGTCAAATTCTCCTTTGGAAATTCGGTCCAATTGGTCCGTGATCGTTTTGATCGGCGCCAGGGAAATGCTGCTGACGAACGCCGCGAGCAAAACGGAAATTCCCACCGAGGCCAGCGCGAGCAGCGCCGCCGAACGCAGCGCCGGAGTGATATTCGCGCGCAACAGGCTGGTTTGCACGGCGACGCGGACGGCGCCGAACGGAATCTGGTGGCCGGGTGGGCCGAGTTGGAACGGGTACGTCACTTCGTAAGTGCGCGGCGGTCCGTACATCAGGCGGTAAAATTCCTTCAGCTCGTTCACAAATCCGTGCGATACGAGTTGCTCGATCTTCTCACGCACCGGGATCGGTTTGCCGGGCAGCGACTTGTCGCTGGACACCAGCGCTATGCCTTGCACATCGGAAATGGAAATTTCGTATATCAGCGGTGAAAAATCCAGCTGTGCGTCAATCGAGGTAGACAACTGCGCGCTTTCATCAAACGCTTTCTTGGCATAGGCGCGCAAATTCTCAGGGCTATCCGATGCCGGCGCCTCTCCCGCCTTGGCGGCGTCGGCCAGGGCGATCTGGGCCTGGAAAAAAACCTGTCTCGAAACCAGTTGCGCGCGATCCTGCGCCTGCCGGATCACCTGCCGCGACAGGTTCATGACATACAAGGTGGAATTGACGCCCACGACGGCGAGGACAAGGATCGCCGTGATCAGCGTGATCTTCGTTTTCAGGCGAAGTTGCATGCGTTGCCCTGCGCCTCACTGCGAGGGAGATTTCGCGGCCTCGTATTCCTTCAGCTTATTGTGCAGGGTTTTCAAGCTGATTCCCAGCAATTCGGCGGCGCGTGTTTTGTTATTGGTAGATGCGAGGGTCTGCAATATGAGTTCGCGTTCGGCAGCTTCCACCGTGGTTCCCAGAGGAAATCGCAGCGAGGCCAGATCGGATGCGGTTGCCGCTGGGGCGTGGCCGAAATCCGTCGGCAGGCTCGCGCGGCCAATCAGGTCGCGGTCGGAGACGATGGCGGCGCGTTCCAGCACGTTGCGAAGTTCACGCACGTTGCCCGGCCAGGAGTAACTCGCAAACAGATCGAGCACTTCAGGATTCACGCCGCGAACGTGGCGCCCGTGCTTGGCGTTGATATCGCGCAAAATGTGTTCCACCAGGAGCGGGATGTCTTCCTTGTGATCACGCAGCGGCGGCAGCTGAATATGAAACACGTTCAAGCGAAAATAAAGGTCCTGCCGCAATTCGCCCTTGGCCACGGCCTGCTCGGGTTCCTTATTCGTCGCCGCGAGCACGCGCACGTCCACCGGTGTTTCCACTTTGCTGCCGAGGCGCCGCACTTTGTGATCCTCCAGCACGCGCAACAATTTTGCTTGTGTCGGCGCGGGCATCTCCCCGATTTCATCGAGCAGCAGCGTGCCGCCGTCGGCTAACTCGAAACATCCCAGCCGCCGTTCCGCCGCTCCCGTAAACGCCCCGCGCTCGTGCCCGAAAATCTCACTTTCCATCAAGGATTCGGGGATCGCCGAACAATTGATCGCAATGAAAGGGCGGTCGGTGCGGGGCGAAAGCCGGTGAATCGTGCGCGCCAAAATTTCCTTACCTGACCCGGTTTCCCCCGTCATCAGCACGGACGCCGACGATGGCGCCACTTGCTCGACCAGATGCATGACCTCTTGCATCACTTTGGACTGCCCCACCAGATCGCCCAGTTTGCCCGATTCGCGCAGTTGCCGGGTCAGCGCCGCAACTTGTTTCTTATCTCGCACTCGCCCGAGCGCACGGTCCAGCAGCACATGCAGGACTGCGCCCTTGAGCGGCTTTTCGATGTACCAGAACGCGCCGGCTTCTATAGCCGCCACGATACGCTCTTCGCTGCCCTTGCCGGTGATGACAATCGCCGGAACGTGTTGCAATTCTTCGCCGAGTCGCGCCAGGAGGTCCAGGCCGTTCATTCCGGGAAGCTCCACGTCGGCTATCAGCACGGCGGGAGCGAACTCAGAAAATTTTGCCAGGGCGTCTTCCGCGCTGCTCACGCCCAGCACTTCGTATCCCCATCGGCGTAACAGCGCTTCATATCCCAGGCGAGCGTTTTCTTCGTCCTCGACGATCAGGACGCGGTCCGGAGAAGGTTTCGCAGTTTCAAATCGGGTCGCTTCAGCCATTCAGTTTTTTTAGCTGTCCCTGGGACGTAGGGGCGGCGCCTCTCTTCGAATCTACCAGTACCACCCCGGTAATGCCAAGCTGAGATACGCGGCGAAGGCTTCTTTGCTTGAATCCAGGGACGGGCGGCGCTGCTGTTGAAGTTGGCTCGAACTTGCGCGTGTCCTGTGCTGCAGGAGTTTCGAAGGGTTAGGCGGTTTTGCAAGTTTACGTATCCGCAGAATTCATTTTTGAGAACTGTGCCCGGCGCACTGCAGCACCCCAAGGTACCTGCTCCACGGGCCCACGGCCTCGCGATATTGGTGGGCCATGATCCTGGAAATCTGGTGCAGATGAGTCAGGTCGTGAGCGGCCCAGCTTGCTAGCAGCTCCGACAGGGTAACTGCACCGAGTGCCGGATGCCGTCCGCGCCGATCGAGGTCTTCCTTCCGCAGATTCAATGCGCGCAATTCGTTTAGGCTTTCCGACCGCAATCTGGCAAATTCATCCAACAGCTGCCCGAGCGACTTGCCTTTGCTCTCTCGGATTTGTTTCCAACGATCGAAGGGCTCGAACTCCCGCGTTTCGCCAAATTGCAATATCATTCTCGCCCGCGGCATCCAATTCGTGCGTTCGCCGTTATTCAGATGGCCGACGACATCGAACGCGCTCATCGTTTTTTCACCTTCATTTCGGAGCGTCCACGTTTCCGGAAGATCGCGCAGCAGCGCATCGAGAGCAGCGGGCGTGCGGGTGAGCAACGAAATTGTGTGTTCCAAAATCTGTTCCATGGCGCACCTCCATTCATTCACGGCCATTTTCGAGAAACTACAATTGTATCTCTCCCGCGTTGCAGGCGTCAGCACGCCGTGTGCATCGGTGACGTAGTTTAGCGTGTGTAAAAGGAAAGGCGGCCCAAAATGGGAAAGTCTTCCGGATCTTTGAATCCACTGGCCTGCATGACTGGCGCAAGCTCCAGCCCGCGGGTTGTCAGTTCCGCGCGTGTAACCTCACGATCCCGCTGCGGCGGGAGTGCCCTGCTGAGAGGGCCGTGCAGCCTTAGGGTTGGCCTGCTTGTACTGCTATCCATCGGATTTGCACGAGAATGGGGTGTTCTCAACTCCTTACCTGCCAGACAATTAGATGGGAAAAAATCCTTTGCGGCATGCACTGCCAATATATAATGGCACCGTTTTACTGTCCGAGATTGTGGAATGCTTGAGGCGCGGTGCCAAAGAAACTTGCGCCCGGGAATGGGATCATCCTTAATGGTCCGGTGCTCAGGACTTTTAATATTTCATTTTGAACTTGCTGCTCGCGGAGGTTTACCTTCATGTTGCGACTGATCATGCGGGGCGCAGGTCTATTGATCTTAATTTTCTTGCTCGTTCCAGCTGGTTTCTCGAAGCGTGCGCCAAAAAGGACCCATAAGGATCTCAAGAGGGCAGACGACACAACGACTGCAGCCTCTTCCGAACCAACTCCCTCCTCTGGCGCTGCAAAGCCCGCTGAAATTGCGGCTGGCGAAGCGACTTCCACGGTCGTGCCCGCCCCTCCGGCCCAGAGCAATACGAACAGCAATAAAGGCACTAACGATGACTACAAGCCCAACCCGATATTTACACCCATGCTGGCGACGACGGGAACCATTGGACTGTTCACACTTGAAACAGCCGACACCATCCCGAAGGGCGGTTTTGCATTCTCCGCCTTCGGAAACAAATTCGGCCGCATGCCGGGAAGTGTCACCTTACTCCAAGTCGGCGTGGATCTTAGTTATGGCATAACGGACAGCTTGAATGCCTATGCCGCCTTTGATCCTTACGGGCACGTTCACGTCGGGTGCCCCGGCCAGTTGAGTTTGCGCTCGATCCCCTTAAACACCTGCGCCCCTCTGGCTTTGGGATTCCCTGTCCCCAATTCGTTCTTTCCCGTGGTCGCCGGCAGCGGTCCGGGGTACGTGGCGGATTATCCCTTTGCCTCCAACAATACGGGCGGAGTCGGAAATATCACTCTGGGGCTGAAGTATGCGTTCCTGTCCGAACGGCAGGGCGCCCCGGTCAGCTTTTCGATCCGCAATGATCTGATTATTTCCACCAAAACGGATGTGAACAAGCTGCTTGCCAACGGAACGCAAGCGAGTCCGCTGAGCGATTTGGTTTCCCTGGCGCTCAGCAAGCAATGGAGCAACCTCATCACTGCAACCTTCAACTTCGGATATATGTTCGTGCGCGCCCCGCGCGATAACCAGAGCGATGTTTTGTTTGCAATGCCGGATCAGGTCAGGACCGGTGTGGGATTCCAAATGTTCCCCGGGAGCCGCTTCCAGCCGATGATGGAGTATTCCGGCGTGGTTTTCGTCAGTGCTCCGGCCACGCCGCCGGACAATTCCTTCGGCGCTCGCGATCCTATTGATGGCGTTTGGGGAATTCGCATGTACCCCTGGAAGTATCTCGCTTTCGATATCGGCTACCGGCGCATGCTGAACCTGAGAGACCTCAACGACCGCCACGGGTTTGTGGTAAAGATTGGAACCGCCTATTGGCCCGAAAAGGCCCCGCCGGTCAACCATCCCCCCACGGTTTCGTGCACGGCAGACAAGGCCTCCGTGTATTTGGATTCGGGCGATATGGTCACAGTGAATTGCACAGCGTCGGATCCCGATAACGATCCCTTGACCTACACGTGGTCATCAACCTGCGGCAAGGTGGATGGCAACGGACCCCAGGTCCGCTGGCTTTCCACCGGTGTCCCGCTGGGATCTTGCACCATTCTGGCGAAAGTGGACGATGGCCGCGGCGGCTCCGCAAGCTCCAGTGTCCCCGTCCGCATCGAGCCCAAGCCGAATCATCCTCCGACGATTGCCTGCTCGGCGGACCGCTCCTCGGTCTTCGCCGGAGAGAAAGTTCACATCACCACGAATGCTAGCGACCCCGATGGCGATCCGCTGACGTACACCTGGCGCGCCAACGCCGGCCAAATCGTGGGCAATGGCGCCGCCGTGGACTTCGACACCACCGGCCTCGCTCCGGGGAATTACACAGTGACGGCGCGCGTGGAAGACGGCCGCGGCGGGGCGGCGGATTGTTCGTCGACCGTCGAGGTAAAGCCCGTCCCACCGCCGCCGCAAGCCAGCAAGATCAGCGATTGCTCGTTCGGCAAACCGCTCAGCACACGTATTGACAACGTTTGTAAACGCATCCTTGATGACGTGTCGCTCCGCCTGCAGAATGAACCGCGGGGCAGCGCCGTGATCATCGGCTACTCCGATCCTAAAGAAGCCAAGCCCGAAAAAATCGCCGGCGACCGCGCCACCAACGCCGTGAAATATCTCGGCGAAAAGGGCATTGACCCCTCGCGGGTAACCACTCGCACTGGCAGCGGTCAGGCCGGCGCCGCCGATAATCGCCGCATTGACGTCATCTGGGTGCCCGAGGGCGCCACCTACTAGCGCGCCCTCGGTTAAAAACTCCGGGCTCCGCGCCCGCCGCAAACACGGCCCGCGCGGAGCCCGTACTATTTCTAACTCGCAAATACCAAACATATCGACGATGCGGAAAGCCTCGAATGTTTCCAGACGTTTCGTCCATTCCGCGCAAATGCGTAATAACCTGTCATGCCGAGGCACGGCGCGTGCCGAGGAATCTCCCTTTCCCCTTGTTTAGTTCGAAGAGAGATTTCTCGCTGGGCTCGCAATGACAGCCCTAGTGGCTTTTTCCACGATCAATATCAGTTGGGACGCGTGGGATTATCCGGTGCGTCGGGTTGATGGGACGGATCCGCCGAGGACTCGCCGTTGGGGAGCCGCCGCAGGACAATCGAATATTCCTGTGCGGAATCCTCGCGCGTCGCTTTGACCGTTTGGGGCGCTTGGACGATCACATATCTGCCGGGAGCAGTGAATTCTTGGAAATCGACTTTCAGGCTCAGCTCTCCCGACTTCTTTACCCGCACCATGAAATTCCCGTCGGAATCCGAAACAGCTAGGTCCGGTCCGATCTGGAGGGCTGCGCCGGGAATCGGGCTTCCGTCGGGATCGAGGACTTCGCCGCGCACCACATTTCGAAAGAAAGCGCCGGAGAAAGACGTCCCCGGTGAAGTGTTCCCCAGCCCATGGTACAAATAGGTGGATCCATAGGCCGTGTACCGCACCTGGCCGAGCGGCGTGACATTGGTATCCATGTTGAACTGCATGCTGTGCGGAAGTTGGAAGTGCAAACCCAAAACCATGACCTGTTTGAATTGACCCCCGGGGGATTGCACGAAGGGAAGAAAAACGGGCTGATAGTCCACGCTCACGGACAAGAAATTGGAAAGGAAGGCGCCGCCGAAATCGACCGTGGTTTGACCGTTGTTGCGCGAGATGACCTGAGTCAAGCTGAACCGCGAGTTCAAAATTTCCCGCAAATTCCCGATCAGAGAGTGCTGCGCCGCGTTTTTCGCCAGCCCGCTTCTCAAAAAATCCATTCCGGCCTCGAAATGCGGCGTCAGCATGCGCCGCACGCCCAGCGACAACGCGGATGATTTTCCGAAGGAACTGGAAGAGTCAAACAAGGAGCCATCCAGCAGGAATCCGGCGAGGCTGGCGCCCGCGCCAAACCCCTGGACCATGGCGCTCTCAACCGCCGTGGGTGAGACGTATGCCAGATAGTTGTTGCGGCTGACCAGAATTCGAAAATTGGAAGCCGGATGCAGCTCGAATCGTATATTTTCCTTGTCATTCTCGGACAATTGCGGCGTCGCTACGAGGACGCGCCGGAAGGCATTGCCGGATAAAGCATAGCTGGCGTCGAGCGCCATCCAGTGCTTGACGATGGAAAAGCTTGTGGCCCCATACCCCTGGTTGTTTCCCATACCCGCGGCAAGCGCGATCTTAATGTCTTTCCTGGCCGCCCACTCGATGGCCTGGATCGAAGTTTGCCGCGTGGAAAAAATTTCGCGCGAGAAAAACCGCAGAGTCGGAGAAAGCCGCCTTTCGTAGAAGATCGCGCCGGAGGGCGTATCGTTCCGCGCGACGTTGAGAAACGGCGCGAAGTATCCATCGGTCGTGGTGCCCGCAAAAACAAAGAGGCGTCCGTCCGTCACCGGCCGGGTGAGGCTCAGCCCCCGTCCCAAAAAATAAAAGGAGTGGTCGAATAAATCTGTGGGAAGCACGAACGGGATCTGCTGATCCCCCGCGCCGATGACCGAAGTTTTGTACGGCCGGGAAAAGAAAAATCCCAGGCTCGGGCCCCCCAGGTAACCCAGATCGATCCTTGCTGTGTAGCCGGCCGCATGAACCTCGAGCGCTCCGCCTTCCGCATTCAGCAGTGAGGACGATCCTCCGGTCAGCTGAAAAACCTGCCCATCCGCCCGGCGCGGGCATGCAAGGCACACCGCGCAGACAATCACGATCGGGAAGACTCTCAGAATTCTCCGCAAAGCCCCCGGGCAGGATAGTGCCGGCGCTTTCATTGCGCGGCGGTAAGCTCCTTCAGCTTGGATTCGATCTTGAAGCGGGGAAACTTCAGCACGATTTCTTTCGGGGTTCCCGGTTGATCCCAATCGAACTCAATATCGCGCCGCTGGCCCGGGAAGAGCGGAAAGCCCGCGAAAATTTGCTTGCCCGAACTGGAGATGACTTCCACTTCCTGGACGCGGCCGTAATCAGTTCCATGGTTCTCCACCTGGGCCGAAATCCGGCGTTTGCCGCCTTGCACCGCGAGTTCCGCCTTGTTCCAGGTGACTTTCGATTGGTCCAGCGATTTGTGTCCGAGCAGGTAGAC
>Ga0210409_10007924_pt1 | contig 10888 bp, 8 predicted proteins | sample IncBWH17MmetaG_FD_161649 | JGI IMG/M metagenome (GOLD analysis project Ga0210409, IMG submission 161649) | Forest soil microbial communities from Barre Woods Harvard Forest LTER site, Petersham, Massachusetts, United States - Inc-BW-H-17-M | ecosystem: Environmental > Terrestrial > Soil >...
GAAACGGAGAATCGAACGGGAAAATCGAGCCAGCTACCACGTGGTCGGGCTTGAAGTGGCTCATATTCCGAAGCCGCTGGAGGGGCTCCATATAGTCCGGCGCGGACCGCAGTTCGCGAGGCGCTGGCGCACCCGTCCATATGCCCCACGGATTGGTGGCAGCCTTTGCGTGCTCACGCAGCGAACGTTTGACTACGTTTTCGGCGGAAGGAGACATCGAAGCGAGCAACGAGATGCTGGGGTTCGGAACTGGTCCTTCCCGATCAAGCGGAACACCGATAACTTGCCAAGGCACGGGATAAGTTGCGACATGGCCGTTATGGTTCTTGACTGCGATGGTAGCGGTATCTCCCGACTTCACTTTGTTGGCGAAGGTGTAAAACCCCTGATACCGGTCGAGGATAAGCGCAGCAGCTATCCGATTGCGGCTCACGGGATTGCCTTGCCCGTTCACGGCATAGGGACCCAAGGCAGTGATCCAATTGCCCACGCTAACGCCGTCTACTGAAACTAGCTCATCGCCCACCGCAAATTGGAAGGTCCCGGGGGGCAGCGCTATTTGATTAATGCTATCGATCAGCACCTTTCCGTCGTAAATATCCACCGTAAAAGGGAGGAATGGTTCGTAAAAGGAAGGGAGAATAAACTCGTCGTGAAAATCGTGGAGACTGGCAACGTAGCGCACACAGATGTCGTAAAACGAGAGGTCGTCGGTGGACGCATTCACCTGAGCAAGCCAGGGCTCGAGCTCCCGTAGGTCATAGTCAAAAGCCTCCAACTTCCATTTGTTCGGCCCATAATTTTTGTCGTAGCGTCCCGCAAGAGACAGAAAATCTGTAGTCTTCTGCTCATGCGTGAGCCCCTGGGCAAAGCAATTTGGAACCCAATACAAAAAGAGCACGACGACCAGCAGCCTTTTCATATGCCCTCCAGAAAACTGACTCAGAATTTCTGATTTGGTGGTGTAGTTTGCGCATCTTACGTTTCTACTGACCTCGACACAATGAATTTGTCACCAGAGCGGGCCGCGGCAAGATTGCCGAGTCTTGGGAGCCAAGTCCCGATCACCGGAATTTTGGGAAGTGAACGGATAATATGTATTTCGGATTTTAAGTCAAGTTAAACATTATAATTTAAAATAATATTAGTCCTAGTACTCTGATTACTGTCTTCCGGTCAACAACGACGTGATTCATTTCTTTCAGTAGGAGCTTTGCTTCAATTGCGATTGAGCATTTGCTCCGGAAATGGAGCGGCCTTCTTGGCGAGGCAGTGGGGCAGATTCTGTTCTTCCTACCTTCAGTCAGTCAAGTCCGAGAACGACTTCAGTACCGGAAGATAACAAAACCTGGATATGTCCTTCCATGAGAAGGCCGGTCAGTGTCAAGTCGGTTTTTCTTTTTCATACCAGGGGGTTTTGCGTTTGAGCTGAGCCGCCTCTGTCGCCATCCTTCCATCCGCACTCTTTGGTGAGCGATGGTTCGCTCGGTGCCTGGTGGGTGTTCTCGTTTCAGTGGGTGCTGCTACCTGAGAATCGACCTCTGTTCCCACCGTTTCGGTGAGGGTTGGGCCCCAGGAATTCGTCGCAGTCACCTGGACTCGGCGGTGGGGCTCGGCTGTCGGGATCGCAACTCTATAGGCCACTTCCCGCATCGCTTTCTGACTATTGAGCGGTGGTCCGTACAACTCTCCGTCTAAGCGCGATGCCACACCCTGGGCCGCTTTAAAGGTATTTGGATTGGGGTACTCCTGAGCGCCCTGAGATGAACTTGCGAAATCTAGGCGATCAGCTTCCTTCGAATCGCGCCCAGTATCCCTAATAATCCAGTACCGAGAAGGAGCACACTGGAGGGTTCCGGCGTTGGCCCGGGGATGGGAACGGGGGGTGCCGCAGCTATGCTCACGTTGTCCAGTCCCATGTCCTGGAACACTGAGGCGGAGAAGTCAACCACCGCGCTGCTATCGGTTGCTACGAAGGTCTCGTCCTGAGTAACCCAATTCTGCCAATAGTTGGCGGGAGATGAACCGGGCGAAGCAAACACTCGCGCTCCAGTGGAAGACCCTGAGAAAAATGAAACCGTCATGGACTGGGGAACGGTGGTTGTTTCACTCGCTGTCATGAAGCTCAGCTCATAGGAATCACCGGCAATCAAGCCGGTGATTGTGGTGAACCAGTCAGCGGTGCCAACTGCGCCGAATCCACCACCCATAGTTACAAACTGATTCCCCTGTCCTGCAGTGGTGATTGTGCCGCCGGAATCAGCGTAACCGACATGCCACAACGGGCCGTCTCCAGCGACTCCGCCGTGCGTCCAGCCTGGAATATCCGCAAGGTTAGTAGTGACAAATGGGGAGCCAATCTGAACCGCTTCGAAGCTCCCATTCGTGATCATGGCGTTTGCGAATCCCGAAGGAACCACACCAAAGAGGGCTATGATGGTCGGAAGCAGCAGTAACGCGATTCGAGTGGCACGCTTTTTCATGGCCGACCTCGCTTCGAGGATCCCGATCTGGATGCCCCACCCGCTAACCCTAGCTAGCACTCAGCAGGTTATATTCCGTGGATTTTGGCAGAAAATAAAGGAGTTATGCGCCGACAATCTCCGACATATCCAAAACTTTTGTATGTCTTTACGATTTCTTAGCCATCTGATGTCAAACCAAAATGCAAACTATACTCAGTTTGTCCGAATTTAGGGGAGCAGGTAAATTTCACTGCCCATGGCTGTTATATAATCTCTCTCACACTCCCTGTTGCAAGAACCTCACAGCGGTCACTAGAGCAATGGGCCGGCGTAGTTCTGCGCCAAGGGTTTCAACCACGTCGCCGGAGAAATCCACCGATGAGGGTAAGACCCGACCCCAACAAAAGCAGACTCGTGGGCTCCGGAACTACTCCTCCTTCGCCGGGGTCCGATGCGAAGCTGATGGAATCACTGGAAGTAACCGTTCCGTTGATCCATATGACGGAACCGGCGAGCTGTGAAACCCCAGACTCGCTGATACACGCAGGAGTGATGGGACACGTCCCGAGGCCAACGCCATCAAAATCTGATACAAACGTTAACGTGACAAACTTATTGTCAGTCGACACTGCAAAAATCAATTCATCACTAATGGTGCCATCACCTTCGCCAATGTACATAATGGGCAGCAGGCCCGTCGATGATGAAAACGTAGAGCCCGTGGGGGCGGCTAGAGTTATTGAGCAGATCTCCGCCGGCGCTCCGCACCCGGCAGCTGTTATAACCCTAGTTGACCCTCCTGATACCGTGACAATATTATCCGGTGTGGTGTCATTGAATGTGATTGAAAGACCGTCCGCCTTTGCAGTTTGAGCGGCCAACGTGAATACGCAGAATAGGGCAGCGGACAGGAGAGAAGTTACAATGCCATGCCAAGGGGTGCGCATTGTAAGTTCAGGACTGCCAGCAAAGGGCACTGTCGCTTCGTGTTCCATCTCTAGTTCTCCTTTTGATTCCGGCCTGGCATTAAGTGCCGATTCGTTATCGTCCAGCATTCTTGTCTCCGTACTCCACCCTAGATACATAACTCGCAATCCAAATACCACTCTCCTAACAATCCGTAGTCGTTCGAAAGTCCTGGAAGTAAAGGAGATAAGCGTGTCGCACCGCGTCACTCCCTGGAATCACCTTCGAGAATCTATCGGTTCATATAGATCATCTACAAACCGCGTCGGGACTCAAGCTTAACCCTCATGAGCCCATATCAATTCCTGGCCATGGCTTGCCTGGCTCGTTCTGCGTCCTCCCCCGCCAATCGCAACCGCAGGGCAGACTCTAATTGAGACTTTGCTTTCTCGTTCTGGCCGACAGCCGCGAGGGCCATACCAAAGTGATAGTGGTACGTGGGTGAGTTGGGGTCCTTCTCGACGCATTCCTGGAGCAAAGGAAGCGCGCTGGCATAATCTCCTTTGCTATACAAGACCCAGTCCAGCGTATCGGTTATAGGATTGAGTTCTGGTTGGAGCTCTTTGGCTCTTTGAGCCAAACCCAATGCCACGTCCAGGTTGCCGCCTTGTTTCACGTAGAGAAACGCGAGATTGTTCGCTTGGACGGCGAGGCGTGGGTCAATGGCCAGCGCTTGTTCGTAATACTTTCGCGCGGCATCCAGATTCCCGGTCGTTTCATAAAGAGAGGCGATGACCCCGAGCAAATTGGCAGATTTGGGTTGGAGAGATAACGCAGTTTCGTACTGAGGGATGGCGGCGTTGGGCTCCCCTTTCAGCTGGTAAACCCGGGCCAATTGGAGATGTCCCTGTACCAGGCTCGGGTTCAGTTTGATCGCCCGCTCGAATTCTTCCTGCGCAGCGTCGTATTCCTTCCCGGCAAGCTGGGTAGTTCCCAAAACCAGATGCCCGAAGGCGTCCTCTGGGTAGGTCGTCAAGTACTGCTGAACCAAGGCGACAGCCTTCGGCCGCTCGTTTCTTGCCACCCAAAAATCCGCAAGACGGGCTAGAGCGTCGGTAGACCGAGGCGCCAAACGCAGGGCCGTTTCAAACTCCTCTTCCGCTTTAGGCCATAGCTTTTCGCGGGTGAAGACGACGCCCAAGTTCACATGAGGCATCGCATCCGCAGGTGATAGTTGCTGGGCCGTCCGGAACTGCTCTTCGGCCGCCTTCAATTGACCCTGCTGGGTCAATACGGTGCCTAATAGCTGCCGACCCGCGGGGTTGTCTGGATTCTGTTGCACACTGCGTTGAGCGTATTCCTGGGCCACTGAGAGCTCCCCGAGAGCCAGGTTCAGTTCGACCAAACTGTTCAACGCACGGCTCATGGTGGGTGCAATCCGCAGCGTTTCTTCCAGTTCACTTTTTGCTTGAGCGGTACTGCCATTCTGCCAATAGGCCAGAGCCAGATAATAGTGTGCCGGAGCCAAGTCCGGCGCCTCGGTTGCCTGTTGGCGCAACTCTGAAATGGCTTCGTCACGCTTTCCTTGTCCCAGCAGGATGCGGCCGCGAGCGATGCGGGCGAGGACGTCCTTCGGCGCTTGCCGCACTACTTCGTCATTCAGCTTAGTCGCTTCACTATAGCGTCCGGAGGAGAGGAACACGTCAACCAGGCGCTTCTTGATCTCCAGGTTTTTCGGGGCCACTTCCAAGCCGTGCTGGTATTCGGCCAAGGCCTGCTGGGTCTGGCCCTTCTGGGAATAGAACTCACCAATCGCCATCGCAACGTCTGCGGAATTCCGTTGGCGACCCCGAAGTTTCTCAAGAACCCCTTCAGCGGCCTGCGTTTTCTCCTGGGCATAAAGTAGATCCGCCAAATTGATGTACAGCATGGCGGCATCGGGATTGTGTTCGACACCATTTTCCAGGACTTGCTCCGCTTCGGGCAGCCGTTGCTGCAGGCGGTAGAGACTTGCCAAGTTGGCGTAGCTGGGGACCGTAAGAGGGGCCACTTCCATTGCTTTGCGCAGGTGTTGTTCTGCGTCTGGGAAGCGTTTCAAGTTGATCTCAACAAATGCAAGGTTCGTGAGAGCCGCTGAATCCTGGGGCTGCAGCTCGATCAGTTTTTTGTAAATTTCTAATGCTTTATCGAGGTCGCGACGAGCGACCATGGTTGCACCGCGCAGTTGGTAGGCCGGTGCGTTAGCAGGTTCACGCTGCAAGACGAACGAGGCTTCGTTGTCGGCCTTTTCGTATTCCTTGGCTGCCAGATAGAGATTTCCAATATCGAGGTGAGCGTCTAAACGTTGTGGATCCAGGTCAATCGTCTGCTGCAGCGCTGCCAAGGCGGCGCCCCATTGCTTCAGCATCACGTCAGCGTGAGCCAGCTGATAGTAAGCCTCGGCAAAGCGCGGATCGAGCTTGATGGCGTTGCGAAATTGAATGCTGGCTTCCTGGTACTTGCCCTGCTTTACATAACGCTTTCCGCTCTCAAGATACTTCACCTTCCCCTTTTGCGGGTCGAGTGAGCATCCACCCAGAATGCAGACCAGCAAGAAGACCCAGCCTGCTGCAGCTTTTTTCGACTGATCACTTCGGACGAACATATTTCCCTCCAAGTTCCGATGTTCCCGCTCAATCCGGAATGAATGCGTTTAAGCGCGGATAGAGCGATTGCACGAACTGAACGGCGCGTGTTCTGGCCTGGTCCTCACCATTTCTTGTCGACGTCAATACTCGAACCAGAGCCCCATCCGTTCTGTTCCGGGTAATCGCATCGAACACGAGCCAAGCCTTTCCGCTGTACTCGCTTGCGATCACCCGCCCATGCGCCTGGTACCAATAGAGAACCAGGTATTGCGCAGGTCCCTTCTCGATCAGATACTCATTCACCGTAATCGCTGGCATCGCGTTAATGGGGATCGTCATGCGGCCGGCGCGGACTGGCTCCCAGCCTGACCCAGGGAGACAGTTCTTGGGTGAGTGAATGGTTTCGCCAGTCCTCTGGCTTTGGTAGTAGCCAACGTACAAATCGACGGGACGCCCTGCACTGCTAAAGTAGGCGCGGTTCACGTAGTCACTGACACCCAGCGCGGTTACTGTTCGCTCGTCGAGTGGATCGTTCTGACCCTGCCAACCATCCATGCTCATCGGAAGTTGGTCGAGCCTCTGACGCAGCGGCACAGGTTCCCCATGGCTCACGCCGTGAAAGAGCGCAAGGCTGGCAAGGAGCGTGCCCACTGTGATGGCAAATCGTGCCCCGAACATGTGATTACACACTCGCCTTTCTGGTGACAGGCATAGAAAGAGACAGCAGCCAATGTGCGAGAAGCATGCAAGCTACCGCAGAAACAAAAATAAGCCACCCCTGAAAGAAATGAAAAAAACCTTCCGCCCACTGCGGCCCCCAGAAGTAGGTGAATACACCCGCCCCGAGCACGCGCAATGCGTTGCTCGCGACGGCGATGGGCACCATCAGGATGACTAATGCAATGCGAGCCCAGAGGCGCCGCTCCACAAAGTAGCCGTAGGCGACAGACAATGCGACCAGTGACATCAGCGATCGGATGCCACTGCACGCCTCTACGACTTCAAGGGAGTAGTTTGGCAGGACGAGAACGTTTCCTTCTCGCAAGACGGGAATTCCCAACAACTCTAAACCATTCGAAGAAATTCGCGACGCGAGCAGCTGAAGCGGGAACGTCACCTGATTGTAGATAAGCGCCGGCAGCGGAATCATCAGCACCAGAAACGCCAGTGGGAATGCCACGGCTCGCAGCATCTTCCAACCAGCGAAAAAGAGGAGCAGCCCGCCGAGCAAAAAGAGCAACGAGAAGCGAGCCACGAATAACTCCGCACCAAGCGTCCCGGCGAGCATGAGGCCGATAGCGCCAAGCATCACCGGGAAGCCAAAGTTGCTGGGCTCAAGCGGAACCTGCCGTAACTTGTGCCGGCGCTGGTAGAGCACGTAACCGACGAACAGAGGTACCAGGAAACCGTGGCTGTAGTCTGGATCCTGGCACCAGGCCACCACCATCTGCTTTATGACGGGGGCGTACAGCGCAAACGTTAGACCGGCAATCACCAACCCCTTGAGCAGAGAAATGTCCAGACGGTGTGCTGTCGGTGCCGCTTGCGCTATCGTGCTCATGAAGTTGCCTCTTAGTGCCGTGCCCTTGCTCAGGCAGACTAATACCCTCAACGCAGTCCGAGCATTCAAATCACCGAAGGAAAATATGGCAGGTGAAATGGGACCTTCCAAAGACTTGAAAATGCTTATCTTAGGAGATTACGAATTCAATTGTGCGGGTCCCATCGCGAGGATTGCGCCCAATCTATACGAGTCTTTCACAATTCTCTAAGAACCTAGAGATTCAGCGAGATTACGATCACACCAGCGAACGACTAATCTGTATCGTGGGATTCTTTCTGACCTGCCCCGCGTTTGGAAGTGTCAATCGTGGGGTAAAGCTACCTCATAATCAAGATGGGGTACCGGTGTCGGAGAAGGCAAAGAATTCCTAACGCCCGACAAAAAAGGTCCCTTTCCCAAATCCAATCACTAAAAGTTTCTCAATACTAATCAAAGATTTCTTCAGCCTAAGTAATTTTCTGTGTTCGCCCGGCGGACAGGCCATCGATACGGAATGAGCTAGCCATAAGAAAATGCACTTCATAACTCGAAGATCTCCGCTTCGAGTCAAACGAATAATTCGGTCCATAAATTGCGTAGCAGCTTGAGTACTCGTATCTCAGGATTATTGCGTGTCTTCGGGTCTGCGGAATTCGGATACGGCCGAGTCCAGACTTGTAATGACACTTGACGGAGGCCCAAATGAACCGAATCCTACCAGGATTGCTTCTCGTTCTGGTCACCTTGATGCTGTTTTCTGCTGCTGCTTCCGCCACCCAAATTCCTATCGGCCTGCTGACCTTCGACGAGGTAACCGGGACTTCCGGAGAGTTCGATATTACGAATCTAACCGGAAGCAATTCCATGCCTGGTTTTCCAGTGACGACTGGCCTCACATTTAATATTACGAACCTGACGGTGAATTTTGTGAGTGGTCCGCCAGACGTCTTGACCTCCGCCGACTTTACTTCAGATGGGAGCGGGGGCTGGCTGGGCAGCAACGTCTTCAGCAGCTCTATCCTGAGTGCGGTGTTGACGGGCACCCTAAGCCCAACATCAGGAGTTGCCGTGAGTGGCGTCGGCACAGAGACAATTTCGGCTGCTTTTGAGGATGGCTCTGGGAACCCCAGCGTCACCCTTTCTGATTCGGAAGAAGAACATCTAGCACATGGCGACCTCGCGGTTATCTATGCAGGCCCAGCCAGCCCCGGCGGCCCTCCCACTGCCCCTGTTCCCGAGCCTGAAACAGGCGTGTTGGTGGGAACCCCGCTTGCAGGTCTTATCGCGTTCCGATTTCTCACGGGCCGGCGCAAGACACCCCTGAATTTCGCCTAAAAACTGAGGGAGATATTTAATATGAGACCAAGAGCTTCAGTGCACGTCAGGCACGTCCTATGTTTTGCGCTTTTGGCGGTTGGAATCCTTCTGCCGCAGTCCAAAGCCTGGGCGGCAACCACGGTCAGCCTGACCCACGCTACACAGCCCCCGTCGGGTCTCGCGGGCACGAGTGTCGAATATCTCATCGGCTTTGGCTTTCCGGTGGCTGTGATTTCTCCTGCGGATGTCACGGTTTCCTTTGCTTCAAGCTGCCTTGGCACACCAATCACGACAACGACTGCCACTCAGGTCACGACGATTCCTGTTCCGCCTTTAGGTTTAGTCCGGCGCATCGCATTCCTGATCCCCTCCGCGCTGACCTCGGGTACTTACTCTGTTTGGGTGAATGACAGCGGTCTGAGCGTCAGCAGCAGCAATTGCTCGGCGCTTATGGTTACGAATAGCACCAAGAAAATCGCCGCGTGCATCCCGTCGAGCTCTTTAGCGGTGAGTCTGGGCAGCACCGTGACTGCGTATATTCCGCATGGGGATTGGTCAACCCCTACCACAGGTATAGGAGTCGTGAATATTGAGGGTACGGCGGGCTCCACAACGATCTCGACTCCGAACGCCGTCAACGCATGCTCGTCGAATTCCATCACTGGCGAGACCGTTTGTACAGCGAACAATACGGACGTCTACCTTATTACTGGCACGACTCTGAACAACACACTGACGAGCGGCGCCAATGCTTCTGCTAGATTCTCCGGTGGATCTTGCACGAACTGCGGAGTGGCGATCGATGCGGCGAACAACACCGCCTATATCGAGGAGGGACTCACCGGCGGAACTTCTGGCCAAGGGGTTCAGCCTCTGAATCTCGCCACGAATACTTTCGGCCCGGCATTCCCGATGAATTTTAACGTTTCCGAAAACATAGACATCGACCCGTTCCTCAACCTCGTGCTGTCTCCCGGTGAAGATTCCAACTACACGCTCCTGGGGATCGCGCCCAACGGCAGTATTTCGGGAGAATTCGGCAAATCCGTCACCGAGCCCTCTTTGGACTCGGCGGCCGAAGACTGCACGACTGGGATTGCATTGGCCGCAAGCGAGTTCACCAGTGATGTATTCATTCAAGACTTGACCCAAGCCGTTTTTACGTCCGGCACGCCGGGTAGCTATACGGCCCCAGGCCAATTCGTTACGTTAAGCGGATCCTTCAGCGCCGGTACCTCCGGAATCAGCGTGGCGCCAGGATCGACTCATTTGGGCGTTGTGACCGGCGAGTTCGGCGGCAACACGTTCGCGGCCCTGCAGCTGCCCTCGACGAGCGGCAGCGGCACTCCAGCGCTCGTCGATTATGCAGTCACTGCTATCCCGCCCAACCCCGCGGGAGGATCGTGCGCATTCTTCAGCTCCGGTTTAGACCCGCACACCCTTACCGCGTACACGAGTCCGAACGACGGCAAGGCTTACGCCGTGTTTGTGGGTAACACAGCTACCTGCCTGGCGAAAGTGGATTTGGGTGCGGTCCTTGCGGCTGCGCGAAATTCGGGAACCAACACGGTCACTACGTTTCCGCCAACCGCGATAACTTACTTCACCGTGCCATAGAAGAGGCGAGGCTCACGATGGGCTGGAGTTGGATTCACCACTGGATCCAGCCATCGTCATCCCTCCCTTCGCAACCGACCCTCAGAAATGAATAACCATCGCATCGTGGCATTCGGCAGTAAGACAGCACGACCCGTTGTGTGCTGCCGCTGTGCTTTCTTTCGGACATTGCCGACTTGGCTGTTTCGGTTCTTCCTTCTGTGCTCTACGGGAGTCCTCTGTTCGAGCGCTTCCGGTCAGGACTTCATTTCCAGGCCGGCCCCCAAGGCTGTAGCGACAATAGATGGGCAGCCGGTCTTCGAGGATCAACTCCCAGAGGGTGTAAGGACCCAGCTCCAAAAGATTCACCAACAAGAAGAAGTTTTGAAGAAACGCGGACTTGACGCATTACTCGAGCAGAAACTGCTCGAGGC
>Ga0210409_10007925_pt1 | contig 10886 bp, 7 predicted proteins | sample IncBWH17MmetaG_FD_161649 | JGI IMG/M metagenome (GOLD analysis project Ga0210409, IMG submission 161649) | Forest soil microbial communities from Barre Woods Harvard Forest LTER site, Petersham, Massachusetts, United States - Inc-BW-H-17-M | ecosystem: Environmental > Terrestrial > Soil >...
CATTTCCCGGAAGCGATGCGAGAATTTCTGGCTGGATTTTTTCAGCGCGAGCTCAGGATCGATTTTGAGGAAGCGGGCGAGATTGACCGCGGCGAAGAGGATATCCCCCATCTCGGATTCGATATTGGCGGGAGACTCCTTGGACTTCAGGGCCGCACGAAGTTCCGAAGCTTCTTCTTCCAGTTTCGCAAAGATACCTTCGGTGGAATCCCAATCGAATCCTACGCGAGCCGCCTTGCGCGTTAGCTGAAAGGCTTCCAGAAGCGCGGGCAGGGTACGCGGGACACCATCGAGGATGGAGTCGGATTTCTTGGTTTGCGCGGGACTGCTAGAGGCTGCACGTTCTTCCTTCTTGAGGAGTTCCCAATTACGAAGCACCTCGTCGGAAGTTTTGGCGCGAGTGTCACCAAACACATGCGGGTGACGCCGGATCATTTTGTCGTGAATAGCGCGAATCACGTCCTGGATCGCGAAGCGTTTTTCTTCGGCGGCGATTTGCGCGTGGAACAGCACTTGCAGCAGCAGGTCGCCCAGTTCGTCGGCGAATTTGGCGTCGTCGCCGGAGTCGAGGGCATCGAGGACCTCATAAGCTTCTTCAATGAGGTAAGTGCGCAGAGTGGAGTGCGATTGCTCACGGTCCCATGGACAGCCCTCCGGGGCGCGGAGGCGAGCCATGACGGCTACGAGTTCTTCGAACGCCTGGCCGGAGGAAGAGCTGCGCTTGGGTTTGGGAGATTTGCGTTTTGCGGGTGGGCGTTTGCGGGGCGGCATGGTCAAAGAGAACAGAAAAAAGATTACCACAGAGACCACGGAGTTCCCGCAGAGATAACCGAGGGCTTAGATTAGTCGTTGAAGGAAAGGGCTGGAAATTGTTGGCGAGGTGTGACACTCTGCGGGTATGGGAAATAAAGATTCGCGCGGGCGGGAAAAGAAGAAGCCCAAAAAGAAAGAACCGAAGCTGATGCCGATGCGGCGCGGCGGCGATCAGATTACCACCAAGATCAATTCGACGCCGAATTATCCGGCAAAGAATCCCACAGAGACGCCATAAGGCCGACGACGTTTGTCGCGGCGCGTTTTCACACTCAATTTAACGAAGTGACCATCACGCCCCATCGGGGTTTCTTTGCTATTGTGATGGCTTGAATTCGAGGGGGATGTTATGCGGACCATATGCATTGGATTACTGATGGCGGTGATTCTCGGGTGCGGGTCTGCGCGCGCGGCTGCCGGGCAGGAAACGATGAGCGCGGACGCCAGGTTGGCGGCGCAGGGGAAAACCGCGACGACTCCTGTGGGCGCCCAGCCAACGGCACGCGAAGTCATCGAAGCCATCAAGAAGGAAGTGGGCATACCATGGATGGCCGAGACGGTAGATACATTCAAAGCCGGTGATCCGGAAACACGCGTGACGGGCATTGCGGTGACCATGATGGCCACCATGGATGTGTTGCAGCGCGCCGTCGCTAAAGGCTACAACCTGATCGTCACCCACGAGCCCACTTTCTATAATCATGTCGACAGGCCCGACGGAATCGCCGAAAGCGATGCGGTGTGGAAAGACAAGCGCGACTACATTGCCGCGCACGGGCTGGTGGTGTGGCGATTCCATGATCACTGGCACATCCGCCATCCGGATGGCATCTTGACAGGCATGGTGAAAGCTGTCGGATGGCAGAAATATCAGACCGCGGAGAATCCCCATCTGTTCGTGTTGCCGGAAACTTCGCTGAAGGCGCTGGCTGCCGACGTCGCTAAGAAACTCGATTCCCCAGTGCTGCGCGTGGTGGGCGACCCGCAAATGAAAGTAACGCATATTGCGTTTAACCCGGGAGCAGGCGGCCCGGTAAAAGAGATGAAACTCCTTGAACGAGACGATGTCGAAGTCCTGCTGGTAGGCGAAACCCGCGAGTGGGAAACCGTGGAATATGCGGCCGACGCGGTGAGCGAAGGAAAAAGAAAAGCATTAATCGTGATTGGTCACATCCCTTCAGAGCAAGCGGGCATGGGTGAATGCGCCGAGTGGCTGCGGGGCTTCGTAAAAGGCACGCGAGTAGACTTCGTGGAAGCCAAGCAACCCTTCTGGTTAGGCAAGCAGTAAAGATTTGTGTAGCGGCCGCCTTCTGATGCGGGCGCTTTTTTTAAGGGTTTGAGCTTCAACTCCAACATAGGTGCTGCTATCGTCGGCCCTAGCGCCTTTTCTCTTGGTAGCGCTGGCCTCTGGCCGGCGAGACGCCGGTGCTACCTAAAATCCTGGCGGCCGCTGCATGGATACGCCAGCGTTTCGCTCAATCGCCAGTGCCGCGCGCGCGACGGCGCCTTCCTCGAAAAGCCTCCCCAGCAAAGTGACGCCGTGCGGAACTCGGCGAGGCGGATTGAACTTCGGCAATGGATTGTTGGGGTCGGGCGCCCAATCGGAGCGCGCCTCGGCAACCTCCACGAATCCGGTGCGAAGCGTGATCGAAGGATGCCCGGTATTGTTGGAGATGGTCAGCATTTCGTCGCGCAGCGATGGGACGAGCAGAACATCCACCTCGGAAAACACTCGAGCCATTTCCCGGCAGACCAAGCGGCGGAAGCGGTCCGTTTGCACAAAATCAACGGCGGATAGAAAACGGGCCTGACGGAAGAGATTCGGCCAAGCGTCCAACGTTTGCATTTTCAGCTGATCCACCGCGTGACTGAGCGTGATCTCTTCGAAAGAAGCGGCGCCTTCGGCAAAAAGAATCAGATTGAGCGAATCGTAGGGCCAGTCGGGAAGCGAAACTTCAACTGGCTTCATACCGAGTTTTGGTAGTGACGCAAGCACGGCGCGATCCACGTCGGTCGCAGGATTCTCCTTCATCCATGCGGGGAAATAGCCGACGCGCAGCCCGGCGGCGGGCGCGCTAGCATCGAAGTCGAGATGCGATGCCACGCAGGAAACGTCGCCGGGGTCTGGCCCGGTAATCGCGTGAAGAACGAGCATCGCGTCTTCGACCGTACGAGTCATGGGCCCAAGTTTGTCGAGGGACCAACACAACGTCATGGCGCCGGTGCGCGGTACACGACCATAGGTGGGACGCAGGCCAGTCACGCCGCAGCGCATGCTGGGGCTGACGATGCTGCCGCCGGTTTCGCTACCGATCGAAAACGCCACCAGAGCCGCGGCAGTGGAAGCGCCAGGGCCAGCGCTGCTGCCGGACGCTCCCTCTTCGAGAAGCCAGGGGTTCACCGTTTGGCCGCCGAACCAGATGTCGTTGAGAGCCAGCGCGCCGAGGCTTAACTTGGCGATGAGAACAGCTCCCGCATCTTCCAGACGCTGGACTACCGCGGAATTTTTCTTCGGGATGCGATTGCGGAAAGGCTCGGCACCGTAGGTCGTGGGAATGCCGGCAGTATCGAGAAGATCCTTTACCCCGAAAGGTATGCCGTGAAGCGGCCCGCGGTATTTTCCTGCAGCGATTTCTTTATCGGCTTGTTTGGCCTGTGCAAGCGCTAGTTCCCGGGTGACGGTAATGACGCAGCGCAGTTTAGGATCGAACTGCTCAATACGATGGAGATAAATATTTGTGAGGCGCTCCGAGGTAAGCTGGCGTTTTTCGATCCAGCGCGAAAGTTGCGTAACGGACGAGTACGCAATGTCTTCTTCTTTCGTGGGAAGAGCGACTGTATTCGCAGCGGAGCGAACAAAGCGATCGCGCTGCGGGCCATCGGACTGTCCCGGTAGCACGCTGGAGTAATGCGAGAAGGGCGCGACCGGATAATCGATGGCCACTTTGCGAGGGCCAGTCCGGCGTTCATAAAGCGCGGCCACGTTGCTGCGCCAGGTGGCAGCTGCTTGGGCAATGTCTTTCGGAGCGAACTCCACCTGCACCAGTTTCTCGGCTTCACTGAAAGTGGTGGTGCTGACTTCCGGGCCAACGGCGGGACCCGTGCCGTAAGCAGGCGGAGCGCCAGCGGTTCCTTTTGTCGGATCCTGCGCGGTGGGTTGCTGCGACGGAGTTTGCGCTGGCAGAGCTGGAGCAACTGCTGCGGCTAGAAGCGCGAAGGAGGATTTCGAAAGAAAGTCACGACGATCAGTAGACATTAAGCCTCCGTGAATTTGCGCGAGGGTAGAGGGTAGCAGAAGAACAGTCGAAAGTTAAAAGTGGACCATTAAAAAGGCCCATAGAGCTCGCAGACAAAACTGGCGAGGACGTACGAAGTGTGAGAGGTTGGAGGCGATTCCGTACGGGTCAGCGGAGGCGGGCGCAGATAATGGCGGAGATTACTCGGCGAGACTTTCTAGGAGCAACGCTGTTGGCTTCCGGTGCAGCGCTGCTGGACGGACTGTCGCCAGCGGAAATACTGGCGCGCGGTACGGCGGAAGGAGATGCGTTCAACGGCTACGGCGGGGTCGGCGAATACAGCGGATCCAATGGCAACACCTGGGAAGTTCTGCAGGCGGGCCACAAAGTCCGTGACAAAGCCTACCAGCAGATTCCGCAGGATGTCGTGGAGACCGGAGAGACGTACGACTGCGTGGTGGTCGGCGGAGGCATCAGCGGACTGGCGGCTGCGCTATTTTTTCAGCGGCAGGCGGGCGAGGGAAAGAAAGTCCTACTACTGGAGAATCACGCCATTTTTGGTGGAGAGGCCAAACAGAACGAATTCGAAGTCGATGGAGAGCGACTGACCACGCATCAGGGTTCCGCGATTTACCAGCTGCCATACCCTCACAGTTTTCTGGCGGGATTCTACGATTCGATCGGATTAAAGAAACCGAAGCTGGAATATCAGAAATGGGCGAGTGCCGAAAAAGAGATGGCGCTCTCGCGAACTCCCTACGAATCGGCGGGCCTGCAGCACGGAGAATACGGCTTCTGGTTCGGCAAGAAATTCGGGCCGGCAACGGGTAAGTGGGCAAAAGACCCGCTCGGAACGAAGCTGGCAGGTGCACCGATTTCCGCGAAGGCGCGGGAAGAATGGGTGAGGTGGTTGAAAGGCGAGCGACTACCGGGCAAGACATTCGAAGCTCCGAAGTTTGATGGCGATGTAAGTTCGCGTTACCTGGATACCATCACACTGGAACAGCACTACATGGAGCAGTTTGGCCTGAGCCAGGAATTTGTGCGCACATTTTTGTCACCGGTGGCGGGAGGTGGATCGGGATTGGGGCCGGACGCGCTTTCGGGCTACAGCGAATACGCATACGAGACGCTGCACCCGCTGCCAGATGAACCGGACCAGATGTTCCCCGGAGGGAACACCACGATTGCGCGCCTGCTGGCGAAGAGTTTGTTGCCGTCAGCAATCCCCGGCGAGCACAGCGTCGAAGGTGTCACAACGAATGGCGTGAATTTTGCGGCGCTGGACGTGCAGGGCTCAGCCGCACGCGTCAGGCTGAGCGCGACGGCCGTGGCGGTGGAGCACGAGGGAGAAGCGAGCAAGTCGGAATTGGTAGCGATCGTGTACGCGAAAGACGCGAAAACTTACCGAGTGCGCGCCAAGAGCGTGGTAATGGCCGGTGGATGTTGGACGACGAAACATATCGTGCGGGACCTCCCGCAGGCGCAGAGAGAAGCGTATGGCCAGTTCTACCGGTCACCTTGCGTGATGGCTAACGTGGCGGTAAGGAATTGGCGGTTCCTTTACAAAATGGGGATGAGCGGTTGCCGTTGGTTCTCTGGATTTGGGAACTACATAGACGTGTGCCGGCAGGCGCTGGTGGGAAATGTGCCGCCGACGATTGGCCCGGACGCGCCGGTGGTCTTTTCGGTGAAGGCCCTGTTTTCGTATCCTGGGCTTTCGACCGAGGAACAGGGCCAGCGCGGCCGCGGAGAACTGTTGTCGACGCCATTTAGGGAGTATGAGCGCCAGATTCGCGAACAGTTTCAGGAGATGTTTGCGGCGGGAGGCTTCGACGCGGGTCGAGACATCGCGGGGGTTATCTTGAACCGCTGGGGACACGCGTATTTAAGTCCCCAGCCCGGCTTCTTTTTCGGCGCGAATGGAAAGAGAGCGCCACGCGAAATTTTGCGGGAAGCCCCGTTTGGGCGAATTGCGTTCGCGAATACGGATCTAGCAGGGGCAATGGACCACCGGTTTTCCATCTTGGAAGCCAAGCGAGCGGTCGGGCAGTTGTTGGACGGTGTGGTGCGGACTTAAAAGAATAATTTCGCCGCAAAGAGCACAAGAGGGGGAAAGAGCGTCCGCGGATGGGGGCGGCTGCAAAGGCGGACCCGCAAAAATGGCAGTTCCCTTCTCGTGATAAACTTGCTGTGGATATTATTGATGAGAGAAGAGGAAGAACAACGTGACGGATCAGAATAAGGAAGACAGCACTTTTCGCGTAATCGACCGGCGGCCGTTTACTTCGGAAGGCGAATTGCGCCCGGATGTCGTAGCCGAGCAAGAAAAGGAAAACAGGCGGGAAGAGACGAAACGCGACGAGACTAAGGCCAAGGCGAGCGAAGGGATTACCGCTGGGACAGAAAAGCCCGCAGTGCCTGCCGCCGATGCGCCGAAGCGTGCGCCGGCGTTTGAGAATTTGATACGCATGATCGGGAGCAATGCTGCGATGGTTTTGGGAGCGTATGCGGACCCGCGAACCGGCCAGCCGGTAATCGACCCGGAAGCGGCGCGGGAGTTGATCGATATGCTGGACGCGCTGCACGAGAAGACCAAAGGCAATCTGGCTCCTGAAGAAGATGGGCTGCTCCTGGATTTGCTGGGCAAATTGAAGATGACCTATCTCGAGATCAACCAGGCCATGGCTGCGGAGATGGCCAAGGCGCAAGGGGCGCTGAAGGCGAAAAAGTAGCGAGTTCACAGGTCATAATTGGAGAGATTAGAATCCCGGGCGCCGCGGAGACGGTGCTTGGGATTTTTCGTTCTCAGGCACGAGAACGGACTGAGCACCCTGGAGAATGAAGTTACAATTGGGAGATGGCAGTGGAACCGCTAACGATCACCGTGCTTGGCTCGGGTACATCCATGGGCGTTCCTACGCTGGGATGCCATTGCCCGGTGTGCGAGTCCACGGATCCACACGATAAGAGGCTGCGGCCTTCCCTGCTGCTTTCGCGCAACGGCCAGAATGTAGTGATCGACACCACGCCGGATTTTCGCACCCAGGCGCTGCGCGTCGGCCTGGATCGATTGGACGCCGTACTCCTGACCCACGGACACGCCGATCATATTCTTGGCTTTGACGATTTGCGGCCCTACAACATCCGGCAGCGCGCAGCCATGCCGGTGTATGGAAACGAAGAGACCTTCCGCATCATCCGCCGGGTGTTTGCGTATGTGTTCGACAACCGGCCGACGCTGAGCACCGTACCCAGCGTAAATCTCCATGAAGTGCAGGGGCCGTTTGAGTTGCTGGGAATCCCCATCATTCCTGTCTCGCTCTCGCACGGCGAGTTGGACGTACTCGGATATCGCTTCGGTCGCGCGGCGTATTTAACGGATTTCAGCCGCCTGCCGGAATCAAGTGTGCCGCTACTGGAAGACTTGGACGATTTAATCGTGGACGCGCTGCGGGATATTCCACACCCGATGCACCAAACGGTAGAGCAGGCGCTGGCATTGATCGATAAGCTGAAACCAAAGAGGGCGTGGTTCACGCACATCGCGCATGATTTGGGCCACGAAGCTACCAACGAACGCCTGCGCAAAGCAGGCTACCCGCACGTGCAACTCGCCTATGACGGATTGCAACTGCAGGTGGAAACGCAGTCCCCTGCCGTGGAAAAGGCCGTGAAAGCCCTGGCGGTGCATGTGCCGGTGCCGCCGGGAGGATTGTCGGTATTTTATTCCGCGGCCGATTGGAAAGCGAAGTACGGGAGGAGCGGCCGCGGAAGCGTGATCGCCATTGGGAATTTCGACGGGATCCATCTGGGTCACCAGAGAGTTCTGGAATTCACCATGCGGCTGGCCAAGGAAACGGGTGCGGTGGCCACGGCTCTGACCTTCGATCCGCCCCCGCTAAAGGTGCTGCGCCCGGAATTGGCCCCTCCGCGTATTTCCACCAACCAGCAGCGGATGGAATGGTTTGGCGCGCTAGGAATGGAAGCGGCGGTAGTGCTCCCATTTACCCTGGGGCTTTCGCAGGAGACACCCGAAGATTTTGTCGATGAGATTTTGGCGCAGCAGTTAGAGGTGCGCGCGATTGTGGTCGGCGATGGATTCCGGTTCGGACACAAACAGACCGGGGACGTGAAGTTGCTGCGCGAATTGGGAATGCGTTATGGCTTCGACGTGGTTGTGCACGCGCCTGTGGTGCTGGAGGGCGAGGTGGTGTCCAGCACGTTGATACGGAAATTGGTGGCCGACGGCGATGTGCGGCATGCGTCCCAATTGCTGGGCCGGCCGTTTGTTTTATCGGGCGAGGTGGTAGCGGGAGCCGGGAGAGGGCGCACGATTACGTTCCCGACGTTGAACCTGAAGCCGGAACAGGAATTGTTGCCTGGGCGCGGCGTGTACATCACTCGCACTGTGCTGGAGGGAGAACCCAGCAGCCACCGCAGCGTGACAAATGTTGGGATCCGGCCCACGTTTAACGGAACGTCGTTGTCGGTGGAAACGCATCTACTGGACTACTCAGGGAATTTTGCGCCCAAGCGGATCGAGATTCGCTTCTGGAAGAAACTGCGCGACGAGAAAAAGTTCGCTGGCGTGGAAGAGTTAAAGGCACAGATCGCCAAAGACGTAGCCACCGCCAACTCATTTTTCGGCAGATTACGCAGATTGCGCACCAGGGGCACGGTGGGAACACCGGACTGACGTTCCTCAAGCGGCGGGGTTACGTGGGGGGCGCTATTGGGTTGCGGTTTTTTTTTCGGCGGCGAGGCAGTCGTTGCAGATGCCGCCGACTTCGGTGCGGGAAACAGTCACTTTCATCGAGAAGTCGCGCGCGATTTGCTCCTTCAACTGTTCGTAGAGGCGCGATTCGAACTCACGCACTTTGCCGCAGCGCAAACAGGCCACGTGGATGTGGTCGCGCGGACCGTGAGTCTCGTAATAATGGCGGTCGCCGCGCAGGTGCAGGAGATCCAGTTCGTCAATCAGTCCATGTTTCTTCAACAAATCGATGGTGCGGTAGACCGTGACCAGGTGCACTTCGTGGTCGAGTTTCTGCGCCCGTTCAAGAATCTGGTCGACGTCCAAGTGCTGCTCGGCGTTGTCCATCACCTGAAGAATGGCGCGGCGCTGGCGAGTCAACCGAATGCCTTTGTCGCGAAGGGTTTTCTGCAGGTGCCCGGTGGTCTCCGGCGTGTTGATGCGTTCACCGGAAGAAACGCGATGAGATGGTGAAGCAGCCATGATAATTCTCAGTTTAACAGGGCAATGAGCGAGTTGAAAGTTGAGACTTTGGAACGCGGCGGCTCGCCGCCGCTTTACGCTCTCAGCCCATCCTTCAAAATCCTAGTTTGCCAGCGAATGCAGCAGAAAAGTAGAAACTACGAATGTGTCGGCAGCAGCCGCACCACGTCGTTGTACATTACGTAAACGAAGAAGACCAACAGGAAGACCAGGCCTACCTGGATATAGCGCTCTTTAAATGTAAGGCTGAAATCGCGCCGCCGTATCCCTTCCATGGCGAGAAGGAGAATGTTCCCTCCATCCAGGATGGGGATAGGCATGAGATTCAAGATGCCAAGGTTCAGGCTCAGGCTGACCATCAGGAGGACAACCGCGAAAGTACCTTCCTGCACGGCCTGTCCTGCCATCGACGCGATCCCGATAACGCTCTGAAGCTGCTTCACCGCGTACTTGCCGGTTACGAGCTTCCCAACAATCTGCACAATCTGGCCGGCGCCCCTCCAGGAGAAACCCGCGGCGGACGATACGGCTTGCGAGAAATTAACCTTGCGGAAGGAGTATTCCTGACCGTTGCCGATACCAACCATCCAATGTTCCTCGCCGCGCTGATTTTTCGCCTTTTGCGGGGTTATCTCGAAATTGACCGGAGCACCGTTCCGAAGAACCGAGAGTTGAAGCGGTTTGCCTTCGTTTTGCTGAATGAGGTCAGTCATGGTAGACCAACTGTCCACCCGCTGGCCATTGACGGCCTGAACGACGTCACCGTTTTTGACGCCCACTTTTTTCGCGGGAAGGCCGCTGGTCAAATCTCTAACAATCACCGGATTGGGAGGATTACCAAAGACGAGAAAGGGATCCTGGGCGGGCGCTAAATTGAACTCAACATTAACCGGACTGCCCTGATGATCGGCAACAATGCGAAAACTGGACGGTGACTCCGATGCGGCTTTATTGAGGGTGTCTCCCAGTGTTCCCCACGTAGGGTTTTGTGTACCGTTTAGCGAGAGTATCCGATCGCCTTTGGCTAAACCCGCTTGCGTCAGTGGAGATTCTTTGGGGGCCCCGGCAAAAACCATGGGCTTGTCTTCGTAAGCTGGATAAGGCTCGCCCTTGAGGGCAAAATACCCGGTAAGCAAAAACAACGGGAAGATCAGATTGACCAGCGGACCTGCAAAGGAGATCAGCGCACGCTGCCAGCGGGGCTTGCTCATCAGCTCGTCGGGAGCGCCTGTGGGCTTGACGTCGCCAGAATCAATTTCGGTGATGTCTTGTCCGGCCATGCGCACATAGCCGCCCAAAGGCACCGCGCTGACGCGCCAGTCCGTCGCGCCCCACTTGAAGCCAAAAAGCCGTGGGCCAAAACCGATGGAGAAGACGTCCACGCGTACGCCGAAGATGCGAGCAACGATGAAATGTCCCCATTCATGGACGAGGATCAGAACACCTAGCACCAATACGAAGCCGAAAATTACGTCCAAACTCGCCATCAGGCCTTCCTTGAACGACTCCCCAATTTTCGCATAAAGCCAAAAAGATTGCCTACCCGCTATTGGGTAGATGAGCGAAAGGGGAATGGGGATACAAAGGGCGGTTTATCG
>Ga0210409_10007926_pt1 | contig 10884 bp, 9 predicted proteins | sample IncBWH17MmetaG_FD_161649 | JGI IMG/M metagenome (GOLD analysis project Ga0210409, IMG submission 161649) | Forest soil microbial communities from Barre Woods Harvard Forest LTER site, Petersham, Massachusetts, United States - Inc-BW-H-17-M | ecosystem: Environmental > Terrestrial > Soil >...
TTCCCTTGCAGGAGACCTGATTGTTGAGTTGGATCAGGGCGGCCTGCTTGGCTGGCTCCGGCTCGATGTCGGAAAGCTCGTAGCGCAGACGGAGTGATCCGTCTTTATCCCGACGCCAAATGCTGCTGGTCCGATCTGATTGGATACGCCGAAGTAAACAGTGTCTTTACCGAGCAAATCGGAATCTGCGCAGTTTTTTAAGACCGCTGTCCACGCCTGTCGCGAAGTCTGGGTGTGCGTCACGTACCACCAAACCGAAACGCCTGCCGCGACGACGATCACGGCCACAAGCAAGATAAAAAAGTTTTTCATCGCGAAGCGGATCTAAAATCCAAAAAGTGTACCGAAACGAGGCGGATGTCGATGCCCTACCTAGAGTAGTGAGCAGGGCGGGCCAAGCGTTTCACCAATTTTTTTTCACATCGGGTCATTTGAGAAAGTAGCAATAAACCGAGGCGTTGGCAGCCAAACGGCTAACACTACATATAGCCACCCAAGATGCGGTCGATCTGCCGAAGATGGTTCAAGTCGTGTGCCGCTTCCAAGCGGACAAACTCCTCGACCGTTTGCCGTCCGCGTACCTCGTGGACCCCATAGCACTCCCCCCACCGCGCGGGCGGGACCGACTCCAACAGTCGCAGGTTGCTCTCGCGCAGCGCCCGAAAGACCCCCGCCGAAAGGCTCGCCTCCTGCTGCGCGTAACCCAAGCGCTCTGCCCATACTGCCTCATCCCACCAGGTCAGGGCCACGCCCGGATTCGCCAGCATGTTTCGCAATCGCCACCCCATCGCCAGCTCCGCGTCCGCCAAGTGCGCTACGATCTCGCCGATTGACCACTTTTCAGGTGCAGGACGCCGGATCAACTCCTCGGGCGCGACATCGCGCAGTCGACGCTCAAGCTGGGATGGAGTGGCTTGTTGGACACCGATGGGCTCCTCATCGCCAAGATAGCCCAGGACTCGAATTCGGTATGCTTCGAACGTCTCTGCCATAGGTCCTCCCGGTAGACTCCGTTTGCGGGCCGAACATCTCGTGGAGTAGACCGAACCATCCTGGTTCGCAATCATGCGGGTGTGATGGCGTAACACAAACACCGCGACCTCACTGGTGGCTGGCCTAGTCGCACTCTAACACGACACTGGATGCCCACCCGAGGCAGTTTCACGGAGCCTGCCCCGCTCTCCGCGGGGTTCGGAGGGCGGGGATTTTCTGCGGCGTGCGCCAAGGCTGCATCTTTCGGAGTTCCCGGCGGCGGCGATCAACTGAATGAAGCTGCTGGGCGGCGGAGGTCGCGCGGTGGGGCAGGGCTTGAGGTCACACAAGACTGGAGTCAGTCGTTTCCCAACTCGGCGAGGAACTTATCAAGTATCGCCATCCGCGCGGTTGCGTTTCGCCAAGGACCAAGCATGGAGGAATTTATCCCATCGGGGAAGGCCGTCACCTGATGGGTCGGAATTTGGAAACGAATCGCGTAGGACTCGTCTAGGTTTTCGGTTAGATACTGCTCGACCCGCTTCTCCCACTCAGCCTTTTCCTCAATCGAGACCGGGTTGCTGTACTCGATACCGTTCCGGATTCTTTGGCACTCTTTTAGGAAAAGGGAAAGCTGCTTCTTGATATCTTGCCTTCGCGGTTCCTTGGTCAAACCATCAGTCCTCAGGACCTCTGACGCGCCTCCACTCACCGAGACGCGATTTCCTCCAGCCTTCTTCGATTCGTACATCGCGGCATCGGCGAGAGGGCAGAGTGCCGCTCGATTCTGAGTAGGGGCTGGGAAAGTGGCGACCCCCACGCTCGTGCGCAACCCATTCGGCAACTCGTCGCTTTTCGTCTCAGCTACCGCGCGACGAATCCGCTCTGCCACGGCATGAGCCTCATCCACAGAATGATTCGGTAGCAGCACGCATAGTTCATCCCCACCCCAACGGTAGGCGGTTCCCTTGGAAGAGCAAACCTGTGCTACTGCCTCTGCAAACGCTTTTAGCGCGCGGTCTCCTGCGGCGTGTCCTCCCGGCCCATCGTTGATCGACTTGAACTTGTCGAGGTCCATGAAGATTAGGGACAGGGGCGAAGATTCGCTAGCCGCCGACGTTAGGGTAGCGAGATCGGAATCGAACTCAGCGCGATTCAGCAGGGGAAGCAAAACGTCTTTCCGTCTTTCAGGCGTGGCGGGAAGCGTCGGACCAACTTTCAGTTCTAGTCTTGCCTTCCACTGCTTCCACCGTCGAAGCAAATCTTCATGCCCACCAGCGGAACTCGCTTCGACCTTCGCCTGCATCGGCCCAATAGGTGATTCGCTACCACCCTGGTTGGCCACTAATTGCTCTGCATTCCTAGCACAAACCTGAGTTTGTAGGGTCCCAACCTCTTGACACTGCTTCCATATGAAATCTAAATCAGCGCTGGAGGGCGTGCGGTCGGACTCTCGGTATGCTTGTTGGTAGCTCTCCAATCGACCAACCATGCAACGGTTAACGTAGGCCTTGTAGATGTCGGCGATCCGGTTAACCTTCGCTTCGCTGAGGGCACCCTTAGCTCGAAAGCGGAAGAGCTCCTTTAGTTCCTCGCCAAGTACCTTGGAAGAATCATATGGGGCGCTTTCAAATAGAGTGTCAGCGTACTTTTTAACGTCCTGCTCCATTATCGGGATTTTACCTTGTGAGGCGGGTGGGTGGCAGGCCCAGCCGCCCTCTGGCACGACATAGGAATCCCGTTCCACGCTAGCTCGGACGAAAATGCGTCGGCAGGGCCAGCCCCCGGTTTAAGATATTGCAATGCCCATCACGGCCGCCCAGGCGCGAGATGCGCGGCGAGACATTGCATCGATTGCCCTGCGCACTCCGCTCATTCCATGCAACGCGCAATGCAACGCGGACTCGCCTGCAAACCTGTATCTGAAATTAGAAAACTTGCAACCGATCGGTTCGTTCAAAATCCGCGGAGCCGCTAACGTCATGGCGCGGACCCCGCGGGAGCGGCTCGCTGGCGGAGTCTTGACCGCGTCCGCGGGCAACATGGCGCAGGGCGTGGCCTTCTGCGCTCAGCGAATCGGAGTAAGTGCAACGATTGTCGCCCCGGACACCGCTCCCGCCACCAAGATTCGCGCCGTCGAGCGCATGGGCGGACGTGTCATCAGAGTTCCTTTCACCGAGTGGTGGCGAACTTTCGAGACTCGCTCCTATCCGGGCGTGGACGCTACTTTCATCCATGCCTTCGATGATCCGGATGTCATGGCGGGGAACGGCACAATCGCGCTCGAACTGTTGGAAGACCTGACCGATCTGGACGCGGTCGTAATTCCCTGGGGCGGTGGAGGCCTATCGTGCGGCATCGCCGCAGTACTGCGAGAACTTGCTCCCAGGGTGCGCATCTTCGCCGCCGAGATTGAAACTGGAGCGCCGCTGGCTGCATCGCTTGCCGCCGGCGAGCCGCAAACCGTGGAATATCAGCCATCGTTCGTCGACGGTATCGGTAGCAAGACGGTATTCCCTGGCATGTTCGAGCTCGCGCGCAAGCTACTGGATGGATCGTTGGTGGTCACGCTGACGGAGGCTGCGCAGGCTATGAGAGTTGTTGCAGAGCGGAACCGGATAATCATCGAAGGTGCTGCGGCCTGTGCCGTTGCAGCTGCTTTGTCGGGCCGTGCTGGCTCCGGCAAGATCGTAGCCATTGTATCCGGCGGCAATATCGACCTGGACAAGTTCGCTCAACTGGTCAGCTAGGGGGCTGGCCCAGCCCCCTTACGCGCCTGCGGGTCCTTTCTTTTGGCCAGGCGCCGGTTGGCATAGCTGCAGGAGTCTTTGAACAAAGCGTCGGCTTGCGTCCATGAATCGGTCAAGGCCGTCAGGAAGGAACAGCTGCGGACAACCGTTTCGGCACGGAGGTTCTAGCGACACCGCCATGATGGGCCCAACGGGTAACCCGTCCTTCACTCCCTGCATGCATTGGATACCAAGAACGCCCGATCGGCTAAACGCGGCGTAGGATCGGGTATCAAACAGATCTACCCCTTTCCAGTCAAAGTCAAGCATCGCTAATCCATCCATTACATCCCCACCGGGTCTTTGGGCCTTCCAATTCTGCGAGAGTTGATCCCATGTAGGCGGCTCTGTGATCACAAGCCCGAGTTGCCGAGAGGCAAGCAGTATGGACAATTGAAGCGCGGCTTCCAGATCCCAGAAGTAGTATCGTGCCAAGCGTACAATTTTGTTGGAGTTGATTGGCTCAATCCCGCTCTGGGCTTTTGCTAGAGTATCTCGTAGCTCAGCAAGAGATTCTTGAGCAGCGGCGCCGGCGTGATCGATCGCGCCAGACAAACTTTCCGTTGCGCCAAAGTAGGTAGTAGGTTTTAGACTTTCTGGATCGACACGAGAGAATCTCGCACTCCCATCGGAAGTTATGTAGATACGCTGATATCCTAACGCCGCATTATCGCCGCTTCTGAAGAGCTCGATAGCTGGGAACGGACCAGTTTTATACAAATCAATCTCGATCTTCATTGCTGGCCAAAGCAGCGCTACTGTCGCCAGAGATACTCCGCTCCAGCCCGATGAGTTCACCCCTATAACGTTCCAATGTTCATCAAAACACGGACCTCCACTCATTCCATGCTCTATCTCCCCCTCAAGCTGCATGTGCGCTAGTGGCCTGTTCCATTTCGGTTCGCCGGTTCTGGCCTCGACTGTTAGAACACGGCACTCGCATTCCGCGGGATATATGTTCAAAATGCCATCTTGCATCTCGGAATTGGGGAACCCAAAGACGCGAACCCTATCACCGGGCGCTGGAGGGTTAAGGTTAAGTCGCGCAAACGCCGGTTTCACCTGGCCGGGTCCGTCGCCCCACCAGTTGGGGCGTACAAAGCGCAAGAAAGCGATATCAGAAAGGATCGAGCCGTAGATAAAGTCCACAGTCCACATGAAAACCTTATCGTCGTAGGACTGCACAGCCGTCAAAGAGAGCGCCGAATCAGAGCGCTTGTAGCCATCAATCTGCTCCCGGTACCTAAAGCAGCCATCGATAACATGGCTCGCGGTCATTGCTAGCCCCGGGGCAACCACGACCCCGCTGCCCACCGCAACGAGAATGCCGCGGTAGTTGTCAACAAGCGCTAACGCGACCTGGTGTCCCGGATAATCAGCAGTAACCCCGCGCAGCTTGAACTGCACGTCAGGCCGTTCATCTTCGCCACTAGTCATCCGCCCTCCACAAAAGAATTCGCGCGGTCTTCGTGGGCGCGCCTCATGACTCTCTACACGAGAGTGGTGGGCTGGCCCAGCCGCACTCTACGCACGGGATGCCCCACCAGTGCGGTCTTGCACGCCCAGCTAGAGAAATATTAATTCTGATTCGGTAAAAATTAATTGTTTGTGAAGATAGCGTCAGGTAGTTGCGTTTCAGACACTCCTCTCCCGATTTTTGCGGGCTCGTATAAGCTACAGAGACGATTTTCAGGAGATTCGCCATGTGGGCCTCCCGGTGATAGCTGTCGAAATCAGGCGATGGCGATTTTCGCCAACGGTGACCTTCCCTAAAGCATTGCGCCCAATCCGCCGATGGTGAAGTTGGAGGTCGCTATCGTGTTCTCGCGCACCACTCCAATTGCCAATGACACAACCAACAGAAGAGAACGAGCGATGCCCAGCCCGAAGATTCTGCTGGTTGACGATGATCCTGTCCTCGTTCGCGGACTGGGATTGCGCCTCCGAGGCAACAACTACGAGGTCGTCGCCGCTGGCGATGCCTACGCCGCGATTACCTCCACCCAGAAAGAGCGCCCAGATCTGATTATTTTGGATCTTGGCCTGCCTGCCGGAGATGGATTCCTCGTCCTTGAGCGATTGCACAAGTTGGGCTATCTCCACACTGTGCCCGTCATCGTGCTAAGCGCACGCGATCCCGCCACCTTCGAAGAACGTGCTCTAAAGGCGGGCGCGACCGCGTTTTTCCAGAAGCCCGCCGACAATAGCGAACTACTGAACGCAATTCGGACCAGTCTAAGCGTATAGATTAATGAGTTGCCCGCTCCAGCCAGCGGGATCGGTCGCATAAAAAAGATAATGGGCGATCGCCGTGCGCTCCACAGGATGGCTCCAGGGCCACCCGGAGACATACTCCCCGCCCGAGCGACCCGTCTCATCGCTCTGGGAGTCGTCGACAAAGGTTCCGTAGATGCGATTTGCCCCGCCCCGGCGCGTCGAAGACGACCTAGTGAAAGCGTCGGCGGAGGGAACGAGACCAATCCGGCCGGCCCGCGTGGTGATCGCTCTCTGAGTAGTGGCGACCGCCGCCCTCTGAGTAAGAGGCACCAGTCTGGTCGACACATCGAGCGCCTGCGGCGGATCGACCGGATTCACCGCCGCCGGGAGCAGTTTAATCGACATGGGAAATCAGTTTGCCAACTGACAATCTATCGGCAGTTCCGCCCGATCTAAGAACTCGCCAGTACTTTAGCGCCGCTCCGTGAGGACTCATCCCCACAATCCTCTCCTCCCGACCGAAGCGCATCAAGGCTAGGGTGGATTACGATAGCCGCCGTAACCAAGCCATAGCGCCCATTCTCGTCGCAAGCGTCTCATTGGGCGAAATCCACCACTGCCTGGCCGAAATCAACCAGTGTAAGTCGATCAAAAGAACGGAACTCTTCCCTATTTCCAGTGTTCAATCTAATAACAGGAATTCTGGGGGACTTTATGAAAACCAAATTATCTAAAACGTTTCTTACCGCGGTATTGACGATGACGAGCGCAGTGGCTCTTGGGACTGGCACCTCGTTGTGGGCGCAGGACCCGTCGATGGACAAACCATCAGCGGGCATAAGAGCGCAGGTGGATCAGGCACCGCCGCCAGAACAGCCCGCGCCGCAATACAATGCGCCGGACCCGGGGCCGCCGCAGGATGTCGCGCCTCCACCACCGCAAGATCAAGGTACCTACCAAGACCAGGCGCAAGCGACTCCGCCTCCGACGGGCCCCGATCAACGGCAGTACGCTACGTTGCCTCCGGAGCAGTTGCACAAGCTGGTAGCGCCGATTGCGTTGTATCCCGATTCGCTCGTCGCGCAAATACTGGCCGCGTCAGAGTATCCAACACAGATTGTGGTGGCGAACCGGATGGTGCGGGCGAACCCGGACTTGAAGGGACGGGATCTGGCCCAGGAAGCGGACGGGCAGGATTGGGATCCAAGCGTGAAAGCTCTCGTGGAATTCCCAACAGTGCTGGCGAACTTGGACAGGGATTTATCCTGGACCTCTGAACTGGGCGAAGCTTATCGGAACCAGCCGGATGACGTAATGCAGGCGGTCCAGTACATGCGTCACAAGGCTTACAACGCGGGCAATCTGCGGAGTACGCCTCAAGAGCGCGTGTACGAGCAGGGGCCGGATGTAGACATCCAGCCGGCTGATCCGAATGTGGTGTATGTGCCCACTTACAACCCGGCGTATGTGTACGGATATCCGGTAGGCCTGTGGCCTGGTTTTTATCCGTGGTGGGGAGTTGGATTTGGCGGCCCATACATTTCGTTCGGCTTGGGCTTCCCGGTGTGGCCGTTCTTTGGCTTCGGCTGGGGATGGCATGGATGGGGCATCGGCTGGGGCTTCCACGGTGGAGTCTTCTTCGGCGGCCGTGCTTATGCCTTCCGCGGCGGAGCGTTCTATAACCACGCAGCGTTTGTGCACGGAAATCGAGGATTCGCTTCCCGTGGCGCATTCGGAGCGCGCGGGGTTGGCTCAGCCGCAGGTCGCGGATACGCGGGCGCATCTCGAGGCTACGCGGGAGCGTCCCACAGCTTCGCCGGCAATCGCGGAGCAGCCGTTAACCGGGGCGCTGTAGGTAACCGAGGCTACGCAGGCAACCGGGGATTCTCCGGCGCCAGCCGCAGCGGTGAGTCGCGTGGCGGTTCGTACGGTGGCGGACACTCTAGCGGCGGACACAGCAGTAGTGCGGGTCACAGTGGCGGCGGACACGGCGGCGGCAGGCGCTAAGTATCTGATATAGTCGTCACCGTTCCGGCGCAAATCGAAGGCCCCGCTCTCACGAGCGGGCCTTTTTTTGTTCGGACAGTCTGGGTGGTGGCCACTTCTATACGTTTCTTGTCATAGCGAAGGAAGACCATGTGGGCCGGACACTCCTGTCCGCCGCCGTTGATCTTGATTTCGACGGAGTCTGTAACCACGACTTATCTCGATGGTAAAGTTGCCCATGGCCCGCGCCACAGATTTCGAAAGCTTCGAGCAGATCGTGGAGTGGGCATACAGCACCCTGCCGCAGGAGGTTAGGGATCTCCCAGATTTCCCTGGCATCCAGGTGCTTGACGAGCCACCTGCGGACGTATTGAACGACATCTCGAATAGAAAGAAGTGGCACCCTGGGACTGAGCTATTGGGGCTGTACAGCGGCACATTGCGTACGAAACAGTCCTACACCCAGGTGAAATTCGCTCCAGACTTGATTTTTGTTTTCCGTGGTCCCATTCTGCGCTGTTCAAAAGGAGACTTGCGGGCTGAAGTCAGACGGGTGGTCTGGCATGAAGTCGCACACTGGCTCGGCTACGAAACCGAGGAGCAAGTAAAAGCCCTGGGTTTATGACACCGCTCGTCGAGCCAGATCAGTTAGCGTTATGGGGGGAGGCGTTTTATACCTGATCGGCGATGCGCGCAAGACTCTGGAAGCGTTCGCGGAGTTACTAAAAGGATCGATCCCCGCCAGTGTAGAAAAGTGGGACAAAAATCTTGTGCCGTAAATAAGAAAGTCGAGATCAGGCCTAAAACGTGAGATCCGAAACCCAAGACCTAAGACCCGCGACCTGAAACCGCCAATGGCTAACTGCTAATTGCTGGCTGCGACCTGCCTCCCTAATCCACGTGTTCGCCTTCGGCCATAAAGCTCTGCTCCGCCGGAGGCAGCCGATCCCCCGGCCGCGCCCAGAACACATACAACGTCGGCCACAGGATTACGCTCACCAGCAATTCCACAATCAACCCACCCACAATCACAATCGCAAAAGGTCGCTGCGAGTCCGATCCAATATCGTGCGACATGGCCGCCGGCAACAGCCCCAGAGTCGCCACGATCATCGTCATCATAATGGGGCGCAACCGCAGCGCCGCGCCTTCCTTCGCCGCTTCGCGCACCGGCAGACCGCGCGTGCGCAACTGGTTGATGTACTCCATCATGATTACGCCAATCTCTACCGAGACTCCGATCAGCGCCAGAAATCCCAGTCCCGACGACACGCTGAAATGCGTCCCCGTCAGCAGCAGGCTGAGAAACCCACCCAGCGGCGAGAGTGCCACGACCGCGAGAATCAGAAAAACCCACTTCCACGAGCCGAACGCCGAATAAAGGATGAACGACATCAACAGCAGCGTGATCGGCACAATAAACGCCAGGCGCCGGTTGGCGCGCTGCTGGCTTTCGTATTCGCCGGTCCAGTCGAGATGATAGCCCTCGGGGAACTGCACCTTCTGCCCTACTTCTTCAATCGCCTGCCGCACCGTGCTGACAAAGTCGCGTCCCCGCACGCTGTACTTGATTGCGATATAACGTGAGTTGCCTTCGCGATAAATCGTGGACGCGCCATCGTCCAGCGTGATGTGGCTCACCTGGCTCAGCGCCACGCGTTCGCCCGACGGCGCAAGAATTCGAATGTTGCCGATGTCCTCGACCGTTCTGCGGAATTGCGGCTGGTAGCGCACCGTCAAGTCGTAGCGCTGCTCTTTGATGAGAATCTGGCTGACGGCCTTGCCGCCGACCGCGCCTTCCACTGCATCCTGAATGTCGCTGACGTTGATGCCGAAGCGATCCGCGGCCGCTCGGTCCACCACCAGATTGACATTCGGCTGCCCGCGCACCTGGAACGTGCCCAGGTCCGCGACGCCCGGAATCTGGCCCATCACGGCTTGCATCTCTTCGGCTTTTTTCTCCAGCATCTTAAGATCGGGACCAAAGAGTTTTACGGCTAACTCCCCCTTCACTCCGCTGACGGCCTCCTCCACGTTATCGGAAATCGGCTGCGAAAAATTCCAGTCCACGCCAGGCAGCTTGCTCAAAGCGTCATCCATCGCCTGGATCAAATCATCTTTCGTTTTGAACTCTCTACGCCATTGGGATCGCGGCCGCAGGTCCACGAAAAACTCGGTGTTGTAAAAGCCACTAGCGTCGCTGCCATCATCGGGGCGTCCCACTTGGCTGACAACTTGCGTAGCTTCAGGAAAGCCGGCCATGATTAGCCGCGCTTTGTCTGCCAGTTCGATTCCGACTGTGGGCCCCGTGCTCGGCGCGAGCGTTCCCCGCACCCAGATCGCGCCTTCATCTAGGTGAGGCAGAAATTCCGAGCCAATGATTCCGCTCAGCGCTAGGAACAACATCACCCCCGCCGCCAACAGCCCTCCGATCAACGTCAGCTTGATGTGGTCGAAGCACCAGTCCAGCGCTCGGCCGTATCGGTGATTCAGAAACTCAAGCACCGGGTTTCGCCACTCCTTGATCCCGTGCTCGAACAGGATGCTGCATAGCACCGGTGCAATGAACAGCGAAAACAGCAACGCGCCGAGAAGAGCAAAGGCCACGGTCCATGCCATAGGACTGAACAGCCGTCCTTCCACACGTTGCAAAGTGAAAATGGGCAGGTAGGCAACGATGATGATCGTGAGGGAAAAGAACACTGGTTTCTGCACTTCGTGCGCCGCGTCGGAAACGATTTCCATGAACGACTTCTTTGTGTTGCCAAACGAAGTGTGGCGCAGGATGTTTTCCACCATCACCACCGATCCGTCCACTACCATGCCGAAATCGAGGGCGCCCAAGGAAAGCAGGTTTGCCGGGATGTGCCGCAGATCAAGCAGAATCGAGGCGAATAGCAGAGAGAAGGGAATGGTAAAC
>Ga0210409_10007927_pt1 | contig 10882 bp, 5 predicted proteins | sample IncBWH17MmetaG_FD_161649 | JGI IMG/M metagenome (GOLD analysis project Ga0210409, IMG submission 161649) | Forest soil microbial communities from Barre Woods Harvard Forest LTER site, Petersham, Massachusetts, United States - Inc-BW-H-17-M | ecosystem: Environmental > Terrestrial > Soil >...
GAACTCGCTGTCGGATCGTCGGGAAACGAACTATTCGCGGAATTCAGATCCGCGCTGGCAGCCGGTCGGGCGCGAGTCGAAGCTCTCGAGGCGTCCGGGCTCGACGAGATACGAAAGGTTGGGAAGAAAGAGCTTTCGACGACGGTTGGCGGCCTGCTGGTACACGTGGCCGACCATACGCAACGCCACGTAGGACAGGCAATCACCACCTCGAAGATCGTCGTAGCGCAAAGAAAATGAGTCCGGGCACGCCCGGTCAGGCCGCGAAGGCGTCCGAGCTGTGGTGTCCCGAGCCGACGGCCGCAATTTCTATTCGTTTTGCGAACTGCGCGCGACCGTACCGTCAGTCTCTGGCATCCCCCGCGATCGGCTGGACCGGGAAGGCCGTCCATGCTGGTGACGAGAGCAGAAACAGCCCGTCACCGGGTGGGGAGACGGCTGCCGTGCCGAGCGCAGGCAAACCCGGCGGTGAAAGCAGCGTCAGGTCGGCGGTTAGAGGAACCAGTCGGCTCGTCTCAGCGCTGGACTCTGAACAAGAGCAGCCCGAGCAGGTACACCCAGAGGCCATCCATGAAATGCCAGTAAAGAGCAACGACATCCACTGCTGTCTGCGCCTTCCTTGAGCGCTCGAGACTCCCGGCCCTGAAAATAACCCAGATGAGAGCGATCATCCCGCCAAACAAGTGGAGGCCATGAGCCCCCGTGATCACGTAAAGAAACAAACTGCCGGGATTCGAATCGAGATAGACTCCGCTCGAAACCAGGTCCCTCCAGCCGACCAATTGGCCACCGACAAAGATAAGTCCCAATAAGAGCGTTGCACCGAGGTAAATGTTTTGACGTCTGCGGGCTTCTGCGCGCGCCGAAAGCCGCGCGACCTCCATGGTCAGACTGCTGATCAAGAGAACGAGCGTGTTGAGGTATAGAACGCCGGGCAGCCGGATCGAAACCCAGTCTTTCGGGTGTGCCCAGCGAGCCTGGAGCGCGACAGTGAGGCTGACAAACAGGGAAACCATGGAAGTCATTGCGAACAGCATACCGGCACGATAGGCGCTGAGCGGAGTCGACCAGCGCTCAGACCCGGGGCCGCCGCCATTGTCCGGACCGCGGTCTCGATCGTTCCCATCGCCGGGAGGACGGTTCCCGGTGAAGTCAGATGATCGCGGTTCCTCTGGTTTCGGCGTCGGCGGCGAGGGAATCAGGGTTGTAGCCAAATCGTGACCCCCCTACTGCGATCGATCACTGCGTCTTTGGTCGCCTGTATTATGCCCTGAAAATTATCGATCGCACAACGAATGGCAGATCGGTCGGCCGCTAGTTGCCTCGTTACCGGGTCCTCCGAAAATGCCGGAAAGCAGCCCGAAATTGCCCGAAATTGCCTTGACAACACGGCCGGTGGAGGGTAACTAGGCAATCGGTTCGTTTAGCTCGCGGGACAGCCAGTTGGTGGCTGTCGTCGCGAACGGAGAGTTGGCCGCCCGCCTGTCAGTCGGGTCGAATCGCACTCGAGAGAGGTCCGAATGGATCGCTTACCTTCGTCGATGGACAGAACGGTACGGGCGGGCGCGCGGAGGGCGGCCTCCGTCCTTTGTGCATGCTGGGGGGTGCTTCTCGTCTGTCTACCGCTTTATGGCCAGGGCAATGCCGGCCGGATTCTTGGAACCATCACTGACCAGAGCGGCGGCGCAATCGCTCGCGCCATCGTTACCATCACAGACCTGCAAAGAGGCCTTTCGCGAAGCTTGACGACCGATGACGCTGGAGCGTACGCCGCTCCCAACTTGCTTCCAGGCACTTATCGAGTCCGCTCGGAGGCCCCAGGCTTTAAGACCGTGGAGCACTCCGGTCTTTTGCTAGAAGTCGGTAAGGATCTTCGTGTTGACCTGACGCTTCAGCCCGGGGAGCAGACGCAAACGGTTGTCGTCAACGGGGAGCCGCCGATGGTTGAGACCACAAACGCGACACTCGGTGGAACGCTCAGCAACGAGACGATCAACGATCTGCCGTTAAACGGCCGAAATTATCAAAATCTTCTCTCCCTGCGACCCGGAGTAACGAATTTCGTGGGTGGCGGAGCCTGGACCCAGAGTACCAATGGAATTCGTCCCGAGGACAACGTGTTCCTGCTGGATGGCTTGAACGACGACGAAGCCTACAGCGGCCTGAGCGTCGTCAATCAGGCAACGCTTGCCGGAGATGCGACGACGATCTTGCCGATTGACGCCATCCAGGAATTCAACACGGAAGAGAATCCCAAGGCGGAATACGGTTGGAAGCCGGGCGCGATCGTTGTCGTCGGGCTGAAGTCGGGGACGAACAATATTCACGGCACGGCCTACGCTTTTGGGCGCAGCGATGCCCTCGATGCTCGCGACTACTTCAACACAGTGCCGGCCAGGAAAGCGCCGGTAGAGTTGGAGCAGTTCGGTGCGACCGCAGGGGGACCGATCAGGCGAGACAAACTTTTCTGGTTCTTGGCCTTCGAGGAACAGCGCTATTCGGTTGGAAGCACGTTTGTCACAAACGCTCCTGTCAAGGCCCACCTGCCGCCGCCGGCCACACCGAATTGCACGACCATCCAGGGCGATTGCCAGAACAGCCTCGTCGATGCCTGCAACGATGTGGGATTTCGGAATGTGTCCGCGCTCAGCGCCCATATTGCGGGCCTCAACCCAAATTGCTCGGTCAAGCCTAGTTCGGGCGTTCCCGGTCCGAATGAATCACTGTTTCCAAACAACAATGGGCCCGGAACATCCATCGTGCCGGGGTCGATGAGCAAGAACCTCACCGGCAACGGTCTCGCAAAGATCGACTACCACCTCAATGAGCACCACAGTTTCAACGGCATGTTTTTCTTCGGCCAGGACAACGGGAACTATAACGATGCACCGAACGAGGTGCTGCCGATATGGAATACGGTTACCCAGGTGCGATCGGTGGTGGGCGCCGGGAGTTGGACCTGGGTCCCGAATTCGACCGCAGTAAACGAATTCAGGGTTGGCTATTCTCACTTCTACGATAGCCTTTTGAGTGCCGACGAAACCGTAAACCCCCAAGCCTACGGAATCAATACGGGCGTCACGAACCCATTGTTTTTTGGATTCCCCGAGATTCAGATCCAGCCCTTTCCGCTGTCCCAGCTACGGCTCGGGGCCATGTGGCCAAAAATATTGGGACCCGAGGGCGTGTTGCAGCTCGTCGACCACGTTTCGAAATTGCACGGCAACCACGCGTTCAAGTTCGGCGGCGAATTCATATCCAATTCCTTTACTGGGGTCATAACCTCGGATGCCAAGGGTTTCATCAAGTTCGGATCGCTCGAGAACTTCCTCACCGGCACGCCGGCCGCCGGCGGGTCGAGGATTCTGGTTGGAAATCCCAAACGGCACCTCCACAATTATCAGTACGCGGCCTTCTTCCAGGATGACTGGCGCCTCTCACCGAAGCTGACTCTCAACCTCGGACTGCGGTACGAGCTGGATACGGTCCTCAAGGAGTCGAACAACCTGATTGGCAACTTCGATTCCTCGCGGGGGCTCGTGCAGGTTGGCCACGGCATCAGTTCTCCCTATGAGGGCGATCACAACAATTTCGCGCCTCGCCTGGGTCTGGCATGGGATCTCCGGGGCGATTCGAAAACCGTGCTCCGCGCCGGGGCTGGCATCATGTACCAGCAGATGCCCTTTGCGGTGTTCGTCGCTCCGGGCAACGGGAATGGCTTATTCACCATACCGACGGGGGCCACGGTCGTCAAAAACGGGGTTGCCATGCCGGGCAGCGGTACAATCGCGGTCACAGCCGTCAGCGTACCGGGCGGGCCTGGCTCAGCTCTGGCGATGAACTGGCAGAATAACAGCTCCTCGGTTCCGCTCTTCCAAGGAAACGCCGTCGAGTGCGGCGACGGTTCGACCCTGCCCGCCGATCCCTCTCAGCCGATCGTGCCCTGCAACGTCGCCGCGGTGGATCGTCATCTAGTGAATCCTTACGTCACGACCTGGACACTCGGGATCGAGCACGCCTTCGGGAACAATCTTTCACTTGAGGTTACCTACGTAGGGAACCACGGCTCGAAACTCATCGGCATCGAAGATATCAACCAGCCGGCATTGGGCTCTGGATATACACCGGCCACGATCGGACTGGGCGACCCGAGCAATGTCGATCCCCTGGGCGAACAGTCTGGCCGACCGTTCAATCGCCCGTTCCCGTACCTCGGATTCGTCAACCGCATATCGAATCTTGACGATTCCAACTACCACGGACTGCAAGTAAGTTTCAGCCGACGAGCCTCTCACGGGCTGTCGTTTGTGGCCGGCTACACTTACTCCCATGCCCTGGACGACGTATCGAGCACCTATCAGGCCCTGATCCCATCCGACAGCGCGCATCCCGCGAAGCAGTATGGGAACACCGACTTTGATATTCGGCATCGCTTCACCTTGACCGCGACGTATAACCTTCCCGGGAAGCAGGGCTTCGCGCAGCTACTCGAAGGCTGGCAATTCAATTCCATCGTGAGTCTCTCAAGTGGAGCACCTTGGGGCCCGATGGATATGTCGAACGACTTCAGCGGGACCGGAGACGTCAACAACAACCCGACCTACGGTCAACGCTGGGATTTCTTCGGAAACCCGAGCGACTTCAAGGCCGGCCGAACGCCGTTTGATTGCTGGGCCGGGTCCGGCGGAGCTGCGCTCGGTGGTTGCACTCTTGCGGGGGCAGGCGGCACCGCCCCTCCGGCACCCTGCACGAACGCCGCACTCAAAGTGGACGGAGGAGTACAGGGCCCCGCATACGCCTCGCTCACCTCCATCGGCTGCTACGTGAGGGGCAACTCGGTCCTGGTTCCGCCCCCGCTGGGCACCTTTGGCACGGTCGGCCGCAACATCTTCCGCGACTTGGGCTATCGCGGCTGGGATTTGTCTCTAATCAAGGGTGTTAAGTTCAACGAGCGGCTCACCGCCCAGTTTCGGTTGGAAGTCTTCAACGTTCTCAACCATCCGACTTTCGCGAACCCCTGGGGTCCGTATATGTTTGGATTCAACGATCCTTCGGCGGGTACCTCGGGAGGATTCGGCTGTGGCTGTGCCACAGCGGACGTGGCGGCTTCGAATCCCGTGCTCGGGTCGGGAGGTAACCGCTCGATCCAGCTGGGTTTGAAGTTGCTCTTCTAGTCGCCGCGAGGTCCAGTTTCACCCGAAGCCAGCAGTAGAGCCCGCGAGTTCCTGATCACGGAGGAGAAAGATGAACTCAAAAGGGTCGGGTCGCCGGCGATTCCTCAAAGACGGCGCCGCGCTCGCCGGTCTCACCGTCGGCGCGGTCCGGGCCGCAAGCGCCATCCCCGGAGCCGACGCATCCGAACTGCGCCCCAACGATCCGCACGCCTACGGCGAGCGCTCGCGCTTCGAGGACTCGACGATACGAATAGGCAGCCTGGGCCGATGGACCGGGATCTCTGACTTCGGCTTCAGGACTCCGCTTCAGGAATCGGTAGGGGTCATCACGCCGCCTTCGCTCCATTACATAGTCTCCCACGGCTACGATCCCCCGGACATCGACCCTCGACAGCATCGCCTCCTGATCCACGGCATGGTGGACCGCCCTCTGATTTTAACAATGGATGACCTAGGGCGCCTGCCTTCGGTATCGCGGACTCATTTCCTTGAGTGCAACGCAAACAGCGCCCCTTTTTCGGGTCCCGCGGGAGCGGCTCGCGTCGCCCCGACGGCAACCATCCAACAAACGCACGGCCTCACGAGTTGCAGTGAATGGACCGGCGTGCCAGTGTCGCTATTGCTTGAAAAGGTTGGCGTACAGACAGGCGCGGCTTGGCTGATCGCGGAAGGATCGGAGGCGGGAGAGCATACCAAGAGCATTCCGCTCGAGAAGGCCATGGACGACCTTCTGGTGGCCTACGGCCAGAATGGCGAGGCTCTGCGTCCCGAGCAGGGTTACCCGCTGCGGCTGCTGGTCCCTGGCTGGGAAGGAATCAACAATGTGAAGTGGCTCAGGCGAATCAAGGTGGTCGACAAGCCCTACATGGGAATGCGGGAAAGCACCAAGTACCCCAGCCTGAGGATGGACGGCAAAGCTCGCTGGTTCCAATTCGAGATGGGACCAAAATCGGTCATCACCCGCCCTTCCGGCGGGCAACGGCTCACCGGCCCGGGATTCTATGAGATCACGGGCTTGGCCTGGTCAGGTGCGGGTGCCATTCGCAGGGTCGAAGTATCGACTGACGGCGGCAGGAGCTGGAAAGATGCCGAGCTCCAGGGGCCGGTGCATCCGAAGGCGCATACTCGATTTGGACTAGGCTGGAATTGGGACGGACGAGAGGCTGTGCTCCAGACCCGCTCGACCGATGAGAGGGGCGAGGTTCAGCCGACGATCGAGGAACTGGCCAAAATCTGGCGCGTCGAGTTGGACTATTTTAGATCGACTTCGAACATCGTCGGTCACTTCAACGCGATTCAACCCTGGGAGGTGGGCCGTGACGGGAGCGTTCGAAATGCGCTGTTCTGATTCTCTCGTACAAAACTCCGATCCATATGGGGTGTTTCGATGATCCGATCGGGATTCTCTCGGCAGTTGGGAGGACGCTTGCGCACACGGAACGGCAGCGATCTAGCCGTTGTTCCGAATAAAACCCGCAGACCGCAGATAGATAGATTGATTGATTAGAACGTATACCGGTACTCGAGTCTCACGATGTGCTTGTACCAAACCTCGTGGGTTAGAGCCTGACCATAGCCCAAGTAGAACGAGGTGTGGCGACCAATTGAGGTTCGGGCTCCCAGTTTCAGATTGACGATATTGGTACCGTCTGCGCTCACGACGGGTGCCGGAAAGAATTTCCCGTTGGTCTCAAGCCCCCCTAGGACCGTCCAACCCACAAGCTCGATCACAGGTGCGAAGCGCACTCGGTCTCCTCTATACAGCTCGTAACTCGGGCCAAGGCCATAGGTAAAGACATCGCCTGGGAAACCTGGCGAGGCGCCTTCAACCGGATGCCAGTCTCCTAGTTGAGCTTCGAAAGAGAAGCGATCAGTGACCCTTTGAAAAAAGAGCAGCGAGGGCTGAACGCTGTAGTGGTTGGTGCCTAAGCCTTTCGAAGAATCGCCTGAAGGGAATTCCGCCAGCATCTGGAATGTAAGGTAGCGGTCGTCCGAGGCAACCAGTGCGAACTTGAACCCGGCCTGGACGTCGGATATGCCAGCTTGGTTACCGAAGCCTCCCGGGGCGGGTATGGTTTGGGGAACGAACTGCTGCGGCTGCACCCAGCGGACGGGAACTTCCGCGAATAGCGAGAAACGTTTGACCGGGGCATATTCGGCGCGCATGTAGAGTTGTTGGAAGTTCAGACGCAAGACCAGGCCGGGCTGTGGGCCGCGCGCCGGGGGGCCGTCGCAGCCGCACTCGGCGTAGAAAAACTCGGCACGGTCGGGACGATTGTTGTTAAAGCCAGCATCGAAGCGGATGCGGATTTGAGATCCGACGACAGCGTTATCGATGTATCCGACCATGCTGCCGGGGATCGTCGGCCTCGGTTCCTCAGTCTTGGGGGACTGAGCTGGCTTAGTTTTCTGCGGCGGTGCATTGGGATCCTGCCCGGGCGAGGGCTCGGGGGTGCTCGGATCAACAGAAACAACATCCTCACGGCTGCCAGCAGACGCCCTGTTCACGGCCGAACCAGCCGCGCTCGGCTGATTCTCGACGAAACTAGGGTCCTGCTCCTGAGCAACGACCACGAACGGCAACAGCATCATCAGAACCAGAACGGCTCGCTTCATCGATCGCTCCTTTACCGCACTGCCGATACCGGAACTGCCGAGCTATTTGCGCTCGGCCATCTTGTCGCGCAATCCCCTCTGCAATTCCAGATGGGCCTTGGCGAACCTGGTTCGCTCCGGCTCCCCTACTTCCGGTATCACGCGTGCTAGACTCTCGAGTGCCGCCTGTGCAAACTCAATCGAGCCTTCCTTCAGGCTACTCGTCGCAAACTCCAGATACTGCTCACCGAGCTTCGCATACATGACGTGGAATTCGGGATGCTTCGAAGTCGGCAGCAGTCCGCGAAGCATATGAACTCTCGCCCGTTTGCTTTCGAGCGAGGGCGCGGGGCTGGCCAGTTCCTCGATCATATCGAGGGCCTGGTGATTTGCCTGCTCCGCCAACTCGACCTTGCGCAGATCCCACAGTAAGCCCGCCAGGTTGCTGTAAAACGTTGCCAACTCTACTTTATATTCCCGGTTGTCGGGCGCTTTTCTCGTCAGCCGCTCATGGATTCCAATGGCTCGATTGTAAAATTCTTGAGCCTCTGATGGCCGCCCGCCCTCTCTCATCAGGGTGCCCAGGTCGTTGTAGACCCGCGCCAAATCCTGGGACGGATCTGTCGTCCGTTCTGCCCCCGATTCGGTCCCCTTGTCTGCCAAAGGTTCTAGCAGCCCAATGGCCTGGTGAAAGTCGGATTCCGAATCCTTCAGGTGACCATCGTCGTAGCGAAGAATGCCGCGGTTATAGTAGGTTCGGGCCAATTCCTGCTGGTACTGGCCGTTCTCCGGGTTTTCGCCGTGAAGAGCTTGCTGCACGTGCAAGGCGCTGTCGTATTCCTTCTCGGCGTCTGAGTGGGTGTACCGTAAGGGGGGGTGCGCCTCCTCCAACCATACCCTCAGCGTTTCACCCAACCAGTTATGCGCGTACGCGAGCGCTTGCCGGTAGGCCGGGCTGCCGGGATCATCCTTGCTGAGCTTCTCAAACCCGTCGATGGCATCTTTGTATTGCTCGACCGCATCCTCATGGTTCTCGAGCAGACGATTGATGTCGCCCAACTTGGAATGAGCTGACGCAGCTTCGCGGCGAAGAGCCTGGCTATTATTGTCCTGTTTGGGCAGGTAGTTAGAATAGAATTCCTCGGCCTTCTTAAGCAGTTCTTGCCGGAACTGCTCGAGCTGCGGAACATCGGCCGCCTCGCGCGCGGGCTCGCGTCCTGCCGAGGACAAGCTTTCGTCCACGGCGCGTCTGGCCAGCTCCAGATTGCCTTCCGCACGTCGTTTCTCGTTCCAGGCCACATAGGCCAGACCCAGGGCGACGACGAGGAGGCTCCCGAGGACGGCGGCAATGCGCTGGGCGTGCTTAAGTTTCTTCTTCCGTTCCTTTTCTCGCTCGGCCTCCAGGCGGTCTCGTTCCTTCTCGCTGCGATCGAGGAACTCCATCGCGAGCGCGAAGCACGAATTGTACCGCTCGGCCCAAGCCGGGGTGGGGTGGTTCTGCCGCTTCCATCGGAGACCGAGTTCAAGTTCCGGGTTGCGCCACAGCCCTGCCGTACCATCCTCGCACCAGCAGGCAGCCTGAGAAAGGCGCGCGTAGACGCCGGCCGAGACCCGCTCCTCCTCCGCCCATGTAATCAACCGGACCCAGCACCTCATGAGGCTCTCATGCGATAGGTCGACGATCGAGCGCGAGTCGAGCGGCACGATTGCGGGCGGCATCAGAAAACTGCGGCCCGGACGCCGGAAAATCTCGACAATCTGCATCACTTCCGATTCAGGGGCCTCGCAGATAGCAGCAAGTTCCCGAACTGTGGTCGGTCGCCGCACTCCGCGCTGATCCGAAAAGGTGTCCGTCAGGGCCTTGAAGATGCGCTCCGCGATGCGCTGGCCGCGCTCGGAACCGGTCTCCTGGTAGGCCTCTTCGGCATGCAGAGAAAGGGCCTGGCGCAAAGTCCCGACCGCCTCATAGTCAGAAATATCGATGGCCTCACGCGGCTGGTGATGTTGTTCCCAGTGGTCCCAGGTTCGCATCAACACGTGTTGCAGCAGAGGTAGTTGGTCGTGGTCGCCGGCCACATCGTTGAGGAGCCGGAGAACCAGGCGCGGAGCGATTTCTCCGCCTCCCACGGCGACCGGACCGGTGATGGCCGAGCGCAGTTCGTCGCGGGTCATGCGCGGAACCAGGTACTGGCCGGCATTGATCGCCTCCGGCAGGCCTGGGAAATCCATGCAGTCACCGATGAAGTCGGAGCGCATGGTCAGGACGACATAGATCGGCACGTCGTTCTGCTGCGTCGCTTCGAGCAGCAGCTTGACGAAGGCCACCGCCTCGTCTCTCGAATTCTCAATCTGGCGGCTCCGCTGGAAGCGGAAGAGCTCCTCGAATTGGTCGACGACCACGAGGATATTGTCCCCGGGCGAAATCCTGGCCTGACGAACTGCGTTGACAAGTCCCAGAGTGCCGCGACGGAGCGTTGCGTCGAGCAACACGCGATTGGTGCTGGACAACTCTCCAACCGTCCCCAGCACGTCGGCCGCGTTGAGACACGCAGCTAGGTACCCGATGGGGTCCTCGCCCGGCCGGATTGTGGACACGCGCCAGCTCGAGCCGGCGTTCACCATGAAGCCGCTGTGAAGGGCTGGGATCAGACCGGAGCGAACCAGCGACGACTTCCCACTTCCGGAGGTGCCGATGACCGACAAAAGCCGGCAGGAACGCAGCCGTCGCAACAGCTCGTCGATCTCTTTCTCTCGTCCGAAGAAGAGGTGATCCTCGTCGGGCTCGAAGGGACGTAGGCCTGGGAAAGGGTTGAACAGGGCTCTGGGCCTCCCTCCTCTCAAGGTTTCAGGCGAGAGACAAATGGCCGCAATGGATCCGGTGAAAAACCATCGAACTGAGGGATCACCATGGCCTCGTGCGTTCGAAACTGCTCCTTGTCAGCGGTCTTCGGAGGTACGAGGGAAATCGCGATGACTGGCACCCGCTTGGTACGCCCATAGCCGGGGCTCTTCTGCAATTCCCGCAGCTTACGGCGCAGCCAACATTCGCTCGACGCGCCGTAAATGATCAGTGCGCCATCACAGGTTCGGAGGTTCTCCTCGTGGTATTCTCT
>Ga0210409_10007928_pt1 | contig 10880 bp, 12 predicted proteins | sample IncBWH17MmetaG_FD_161649 | JGI IMG/M metagenome (GOLD analysis project Ga0210409, IMG submission 161649) | Forest soil microbial communities from Barre Woods Harvard Forest LTER site, Petersham, Massachusetts, United States - Inc-BW-H-17-M | ecosystem: Environmental > Terrestrial > Soil >...
GCTTCTTGCACAATGTCAGCATCGGATTCCTGACTCACGAAGATTATCTTGGATTCGGGACAGAGTTGGCGGATTTGTCGAGCGGCCTCGATTCCATTCAGCGTTGGGAGTCCGATGTCGAGAAGAATCAAGTCCGGTTTGAGTTCTTCTGCCCTGTGAACCGCTTCCAATCCGTCCGACGCTTCGCAAATGACCTGCAAGTCGTCCGATCGTGCCAGTATCGAGACGATGTATTGAAGAAAGGGTGCGTAATCCTCGACAACAAGAACACGTACTGTCGGCGCACCGTCTTTGGGAGCCAGATTTGGTGAGAGCCTGACCATAGAGGGCTCCTTGCACAGCGAGAACGCGCTCTGATTTTCGCAAGGAACCGTCACCCGCAGGCGCGGCGGAAGGATGCTAGAGGAGACACTACAAGGCTACTCCTTGCAGGGCTTTTATGTTGGAAATAATGCGGGAATGGTTGTCGAAAACAGGGATTTTTGAACGCAATCGCGATCTTGCAACAACAATGAAAGGAGCTGTTCAAAAAAGAGTGCTGGCTGAAGGGCCGAAGTGTATCATCGGTAATAGGTCGTGACCATGCTTTCGGTGCATCGACTGGTCGCTTTTGGTTGTCTCCTGGCCGTGTTGTTAGCAGCGCTAACCCCGGTTCCGGCGGGGTTGTTTTTTGCCATCCTCCTTCCGCTGTTACTCTTCGTGGCTGCGGTCATCATCGCTCCCTTGTGCCGCGCGTCCGAGTGCGGCAATGTTCCGGCATATCCCTTCCTTTCGGTTGTTGATTCCCGCGCCCCTCCGAAGCGTTAGGCGTGTGATTTGAGCGTCTCCACGTAAGACAGCCTGAATTCACATGATTGGGCCGCGTTCGCAGGGAGTGATCCCTGCTTGTGGCGCGACGAATGCCCGGAGGACCTTCTGTCGATGAAGCATCGGTTGCGCACTCTATTGATGTGCCTGCCACTCTTGATAGGTTCGGTCATTGGTGTACCCATGCGCCCTGAACAAATCGAAGAACTGTTGCAGAGTACGAAACAACAAAAGGTCGCCGATATTATCCCTGACGAGAGCGAGAACGGCGACGGCACGATAAGGAGCGATACATAATGTTGAGAACAGGAGTGGGGCGCTCAGATTTCGACTTCTTTCGATTCAGTCCATATCCGAACGTTTGTCGCTGACGGACTGCGAGGTCGAATTACCCGCACGGTGTCCGGCAGTACCCTAAAGTGGCTTTGAGATAGAGACAGATTGTGAACTGCAGTTTCCGTTTTGCTGCCTTTGAGAGATAATCGGGCGCAGCGGGAGGCCCACCTTGATTGGGATGAGAGCGATTTGTCTAGCGGCTCTTTGTTCGGGATTGCTCGGCTGCGGTTCTTCCTCAAAGTCTTCCGTGACGGGCCGCTGGAATGTGGTCTTCACCGGTGCAGCGGCGCAGCAAGGTCAACAGGGCGAACAGACGACATTTACCGTTTCCCTCGTACAGAGCGGCACTGGACTAACCGGAAGCCTTACCTCGCTCGTGCAGCCCTCAAGTTGTTTCCCGGCGAACCCTCCTCTGTCCGGTTCCATCCTGAACGGGCAGCTGACACAGCAAGGGGAAGCGATCGCAAATTTTCACGCTACGATTCAGTTGCCAGGCACCGGGACGTCCACGAACGCACTCAGTTTGGTTGGCGACTTGGGGACAACCAGTGGGGGTGGTCTCTACACCCTGGAATCCGGAATCCCTTCCGGTTGTCAGTTTCCGACCGGAACCTTCACCATGAACCTCATGCCGTAAGACATTTCCTCTCGTGCTTCTGATTAGCGCGCTGGAGATCAAGGCAGCCTCGGTTGTTGGTGTCATTGACCTCACACGGCTGCCCATGCAGCAACTTTCTACCCGCAAACCGGATTTGCTGTTTATCCTGAACGTCGGTGTTTTTCTGTTTTCAACCGGCCCTAGGGAGGGGACTTGAAGGTTCTGTTGCTGGAAAATATCAGCGCGCTGGCGGTCGAGCAGTTTCGCGCCGCCGGATACGAAGTCGAGTCGCACAAGGCGGCGCTGGAAGAGCGGGAGCTTGTCGAAGAGATTCGCGGCGCAGCGATTCTCGGCGTGCGCTCGAAGACTTCCGTTTCCAAGGCCGTGATTCAGGCCGGCGAGAAGCTCGCTGCCGTGGGCGCGTTCTGCATCGGCGTCGACAAAATTGACCGTACTACTGCGAGCGAGCACGGCATTGCCGTGTTCAACGATCCCCACTCGAACTCTCGCTCGGTCGCCGAACTCGCCGTGGGAGAGATCATCGTGCTGCTGCGGCGCACGTTTCAGGCCTCGACCGAGATGCACGGCGGAGTGTGGAATAAATCGGCGGCGGGGGCCCACGAGGTCCGGGCGCTCACACTGGGTATCGTTGGATACGGCAAAATCGGCTCACAGCTTTCCGATCTGGCCGAGGCCATGGGCATGCGGGTCGTCTTCTACGATGTATCGCACGTGCTGACGCGCGGTAACGCGCGCAGCCTCGGATTCCGCGAGTTGCTCGAGACGGCCGACGTCGTGACGCTGCATGTTGACGGCAACCCGCAAAACCGGAATCTATTTGGCGCGGAAGAATTCGCAGCGATGAAGGATGGCGCGTGCTTCCTCAATCTAAGCCGTGGATTTGTGGTCGACCACGAAGCGCTGGCGTCGTGTCTGAAGTCCGGCAAGATCGCTGGCGCAGCCATCGACGTCTTCCCGAAAGAGCCGGAGAGCGGCGCAGGATTCGTGAGCACGCTGCAGGGACTGCCGAACGTGATCCTGACGCCGCACGTCGGCGGATCGACCGAGGAGGCCCAACAGAAAATCGGACAATTCGTTTCGGCGAAGCTGATCGACTATGTGCGCAGCGGCGATTCGACGCTCAGCGTGAACCTGCCGCAATGCCATCTGGAATATGAAGAAGGATCGTACCGCCTGATGCATATCCATCACAACGTGCCCGGCATTCTGCGCGCCATCAATGACATTCTCGGCGATCGCGGAATCAACATCGAGCGCCAATCGCTGAATACGCGCGGCACGCTGGGATATGCGATCTATGACATCAACCGCCGGTGCGACGCAGAGTTGATGGCCCAGTTGCGCGCAGTGCCGAATACGATAGCCGTACGGGCGGCAGGATGCTGAGATGAACCATGTGGCGACGGACGCATTCGTCCGTCGAGCGAGCCGCAAGGCGAGCTAGCATCGGGAAAATGCGGAGGAGGTTGGATTGGACACGCCTCGCTTCGCTTCGGCGGGATTGACTCTTCGACTGCGCTCAGGGCAAGTTGAGGCGTCCGTCCCTACACGAGCACAGGAGATCCCATGCGCGGATTGAAAGACAAACGAGTGTTAATCACCGGCGGAGCCAGCGGCATCGGCGCTGCCACTGCCGCCCGATTTCTGGAAGAAGGATCACGCGTATGCGTGCTTGATCGCGACGACGCGGCCGGCGCGCGCATCAAGCATGAACTCCCTGCCCTGGGTGAGGCCATCATCGCCGACGTCACCGACCTCATGCAGGTCGAGGCGGCGTTTGCCGAAGCGATCCGGTTGATGGACGGCGTAGATATTCTCATCAACAATGCCGGGGTCAGCATACGGCACAAATTTCTCGACATTACCCCGGAAGAGTGGGATCGTGTGATCGCTGTGAACCTGACCGGCGTGTTCTATGTGGCGCAAACCGCAGCCCGCCACATGTGGGAGCGTGGCAGTGGGGTGATTCTCCAGACAGCGTCGACCAATGGAGTGATGGGATATCCGTATTACGCCGACTACAACTCGACCAAAGCTGGCGTGATCGAATTGACGAAGTCGATGGCGCTGGAACTGGCGCCAAAAGTGCGCGTCTGCGCGGTAGCTCCGGGATATGTGCTGACGCCGATGCAGCGTGCGGAATATTCCGACGCAATGTTGGCCGAGGTCAACGCGAAGATCCCGCTGGGAAGGCACGCTTCACCGGAGGAAATCGCCGCGCTCTTTGCGTATCTGGCGTCGGATGACGCGGCGTTCGCGACCGGCCAGGTGTACACGCTCGATGGCGGCGAGACAGCGGGAGGACTGGCCAGTCGATGAGTCTGGAATAACGACCACGGGGGGTAAAGCCCGAGGAATTCGTATCGCTTGACGCGGCCCTAAAGGGCCGCTCTTCCACAGTCAAGCCGACATCGTTCTCGGCCGGAAGGAAACAGTATGCGTCTGAACAACAAGGTTGTGCTGATCACCGGCGGCACGTCGGGCATCGGCGAGGCGACCGCATTGCTGTTCGCGAAAGAGGGTGCGGAGGTCGCGATCACTGGCCGGAATCGTGAGCGCGGCGCGGCGGTGGTGCAAAGAATTAAAGACATTGGGCCCGAGGCCGTCTTCCTCCATGCGGATGTAAGTGTGGCCGGCGATTGCCGCCGGGTGGTCGAAGAAACGATGGAGGCGTTCGGGCGTCTCGACATTCTGTTCAACAACGCGGGAGTTTTCTATCCCCGCACGACGCTGGAATGTTCGGAAAAAGAGTGGGACGAGCAGATCGACATTAACCTGAAGGGCTCATTTCTGATGTCGAAGTTCGTGTTGCCGGTGATGATTGCACAGCGGCGCGGAGTGATCATCAACAACGCTTCCGGATGGGGCATCGTTGGCGGAGATCATGCGGTGGCTTATTGCGCGTCGAAGGGTGGCGTGGTCCTGATGACGAAGGCGATGGCGATCGATCATGGAGCACAGGGCATTCGTATAAATTGCGTTTGTCCCGGGGACGTGGAGACTCCAATGCTTCCCGCGGACGCAAAGATGCGCGGCCAGAAGTGGGACGACTACATCGCAGGGTGCGCGAAGCGGCCGCTGGGACGTGTGGGCACCGCGGAAGAAATTGCGAAGGCCGTGCTATTTCTCGCGTCCGATGACTCGTCGTTCATGACCGGGGCCGCGCTGGTAGTGGATGGGGGAGGCACGGCGGATTAATGAAGCCAACCGTTTTTCTTGGCGGTGGGAGAATCACCGGCGCACTGTGCGCCGGCCTGCGGCTGGCAGGAGATAAACGCAAGATTGTGGTGTACGACCGTCACCCGGAAAAACTGAAGGCGCTGCGCCGCGAATCGCGCGTCGAGATTGCGCGCGACTTGAGATCGGCAGTGACGCAAGCTGGACTACTGATCATCGCGGTCCGACCTGGGTCAGTAAAAGAGATGCTCCGCGAGGTCGAAGCCTGTGGTACTGCGCCCCCAATTCTCTGCGTCAGCCTGGCTGCAGGAATTCCCTTCCGCAATCTGCGGAAGTCGCTCAGCTCCCCGGTACGGTGGGTGCGTGCCATGCCGAGCCCGGTGTGCCGGATCGGAAGGGGACTGACCCCGGTGAGTTTTGACCGCGGCGTCACCAAGAGCGATCGCGCACGAGTCCGCAAATTGTTCGCACTGGTAGGCCCGGTCGTCGACTTGCCCGAATCGCAGATGGATGCGATTACTGCCACGCACTCGCCAACCCACGGATATCATGCGCTGGCGAATTTAGCCGAAGCAGCACGGCGGGCGGGGTTAAATCCCAAAGCGGCATTGATCGCAGCAGCCCACGCTCTCAGCGATGGCATCGCCTATTGGCGGGAGAGCAACTCGGAACTCGACGAACTCTTGCACGAAGCGGCTACGCCCGGAGGAATCGCGGCGGCAACCATGGCCGCGATGGACCAAGCCGGCTATGCCCGCGTCGTCCGGAAGGGCGTGTCCGCCGGCATCGCGCAAGCCCGCCGAAACGCGAAATAAGTTGCAATGTGACCCGCGATGTCGCCGATCGATGTCATCCTGAACGGCGGCAAAGCCGCCGTGAGTGACCGTACGTCGACCGAAAACTTAGAAGCCTCGACGGGAACTAAGTACTACTCTGCCGCATCACGGGTTACCTTCGTCACCGTCCCCTCAGCGAATGAATCTGCCACAATTGCTAAGGAGATCCGGTCGATTTCCTCGCCTATGGAAGTGCACACTCCGAAAACGACGCGGCGCAGCACGCGGCTACGGGTCGAGATTCCCGTCACGGTGACCAGTCTCGATCGCATGCGCCCGTTCGCCGAGCGATGCATAGTGCTCGTCGTAAGCGCCCAAGGATGCGGATTCCGCAGCACACGCGCCCTGCAACTGGAGACGCCGGTCATGATCGGCGATCTGCCCGGCGGAGCTACCGTAACTGCCCGCGTGGCCAATTGTCTCCCGCTGGGAAATGATGGCTTCTTGATTGGAGCCTCGCTTTACAATCACGGAAATGTCTGGGGCATTGCCGACGCTCCCGAAGACTGGAATGTCGTAGCGAAGAATGATCCCGTCGCTGCGCAGCCGCAACCGGCGAGCGTGCCGAAGTCGGCCGTCCAGAAGAAATCCTGGCCTTATAACGTGTTCTCCGAAGGCGCCGAAGTCCATCCCGGACGAAAATAAAGCATCCCTTCTGCAAGAATAGCTCATCACGAAGGACAATAAGTTACAAGCAAGGTGAGGCTTCAACTCCTTTTGCCTGCGTTCTACCAGTTCTGCAAGCCTTCCCACCCTCGCTTCGCTCGGGGGACGGACGAAGGCGTCCGTCCCTACACAAACTTTTTTCCATTTCGGTCTTGTTCTTCCGTAACTTTCGTAACCCTCTGGAAGCCGCATAAACACTGATTTTTATTGCTGTCATCCGGAAAACGTACTAGATTTGTACGCCGTGACCGTTCTTATCTATACCCGCCATTCAGTCACCTGCCCGAAGCAGGATGATCGGTACAGCCGCCGTTGTGAATGCCCGCGCTGGTTTCAATATCAACACAACGGGCGTCAGATTCGGACAAGCGCCAAGACCCGAAGTTGGGAAACGGCTTCGAAGAAAGCTCGGGAACTGGAAGCCCGATTGGAGGCAGGAGAGTCTCCACAGAAAGCGGCTCCCCTCACTGTGGCCGATGCCGTGCTTAAATATCTCGCGGTCAAGCAGGCGGAAGGGCTTCAACCGATCACGATGGCGAAGCAGAAAGGCATGATGAACCGCCTGTCTGCGTTCGCGAAGTCAAGGGGCCTTTTGTATCTGCGGGACGTGAAGGCCGACCATCTTCAGGACTGGCGGCTGTCGTGGAAATTCAAGAAGAATGCAGACGGTAGCCTGTCGCCAAGCTGGAAAGTTCACTGGTGCATCGTCTCCGCATTCTTCAAGTATGCCCACACTCTTGAATGGGTTTCCACAAATGAGGCGGCCAAACTCAAGGGGCTCAAAGCCACGTCGCTGCAAGTCCAGCCGTTCACCCGAGACGAAATGACGGCGATTCTGGCGGCGGTTCCGAAATGCGGATGGGACGAGGCCAAGACTAAGCGGGTATCCGTCGCGGAGTTCATCAGTGCAACGCAGTATTGATACCCGCCGTTGAAGGCGCTTATGGTTCCAGCCGCAGGCGCAGGCGCGGGGCCTTGGTTGATCCAGATCAGGTTCGGGTTGTCGCTTGTAAGCTGATTCAAGCCTGTAGCGAATGTCGGAGTCGTGGTTCCCGTCACTCCTGCGCGGAACGGGCCCTCAGTATTGTTGTTCGGATCGGTGATCGTGGTATTCGGAAGCGTGTAGCTCACCCCCGAGGCCCATACAGCGTCCGTAATTGGGCCTAGATTGTTCCACTGATATTGATTGGCCGATTCCTTTACGTTTGCGTAATTCGGGGCGAAGGTAGTCGAGAAAGCCGGGAAGAGAGGCGCGGTTGTCCCCGTTTCCGGAGTACGCGGAACGGGTGTTTGCCCGTTAGCCTTGAAAACAAGCTGACTCTCGGACTCCCACTGGCAATAATCAATTTCGAAGATGTACGTGTCGGCGGACGGGAAGTTCACTGTGTAGTTGTCAGCGTTCGATCCAGAACGTTGTTTCCTCCGTAAACCGTATAACCATTGACAGCGGTGTTAGTCGCTTGAACGCCCGTGAGATTTACTTTCGGGCCGCTGATATAAACTGGAATCGCTGAACTCGATAGTCCCGTGCTGATACCGAAGTACATCCCGTCATCGTGAGTGATATTGAACGTGTACTGTCCCGCCGCAGGGATGGTCAGAGTAAAGACCACCGTCATGTTGTACTCAGTAATAAACGAGGGGAAAGGAGTGTTTGTTCCGGTAGTCTCGCCCGCGCCGTTTAGGATTGATTGAGCCAGCGCACTGATGGCATCGCCCGCAGCATTGTATAGAACGCTGTTTCCGGTATTATCGGTCGCCAGCGATCCGGGCAAGCTGCCAAAGAACAAATCGCATTGTCCGGCAAAAGAATGATTGTGCGGGTAAATCGTGGACGTAACGTATACGCCCGCTACCTGCTTGATCGTCGGGTTAGAAGTCGAATATTGAAGTTGGAACAGAGACTTGACAGACGAGGGGCCCGCAGGCTGGACGATCAAGTGCCCGTTAGGGTAAGTAGTGTGCAGTCCACGCCGAGTCGCCAGAATTCGTGCTGGCAATGCACTTCCAAGTTACAGTGCCGTCCGTGACGGTAGTGGTCCCCGAAGTCGGATTCGAAGTGAACGGATTCGAGTTTCCGGACTTCCCGGCAACAGTTACCTGCCAGATATTTGTTTGCCCGCTAAACTGCGTATCAACAACCGCGCCCGCGAGGGAGAAGAACGTATTCGATCTCCACGAGGTTCCACTTGCGCCAACAAGGACAGTTGGGGCCGATGTTCCCGCCTGAATTCCCCAATTCTTGACCGGATTTCCACGATTGATCCATTCAGCGGTTCCATCGATTGTGATTCCCCCTGAAAATTGTTCGAGGAACTCGGAACTTGAGTGTTCCAAGTGGGTACACTTCCGCCTGTAACGGGCGTGCCTCCCGAGGCCAAGGTTAGAGTTGCAGTCTCAGCAGCCGATGCGTAATCAGCGTGAGTAGCGGCTATGAGTTTGGCAACAACGGTACTTCCACTCGGTGCGGCGGTAACTTGAATCGTGATTCCGTTCAGCCAAGCCGCGGTTACTGCGTCCCAGATGATGAACTGCTCGCCGTTCGTGATGCCGGAGATCGAACCCACGGTCAACGTCAGCGTATTTGACGAACTGACATACGCAACGTTCGTGACCGTAGTCTGCTTGGTCGCGAGCAACTCCTGAAGGTTGCCGTTCGAGTCGATCAGGTACGTGCTGATGAACGGAGTCGAAGCCGACGTAAGAGTAGTGCTGTTCCCGATGACGGGCAATGTCCCGCTAGCTGCCCGCGAGAACAGGCTTTGAATCCACTTCTTCTGGTCAACACCGTTCGCGAAGAACAAGGTATTGCCTACGGACTGCATGAACGTCTGCCCGGAGCCCGCAGACTTGTTGAACACAGTAATCTGCCCGCCAGCCGTGGCGTCGTAAAGTACGGAAGCCGTATCCGCCATCACCCGAATCTGTTCAGAATTCGTTCCGAATTCCCGGAATGAATAAAACGCATTAACTGCCGAGAAAGTATTCGAGTTGTAGACCGGGTTGCGGGCATACGCGAGTTCCTCGTTCGCGATGAATCTAAAAACGACTTGCGACTGGCCATCAGGTCGTCGCACGCACTCTACGCTCGTAGGATTGATGCCCCAGAGACTAAGATGTGCGACGAGCCCTGAATCTGTTGTCTCGGGATCAGTCATGGTCGTTCCTTTTGTTTCGGGCAATTTGTCGCCCCGGTGAAATCTAAGCGGGAGTCCGCAAACCGTACAGCGCAACGGAGTCCAAGGTCTTCTCAGCAACCCGCGTCGATAAGACAATTGCCTGCGAGCCCACTCAGAAAAGTTATCTTTGTTTCCGGGCTCTGTAGATTTTGCCGCCATACAGGCCGCCTTACCTCTGAAAGCGAAGATCGGAAGGAGACGCGACTCAGGAGGCTTGACACAGAAAATCCGTCATGCTAACGTTTTCCGCAACTTGGGGTGTCGCTGTGGGGATGAGATTTTTATCCCGGTATTCTGTACTTGCCAGCGTCTTAGTCTGTGTATTCCTCGTACAAGTTCTGCCACAAGTTGACCTGCCTGATACCGCTTTTCATAACGGCACAGCGCCGCTTATCGCTAGAGCCAGGTTTGCACCTAGCACTCCGGTGGTGGTGAGAGTTAGAGTTGCGTCGAAATCCGACGCTATCATGCGCTCGCTGGAGAGTGGGCGTGAACTTTTGCTACATACTGTGCCCATCGTAAAGTTCCTTCCAACCCTGCTGTGTTGTCTTCTCTGCTAGCCCGATCTGCCGACTTACATTTGTGAGTTTGCTCCGTGAAATGGGGTACGGAGCGTTTATGGGGCAGAGGAACCGCGACGCGGAGAGACTCGAACCTTGGGGGAGGGCCGAGTACTTTCCACCGACGGAGTCTGCCCCATTTTCAGAAACAACCAATTCGCCGTACCCAAACTGTTGCCGTGCGCCCGCAGATGCCCGACCGAGGCTCGGTAGGTACGAATCGCGGGCAGATTTGGCCCGCTATGCGAGTGGGGAATTCTGTTGATTCCCTGTCTGCAATCTGCAATGCCCGTACTTGATTCGCTTTCCGTACGATAGACCGCAATGGAATACGTTCCCCAAAAGCGCGATCTTGACTGCGTGGTCGCGGCGGCAGCGATTGGTGTTTGATTTGACGTACAGCAGGCAGGGCTTTGCCTAATAACCCTTGTCTGCTAATAAAGGCCTGATCCCGCCCAAGAAGTTCCTTTCGTAACTAGCTCGCACGCTACTACCGAGCGATGATCTGCGCGGAACTCCGGAACGTGCGGTTTTCTTGACTGGCCGCTAGTAGCTGTTCTGGGGAGGGCAGCAACTAGTAAGCCGTCCCGGTGATTTCGTTAATGCGAATCCGCTTCTGAGGATCGGTGTAAGTCCAGCGGAAAGGTTTTGCTAATCTGGCATAAGCTTCGATGTACTTGCGTAGCTTTCGTGCCAAATC
>Ga0210409_10007929_pt1 | contig 10880 bp, 7 predicted proteins | sample IncBWH17MmetaG_FD_161649 | JGI IMG/M metagenome (GOLD analysis project Ga0210409, IMG submission 161649) | Forest soil microbial communities from Barre Woods Harvard Forest LTER site, Petersham, Massachusetts, United States - Inc-BW-H-17-M | ecosystem: Environmental > Terrestrial > Soil >...
TCTGAAGGGGAGTTTCTGGAAAACTCTACACCGGTTTCTAAGGCTCGAGGAATGCACAAGTCTTCCACCCGACGCTACGCGAGATATCGCACGGAGTTGCCGGTGATTGTGAAGGTGCTGGGGAAAGACGGATACGTCCGCATCCATGGGCGGTGCTTCGAGATTGCCGAGGCTGGACTGGGCGCGGTTATCACTAGCGAACTGATCGCGGGGGAAATGGTTACTCTGGAATTTTCGATTCCCGAGGTTTCACAGCTTTTCGTGATGCGCGCCGTGGTCAGACACCGCATGGGCTTTCTGCATGGTTTCGAATTCATCGGCCTGCTTCCCGAGCAGGGCGAACTCATCCAAACATTCTGCCAAACCCTGGAACCGTCGTAGTGGGGAAGTTCTCCGCAGCATTCGAGTAATTCCGAACGACAAAGTGTAGACACAGCTTTCTCTGCCGGTTACACTCACTGTCTGTGCGAAAAGCACGTCCCGAGGGCTGTTCCGGGCGGCGGGCGGTCCCATGGGTGTTTCCATTTTGTTCACATTCCCTTTCCCGAGGTAGGAGATGAAGGTCAACGTGTGTTTCCGGCGGTTGAAGTTGCCCGTAGTTCTGGCGGCTGGTTTGTTCTTCTTTCATGGCGGGGCGCAGTTCACTTTGGCCGAGTCTGCGGTTCCCGCGGCGGTCAATGCGATCACACTTTCGGTTGCCCCGAATCCGGCTAAGGTGAAAGAAAAAGTTACGCTGACCGCCAAGGTGACGACTAACGCGAAAGCAGCGACGGGAGGCACGGTCACCTTTTTCGATGGCAAGTTGACGCTGGGCAGCGCGCAAGTGGTGGGCAGGAAACCGGCGAAAGGATACAAAACGGGCACGGCGATAATGACCACGATCGTGTCGCCTGGGTCACATTCGGTGACAGCGGTCTACGGGGGAACGGCGGGTTCGCCGAATGTGGTGCGGTCCAAGCCCGTAGCCTTGAAGGTAACAGGGAAGACGGGGAGTACGACGGCGCTTGCGGCGAAGGCAAATAGCCAGCATCCGCAGAACTACGATTTCACGGCGAGCGTGCGCGGTTTCGGACCGGCCGCGCCAACGAGCACGGTGGATTTCACTGACACTACAACCGGCACCGATCTGGGGATGGCACCGCTCGATTCGAAAACGGTGTTGCACGGCTTTGGCAAGGCGCTGGAAACGAATGCGTTGGGTGCGCCGGTGCAGTCGGTTGTGGCCGATTTCAATGGCGACGGTTTCCCGGATGTCGCGACGGCGAACGCAGTGTTCGGTCCGAGTACGGTGGCTGTTTTTCTGGGCAAGGCGAACGGTGAATTCCAAACGCCGGTGTCTTATCCGACGGGATATTTCACCAGCGGAATCGTTGCCGGAGATTTCAACAACGACGGCATTCTCGATCTGCTCGCGATGAGCCAGGACGGCACCATTGCTCTCTTTCTCGGCAATGGCGATGGTACTTTTCAGACGGCGAAGACTGACACCATTGGCGGATTGCCGGTTGCGATCGTGTCTGGGGACTTCAATCGTGATGGCATTCTGGACTTCGCCACTGTTGACTATTTTGCGAATACTACCTCGGTTTCGCTGGGCAACGGGGACGGAACGTTTCAAGCGCCGGTGCCGTATGCGGTCGGCAGCGGTCCCTATTATCTTGCGACTGCGGATTTCAACAATGATGGATTTCAGGACCTGACCGCGGTCAACGACAATGACAACACGGTCAGCGTGCTGCTTGGCAACGGGGATGGGACGTTCCAGGCACAAAAGGTGTACGGCACCGGAGCCCAAGTGGAGTTCGTGGCAACAGGAGATCTGAATCTGGATGGGAAGCAGGATATTGTTGTCGCCAATTACGGCGAGAGTACGGTCGGCGTGCTGCTGGGGAACGGCGATGGCACTTTTCAGCCGCAGGTAAAGTACTCCGTCGGAGGGAACGACTCTGGCATTGCCATAGCAGATCTGAACGGGGACGGCAAACCGGATCTGGCGGTGTCGTACTACCATCCCAGCCAGGTTGGCGTGCTGCTGGGCAAGGGAGACGGCACGTTCGAAACTGTGCGGAACTACAACACGGGCCAGTCTCAGGGATACGAAGTGACCATCGCAGACCTGAACGGGGACGGCGCGCCGGATATGATCAGCAGCGATCTTCATGCGTCCATCAGCGTGTTGCTCAATGTGACTGGAGCGAAGGCGACTCTGACCGATGTGGCGGTTCCGGGGACGACGAAGGATGTGGAAGAGATTGTGGCAAAGTACGCTGGCGATTCCCGATACGCTGGTTCGAAATCGGCGCCGGTGAAGGTGAAGGGCTCGGGGGGTGACGGGAATCGATAGAGCATGCGGGAGGGGTTTGTCATGAACACAGCAAGATATTTTTTGCGGGGACGCGTGCGAGGGTCAGAAGGAGCACTGGTAGCGGTGATCGTTTTTCTGTCGGTGATCGTTGTGCCGGGATCAGCGCGGGCACAGACTTTCACCGTGCTGTACACCTTCACCAGCACCGCGGATGGAGAACAGCCCGACGCTAGTTTAAGTCAGGATGCGGCGGGTAATCTTTATGGGACCACTCAGTATGGCGGAACGAAGGGTGGTTACGGCACGGTGTTCAAGTTGGATACGGCGGGTAAGGAAACCGTACTCCGCAGCTTTGCGGGAACGCCGGATGCGGAAGATCCGTACTCAGGATTGACCCTCGACAAGGCGGGCAACTTCTACGGCACGACTTTGTACGGCGGCACTGGCGGCGGTTTTGGGACAGTTTTCAAAGTGCATGCTGGCAAGGAGACTCTGCTCCACAGCTTCGCGGGCACGCCGGATGGGGAAGATCCGCGCTCGGTTTTGGTTCGGGATGGGGCGGGCAATCTGTACGGGACTACCCAGTACGGCGGCACGAACGGCGGATTTGGAACTGTGTTCAAGCTGGATGCGAAAGGGAAGTTGACGCTGTTGCACTCTTTCGCGGGGACGCCGGATGGCGAGGATCCCTACGCAGGTTTGCTGCGCGATAAAGCGGGCATCCTCTACGGTACAACTCAATACGGCGGCTCGGGCGGCGGATTCGGAACCGTGTTCAAGCTGGATACTTCCGGGAAATTGACTTTGCTGCATTCTTTCGCCGGAACGCCGGACGGAGTTAATCCGCTGGCGGGTTTGCTGCGAGACGCAGTGGGCAATCTCTACGGGACGACGTATTACGGTGGCACGAACGGCGGCTACGGAACTGTTTTCAAGCTAAGTACGAAAGGCCGGCTTACCCTGCTGCATAGTTTCGCGGGAATGCCGGACGGGCAGAATCCCTACGCGCGTTTGATTCGCGACGCGGCCGGCAATTTCTATGGCACTACATTTTATGGCGGCACTTTCGGCTACGGAACCGTATTCAAGCTGGATCCGGCCGGCAAGTTGACCATCCTGCATAGCTTCAATGATTCGCCCGACGGGGCCAATCCGATTGCGGGCTTGATTCTGGACAAGGCAGGCAATCTGTACGGAACCACCAGCCAGGGCGGCGATCTCAATTGTGGTTTCTCAGGCTGCGGAACGATATTCAAGGTCATTCCTTAACTGACGAAGTGTTTTGGAGCGAATGGCGGCAAGGCATCGAAGCGCATTCCCCCGGGGTTCCGCGCCCAGAGCCGAGCAACCCGGTATCGGACCATTCCCATCGAAGAGACGCTAGTGGATTAAAACCATGCGCCGCTTCGTCTCCAAGATGTATCACCGTGTCATCGTTGGCTGCTTGAGTTCGATGTTGATTGTCCTTTGCGGGTGCGGAGGAGGGGGAAGCACTTCCACTTTTCCGACTGGCTCGTTTCAACTCAGCGTTCAAACCGCCGGTGGAGGCGGAGGAACCATCAGCAGCACACCGGCCGGTATCGATTGCGGTAAGGCGTGTACCGCCAATTTTACGAGCGGGACTCAAGTGACACTGACCGCGTCTCCGGCGACAAATTCTTTTTTTGCGGGATGGTCTGGTGACTGCAGTGGTACCGGCATGTGTAAGGTGACGTTGACGGGAAATACTTCCGTCATGGCCAACTTCAGCGATTTGCCGGTGCTCGGCGTTACACTGGCCGGCACCGGCAAGGGAAGCGTCGCGAGCAATCCCGCGGGTATTAATTGCGGACAGACTTGTAGCGCCAGCTTTGCCCCTGGAACGCAGGTGTTGCTGACTGCGACTGCAGCGACGAATTCCTATTTTGTCGGATGGACCGGAGGCGGATGCAGCGGCAGCAGCCCAACTTGCACAGTGACGCTCAGTCAGAGCCAGCAGGTAACCGCTACTTTCGGCGTTCCCCAAGTCGAACCGGTGTTAAGCGTGTCCCTTGCGGGAACGGGAGCGGGCACGGTTTCCAGCAATCCTGCCGGCATCAGTTGCAAACCAACTTGCAGTGCGAGCTTTAATGAGGGGACGCAGGTAACACTTACAGAGACGCCGGGGACGAATTCCTATTTCGTCGGATGGGCAGGCGGCGGCTGTAGTGGCAGCAATCCGACCTGCACGGTAACGCTCAGCGCCAGCCAGCAGGTCACCGCAACATTTGATATTCCGCAAGTCGAACCGGTGTTGACTGTGACTCTTGCTGGAACCGGCACGGGTTCGGTCACCAGCAACCCTGCGGGGATTAGTTGTGCCCCGACCTGCAATGCGAGCTTTCCGTCTGGCACTCAGGTGACGTTGACTGAAACGCCGGGGACGAACTCGTCATTCGCGGGATGGGGCGGAGCCTGCAGCAGTAGTGGCACCAATCCAACCTGCACGGTAACGCTCAGCGCAAGCCAGCAAGCGACTGCGACTTTTAATGTTATCCAGGTTGTGCCTGTGTTAACCGTGACTCTTGCCGGAACTGGTACAGGTTCGGTCACAAGCAACCCTGCGGGAATTAATTGTCCTGCGACGTGCAGTGCGAGCTTTTCGCTCGGGACTCAGGTCACGCTGACTGAGACGCCAGGGACGAACTCCTATTTCGCGGGATGGGGTGGAGCGTGTAGCGGGGACAACAGCACCTGCACCCTGACGCTCACGGCGAGCCAGCAGGTCGGCGCGACGTTCACCCTTTCTCAGGGCGTCAACGTTCTCAATCACATTGTTTTCCTGGCGCAGGAGAATCGTTCGTTCGATCACTATTTTGGCGCACTGCGGGAATATTGGGCGCAGAATGGTTATCCGGACCAATCTTTCGACGGCCTGCCTCAGTTCAATCCCACGTCCGGCCAGCCGCCTTTGTATGGGCCACCCCCATCCCTTCCGGGCTGCGATCCCAAGTCGCCTCCGCCAAACGACTGCGTCTTTGATCCAAATAACCCGGTTACCTCTTATCACCTGATCACTCAATGTATTGAGAACCCGAGCCCGTCCTGGAATGAGAGCCACGTGGACTGGGATTACAAAGACCCGGTTGGCAATCTGCCGGCTACTTTGGATGGCGTCGTCTGGACTGCAGGGCACGACGCCAGGGCCGACAAGTTCTACGACGTCGATGGCATTCGAGCGATGGGTTACTACGACGGCGGTGACCTCAACTACTACTATTTCATGGCCTCGAATTTCGCCACCTCGGATCGATGGTTCAATCCCGCGATGACGCGCACCCATCCGAACCGCGAATATCTTATCGCTGGTACATCGCAAGGGTATGCATATCCAGTGGGCACAGACAGTCACGACAAGGCGCTGCTGACGGCGACGACGATCTTTCAGGAACTCCAAGCTGCGAACATTAGTTGGAAGATTTATGTTGATCCCACGGGAAGCAACTGTTCCGGGCCTCCCTACGATCCTGCATGTCTGCTCACCTTGAGCTATGTGCAGTTTTTTCAATGGGGCCAGACGATACCGACGCAGTATCCGAATAACATCGCTCCCATTTCTCAGTACTTTGCCGACCTGGAGGCCGGAACCCTGCCGCAAGTTGCGCAGATTGAGCCGGCCACGGATGCGGGCTACGATGAGCATCCGTCGGTTTCCGACTCTGAGCCGAACAACATTCAAAAGGGAGCCACTTATGTTTCCTCGCTCATCAATGGGTTGATGACGAGCAATTCGTGGAAAGATTCGGCATTCATTCTTACCTTCGACGAATTCGGAGGCCTTTACGATCACGTGTCGCCACAGCCGGCTGTCAGTCCAGATGGAATCAAGCCGGTCGACTTGCTTCCCGGTGATATTTGTACAAAAACGACGGGGCCGATTTGCGATTTCGTCTACACCGGTTACCGCGTGCCGCTGGTTGTGGTGTCGCCGTATACGAGAAAGAACTACGTTTCGCATACGGTCGCCGATCTCACGGCGATTCTGAAGCTCATTGAAACTCGCTTCAACCTGCAAAGTCTAACCAACCGGGATGCCGCTCAAATGGACATGACGGAGTTCTTTGATTTCGACAATCCGGTTTGGATGACGCCTCCAAGTCCGCCAGCGCAGGACACCGGCGGTGCCTGTTACCTGAATAAGTTGCCTTAGGACAGGCAGCCGTCGAAGCTCAACCGAGGCAACTCTTTCGCGTGGTTTGACCTCTGAACATTGGCACTTATGAGGCTTACCGCGAGCAACGAAGAAAAGCGTTCCGTCTCTTGTACCTCACGATGGCGACGCAGGTTGATGGTTGTCGGCATATGGTTTTTTCTGGCTCTACCGACAGCTAAGATCGAAGCGCAAACTTCCTCTCCGATGCCGGCTGCTTCAGGTACAGTTGGCGTCGCACAACCCGCTTCAACGCCTGATGCCGCACCTGCAACGCAGGACAATAGCGCCCCACCGTCGCAACCACAGCCGCAGGAACAACCGCAGCAGCAGCCTGATGCTCAACCCTCAGCCAGCGGCGATGACACCGTTTTCGTTTTCAAGAAAGAAGTGCAGGAAGTGGTGCTGCACGCGACGGTTGTGGATGAGCAGCGACGCTTGGTCACCAATCTTGACCGACCGGCTTTTACCGTATTCGAGGATGGCGTGCCGCAGGCGACGACTTCATTTCACCGAGACGACGTTCCGGTTGCGATGGGCATTGTGATCGACAATTCTGGCTCCATGCGCGAGAAGCGCGACAAAGTGAATCAGGCGGTGCTTAATCTGATTCGAGCCAGTAATCCAAATGACGAAATCTTCGTGGTGAATTTCAGTCAGGATTCCTATCTCGATCAGGACTTCACCTCCGATATCAATCTTCTTCAGCAAGCGCTGCAGAAAGTATCCGCGCAGGGCAGTACGGCGCTGTATGACGCCATTGTGGCTTCCGCGGTTCATTTAAAGAACAACACTCGCATCGACCGTAAGGTTCTGCTGGTCATCACTGATGGCCGTGACAATGCCAGTCAGGAAACCTTGCAGGAGGGTGCACACCGGTTGCAGCAGGAAAACGGGCCCACTCTTTATGCCATTGGCCTGCTTGGCGACGAGCTTCCGCAATCGGGGACCCAGGCCTTGCAAAGTCTGGCCGATAGCACGGGTGGAGTTGCTTTTTTTCCAAGAGGCTTGGACGAGGTTAACGACATCACCAGAACCGTGGCCCGGGATATTCGCAGCCAGTACACGATTGGTTACAAGCCCACCAATCCCAGGCAAAATGCCGGATACCGGACAATCGAGGTCAGAGCGCAGGCGCCCGGCTATCGCAAGCTGACGGTACGCACTCGGAGTGGGTACTACGCGGGAGAGGCTGTCCACTGACGGTTGTTGGACCAACGGCAGAAGCTAGTCCTCGTTCATTTCGAGCTGCAAGGGTGGCAACACCGTCAATTGCGGATGATCTTTATCCCGCCAAAAGATTTCAAAGCACTCACTGTCTTCTTGCGGGCTCCAGCTCTTGCCGTCTTTATAGACGATTGCTCGAGGAGATAGCGCCCAGGCGAAAATCCCCTGGGCCGAGTCAGGCAAATAGCCCTGCGTTTCAAACGTCCGCTCCTGTCCTGGTTCAATGGGCTGCGTCCACGTCCACGAGTTTTCATAGGGCCGGCGCCGAGACAACGGCGACGTAAAGTGATCGAACCCAACCACCAGCTTGTCAATGGTCTCGCGTCCAACATTTTTTACTGTGACGGTGAACTTACCAGGGGTTTTCCAGAAATCCGCCGAAACAAATTGTACTGGGCAGGATCTTGCCGTTGGCTGATAGATGGTATATGTCGCCATCATTCCGGCTTCCATGTGGTCTGAAACGTGGCAGTGAAAGAGCCACGTACCCGGATTATCGGCGATCATGTCCGCAGTGGCCATGCTGCCTGGCAGCAGCTCGATGACATCGGCATGTCGGGTCCCGTACTGCACAGTCTTGCCATGCCAGTGAGGCGAGTGGAGATCGGTTTCGTTGCCCATCGCCAGCAGGTACCAGCGGACTCGTTCGCCTTGTTTCATAACCAGGCCTGGCAGGTTTCCGAAAACGTATCCGTTGATGCTGTAAAAGAGGCCAGCGTTTTTTCCTCGCAGCTCATCAAAGATCATGAACGCAGCGACGAATTCGCGGTCCACGCCCTTCGGCGTTCCGTCCGGCTTGGCTTCTCCTTTGGCTGTGATGATGATCGGCCCAAGAAGCCCTGCGTTGGTTTCGGTTGGTTCGTCGATGTGTGCGTGATACCACCAAACCACGGAATTGGAACCGTCTTTACCCGGGCCACTTCCTTCATCGGCGAACCACTGATACGTAAAACGGCCGCCCGGAGGCACCCGAGCGCCGGCGCCGAAGGGTAGGTAAAGAGCGCCTTCGTTCGCTTTGTCATAGCGAAGGCCGTGAGGGTGGATGCTATGAGGGAGTTGACTGCGATTCAGAAAATCTACAATAACGGTGTCGCCGACCTCGGCGCGTATGACAGGTCCTAAAATACCTAACCAGTCGGGTTGAGGTTTGCGGACGGAGAATGTGGCGTCGCTGTATTCGAAGTAACGAGTTTTATTCCATCGGGTCCGCGCGGCCCACGGCATTGGAATTTGCCGGCCATGCAGAACATCCTGGCCGCCGGGAGCGTAATCCCACGTAACATCTTCAGCGGTGATGTAGTAATGCCGTGTAGCTGCCGCACAGGCTTGCGCCGTCATTGCCGCAAGCAGTATCAACAGCGCGATCCGCAGTTTCATGAGAGCGTCGCCTTCTTTATTTCACAACTTGGACGATCGAAAGTGAATAGTGTACTGAAAATCAAGTCGGGCTTCATCATCGCATATGCGAATGCTATTCTCCTGGCCTGATGGCGGAAATGCGCGCAGGCTCCCGACGGCACACGATCAGGCGATGTGCACTGCGCAGGGGATATTCCACCGACTCTCGGCTACAAGCGGCAACCGTTTTGCAAGGGTTGTCGGACTACCAGATTCCCTTGTCGCTGCCAGTGATCTTCTGCCCCACGGCTGCCGCGGTCGCCAAGCAGGGCAGCAAACTGAGCCGGGCAGTGCTCTTTAATTCTCGCTGGAGCAGCAAGGTTTTGAGCTGGGACGCATAGAGCGCGGCGGATTGCGGCAGAATCGGGACGCGCAGAAACTCACGGCGGAAGTGGATCTTGTCGCCGCCAAATCGGGCCGAGGCTCTGACGAATGATGGGAGATCGAGACCCTTGCCCCGATAGTGTTTGACGTAGTCCGACACGATCGCGAGGTAGGTTGCGACGCCTTCCCAAATACCGGCCGCCTCCGCGGAGGAGCGCAGATCTTCGTAATCGATGATGTCGGCCTCGGATAGCCGGGCCGTATCGACGATGTCGCACAGCCGGAAATAGAAATGACGATACATACGTTGCAGGGTGGAGATCATTAAGCGGTCCGCGATTGCAGGCACGCGAAACACGCGACCTCCGACGAGGACCATTCGCGCACGCCTGAGCAACGAACGGGCGATCGTGATCTGCTCTCCGGTTTGGCCCAGGCGGCCCATGTGAATTTCAACCGCCTCGGGTAACCCGGGGATCAGGAAATTCCATTTATTGGCCAGACGATCTCCCCAGCTGCGAGGCGCGAGTTGAGCTTCGAAACGCTGCTTCATAAGGCGCAGAACATCGGATGGGCTGGTATTTGTGTACAGATCCAAATCGCTGCCGAGATCGGGCCAGTGATCAAGCGATTTGATTACCGTAACGTTATATCCTTCGGCGTGAAACGCGTCGCAAATCGCCTGCAGGAACGAGATCGCGTTTTCGATACGCGCACGTTCAGCCGTGATTGCGCCTGCTGCCCAATCTGCGCGGTCGTCTTGGCCAGCATTCCTTGCGATCTGCTGAAAGATCTCAAATCCGCGTACTACCACGTGATTCGAGTTAGCCAGGACTAATACGTCTTCGAATTCTTGACGGCTGATTTCTGTGATGCCCAAGCCCGGCTCGGTGGCTGCTGTAAAAGGCGCTTCGCGTTGGTCCAGCAGCAGCCGGGAAAGGATGGATAGAGACTTGTTCGAACCGAAGGGAGAAGAAGGCTTAGCAGTCATATTTGCAGACAGTCCATAGAATTATTGTGGTGGTTGCGAATCTGGTTGCTGGGACGCGGGTGGTGGAGGAGCTGGCGACTGCGGCTGTTCGGGCGATGGTGTTGCTTCAACCACAGGCGTGTTATCGCGGTGCTTGAGTTCGATGGGGCCGTGCTGCTGCCGCCTAGCCTGGTTTTCCTCTGTGATCGTGGCGTCAACCTTCTGGTCGCTATCGGCCGCGACTGCAAAAAGTGGCATCCCCTCGGCAGACTGCCGTGTTGCAAGTCCCACGGGAACTTTGGCGTCCCCGGCCTTGCGGGCTCTCTCGTAAAAGAACTGAGCGGTTTCGAGGTCGCCATCTTTTTCCGCGAGATAACCGATGTTGTTGAGCGAAAATGCGCTGTTGGGATCGAGCGCGTAAGCCTTCAAGAAGTCTTGCCTTGCAGCGGGCCAATCGTTGTGATTGGTCGCTGACACTCCGCGCACGT
>Ga0210409_10007930_pt1 | contig 10880 bp, 8 predicted proteins | sample IncBWH17MmetaG_FD_161649 | JGI IMG/M metagenome (GOLD analysis project Ga0210409, IMG submission 161649) | Forest soil microbial communities from Barre Woods Harvard Forest LTER site, Petersham, Massachusetts, United States - Inc-BW-H-17-M | ecosystem: Environmental > Terrestrial > Soil >...
ACGCCCATCGTAGTGGAAGGCCTGTTGCGGCATGCCTCGTACTCAATCACGATGAATGTCTGCGACGAAGCTATGTCGGAAGAGAAGCGCAACGCCCATCGCGGAGTGATCCAGCAGCTTAACCGTACCGTAACCCGTAGCGCGCCAAAACCGGCAATTCCGCAAGTTGTTGAAAGATTTGGCGTCCCCGACGGGATTTGAACCCGTGTTACCGCCGTGAAAGTCGTCCTAGAGTTCGTAACTGATTGAAATTAAACGGTACGGATAGCCCTCTAGGGCACTTATCGGACTGTGGAGACGGGTTATCGGACTGTTAACGGACTGTGATGGCCAGGTGCCAAGGAGCCTGAAAATCATGGACCCGACTCTTGTTTCCCTGCTGGATTCGATCCCGCAGAAATCACCTCGCTCCAAACTCGAAACTCATCGCGAACTCATCCGCCAGCTTCGGCGGAAGGGCTGCACCTACCGCGACATCGTCCGCATTCTTCACGAGCGTGTAGGCCTCGACGTAGCAGTCAGCACGATTCACTCCTTCATCAAGGTTCGCGCCAAACACCGAAAGCAGGTGCAGTACGAACTCCCAACGCCCGGAATTGAATCGAACCCGATCCTAGTAAGCCCAGACGGCGTTGCGTCCCGAATCGCGGCGCTCAAAGCAAAACCAGTCGAGCAGAAAACGAAGCCCAAACACTTTCACTTTGAAGAGAGTGAGCCGTTGAAGCTCGTCGGCCAAGGAGGATCGCGATGAACGCCGACGCAAAGAACAAACGAGTCGTCTTCACCATGGGTGGCAAAGGCGGTGTTGGCAAGACCGGTCTGATGGTCGCCCTGGCTGAATGGTTTGAAGCCCACGAGATCCCGTTCACTCTGCTCGACCTCGATACCGAAAACAAGGCTCGCGGATCGTTAAAGCACTTCTTCAACGGAACGGTGGCCAAGGTGAACATCAATACTCCCGCGGGTCTTGATACGTTCATTGATCATCTCGAATCCGGCGCTTCGATCATCCTCGCGGACATGGGTGCGGGATCGGGCCAGGTGGCAAGTGATTGGTTCGACGCCATGTACGAGGATGTCTCGGCTACTGGCGCGCGTTTCACTGCCGTGGGCGTTGTCACGCCGGACCCGGCGAGCGTCGAGAGTGTCCTTGCATGGGCTAATCGCCTGCAAGACCGGGCTCAGTACTTGGTTGTCCAGAACGCGACAAGTCCACAAGCAGACTTCAGCTACTGGGACTCGGCTGAGCAGGCAATCCGTTTCCGCGAAGCGCTGTCGCCGATCGTGATTCGGATGGATTTTCGCTTGGCAGAACTGGAGAACCCAGCACGGCAACATGGCGTCCGTCTTGGCCAGATTGCCACAAGGCAGAACGCAATCAACGAACTGAAGCGTGCTTCGATCGTGATGCGTGCCGAAAGCTATCGACGGCGGCTCTTCTCCGAATTCGATCGAACAAAGGAGATGTTTCTGCCATGAACACAGATCAGGCAGCGCTTGCCTTCAGAGAAACGGAAGCAGAGGGCCAGACTTTATTCGACGAACTCGCGGGCTTGGTGCCACCAGAGAGACGAGGTGAGTATTACCGAGTCATCGCACACACGCGCACCCTCAGCCCAGACGATGAGATGCTTCGAATACTAGAAGCAATGGGCATCCTCGCGCTTCTCACGCGAGAAATGCCCGCAGAGATCGCCGCAGAACGCGAGTCGTTGCGAAAGATTCTGGAAAGTTCAGCGTCCCAGGCCACTGCAGTCGAGAAGCGAATGGCAAGATATGCATCACAACTCGAATCACGCCTCTCTCAGTTGCCGAAGGAATTGCAAGACGGTTTGGACCCGCCTCGAATTGCGAAGCTGTTGGGAGAAACCCTGCGGCAGTGTTTCCAGCAATCCGGTCTGCCAGACACCGCCGGAATGCTTGGCCAGTCTTGTTCTGAGATGCAGGTTATCCAGAAGAAACTTGTGAACGTGCTTCACGAAGTGGCTCACTCCGACGGCGGAGTGATTGCTAAAGTCCAAAGCGCCAATGAGTCGCTCCTTCGGAACATGGCTACAAGAGCACAACAGATCGACGATTTACTTGGTAGGCTGGAAAAGCAGGTCTGGGCAACGTGGCTGCCTGTCGTTGCCAGTGCCGCACTCGCATTGGGCTTCTTCTTGGGTACTTGGTTTGCCAGCGAACGGCAAGGAACACCGGAGACACCAAGCGTGGCTCAGTCACAACAGGAACCTGCGGCTCCCGATGCGCCGCCACGGGCCCTTCCGCAGCGAGGTGCAAAGCGCCATTGAGACGAAGGTTAGGTCACCAAGGAGTTCAGCGAGACTATGCCGGACATATGGTTCACAGCGGATTTTCATTTCGGGCATAGCAACATAATCCGCTACTGCAATCGCCCGTTTCGAAATGCCGAGGAGATGGATCAAACGATCCTCGAACATCTGAACGCCTCCGTGAAGGCCAATGACATTCTCTACTTCCTCGGGGATTTCTGCATCGGAAGCAAGGCACGGGTTCTGGAGCACCGCAAGCAAATTCGCTGCAAGAAGGTCTTTGCGATACCCGGCAATCACGACAAAGAAGCTCGGAAGTTAACTGAGGAGTTTACTTGGCTTGGCAACCTAGCGGAAATCTCTGTCAAAGGGCAACACATCGTGCTGTGTCACTATGCCATGCGCGTCTGGAACCGTGCCCATCACGGCGCATGGCATCTCTACGGACATTCCCACGGTAAGCTCCCGGAAGCACCGACTTCTCTTTCCATGGATGTGGGAGTTGACGCCCACGATTTCCGCCCGTGGCATTTCGACGAAATCAATTTGCTTATGACTGAGAAAGCAAAGGTGCGAGGCGAATTACAAAGCGCTGCCCCATCGAATTCCCAGTAGTTCAGGTCAGGCTGCGAGTTCGATTGGTACTTCCCAGACCCGGCACCTTCGGGGCGATAACTTCAGGGTTGCCTGTCACTCGCCCGCAATCAGCGCCCAGCGCTACCCACTCTCTCCTCCTCGTTCGCTTGCCTATTGTGATTAACTATGGTTAACTATGCAAGATAATCACTAGTTAATCAGCCTGAAGTTGGGCTTCGGGATGTCCGTGGCCTGTGACGGAGAACAAAATGAGTCTAAAGACATGACGCACCTCCTTCGGCTGGTGCTCACTCTCGCGGTTGTGGCGGCGCTTTCTCCTCCTCAAGCACAGGGACAGGGCGAAACCACGAGTGCCATCGTTGGCCAGATTCGGGATACAACCAACGCGGTCGTGCCGGGCGCCACGGTGACGATCGCCAACCCTGAGACTGGACTGTGGCGTAGCGCCAAGACCGATGAGGCAGGCCGGTTCAACTTTCCGCAGTTAAAGCCGGGTACTTACGTGGTCAAAGTGGAAGCGCAAGGCTTCGAGCCGCGGCAGAATGACAATGTCGTTTCGGGCCTGGGCCAAAAGCAAACAGTGGATTTCACCCTTAAGGTGGCCCGATCAAATGAGACCGTTGAGGTAAGCAGTGAGGCTCCACTCATCAACCCGGAAGATGCCAACACATCCACGACCATGAATGCGCCGGCACTGGAGAATCTGCCAAATCCAGGTGGTGACTTAACCTACCCTCTACAGTTTGCCCCTGGAGCGCTCATCAATACGGCGGGTAGCGGCAACGACTTCGTCGGCGGCACAAACGGCTACGGCAATGTGGAATTCAACGGCCTGCCCGCCCTCTCAAACGGCTACATCGTCGACGGGCTGGAAACGAACGATCCGCTCACCAATCTCAACAGCGGGCTGTCAACCAACCTCGTCCTTGGACTGAATTCGATTTCTGATGTGACCGTCAACACCCTTTCCTATTCTGTAGACCAAGGGAGGTATGGAGCATCTCAAGTCAATTACGTAACAAAGTCCGGCACGAATCAGTTCCACGGAAATCTCTACGCACTGTGGAATGGTTCGCTACTGAATGCAGCGGACTACTTTACCAATGCGACTCCGGGGAATCACAAGCCCGGATCGACCGTGAATCATTTCGGGGGAAGTCTGGGCGGGCCGATCGCGCACGACAAACTGTTCTTCTTCTTCGACAGCGAGTGGGTTCGGATCGCACTGCCCATCGTCACACCGACGATCGTTCCCAGTCCGTTATTCCGACAATACGTCTTGCAGCAACTTTCTGGGGGTCAAGCAACCGGCTGCGGGTCCAACCCGAATGCGAATTGTTTGTTCTATCAACAAATGTTCAGCCTCTATGGAAATGCCGGCGGCACACCCACCCCGATACTTGGCTGCCCGCTTGGCGCCGCCGGGGATGGTTGCGCCAACCGGCAGAGCGTCTCGCACTCCAGCGACGACCACGAACAGGTGCAGACCGTCCGGGTCGACTACAACATCAATCAGAAAGATACTACTTGGTTTCGTTTTCAGGCTGATACCGGTGTACAAGCCGCCTTCACGGATCCAATCAACTCTTTGTTTGACGCCGTGTCTCCTCAGCCTCTCTATTCTTTTGCGGCAGGACACACGCACGTCTTCTCACAGAACCTGGTGAACTACTTCAATCCAGCGTTCTCCTGGTACGAAAGTTTGTTTGGGCCAAGCAACTTTCAGAAGACACTTTCGGCTTTCCCGATCGTGTTGCAGGGGACTGGCGCGAATGCATTCACGCCCATTGGAGGGCTTGACAACACTTGGGTGCAAGGCAGGCGCGCATCCCGGTTCTTCATCAATGACAACCTCGCCTGGAGCCGTGGCGCTCACGAACTGCGGTTCGGTACGAACACCCGTATCCTCCGCCTGAACGACTATGACTTCGGCACAGGCACAGTTCCCACCGTGACGTATGCGAACTTACAGCAATTTATCAATGGGGTAGCGAACACCGCATCGAAGACTTTCCCTTCGAGCGCCAATGAGCCCTTCAACTTTCTAAATCTCGATCTCTACGCGCAAGACACCTGGAAAGTGACTCGCACGCTGACCTGGACTTTCGGGCTACGCGACACATTCAACTCCAACCCGCTGAATCCGCATGAGCAAGTCGCTCGTCTTCGCGGCTCGTTCAGTTCCATCTCCCATGATGTCAGTCAACCGCTGAACGCTGCCATCCAGACTCATCTCGGCAATCTGTTCTCGTCAACACCGCTGGCCATCCTGCAGCCGAGAACAGCGATTGCGTGGCAGTTTGAGCCGAAGTCGGTTCTTCGAACTGGCTTCGGGATTTTCAGCGACATCTTGCCGGGCACTGTTGCCGACCTGGTTGGCACGAATCCTCCCTACGATAAGACGTTTCAGGGAGGAGTGCTTGGCAGCGTGGGCGGTACAGCAATCGCGCCCGGAGCGACGAACAGCGCGGCGAACGCAACCATTGCCGCGAATCAGACTTTTACAGCTGGATTTCCCCAGGGCCAGCTCTCATGTCCACAAGCAAATTCCGTAAGTTGTCTTCCGCCGGTTGCGATCACAGCGATCCCAGATGGCAAACTCCACGCACCGTACTTCATGGAGTGGAGCCTCGGGATAGAACATCAGTTCGGAACCACGGGAAGTTTGCAAGCGCAGTACGTTGGCACGCGCGCGGTGAACCAACCCTATCTAACTCAGGTGAATGGTTACCAGACTGTGAAAACGGCGACCGGGACACCTTGCCAGGGGTGTTTCGCTCCGTTCCCCACGCAGCCGACCGATCCCAGATTCGGCGCTGTGACCCAGTTCTCCACCGGCGCGAACAGTCACTACAACGGCCTTCAACTGACCGCAACGAAGAGGCTAGGCCACGGTCTGCAAGGACAGGTCAACTACACCTGGAGCCGTTGCATGGATACAGTGTCGAACGGAGGATTCCTGCAATTCTCTGCGGGAGGGATTCTTTCCCCTCTGCCGGGAGAGCTGGCCCGCGACTATGGTCCTTGCGACTACGATATCCGGAACAATCTCAATGCGCAGTATGTGTATCAGTTGCCGATCCAAGTCCGGAATCACCTATTGGCGCACGCGCTAAACGGCTGGCAGATTTCCGGAACCATGTTTTGGCATAGCGGGATCCCGTTCTCGGTCCTGAGCACCCCCTATTCAGCGAGCGGCGACGGAATTGTGCAGGGCAGTGGACCGCAATTCGCCAGTGTCGTTCCGGGCGTTCCGCTCTATCAGCACCATTCCGTTCCGGGCGTAACGCAACCGGGCACGATCCAGTGGTTGAATCCGGACGCATTTGTATCGACCGTTGATCCGAGTACAGGGCAGTGCTACGGCGGCGACGACCCACAGCATTGCCAATTCGGAAACCTCGGTCGCAATGCGCTGCGCGGTCCCAACTTCTTCTGGAATGATTTCTATCTCACGAAATGGTTTCCTGTAAACGAGCGTGTGAAGCTCAGAATAGAGGCCCAGTTCTTCAATGTTTTCAACCATCCGAATTTTGGGCTTCCAAGCATGGTGCTGGCTGGCATTCCGGGAAAGCCTTCCACCCAGACTGGCTTTGGAGCGCTCGCGTACACAACTTCCCCGCCGACGGGCTTGCTCGGCGTTGGTTTAGGCGGCGATAGCAGTCCACGGATGATCGCGTTTCAGGCGCGGCTAGAGTTCTGAGCGATCTCAAGACGAAGGAGCACTCAGGTGATTTTCCCCGTGGCCGTCAGTCTGCAAACCCGAGCGGTTGTCCGATGAATCTGTTCACGCGACGTATTTCGTTGCTCATCGGTGTGCAGCGCGGCGATTCTGGACGTATTGTCGGCAAACGGAAGTTGGGAGTCCGGAAGGTCCGATTAAGATTGTCGTGCGGTATCCAACGACTGGCGCCCGTCGGCGGCAAAGTTCAGGTCGCGTTCGGACTCCTACATTTTCAGTGAAGTGTGGTTTTTCGTGATCCAGTCTTCGACTTCACCGTAAAACCGTTTCGCTTGGACGAGGATCTCCTTCGCTTCGGTCTCGGTCGCAACATTGGAGAAGGTGTAGTCGATAGTATTTCGCTTTCGCCGACACGTCTCAAAGTAGTCGGCGTATTTGTGCGTGGGTTTACCCAACACAAGTTTCGTGCTTTCTATCGACACCCGGTGATGTCCGACCTTGCTCATGATCCGATACCCGGCACAGGCTATGGCCATGTTCGCCGCCTGGAGTGCAGCGTTGTAGGCAGTCGCGAATCTTCGATCTGCCGAAAGCCCGGCAAGGCTCGCGTCTGCGAGGTCGCGGGCGATCAGCGCTCGCATATTGTCCAGTTCCTTCTTGGAGGTTGTGTGTTTCTTGGCGTCCTTATTTGCCAACAATTTCGTCCAAGTCACCCTGGCCTCCTCGCACGAAATGCTTGCGTCCCTTCAAGACCGTTGTAAGGAAATGATCAGGCGACTTAACCTTCTCACGAAACTCTTCCGGGGAATAGACCGTAGCATTCACTTCCCTCCCGAGGCGCTGCTCCGCCTGGCGCAGGGCTGAAGAAAGGTCAGCGAGACCAGCTTTGCCGACGACCATCACATCTACGTCGCTCGTCGCGTGTTCTCGGTTCCGCGCCACGGAGCCGTAGACAAAAGCACATTGGATTTTGTCTCCGAACGGCTCCAGAATCTGCTCCACAATCGGAATCAGTCCTGCGGTTTTCTCAAACAGGTGCTGCAGTTCCCGGAATACCGGGGATCTGGTCTCTGCTTTGAAGTAGGCCCTTGTACCTTCACGACGATGCGTCAATATGCCGCTCGCCACCAGGGACGACAGTTCCCGCTGAAGGCTGGATGGAGTCGTCCCGAGACGATCAGCAAGCTCCGACAGATACCACCATTTGCTTGGCTGTGTGAGCGTGGCTGCGAGCACACCTTGCCGCACCTGTGGGAACAGCGCGCCGAGCACGGACGAGTTACGCATAATGCGTATATTATTACGCATATTGCGTAAGCTGTCAAACTGTTTGGAGCGCGTGGGGAGGGCTAGGCTCAGGCACGAGCCGCTTCGAGTCGGGCGGCAGATAGAAACTGCAACAGTCGAGTCTCCTCATGCCGTTTGTTCTTAAACCAGTCTGTCGACCAGATTCTATAGATCTTCCAGCCATGGCTCTCAAGGATCTCCTGGCGTAGCCGATCGCGATCGCGGGCTGACTTCGCTGAGTGATAAGCTGCGCCATCGCACTCGATTCCTGCGAGGTATCGACCTGGATTGGCCGAGTCCCTGACGCCGATGTCGATGGAGAATCCTGCAACTCCTACCTGGGGCACAATTTCATACCCTGCCGACTTGAGAATATAGCCTACTGAAATCTCGAAATCGCTGTCAGGTTCGCCTCCCGCTCCGGGCATCTCGGGGATTGTGCCATTCTTGGCAAATTCCAAGTATTGTCGGAGAACTTTCACTCCCCAGGAGGCGCTGTCCGTCATGATGTTGTTAGCTTGCAGGGACGAAAACACTTCGACTCGCCTCTTGGCACGCGTGAACAGGACATTCAGCCGTCGATGGCCCTGCGGTCCGTTGATTGGTCCAAACCTCTGGAATTGCTTGCCCTGCTCATTCGGCCCGTAGGTCGTCGAAATGAAAATCACGTCTCGCTCATCGCCTTGCACATTTTCCAGGTTCTTGACAAACAAGGGCTCCGACTTCCCCCTCCAGTCCGATACAAACGCCTCCGCGTGGGGATCATTCATGATTTCCTGGTCAAGCAAGTCGTCTATCAGTTCACGTTGTTCAAAGTTTAGTGCCACGATTCCGAGGCTCTCTTGCGGGTGTAAGCGCATGTGTTCGACCGCTGCGCGAACCACTTGTTGTGCTTCAACGACATTCCTGCGATTCACAAATCGTCCATCTGGGACTTCGATGAGCTTCACTCCCAATTCTGGATGATCTGAATACGCCGACGGAAACACGACTAGGTTTTTGTAGAACTCGTGGTTTGAAAACTCTATTAGGCTGTGGTGCCGTGAACGGTAATGCCAGCGCAATCGCCTGATCGGTTGGTACACCGACGTAGCAACATCAAGAATGCTTTCGGCATCCTCAGCAGCCGTAAGATCATCGTCGGTCACGTCCCCGTCTTCCAATACTCGTTCAAAGAACGTGGTCGGAGGAAGCTGCTTCGGATCTCCAACAACAACCAATTGCCCTCCCCGTGCGATGGCGCCGAGAGCGTCTTCCGGCTTGAGTTGGGATGCCTCATCCATAACCACGAGATCGAAAACTAGCCTACCCGGCTCCAGGTACTGAGCGACCGACAATGGGCTCATCATGAAACATGGCTTAAGCGCTTTCAGAGCATCTCCTGCACGGTTCACGAGTTGCCGTATTGGCACATGGCGTTTCTGTTTTGCCAGCTCATGATCGATAAGCGAGAGGTCACTCCACTGACCTACGGGTCCCGATCGAGAGCCCATTGGAACAGAACGGGCGTCAAGAACGGACGCCGCATACTTGGCATTAAGCGACATGATCTCCCGGTCAAGCCCAGCAAATCTGGCCCGAACATTCTCGTGAGCGAGCCCCTTAAACAACATCAGATCAGAGTGAGCGTTAATGCAACTGGTGGCCAGAGAACTGTAGAAAAGGTATTCGTAGACTCTGGGCACCGCGTCAGTCGTTACCGCATCGCTGAGAACCAAGCGTGGCAGCGCAGGCAAAGTCGCTGCAGAGCACTCATCCCATGAGCGAAGCCAGTCGACGAACATGGGGAGGTCGTCCGGGCAATGCAGTGCATGTCCTAAGCGGGCGGCAACTGCCGTGAACGGAACTTCATAGATCGTTTGACAACCCCAAAATCCCCCGACATCCAGCTTGGCGATTTTGGTCATAATCAGCAGTATTCGCTGAAGTTCCGACATCGAGTCGATATAGCTACTCAACTCCGCATGAACTAACGGAGAGTTTGCGTCGAAATCTTGCAGGAGCCAACAGCGAACAGAGGGCGGAAGTACACCAGAGTCGACTTCAGCAGCGAAGTCCACTGCTTGCGCTATTGCGTCAATGTCTGTGTCTGGGCCGTCACAGACTTTCGCTAATCCGAGCTCCTTGGTTAAGCGATCAACCTCACGCGCATGTAGGCTTTCGTCGCGGCATAAATCATGCAGCCTTCCCGCGTGAGCCAACTTGAGAAGATTCTTTATCCCGCTCTGGGCTGCCAATGTGGACAGATGGGACAGTTTGCGGTCTACCCCCTGGAGATTGGCGCCGAATTCTTCCAGAGACCCATCCCATGAACACCTCATAGAAGCCGGTAGGGCATCCGTGGCCGGCTTGGCCAGATCGCAAATACTCGTCAGAGCGTCGATCTCCTCGCCCCTTGTTCCGACCTGTCGGCGCAAGGTTCGAAAATCTGATACCGGCATTGAGGTGAGCACGTCCAGAAAGTCTTTGCCCGCTGACCCTAAACTGAGAGCTGCGCCGGAGAGCCACTCCGCCACACGCAGTAAGGCCGGCCACGGGGTGTTGATGCCCTCATAATGAACTCCCGCGACTTCGCTAAAACGCTTGTCGGCATTGAAAGAGCTGAGGCGATCCTTGTACTCCGCTAGGTCCCTGAATCCTGAGATAACCTCTGAGTGGCCAACCCGCCCAGGTGTTTTCAGAATCCGGCGGAAGGCTCGCTTCGCGTTTCGACAATCTTTTCGAAACAGACGGCTGACAGAGTTGCTTTCGGACAGATTGGCTGCGTGATCGTGCAGTTCGGCAGTTGAAGGGAGGTTGCTCAGTTCAAACTGTTCTCTGAGCTTTGCGCTTCTGGCACGGATGTCAGCAGATTTCTCTTGGGCCAACCTGATCACGGTGGGTGAGTATTCATGCTGCAGCGCTGAATGCCGGTAGCTGAGTTCCTCATCGGGAGCAGTAGCGAGCTCTCTGAATGCTTCACGCAGCAAATTAAAGCCCTCACGGCTGCTAGAAACCTTCGGTGAGAGATTAGACTGCGCCCAGGACGACAAGGTTACGGC
>Ga0210409_10007931_pt1 | contig 10880 bp, 8 predicted proteins | sample IncBWH17MmetaG_FD_161649 | JGI IMG/M metagenome (GOLD analysis project Ga0210409, IMG submission 161649) | Forest soil microbial communities from Barre Woods Harvard Forest LTER site, Petersham, Massachusetts, United States - Inc-BW-H-17-M | ecosystem: Environmental > Terrestrial > Soil >...
AAAGATTGTAGAAGAATACGGCCCGCGCAAGCTCCTTTCGGCCGCCACCAAGAAATTCGCCCATGTACTTGAAAGTTGTGAGCGGGATGCCGAGCGAGCCGACCGAACACGTTATGGAGGTCAGCCAAAATATCAGATTGAAGTAGCCAAGGCGCGTCGGCCCGATGACCCGGGCAATGGCCACAGTCGTTAACAGGGTGCAAACGAGCGTAATCACCACTTCCAAGCCCAGGAAGATGAAATTGCGCCCGATCACCTTGGCGTTACTGGCTGGGGCCGTGGGAATGGTCAACGCCGTCAAATCAATTTCCGGATTGGATAGAGTGGTCAAAATGTTCGCGGGCTTATAAGACAAAGGGGTGCGATTAGCTTACTGGGTCCACGCGATCACATTGCGGGTGGCCTTCTGTCCATCCTTGATGACGGGAGAAGATGTCAATGGAGATTCTTCGGTCTCGGCAATTACAAAGCTAAATGGTCGCAAGGACTGAAGGAATCTTAGACATTCCACCGGGTCGCGCTTCGTGCGCATAGCAACTCGGGGGTTAGCCTCCACGGTGATCACGCACTTTCGGGCCGACGCGATCGTCTCTACTGCGCCCTTGAGCACATCCAGTTCGCCGCCCTCCACGTCGATCTTGACGGCTACGTCACCCCCGCGCACTCCAAAACTATCGATGGTGACTACTTCCAGAGGGCCATCGCCAGGAACAAGAAAACGAGCGTGATCCGAGCTGTCGTAATCAGGAACTTCCAGCCGACCGGTGCCCTTGAAACACCCGACAGCCTTGGTGATCGCTTTCGAAGGAATCTGAAGTTGGGAGAGATTACGTTTCATGAATCCAGCTACATCAGGATTCGGCTCAAAGGCAATAACTCGCCCGATTCGAGACGACTGCGCACATAGGAGCGCCGAGAAGGTCCCAATATCGGCGCCGCAGTCGAAGAGGACTACGGCAAACATCGGTTCCAGTAAGCGGCAGAACGAATGAATTAACCGACTTTCATACTCTTCAACATCTCGCTGGTCCCAACATGTGTCGGTGCGGAACAGCGGCACACTGAACCTTACCCCACGGCCCAATTGATACTGCGCGACTACATTGAGCATTCCCAGTTTCTCTAAGATTCCCACTAGCCGGCTGCCGCCGCGGATACGCCAGCGAGTCATAGTCCTCGCGAGTCTTAGGCATAGTGGAGCTCGTGTAACAGTTTTTGGGGTCGGAGACTGATTCGTGCCTCCCAACGATAAAGTTTCCATCACCTTGACGCTGGAGCGCGAGCGGCTTGAAGCTTGAGGATAAGGTAGTGTTTTCATGGGAGGTAGAATCGAGAGATCTGCAAAGGTTTGCGCGCCAGAAGCCTACTGCCGAGTGAGCTCAGAAATTGTGACGGCCTCGCGACCTTTGCCTAACGCCGCTTCGATTACTCGCGGTAGGGCCTTTAACGCAGGCTCGTTAATGCCGTGGTAGAGAATAATGTCACCAGAGTAGAACGAGGTTCGATCCAACTGCGCTTCCACATCTCCCGAAGCGGCGCGGTAGTCCTTTAGATCGACATTCCACATCACCACCTGCTGGCCGGCCGCCCAAGCGGGGATAAGGCTGCGAAGCGACAATTTGCCGTGAGGCGGACGGAAGAGCTTGCATTTCTCTCCCAGGATACGGTTTAGGACCCATCGCGTCATGCCTATCTCTCGAATGGCGCCTGTCCAGGAAAGCCTGTTGAAGTATGGATGGCTATAAGAATGACTGCCGACTTCGTGTCCTTCTTTCCTCATCCGCAGCACGAGTTCCGGATACTGCTCGGCGGCTCCCCCCACGACAAAGAAAGTAGCCTTCACCGCGTGAGCTCGAAAGATGTCCAGCATCCGCGGGGTATGGACTGGATCTGGTCCGTCATCGACCGTGATGGCAATCTGCGGCCGGTCCCGGCTGCCATGCTCAAGGAGTTGCCTATTGGGAACGGCGCCGAATAGCGCTCTCTTAATCAGCGCGTTTCCTCTCTGCGTGTGCCCGTTCGCGTTTGGCAAAGCATTCTCCCGCCACAAATACGTATCGCTGTAGTGCTTTGCAATAATTTGTTCAGGGAAAGAACCACGATGCGGGTTTTGCCTCGATTGCTCCGACAGCTGCTGCAAGGCATCTTGAAGACCTTTTGTATCGCCACGTCGGATTAGCTTGACTGTGGGTTGATTTTGGAGGGCTTCTGGAACCCGCACGGCCGTCGTAATGATTGGTATACGCGAAGACATTGCGCGGAGCACTAAGACCGGGACCCCATCCTGAAGCGAAACCAGGACATCGCAACCCTGGAGCGATTCAGGCGTGGTCAGTTCATCGGGGACCCACTGAAGGTCCGGCGGTAGTTCGTGAATTGGGACATCACTGGCGATTTTCTGCGGATTGTCTGCGCCGAAGATGATCATCTTGGAGGGTCGGCCAGTCTTGCGCAGATTCGAGAATGATGCGAGCAGGTGTTCGAAACTGGTGTCGGCGTCTGGGCCGAGCACAGCGCCTATCACGAACTCTGGTGAGCTATGTGGCAACTCCCCGGTTGAAGCCACCGCCGGGTTCGTCGTCACGCTCGGCAGGACAGATTCTTTTACATTCGCGGCTTCCAATTCCGCTCGGAACGCCGCAAATGACCGTTGCAAACCGACTGAGGTCGGCACCAACTGCTTCCACCCAATCGAACGTAGTTTGGAGTTGTTGGAGCGATTTCCTCCCCACAAACTTGCGGCCTTGTAACGTGTGAGGATTGCGGGAAGCTGACCTTTCGAGTAGCGGTTGTACTTTGCGATCATGGAAGAGAGCAACTTCACCGCGAAGTAGGGGACAGAAATGAATCGGATGTTCAGGACATACTTGCGGTAAGCGCGGAGATATTCACCGCACGTGGGCAGATCACCATCTAGCACATTATAAACTTGGCCTGCAGCTGCCCGATAAGTACCCGCAACCACCACGGCTTCCGCGCAATTGTCGACGTAGCTCAATGGAAGCAAATTATTTCCGCCAAAGTGCAACTGCCAGCTACCAATCGTCAAACCGACGCGATTGGAAAAATGGCCGCCACCAGGACCATAGATTACGCCCGGTCGCAGAACCACTAGTTCGAAACCATTGCGGCGCTGGTATTCGCTGAACAGTTGTTCCTGGTGGAGCTTGGAGCAGGAATAATGATCACGCCACTCGGGATGGGATTCGAGCGCCGTCTGCTCGTTCACCTCGGCCCCGCGGCCGAGGCCAGCCACGCCATATACGCCGAATGAACTCACCAGAACGATGCGCATCGGCTTTCGATTCGTAACAGCATCCAGCAGATTTCTCGAAGCAACTACGGAACTAAGGAAAAGATCTGCGGCCGTTCCCTTTTTGCCTGCGGCGAGATGGAAAATAAGCTGCACGCCATCCACGGCACGCGCGGCGTCCTCTCGATACCTGAGGTCCCCGACGCAATAATCAAGACTCATGCCTGACCGCCGCCCCAAAAGGGAGCTCAGCTTGGAAATATCTGCGCGTCGGCGCACGTTGCAACGGATATCCGTGTAACCGTGGGCAAGGAGACGTTCGATCAGAGCCCTTCCCAGAAAGCCGGCGGCTCCAGTAACAAGTATCTTCATGCCGCTGGCACCGGGTAGACCTGTGAGGCGATTTCATCCATGATTTGCGATACGCGCAGCATCTCGGCATAGGGGATAGGCACTGGGGTGTCGTGCAGGATGCTTTCGTAAAACAACGACATTAAGCGATTCATTCCCGCAAAGAACTGAAAACGTGAACCGACAAATTCACGGACATTATTTGTCGCTTGCTGCAGAGTCTGCCAGCTGGTCTTAAAAGGCGGCAACAAACGCCCCAATGCGCTCGGTACCGTTTGTTTTTTTTCGACCAGCATCGTGCGAAGCGCGAAATCGATGTGGGCTGTATTTTTAGTGCCGTACACCCGCATAAAATGGCCCACTGGCCGCGTATGCGAGGAGAAAGTAACGTAGGCAGACATTCCACCGCCAAGGATCATCACCCGCAGTTCGTCGAGAACACCGTCCGTGCGGTCATCCTTCAAGCTCCGACGGCGGTATGCCCGAGCGATGACGTCAACCGGTTCGTCGGGAAGAAATGGAGTAATTTTATTGACGGCATGATCGATAATGTTTTGAAATAGCTTACCTGGCAATTGATGGACCCAGTGGCGATCGTCGGAGAGCAATGCCTGGCCAAAACCACCGGTTAGGTCGTATCCGTAAAAGCTTTCTATGTGAACCGGGTCGCCTAGCTTCCCTTTTGCAACGAATTCTTTTAGCGCCAGGGCCGGCGATTCGAAGTTGTACCAATAGTTGATCGTCATCTTTAGATTGGATCGCCGCAGGCAGTCGATTAGGCGTTGCCCATCTGTCGCGTTCAAGGCGAGCGGCTTCTCCAGGAAAACGTGGCACCCAGCCTCGGCGGACTTTTGGGCCAGCGCTAAATGAGCATGCGGCGGAGTGGCAATATGAATTACGTCGAGCCGATGGTCGGAAAGCATGCGATCGAAATCCGTGTAGCGGTGCGGCACGGAGTAGCGAAGTGCGAGCTGCTCGGCCAGGATGGGCTCAAGGTCGCAAACCGCCAGCACACGCGCACATCCGAGCTTTTGAATTTCCTCGATGTGGCCGTCAGCGATCTTCCCGCAACCAACAATGCCAATATTCAGCATCAATTCCTTTCGTTCCCTGCACCGATGCAATCAAGCTGGGAGGCGTGCGTGGCAGCCACGGGACCACAGCCTTGCCCAACAGCCTCAATCGCGAGATACATCTGCCACGCGGAAACGAAATGAACGGCGCACCCGCGCCGATTCGCCTCTTCAACTAACAGGTTGAATGCCGTTTCCAGAACGCCGCTCAATAAGGCAGCGGAATTCCGCTCTTGGGCTCCATGCGTGTACAGCTTGACGAAGCTGTCGGCTCCAATGCGTGGCGCTATATCCACCCAACGTCTTACACGATAGGGTGTCGCCACGTTTCCATAGCGAAGTTCCCCTGTCTCGAGCCGGGGAAGCCAGCGGTCCCTCCAGCGCATGCCGAGAGGCCCGGGAATGATGAGCAGGTCGCCGTCGACGCCGCCGCCACGTGTAACAGGAACGCCATCGTCATAAGATTTCGTCCGATCGGGATCGCCGTTGCAGTAGTAGATCGTGTTCACCAAACGAGCTTGAGTTGGAGAATCGCCCGACGGCATAGTGAAATCGGCATAACAACCGAGGTCTCGAAGCACTCGGATCTCATCGTTGAGGCCACACAACCTGCCATCCGGCCGCGAATTGTCCAAGGCCCAGTTACCGTGTATAAAGCCGAACGTCAGATTCCCATCCCGCTTACGCATCAGACCGTGTTCGTTGTGTAATGCTTTGCAAAATGTGCTTATACGGTCGACAAAGTTCTGGCGGCCTTCGCCATCATGATGAAGATGGACCTCCACATCCGCTATCTCTTCACGAACCATTTCCGCTAGAGGTTCCATCAGCGTCGGATGATATTCCTCTTCCGGAAAGAAGAACGTATATCGAGGGGCGTTGCCAACCGAATCCGGCTTGCATCGGCTCGCAATCTCCGGCCATGCAGCCCGCCATAGGGCGACCCGTACTTGCGCCGTGCTTAAATCAGCGCGGCGCCATCTAGGTTCGTAGTGGTCTGCGATGGTCACCCATATACGTTCGAGCGGAGGCGCGGCCCGTTGCGTCATCTGTCGGAGCCGCTGCCTGATGTAGGAAGGTCCCCAGATTTGCGAATTGTGGATTAATTGCATGATCGCGAGGTTGGTTTGATTTGATCGAATCACCGGCTCAACACTGTCGCAGCTTTAGCCGGCAGAGTCCGCTTCTCTCTTCGTTGTTCCATTGATAGCTCGCAGATTCGAAGCAACTCGTCGGCAGATTCATCCCAACCCCTGCGAAATTGTTCGGAGATGGAATGTTCATCCCAACAGCGGTCCATTGCCTTTTCAATTGCGCTGGCAAGTGCTCGCGAATCTCTTGGAGCAATTAAGATCCCGGACTCTTCATTGACTAGCTCGAGGATTCCGCCCACATTCGTTGCAATCACGGGGCGTCCGCAGCTGAGAGCTTCGATAACGACGTTCGGGTACCCTTCGTTGTAGCTGGGCAGAGCCAGCACATTGGCAGCGGCAAGCCACTGGGCTACCTCCTGCGAAGAACAGGGGCCGTTCAGAGTGATTCGATCTTCCAGCGCAAAATGTTTGGATTTACTGCGCAAATGTTCGCCACCCGGCCCATCCCCCACAAATGCCAACCGGAGCTTTGGACGACGACCCGCGAGCGAGGCAAAGGCCTCAATCAGTTCCTCGATACCCTTCGCGGTATCCAGACGTCCTACAAACAGCACAAGTTCGGCCTTGTCGTCTATGGCCAGTTGCGCGCGCGCGGCGCTCCGGTCTCCCAAGTGAAAGACCCCGGGATTGCATCCATTCCGGATCGTCCGGACTTTGGCAGCGCTGATACCCATCTCTATGGCTCGCTGCCGCAAGTGCTCGCTCTTGGTTACAACGAATGTTGCGTGCTTCATCGCAAGTCTTGTCAACCATCTCGAAGCCGGGTCGACGAATCGATTCAAGTCCGACCCGATGGAGCCAATGATGGCTGGAATCCCAAGCTTGCGCGCCACTACCACGGTGGCGTAACCCTCAGGATAGAGCCAGAAGTTGCAGGCTACATCTGGCCGACACTCGCGGAAATATGGCTCGAGATATCTGGCACAAACCAAACCGTTGATGCACCTCGTCACGCCAGGTAAAGCCGGATATTCGAAGTACTTTGTATTCACGCCTGGTGGAGAATAGGACAAGTCAGGATGGCGGTGATCGTAGTTCGGCTGGAACCACTTCGGGTAACGCGGGAAAGGACAAATGACATTTACATCGGCGCGTTTGGAGAGTGCCAAAACGATTTCGTACTCAGAATGCCCGCGGTACGGTTGTGCAGGGATGGGAAAAATCGGTGTAACCAGAGTCACTCTCAACCTCATCGCGTCATCCCCTGGTCTCGCAACTGATCGTGTAGACGCAGACTCACCATCGTAGAGTTCCAGTCTGCTCCCTGTTTTTCATCAGTCGCAAACGAACTCGGTGCCCCTGACGTCCAAATCTTCCAGAGTGGCCCTTGAGTGAACAGGAATTTGTAAAAGCCCACCACTACGGCGGCATTCAACACACAGAAAGCGCTTGCTGGACCGGCGATTCGCATCAGGAACGGAATGCCACGCCCGGCGCCCAGAGCGGCAAGAAGGTAGAAGATAATCTGCGACGCCAAAGCTCCGGTGTACAACAAGGAATGGTTCGCCAGCAGCGCGCTGCTGACAAGCAATATAACCAGCAGGACTGGCACGAACAGTCTCAAAAGTTTATGGGAGATCAGTTCGAAGCGCAGCCGGTTCTGCCGCGACAGCAACCAGGGCGCCAGTTGTAGCAGTTGGAAGTTGCCGGCCAGCGTTCGGACCTTACGATGAAACTCTCCGCGCAGGTTCTTGGGCCAGATGTCGTAGACACGCGCACGCAGGTCCAAGACTGACCGATAGCCCTGGCGAATGATGCTGAGAGGCTGCAACATATCGTCTAGGATGATTCCGTTCGGTAGAGCCATGGCCAGCTCGCGCCGGACCGCATAAAATCCGCCGTACACTCCCAGAGGCGAATCGACTTTTGCCTCGCAATTGCGAATCCATTGCTCGTATCGCCAATAGAGGCCTCCAACGGCCTTGGTGCCCGCGTCGTGGCCGTCGTCGCGCAACACTAACTCGCCGCCAACGCATCCGACACGGGGATCGGCAAAATTGCTGAGCAATAATTGTAGGGCGTTGCTTTCAACCCAGGGACGAATATCGAGGAACAACAGGATTTCACCGGTGGCCCTCTGCATTCCCAGATTCAGCGCTGCCGCTTTACCACTGTGTTCGGGGCATTGAATGCAGCTGACCTGCGGGTTTCGGAGTTCCTTGAGAATGTCGTCTGTGCCATCGGTCGATCCGTCGGAGACAATCTCGATTTCCATTCGATCGCGCGGGTAGTCCAGCGATAGAAGGTGCGCGACTTTTTGGCGCAGCAAAGCCGCACCATTGTGGACGGCGAGAATGATGCTGACTGTCGGAAGTATGGCCTCCTGCCGCTGCGGTTTTGGACGCAGGCGGCTGCGCAAGTAGATCCACAACGGATATCCGGCGTAGGTGTAGAGAATGAGGCAAACGGCTCCCCAGAAGGCGTACGCATGCATGTGGGTACTGCCCATGTCAGCCTCCTTGTGTTGCAGGGTTTTCCTGTGCTGGAACAGCGGTCAATCCTTGAGAAGGTTCCTCTGCGCAGGAATTCCGGATATTTTGTCAAACTGGAATGCCACAGAATCCGAATCGTTCTGGGCGTCGTTGGGAGCGTTATGGCGATTGGTGACTATTAGTGTCGAAGGCGAACCAGGCAATATATGACGACGATGAGCATCACCTCGACAGCGATGCTTGAGAATATCCAACGACCACGATCGTTCGGTTTGGGCTCGCCTCGTTGGATCGCGACCGTCGCGGTGGCCAGTCCCAGAATTAAGTACATCGTTGTTGTGTAGCTGCGCGATAAGAACCACGCAGTCGTCATGAACGCCACCAATGCCAGGCGCATCGCCACTATCCAGGTTTGCGGCACACTCGGCGCGTTAAGGGGCTCAAGCTTTGTGCCAGCAGCAGCTGTACTGGCGATGCCCATGGCAGGAAGAAGTTCGCAAGTCGGGGCGTATTTCAGTGCGATGATTCCCTCAGAGAGGGGTGAAGTTCTAGCGAGTGCACCCGTGCTGTTGATATAGCTCGCCTCAAAAAGCTGCAATAATCCGAAGAACTTGATTGGCTGTCTTTTCTTTTGCATTCCAATGACGCTATTCAAGCCCATCGTCGTTGTGACGAGCAATGCCACCCACAACGTGCTTCCCAATAATCCGAGTTCAGCAAGACAAAGGACGAAAGAATTGTGCGCGGTAATTTCATACAAGTCCGTGAAACCATTGAATCCGATGCCGAACAATGGGGCGCTTTTGAACATTTCCAGGCCATTAGCCCAGGCTTCTAGCCGGTCGGCGCCATCAGCCGCCGAAATTCCGCGGCCCCCCGTAAAGTCCAGGGCCAGCATGCCAAGAATGAATACGGCGGCCAGCGCCGTTGAGGCAGTTGTTCCTAGTTTCTTCCGCGCCGCCATGAGCGCGACGGCGGCCAGCGCGAGCAAACCACCGCGGGAGTGAGTCAGATAGGTCGTCCACAGCAGCAAAGTAGCGGGCACCAGCACGGCAAAAAAGTTGGTAACCACGCGCCCCCGGCGCCACGCGATGAAGGCGAGCGGAAGAACGATCAAAAGAATTTGTGCAAAGTCATTCGGATCGCTCAAAAAACCGGCACCGCGTATTCGTGTCAATTGCCCAATCACGTCCTCTTGCGGTGAAGAAATATTCGTCAGGAGAACGAACATTTCTCCGTGATAGCCCAGGTAATACCCGCAGAGCGCTTCCAATGTAACAACCAGGCAGGATGCAACGGCTGCCAGAGTCACGATCTTTAGCCTGCGAACTGTCGTAACGTTTACGACGATGAAGAGAAAAACTGCCGCGCTCGGAAGGAACATCCGCCAGCTTTCCACCACCCCGCCAAGCCAACCGTGAGCCACTTGCGACAGCGCAATTGCGACAGTGAAACCCACCAGCAAATAAGTTTGGATCGAAGTCTTCCACTGGCTGCAATTCGCCATGCTTGGCAAGGAAGCCAAAGCAGTAATTGCGGCCAGATACATCATTACGTGATAGGTGGCCCATTCCTTCCCGAATTGCTCCGGCGAGATGATGGTAACTACGATGTAGAGGATAGTGAGAGCGAATCCCATGATTATGTGACGATTTCAATCGGCTTGTTCGGTTTGCCAGACTTATCGTGACAGTTCACTTGGCGCCGCGCCCCACAAGTACAATCTTTATCGTGTTGAAGAAGATCAACAGGTCAAGCCCGGCAGATGAGTTCTTAATGTAGTAGAGGTCATAACGGAGCTTTTCCTTGGCGTCCTCCACCGAGCTCCCATATCTATAGAGGATTTGCGCCCACCCGGTGATGCCAGGACGAACGGACTGCCGCAAGTGGTAATAAGGAATCTTCTGATTGAGTTCTGCCACAAATTCAGGCCGCTCGGGACGCGGCCCCACGAGACTCATATCCCCCCTTAAAACATTCACCAGCTGCGGAAGCTCATCCATCCGTGTCTTGCGTAGGAATCTCCCTACTCGGGTGATTCGAGGATCGTCGTACTCGGCCCAGGTTGGCCCTGTGTCTGACTCTGCGTCGTTACGCATCGTGCGAAGTTTGTAGCAACGAAAGACTTTGCCATCGCGTCCCACGCGATCCTGTGAGTAAAAAACCCGCCCCGGCGAGCCAAACTTAATTGCCAGAATGACGAACGGCAACAAAGGCAAACTGAGAAGCAATCCCACGATCGAAATCAGTATGGAGGCGAACCGCTTGTAAAAAAGGAACAGGCGTGATGCATGAGAGCCTGGAGAAAATAACAGCCAGCTCAATCGGATGGATTCGATAGGCACTTTTCCAGTAATCGATTCATAGACGTCATTTCCATCTTGTACTCGCACACCGCGATTCTTCAGCGAGAGCAACAAGTCGACTGGGAGCTTCCCACGGCGCTCCTCCATCGCTACGACGATGCGGTCTATGCCGCGGATCTGGGGGCTGACGGCAAGCCCCTCACAGAAGCTTGTATGCGAGAGAGCGATTGGCATTTCAGCGTGGTTGCGATGGACAGGCTGCTCTCTGATGGCGGCCATCTGCGCGCGTCCCGCGAGGCGAATCCCCAGCT
>Ga0210409_10007932_pt1 | contig 10878 bp, 7 predicted proteins | sample IncBWH17MmetaG_FD_161649 | JGI IMG/M metagenome (GOLD analysis project Ga0210409, IMG submission 161649) | Forest soil microbial communities from Barre Woods Harvard Forest LTER site, Petersham, Massachusetts, United States - Inc-BW-H-17-M | ecosystem: Environmental > Terrestrial > Soil >...
ACGATCCCGCCCGCACTGCAAATCCTAACGTCACCGCGGGATTCAGATGAGCGTCGCTGCTGCCGCAAGCGACCGCGGTGAACACGCCCGCCATCACCGCGAAAGCCCATCCCGTAGTGATCACCATCCACCCGCTCCCCTCGGCCTTCGAGCGCTTCAGCAGTGCTCCCGCCACCACTCCGTCTCCCAGCAATATCAGGATCATGGTCCCGAGGAATTCACCGAGGAATGGCGATGTCATCCGTTACGTCCTTTCTGATCCTTTATCACTCGTCTGTCCAATCAAACGACCGCACCACCGCTTTCTTCCATTGGCGGTACAAGCGTTCGCGCTGGCCTTCCTGCATGCGCGGCTCCCACTCCCGATCCATCGCCCAATTCGCCCGCAACTCCTCCAGCCCCGGGAAAAAACCCACCGCCAACCCCGCCGCATACGCCGCGCCCAGCGCGGTGGTCTCCTGAATCACCGGCCGCACCACTTGGCGATTGAGAATGTCCGCCTGGAACTGCATTAAAAGCTCGTTAGCCACCATTCCGCCATCCACTCGAAGAGAGGCCAGCGAAATATGTGCGTCTTTCTCCATCGCTTCCACCACCTCGCGAGTCTGGAACGCCGTAGCCTCCAGTACTGCGCGCGCCAAATGGCCCTTATTTGCATATCGCGTGAGCCCCGCGATGACTCCTCGCGCGCTCTCCTTCCAGTGCGGGGCGTACAGTCCTGAAAACGCCGGCACAAAATAAACATCTCCGTTATCTTCCACCGTGCGCGCCAGCGTCTCCACCTCGGAGCTCTTCGCAATCATGCTCAGGCTGTCTCTCAGCCACTGCACCAGCGCGCCGGTAATCGCTACGCTGCCCTCCAGCGCGTAGCAAGCTGCTTGCTTGCCCAATTTGTACGCCACGGTGGTCAGCAGTCCGCACGTCGAGGCCACCATGCGTTCCCCAGTGTTCATCAGCAAGAAACAACCTGTCCCGTACGTGTTCTTCACCTCGCCCGGATGAAAACACGCCTGGCCCACCAGGGCCGCTTGCTGGTCGCCCAGGATTCCGGCGATCGGAACGCCCGATATCACCGGCAATGTCGAAAGCCCGTACTCTTCGCTGCTGGAGCGCACTTTCGGCAGCATCGCTCGCGGAATCTCGAACGCCGAGAGCAGTTCGTCATCCCAGTCGAGCATCTTCAGACTCATCAATTGTGTACGGCTAGCGTTGGTCACATCCGTAACATGCGCGCCGCCTCGCGGTCCGCCGGTCAGGTTCCACGCTAAGAACGTATCGATGTTTCCGAAAAGCAATTCGCCCGCCGCCGCTTTTTCCATCACGCCCACAACATTTCGCAGAATCCAGCGCAACTTCAACGCGCTGAAGTACGTACTGAGCGGCAAACCAGTCTTCGCGCGAAAGCGGTCTTGTCCGCCGTTTTTAGCAAAATGCGCAACGTCTTCACCAACCCGCGTGTCCTGCCAAACGATTGCGTTGCTCACCGGACGGCCTGTCTTGCGCTCCCAAACAACGGTCGTCTCGCGTTGATTGGTGATGCCAATCGCGGCCAGGTCGCCGGCCTGCAAGCCGCTCTTTTCTAATGCGCCGGCGATGACCTCATGCGTACAACGCAAGATTTCTTCAGCGTTGTGCTCCACCCAGCCGGGCGCCGGAAAAATCTGCTGATGTTCTTTCTGGGCCATGGCTACCACGCGCGCCTGTTTGTCAAAGATCATGAAGCGAGTGCTGGTCGTGCCCTGATCAATCGCCCCAACGTAGCTCTTCACCGAAACAGTCCTCTCGCCGTTACATCAAAATGACGTCGCCCAGGCGGCGGCAGTCGCCGCTATCGTAACGAATACAAAAGGCTTATCGTCAAATCCCAACTCCGCCGCCTCGCGCGCACCGATGCTATGCGATTTTTTGCGTTTCCGCATCTAATTAAGGGACGGAAGAAAGAGAGTTCGCAAAAATGAAGGTTCAAAGGAATTTCCGGCAGCCGATTGCGTATTTCGCGGCCTGCCTTTTCGCTCTTGGCTTGCTGACAGCTGGCCCTGCCAGAGCGGAAGCAGACGCGGTTACCACCACGGTTACAGCGGTTAGCAAGAAAGGCTCGCCGCCGCCGATCAAGAAAGAAGATGTGCAACTGTATCAGGGCAAGGAACGCATGCAGATTGCCGACTGGCGTCGCGGAGAAACACTGCTCCTGGCCATCCTGATCGATGAATCCATCGACACCGAGGCGGCCAGCCAGTGGAACGATCTGAAGTCGTTTATCAACGCGCAACCCCAAGGCACTCAGATCGCCGTGGCGTACTCGCGCAATGGTGCGGCCATGATCGCGCAAGACTTCACGCCCGACCGTGCGTTAGCCGCTAAGGCTCTGCGCATTCCGATTGGTGGACAAGGCGGCGCGTTTTCCAGTCCTTATCTGTCCTTGCAGGACTGGCTCAAGCGTTGGCCCTCTTCCGCCGGCGATCATCGCTCCTCCATCATCATGATTTCCTCCGGAATCGATTATTTTCGCGGCAGTTTTGATCCGGTGGATCCCGACCTGGAGAGCACCATCGAACGCGCCCAGAAAGAAAACGTCAACGTATGGACGATCTATTATCCGGGCGGCGACCATCTCGGTCGTGGCTACTTCCGCGTTTTCAATGCGCAATCGAATCTCAGCAGACTCTCCGAAGAGACTGGAGCGGAATCGTACTATCTGTCCTTCGATCGTCCGGTATCGCTCAAGCCCTACTTTGACGAAATACAGCAGCACCTCAACAATCAATATCTACTGACCTTCGGGACGGCGGGTGGTGGGAAAAAAGGAAAGTTTGAGCGCGTGCGGGTGGTGACCGAGTTGCCCAACGTGCAGTTCCTCGTACCTTCGGAAGTCTTCTTGCCGCCCGCAGAGTAATCTTGCTCGTTGGCGATTCGCGTAAGCAGACCGCGTAAACCCGCGCGGTCTGTCCATCTTGTCCACAATACTTCGGCTGCCTAAAGAGCACGCTGGTTCGTTCCGGCGTGCTTTTTTTAGCCGTTGGGCTTCACAGCCTATAATCTCTAGCGCTCGGCTGCGTCGTATAGTCCAGCCCTTGCGCCCATGCCCAAAGCGCGTACAACTCCCGCTCAAACCAAGCTGGTGATCTGCGTCTGGCATCCCTTCACCTTTTGGCGTCCGCAACCCGTGCTTCCTGAAGCTCTACGCCGGCGCTGGCCGGAGATGCGCGTCATGCATCTGCCCGACTACGATCATCTTCCGCAGGAGCTGCCGGACACCGATATTTTCGTCGGCTACTCCTTGCGCCCACAGCAGCTCAAGCTCGCCAAAAATCTGAAATGGCTGCACTCCACCGCCGCCGGTGTCGCCCAGCTCATGTATCTGGAGCTGCGCGAGTCCGGAATCGTGGTGACCAATCCCAGCGGTATTTTCTCCGTACCCATGGCCGAGCACACCATGGGTCTCCTTGTCGCCCTCGCACGCAACTTCCCCGATTCCGTTCGCTATCAAGACAGTTCCCGCTGGAGCCAGCAGGATTTGTGGGACAAGGCGCAGCGCCTCACGGAGCTGAATGGCCAGCTGCTCCTAATCGTGGGTTATGGTTCCATCGGCCGCGAACTCGCCCGCCGGGCTCACGCCTTCGATATCCGCGTCTGGGGCGTGACGCGTTCCGGAAAAGGCGATCCGACTTACGCCGAGAAACTCGTTCCCGTCGCGCAGCTGGACGAAGTCTTGCCGGAAGCCGATTACGTCGTCGTCGCGGCCCCCGAGACCCGGGAAACCGCGCAACTCATGAGCGCCGCCCGCATCGCAAAAATGAAGCGCGGCGCCCGCTTGATCAATGTAGGTCGAGGTTCGCTGCTCGATGAAACAGCGTTGGTTGGCGCGCTCGAATCCGGCGCCTTAGCCGGTGCGGCCGTGGACGTTACCGGAACCGAGCCCCTTCCACCCGAGAGTCCTTTATGGAAAGCGCCCAATCTCTTCATCACGCCGCACACTAGCGGGGTAAGCGATCGCCTCTGGGTCCGCCAAGCCGACATCCTCGTGCAATTGCTGGAAAGATGGTTCGACGGCCGCGACCTCTTCAACCAAGTCGATTTCACCCGCGGCTATTAGTTCTTTTCTAGGAGTGCGGCGGTCTTGCCGCCGCTTTCACGGCCGCAACCTTCAAAGTCTAACTACCACAACCCGCCTCAATCCCCTACGCCGCCCTTCACCGCCGTATACCCTTCGCGCGCGTATACCACCACTTTTTGCTTCTTGCCCTTCTGGTCCTTCACGTCCAGCGGGCCGCCGTCCGGCGCCACTAATTCCACCTTCACTTTGTGGAACTTTCCGTCGTTTGCCCCGGTCGTCGGGGTATACGACAAACTGTATTGGTTGCGTAGAAACGCCGTAACAGTCTGAAAAATTCCCGGGATCTCGCCATCAAACTGCGGGAACCACGAGTAACCGCCAGTCATTTGCGCAAACGTCCTGAGCTGATTCTCTCCTTGCAGATAGTTCATGTGCGAACCCAAAGAGCCGTGAGATTCCAAAAAGTTGATATACGGCTTGTCCAGCCCGACGCAGAAAATGGTCGTGTCCGTCTGCCGGAGCAGTTTCATGGTTTGATCCAGCGTGTGCTTTGAAAAGGTGTCTACGCCGGTCGCCAGCAGCAGAATGGCCTTTTTGCCCTTTACATCCTTCAAGCGCTCGGTGGTATCCAGGATCGCATCGAACACGTTCGACTCGCTGAATCCCGGAAAGTAAAGATGATAAAGCGCGTTCCGCACCTCGTCCTTATTTTGAGTGAAATCCACTTCCACACGCGGATTCATGTCGAACGTAACCAGAGCCACCCAGTCCTTCTGCTTCAAATGGGGGAAAAACGCATCCGCCCAATACTTGGCCTGATACGCAAACCAGTCGTAGTAGCCGCGGCTGCTGAACTCCATCAACATGACGATCGTGATTGGAGCTTCGCTGGAGCCGAAATTGCTGATCGTCTGAGCCACTCCATCGTCGATAATCCGGAAATTCTCTTTCTTCAGCCCGGTCAGCAAGTCTCCGTGGTTTGTCGCCGCAATCACGTCCATGGTGACCACCGGCACTTCTACCGCAATGCTGGCCCCGGCCTCCTGCGGCTTCTGTTGGGGCGGCGCAGCCTTCGGCTCTACCGGCGGGGCACCCTGCTGCTTGCCGCCTTGCGGCCCTTCGGGAGCCTGCGCGGGCGCATTCAACGCGCTGGACGCGCAAATCGACGCTGCTGCCAGAATTGTCAACAATCCTCGGGAAAGTTTCGCTCTCATCACCAGGCCCTCAATTTACAATCATAGTCGCACGGAAGCCGGGGCGGCAACGCCTTCGATGAGGCGGTACCGCAAGTTCCTTGCGCCTTGCATGTTAGTATGAAGCACATTTGCTTTACAGCGTTGCAGACGGGTCAAACGCCCATGGGTCCATTAAACTTCAAGGTGAAGGTGGAGGGTGGCTTTGCTGATTTCAAACCGCAAATGGCGCGTGTGGTTGCAAGCGGTTATGTTGTTGACGCCAGTGCCCATTGTGGCGCAGGGGATTCCTCCAAGTCCGCCTCCCGCCCAATCTGCTTCGCCTCCGTCACTTGACACCGCCGCGCTCTCCAGGGAAGCGTTGGTTTGGCTGGCGCAACTCATTCAAATCAACACCACCAATCCTCCGGGCAACGAGCAAGCCGCAGCGAAATACATAGCCAGCGTCTTGGAAAAAGAAGGGATCACTCCCGAACTTCTCGAAGTCGCGCCCGGTCGCAGCGCCGTCGTTGCCCGCCTGCGCAGTTCCGCCATTTCCGACCCCTCCCGCGCGCTTCTCCTGGTCGCCCACATGGACGTGGTTGGGGCTGAGCGTGCACGCTGGTCCGTGGATCCCTTCGGCGCTGTCATGAAGGACGGCTACATGTACGGCCGTGGCGCCCTCGACGACAAGTCTATGCTCGCCGCCAATCTGGCCACCTTCCTCGCCCTCAAACGTTCGAATGCTCACCTCAATCGGGACGTGATCTTTCTCGCCACCACTGATGAAGAGGCAGGCGGCGAAGCTGGCATCAAAACGCTGATCGCCAGGAATTGGGACAAGTTTGCCGCCGGTTACGCCATCAACGAGGGCGGTGAAGTGATGGCCAAGAACGGCAAAGTCCAATACGTCGCTGTGCAAGCCAGCGAAAAGGTTTCCGTCAATGTTGCGGTGATTGCTAAAGGCCCCTCGGGCCACGCTTCTATTCCCACCAGGGACAACGCCGTCGTACACCTGGCCGCCGCCGTGGCAAAAATCGGCTCGTATTCCGCGCCTGTGCATTTCACCGCCGTGGTGCGCCGCTACTTTGAGGGCTTGGCCACTGTTTCCGACGATGAAATCGCGAAATGGTTGCGTTCCCTCGAAGCCTCCGACCGTGGCGAGCACGCCCAGCGCGTCATCTCCGAAGCGAATCCTGAATGGGGCGCCATGATGCACGACACCATCGCTCCCACCATGCTGTCGGGCGGCGTCCGCGCAAACGTGATTCCCGGTGAAGCCCGGGCCACGCTCAACATTCGCTTGTTGCCCGGAGACACCATCGATGTTCTTCTCGGCGCACTCACCAAGCTGGTCAACGATCCCCAGGTTCGCTTTGAGGTCCAGCCCAACTCCGGACTCGCGGCGCCAAACTCTTCTCTCGAATCCGATTTCTATGGAGTCATCAATAAAGTCGCTTCTCAGGATTTCGGCGGCGTTCCCGTGCTGCCCTACCAATCTCCGTGGGCCACCGACTCTTCCCAATTGCGCCTGCACAATGTGCAAGCCTATGGCTTGTGGCCTTTTCCGCTCACGGACGCAGACCTAAAACGCATGCACGGCGACGACGAGCGTCTCCCGGTGGCATCCTTTAATAAAGGTATTGAAGTCCTATTGCACATCGTCTCCGAATTTGCAGTCAACAAATAGATGCCCTTTCGCCACTCCAAGATCGTCTGCACCATCGGGCCGGCCAGCCGCTCGCCGCGCATCATCGAACGGCTGCTGCGCGCTGGCATGGATGTCGCGCGCCTCAATTTCTCCCATGGCACGCACGCCAACCACGCCGAAAATATTGCACTTCTGCGCACTGCTGCTATGCATCTTCACAAGCCGATCGCCATCCTCGCCGACCTGCAAGGCCCCAAGATTCGAACCGGGGCGCTGGCCGGCGGCTCCTCGGTGTTTTTGCGCACCGGCCAGAAATTTGTGATCACCACCGCCCGCGTGCTTGGCGATTCCACCCGCGTCAGCACTGTGTTCACACCGCTGCCCCGGGAAGTCCACCGCGGCGACCGCATCCTTCTGTCCGATGGACTGATCGAGTTGCGCGTGCAGCAAGTGCGCGGCCGCGAAGTGATCTGCGAAGTCGTAAACGGCGGGACTCTCGGCGAACACAAGGGCATCAACTTACCCGGAATAAAGCTACGCGTTCCCGCGCTGACGTCGAAAGATCGTGAAGATTTGGTTTTCGCCTTGAAGCACGGCGCGAATTACATCGCCGTAAGTTTTGTGCGCCGCCCCGAAGACGTTGTGCTCGCAAAAACACTGGTGCGCCGCGCCGGCAAAGATACGCCGGTAATCGCAAAACTCGAAAAACCAGAAGCCATAGAAAATCTCGATGCTATTTTGCGCGTGGCGGATGGCGTGATGGTCGCCCGCGGCGATCTCGGCGTGGAAATGAATCCCGAGCGCGTCCCCGTCGTGCAGAAAACCATCATCAAGCGTGCTCGCGAATTTCGCCGCCCCGTAATCACCGCCACGCAGATGCTGGAATCGATGACCGAGAATCCACGACCCACCCGCGCGGAAGCCTCCGATGTGGCCAATGCGATTTTTGATGGCTCTGACGCGGTAATGCTTTCCGCGGAAACCGCTTCCGGCAAATATCCCGTCGAGGCAGTCAGCATGATGGCGCGCATTATCGAAGAGGCGGAAAGCAGCATCACCGAATTTCCGCGCCCCGCCCCGCAAGAACGCCTAAAAGTTGCGGAGACGGTGGCTGAGCTAGTGTGTCATGCTGGGCGCGAATTGCACATGAAATTGATTGCGGTGTTCACGCACAGCGGATTTACCGCACGGCTGATTTCGCGCTACCGCCCGCTAGTGCCCATCATCGCGTTTTCGCCGGAAGAGGAAACGCGACGGCGCATGGCTCTGATCTGGGGAGTGCAGCCGCAAAAGATTGCGGACGTGCGCAAAGTCGACGGCCTGGCATCGGTCGCGGAAAAACGTCTGCTCGAAGAGCGGCTGGTCCGCAAGGGCGACGTCATTGGCATTGTCGCGGGAACGCCGATGGGCATTCGCGGCACAACCAACTTCATGAAGTTCCACATAATCGGCGGAATCGAATAGTTCTTGTTGTCCGTGCTTCTAAGGTCTCGCGCTTAAGTCTTCGGTGTCGCGCTTAAGTCTTCGCTTCCCAATCCTAGTACTAAAATTTTACGTTCTCACCTCCGCCTCAATTCACCCAGCGATCGGGACGGGAGGGCGGTTCTTTCTGTTTGTTCATGTAGACTTGGAAGCGTTTTTTATTACGCTGGATTTTCCAATCGCTGACGCTATTGCGCACGCTGTAAAGGAACGAGCCACGGCGCAGATAAACGTAGCCGACCAGCATGCCGCCGAGATGGCAGATGTGGCTGATGTTGTCTCCACCGAATCCGAACGTTCCCAGGAATTCCAAGACGGTCATGGCGATCACGAACGTGCGCATGCTCATCTTGATGGGGATGATCAACATGGTGACCTGTCGATCCGGAAAGAGAATCGCGCAAGCGATCAAGATGCCGAAGATTGCGCCGGAAGCGCCGATCGTGGCCACGTCATCGGAACGCTGGCCCCAGAAAAGAACGCTTTTTACGATGACGTTGATGATGCCGGCGCCGATCCCAGTCAGGAAGTAATACTGCAAGAATCGGTCGCGTCCCCACGCCAACTCCAGCTCACGGCCAAACATGTACAACATGAACATGTTTGAGAGGATGTGCCAGATTGTGGATTCCTCGTGCAGGAACATGTAGGTCAGAGGCTGCCAAATGCGCAATCCAGGGAAGACGGCGGAAGGGACCAAACCAAAATGGCCGACAAACCAGATGGAAGCGGACGTTCCCCAAAACGTTTGTAACAGAATCTCAAAAATGTATACCGCTACGTTGGCGATGATGAGCCACTGAACCGCAGGCGTGACGAAGAAATTCAGGCTTAGGCGGTAATTACGTATTCCGGAGCGGGAGGCCATGTTGTGTCCAGTGTAAGACGGCGTGCTGTGCGGCGTCAAAATTCGATTAATGCAAGCTCAACAAGCGGACGACCGTCTTGTTTTCTCCGTATCTTTGCTGCGATTCCGACTCCTAAAGTGTGCACCGGTGAACTCCTAATCCAGCTTCTTTCTGGCGAAATAGAAGAGGGAGGCCGCGAGGAGGGCGAACATGATTATGCCGAAGAGATTGCTGGCGGCTAATGAGCCGAAGAGCTTCGGGCCGAAAGAAAACAAATCGGGACGCCAGGGCAAGCGCAGTACGGCGGTGAACCAGTGGGGCACGCGGTTAGAAATTTCGGGATCTTGCAGAAGGTTGATGATGATGCCAAGCAGACCGAAGACGCCGCCGGCCGCGATCAAGCCGCTGGAATAGAGAGCGCCGGGACTGGCTTCGCTTTCGTCTTTTTTCTTGGTTGTCGCGTCGACGAGCATGCGAACCAGGCCTCCGGCAAACATGGCGGCCGTGGTGCCCAGCGGCAGATAGGAGCCGGTGGCGAAGGCCAACGAGCGTACGCCGAGAATTTCCACTGCGACGACCAGCGCAACGCCCATCAACACCAAACGCCAGGGTAATCGCTGATTCAGAATGCCGCTGATGACCGTGGCCATAAGGCGGGCTTGCGGAGCGGGCGCTTTGTCGCTGCCGATGCCTTGCGCCCACTGATATTCGATCTGATTGGCGGCGGGGCTATAGAGGTACTCACCGTCAGGTACTTCGTGCGAACCCAGAGCATTGATGAGGACATAGTTTCTGCCCTGGTAAGTGAAGGTGTCGCGTTCGACTTTCACGCCGGCTGGCAACGACTGGATATTCACTGGAATCTGCGTGGGCAAATATTTCTCCAGGCCCTTGTTCATTAGATTTAACGTCGTACCAATCGCAAACGTCGAGACGGTGACGCCGATCAGAAGGCCCATTTGTTGCCAGAACGGAGTAGCGCCGACCAGGTAGCCCGTTTTGAGATCCTGGGAGGTGGCGCCGGCGATGGCAGCGGCAATGCAAACGACTCCACCGATCATCAGGGCCAGGACCTGATAATTTGGCGCGGTCCATCCGGCCACAAAGAAGATTGCGCAGGTGGCCATCAGCGTGGCGATGCTCATGCCGCTGATGGGGTTGGAAGAATTGCCGAGCAGGCCGCTGATGCGCGCCGCCACGGTTACGAAGAGAAAGCCGAAAACGGTAACGAAAATGCCGGCAAATAAATTTTGCCACCATTCGGTTTTCGCGCCTTGCATTGGATGAAACGTAAGCAGCACCCACATCATGAGGATGATGACCGCGGAGCCGGCGATGACCCAGCGCATGGGCACTTCGCGATCGATACGACTCCCGCCACTCGACTGCCCGGCGCCTTCGGAGCGGACATTTTTGAGTCCGGTGCGCAAGGCCGAAATAATTGTGGGCAGAGTGCGGAGCAGCGTAATCAAACCGGCGGCGGCGACGGCACCCGCAGCCATCGGGCGAATGTAATTGCTCCAGAGCTGATCGGGGGTCATCTGGGGAATGGGAATCGTGGACGGATAAATGGGGACGTTCCCTGCAAGCTGGCCATAAAACTTGATGGCCGGCATGATCACCAGCCAAGAGATGATGCCGCCGGCGAACAGGATACCGGCGACACGCGAG
>Ga0210409_10007933_pt1 | contig 10876 bp, 10 predicted proteins | sample IncBWH17MmetaG_FD_161649 | JGI IMG/M metagenome (GOLD analysis project Ga0210409, IMG submission 161649) | Forest soil microbial communities from Barre Woods Harvard Forest LTER site, Petersham, Massachusetts, United States - Inc-BW-H-17-M | ecosystem: Environmental > Terrestrial > Soil >...
TTCACCGCAAGCTGATGGAGCCCCGGGCTTTTGACCACGGCAAGGTGAAGCGGGCGGATGAGCTGCTCCGGATGCCCAAGTTCCACTTCGCGCCCGAGGAGGCGGATGCCATCGTCACCGGCGTGATGTCCTTCACCAAGGAGCAGGTGCCGCTGGCCGCGCAAAAGCAGATGAGCGCGGACGAGAAGTACATCGAAAAGGGCCGGCGCCTGGTCCGCAACCTCAACTGCCAGGGCTGCCACCAGATCGGCGCCAAGGGGGGAACGATCAAGGCGGTGGTGACCGACCAGCTCGAGAGCTCGGGGGGGGACGTGCTGCAGGCGGTGGCCCTCTCCCCCCCCATGCTCTACAACGAGCAGTCCCACTCGGGCGAGGGGGCGCGGGTCCAGACCCCCTGGCTGCACGGCTTCCTGAAGGACCCCTCCAACAAGATCCGCCCCTGGCTCCAGATCCACATGCCCACGTTCGATTTCGAGGAGGAGGAGGTCAACGCCATCACGAGGTACTTCGCGGCTATGGATGGCGTCCCCTACCCCTACGAGCCGAAGCCCAAGCTGGACCCGGTCCTGGTGGCCACGGGCAAGGACCTCTTCGGCCGCTGGCAGTGCGTGCGCTGCCACGTGGTGGCGGGCAAGCTGCCGAGCCAGGAGCCCGCGAACATGGCCCCCGACCTGGCCAAGGTTCCCGAGCGGCTGCGCACGGCCTGGATTTCGCAATGGCTGGCGGATCCGGGCCGGATACAGACCGGGACCCGGATGCCCTCCAACTTCCCTGTCGATCCGTCCGAGAACGCCTACCCGGACATTCTGGGCGGGGACCAGAAGAAGCAGATCGAGGCCGTACGGGCCTATCTGCTGAGCTTGGGCCCGCCGCCGGGCGCGCGCGTGGCAGAGGCGCGTTGACCGCGGAGAAGGACACCCCGCCCACCCCACCCTCGTACGCCTACACCCTGGTCGTCGGGCCCGACAGTCGGGATCGGGCCTGGATCGAAGCCACCCTCATGCGGGGCGGCCTGGAGGTGGCGGCCTCCACGGAAGCGGATCTCATCGCCGAGCCCGACATCGTCCCCCCCCATCTCCTGGTCCTGGACGACACCTCCGGGCACCCCCAGCTCATCGAGACCTTCCGGCGCCTGCGGAGCCATTCCGCCCTCGGGGGCGTCCCCTTCATCATCCTGTCCTACGACGCCGGCATCGAGACGTTCTCCGACGCCATCAGCAAGGGAGCGGCCGCCTATTTGCTGAAGCCGGTGAGCCCCGAACAACTGGTGTCGGTGGCCCACAAGATCTCCGGCTGGCTGTCCTCCAACGACCGCACCGAGAAGCGCCGCCGGCGCCGCCGTCCGTTGGTGCTGAGGGTGGACATCGACATCCGGGCCCGCCGGATCAGGGTTCCCGGCCAGACCATGGACGTGAGCAGCAGCGGCTGCCGGGTGGAGCTAAGGGAGCCCGTGGAGGTAGGCGACGTGGTGCGGGTCATCCTCCACGGCCCCTCGGAGACCACCCACCTCGCCCTCGGAGCAGAAGTGCGCCAGCATCACATGCTGGAGGACGGCACCCACGTGGCGGGCATGAGGTTCACGGGCACCACCGCCCTGCTGGCGGCGAAGCTCTTGGGCTTCGTGCATACGGGGGCGACCTAAGGCCTTAGGCCCACGGGCCAGAGCGAGCCTCTCGCGGGCTCCGCCTTGGAACACTTCTAGGCGTTTTGTCGCACGAGGCGCTCCGTGTCGACGTCCGCGGGATGGAAGCTCTCGACGCGCAGTTCCTGCAGGGTCACATCTTGCGGGGCGCCAACGGTCGTCAGGGTGGTGAAGAAGCGCGCCTTGCACTCACCCAGCCTTATCTCGAGGGGCAACACCAAGGACGGAGCAGCCTCGAGGTCAGGCTGACGCCAGTCTGCCGGAACACCTTCCGTCGCGAGGAGCTCCTGCAAGAGGGCACCCGCCGCCTCATTGCCGTTCCAGAGGACTTCGCGGTTCAAGCGTCCGAGGATTTCGCGCGCGACCCGGGCCCAGTTTTCGATGTGAGGCCGGAAACCCCGGGGGTCAAAGAGCAATCTCAGGGCGTTCGGCCGAGGCCGCGGGATGAATGTCAGGGGCGCGGGCGCCTTGGCGGGCGCCCGCATTCCGGCGAGTAACCCCGCGTACGGCGCGTTGACCATCACGATGTCCCACTGCCGGTCTACGGCAACGGCGGCGAAGGGTTCGTGCTGGCGCAGTATCAGCTGGAGCGCGTGCCGCATGCCGTCCATCTCGGGGTCGGTGAGGGATGTCTCCCGGTAGACGGCGGCAAAGCCCGCCGCCTGGAGAAGCAGGTTCGATTCACGGAAGGGAACATCGAGAACGCCGCTCAGGCGCAGCAACATCTCCCGGCTTGGCTTCGCGCGGCCGCTCTCAAGAAAGCTCAAGTGCCGAGGGGAGACATCGGCGGCCAGGGCCAGCTCGAGCTGGCTCAGTCGCCGAGCCTTCCTCCACTTCTTGAGGAGAGGTCCGATCCTAGGTTCCTGTTTGTCTGCCTCCGTTCCAGCCTTCATAGCAACCAGGGTAGCTGGTCGAGCGGCCGCTCGCCATTACCTCTCAGGTAATTGAAACGGGGACCCCAGCATCCGATCTTGTGAGAAGAGGCGCTGGGCTTCCCGGTGACCATGGGCCTGAGGAACCGAATGTGCTTCTCGGTGGCCAGCGCGGGCCTTACGGGGCAAGCAAGAATGCCCGCCCTTTCCTGATGTCATCAGCACGTAGAACCCCTTTCGCGCGGTGGAAGCGAATCGTCTTGCTGGTCGCCGCCTTTTCGCTCCTGGTGGTCACGTTCGCGGTCGTGTGGCTCCTGATGGCCCCCTATGCCGACCTGCGGACGGACTCAATACGGGAGAAGGGGTTAGACCCTGCGCTGGCCGCCCGCGGGCGAGAGTTGCTCCTCCTGGCCGCGCGCTCTCACGGACTGGAGGCCTGGCAGAAGCATCGCTCTTTCGAAGTCACCGCTGTCGACTCCTGGCCCTCGGGAAGCCCCTGGTGGCCGGCATCACCCCAACGCTTCCATGCGCAGCGGCGCTTGGGCACCTTCACTTCGCGAGTAGAGCTGCTGGATGGCGCTCACCAGGGGGAGATCTGGGGCATTCAAAGCTGGGCCTCTTACAAGAGACAAGGCCCCACCGAAGCCCGCTTCGCCCCCGACCGCGCGATCGAGTTCTACCTTCCCACGCTTCAATACTTTGACGAGCTTCCGTTTCGCATGCTTGCGGCGCCCGTCGTCCTCTACGCGGGCGAGGGCCAATATCTTGGGACAACGTATCAGAGAGTGTTTGTGACCTGGGGCTCGCCGGCGCCCCACGCGGAGCACGATCAGTACGTCCTCTGGATTAATCCTGCAACCAGCCTCATCGACGTCGTCCGTTACACGCTGCGGGACGCGGTGCCGCTCAGTTCCCCCTTGATGCGCCCTTTGATGAAGGTGTTTGCCGCCGGCACCATTCACTACGGCGCCTATCGGCGGGAGGATGGTGTCATGGTCGCTTTCGAGCAGACCGTCACGCTGCCACCACCCGAGGGAACCCGGCGGCCGCTAGAGGAGAACTACTTTCACCGCATTGTTATCGAGAGCGCCCGCTTCGACGGCTTCGACCCCGAGCTGCTCGAGGTGGATCCCACGCGGACGGAAATTGGGGACGCCAAACCCTGAGGGCGCGATGCGGGGCGGACCACTGCCCCCGCCACGTTGGTCGATCCTTTTGGGCCTAGGAATGCGCGGTCGCCATTCCGCCTGAGCGATCTCCGCGCCGCCGCATCCGTCACCGCCCAGACCACGCCCACGGACGGGCCCGGGGCTCGTGGATCGTCTCGTCGAGGTCGAGAAGCGGCCGCGTCCACGCGGGTCGCCAAGACGTGGTCGGTCGGCCCCTCAGAGTCGCTGCTCGATCTCTTGCACGAGGGCGGAGAAGAGCGTGACCACGTCCTCGTTGGCCCTCCGCAAGCGGGTGGCCAGGCGCTCGGCCACGCGGCGGGTGACGGCCAGGCCCGCGTCCGGATAGCGATCCCCGAAGGCCAGGAAGCGGTCGCGGCCCACGACCAGGAACTCGCAGTCCGTCTCCGCGATGACGGTGGCGGAGCGGATGTCGCGGTCGAGGAGGCTGAGCTCGCCGAAGAAGTTTCCCTCCTTGAGGACCCTCACCGTGTAGGGGTCCCGGTAGGGGGTAAGCTTCTCCGTGCGCACGCTTCCCTTGAGGATCACGAAGAGCTGATCTCCTTCGCTCCCCTCCCGAATGACGGTGTCGCCCGCGTGCGCCTTCTTGACCTCGGTGATCTCCGCCAGATGCTCGACCGCGCTCTCGGTCAGCCCCCCGAAGAGCGGGCAGGCGAGGAGCCCCTCCCTAACCTCTCCGCTCATGCCGCGCCTCCCCTCCGCCGGCCAATGATGATGGCCCGGGCGTGCTCCGGGATGACGTAGCCGTCGGGCGGGTTCAGCACCGGCTTGTTGGAGACGAGGTCCTTGACCCCCCGCAGGTTCTCCAGCAGGGTCGCCACATCCTCGGTCTTCTGGGCCGCCCGCAGGGCCTGCCGCTTTATGGCCAGCGACTGGCCGGTGTTCTCGAGAACGCCGATGAGGAGGTCGCCGCCCGCGGCCTTGAAGTGCGCGGCCAGCTCCCCGAAGGTCTTGCCCACGAGCTCGGCCGGGATGGAAACCGTGGCCATGCCGTGGGGGTCCTTGATGTCGAGAAGGTCGTGCAGGACCTGGGAGAGGCCCGCGGAGACGGAGGCGTTCACGAGCATGAAGCGGCCGTACTCCCGGGAAAGGATGACCTCGTCGCAGCGGGCGAGCCGGAGATGCTCGATGAACTTCCGATCCAGGACCTCCGCGTAGGTGTACACGTCGGGGGCGAGGTTCTCCAGGTTCATGACCGCCATGACCGTGCGCGCGTCCACCTCCTGGTCGGAGCGGTCCCCCGCCTCGTCGGCCAGGACCAGGACCCGCGAGGCATGGGCCACCCCCGCCCGCTGCTGGACGGCGGGGTCGATCGTGTCCCCGTGGATGTAGACCAGGCCCGGAAAGCGTCCCCGTAGCTCCTCGTTGGCCAGATCCCCGGCCTGGTTCACGAGCACCAGCCTCCCGGGGCCGAGGTCGGGATGGGCGGTCAGGAGGTCCTGGACGAAGAGGCCCATGTCGGACTTCCAGCCCAGGATGACGACGTGTCCTTTGAGGTCGTGTGCGTCGGTCAAGCCGCGGCCCTCCTTGATCTTCCGTTCCACGAGCGCGCTCGCGATCTTCCCGGTGACGGTGCCCACCAGGCCGATCCCCACCAGGACCACCACGAAGGCGAGCGCCCGTCCCGTATGCGTGATCGGATACTTGTCGCCGTAGCCGATGGTGGTCAGGGTCACCACCGACCACCAGAGCCCATCTTCCAGGGTCTTGAACTGGTCGTTGGTCCCCCGCTCCGCGAAGTAGATGGCGGGGGCCCCCAGCAGGAGGACGCCCAGGAAATAGGCGGTCAGGCGGGGGATGTTCTCGGCCTGGAGCTGAGCCCAGAACCGACGCCAGCGCTCGAGGGGGCGGGGATGTTGCCCGGTCTCAGGACCATTCATTTCGGAGTCGGCCTATCTTAACTTGGGGAGACGCGTCAGACGAACGCGCGGAAGACCTCGTTGGAGACGAGCACACCCCTCCTCGTGAGACGCAGGCGCCCCTCCACCGCCTCCAGGAGCCCCGCCTGCAGGGGATCGCGCAGGGCCTCGGCGTACTCCGTGAGGGGGTCCAGCTGGTACCGGCGCCGGAAGTCGGGGAGGTCGATGCCCGCCCGCCGGCGGAGGCCGGTGAAGAGGGCCTCCCCCGCTCGCTCCCGGGCGGCCAGGACGCGCTCTCCCGCGACGGCGGCTCCCTCCGCCTCCATGGCCCGGCAGTAGGCACCGAAAGTCTCCTGGTTCCAGTAGCGCCGCCCCTCCTCATAGCTGTGGGCCGCCATCCCGAAGCCGAGGAAGGGGGCGTCCTCCCAGTACTTGCGGTTGTGCCGGGACTCGCGGCCCGGGCGCGCGAAGTTTGAGATCTCGTAGCGCTCCAGGCCCTGCGCGGCCAGGGCGTCGACCGTCTCGTCGTAGAGGTCGGCGACGAGATCGTCGGCGGGAAGAAGGAGGGCTCCCTGCCGGGCGCGGTGGGAGAGCAGGGTGCGGCCCTCGACCTCCAGAAGGTAGACGCTCACGTGGTCGGGCTCGAGCGCGGCGAGGCTCTCCAGGTTCAAGCGCCAGCGCTCCCGCGTCTCCCCCGGCCAACCCAGGATCAGGTCCAAGGAGACGTTCAGAATCCCGGCCCCGCGCGCGGCGGCGACCGCGACCCCGGCGTCGTTCCCGGTGTGGAAGCGGCCCATCTCCAGGAGCACGGGGTCGGCGAAGGACTGCACGCCCAGGCTCAAGCGGTTGACCCCCATCTCCACGAGCGCCCGGTAGCCCGCGTGGTCGAGGTCGCGCGGGTTGGCCTCGAGCGTGATCTCGGCGTCCGCGGCCAGACGGAAGAGATCGCGGGCCGCCTCCACCAGCCGGGCCAGGCGAGGGGCGGCCAGCAGGCTCGGGGTCCCCCCCCCGAAGTAGAGGGTGTCCGCGGGGGCGGAGGCTCCCCCCGCCACCCCCATCATCTCCTTCAGGAGGGCCCGCAGGTACCGCTCCTGGCGTTCCGGGGCGGGGCGGCGGGGATCGATGGCGAAATGGCAGTACGTGCACTTCGCCTCGCAGAACGGGATGTGGAGATAGAGGCCGATCGGCTCCGCGCTCGCGCTCACCGCTCCGGGGGACCGCCGCGGACCGCCACCTGCAGGCCCTCCTGGCGCTGGCGCCGGAAGTCGGGCCCGTGCATGGGCAGGACCACGCACATCTCCATGAGGCGGGACCGCAGCCGCTGCCCGATCCGCTCCACCAGGAACTCCCGGCGGGCCAGGAAATCCGCGGCCACCACCTTCTCCTTGTCCGCGTCGTGATAGTTGGTGGTGATGAGGGTGGCCCGCTTCGACAGGTAGCGGCTGTTCAGGATGTAGAAGAGGGTGTCGTTCATCCAGTCCGTCATCTTCCAGGCCCCGAGGTCGTCGAGGAGGAGAAGGTCGGTCTCCACCACCGGCTCCAGGACCTGGAGCTCGGTGGTCTTGGTCTCCGGGTTGTAGGAGTTCCGAATCTCCCGAATGAGCTCGTTGAAGTCCCAGAACTGGCCGCGCACGCCCTTGATGGTCACGAGCTCGCGCAGCACGGCCACCGCGAGGTGGGTCTTCCCCACCCCGTTGTCACCGGTGAAGAGCAGGCCCAGGCCTTCGTTCACCGCCCCCAGGTAGGGATAGCCGTGGCAGTAGCTCAGGGCCTTCTCCAGGGCGGCGGTCAAGGACGCGTTGCCGGGCTCGAAGCCGGCCAGCGAGCACTCCTCGTAGCGGAGCGGTATCCGGCAGGCGGCCACGAGGGCGTCCGCCCCCGAGGCCCCCGCGTCGGGGCGGCGGCAGGCGCACGCCTGGGCGTATTCGCGGCCGTCGCGGCTCACGATCTCGAAGCCGGTTCCTCCACACCGCGGGCAGGTCAATTCAGGTGCCCCCGGAGGCCCTGGGCGTCCCGGTTGCGACGGAGCTTCTCCTTGGCCTTGGCCTCGATCTGGCGTATGCGCTCCCGCGAGAGCCCCAGCGCCTCTCCGATCTCCTGCAGGGTGCGGGGCTCCTCCCCGTCCAGGCCGAAGCGCATGCGGATGACCTCCCTCTCCTTCTCCTCCAGCTCCGCCACCATGGCCTGGATCTGCTCCTCGAAGGAGGTGCGGATCATCTCCAGCTCCACGGAGGGGATGGTGTCCTGCTCCAGGGTGTCCCCAAACTCCATGGTTCCGTCCTCCCCCACCGCGCTGGAGAGGGAGACGTCATCCCCCGAGGCCAGGAGCAGGTTCTCCACCTGCTCCTCCGAGAGCTCGGTCTTGCGGGCCAGCTCCTCGGTGGTGGGGGGCCGCTCCAGCTCCAGCGCGAGCCCCTCCCGGGCCCTCTCTACCTTGGAGACCTGGCCGGAGAGCTTCTGGGGCAGGCGGAAGACCCGGGAGTGCTCGGAGAGGGCGTGGAAGATCGCTTGTCGCACCCACCAGACCGCGTAGGAGATGAACTTGACGTTGCGCTCGGGGTCGAAGCGCTTGGCCGCTTCCATGAGCCCCAGGCTCCCCTCATGGATGAGGTCCAAGAAGGAGAGGCCCAGCCCGCGATAGCGCTTGGCGTAGGAGACCACGAAGCGCAGGTTGGACTCGACCAGGCGCTTCAGGGCTTCCTGGTCGCCCTGCTGGATCCGCCGCCCCAGGTCCTTCTCGTCCTCCGCGCTCAGGGGCTTGAACTTCGCGATCTCCCGGATGTAGGCGTTGAGGCTGTCCCCGGTGCCCTCGCGGGTCCGGGGCCGAGGGCTCGCCGCCGCCTTCGCCGTGCTCTTTCGGGTTTTCTTGATCACGGACATGGCGTGCCCCGGGGAGGAAATTCAGATTATAGACCCCCTAGGGTGGTTCGGGCGGTGTTTTCACGATGTGGGTGGGGGGGAGCTTGACCAGCGCCTGCTGGAATCGCTCCTGCCAGCCCTCCTGGTTGGCGCGGAGCAGCTCCTGCCGGACGTAGTTCACGAACTCGCTCACCTCCGCCTGCATCTGCTCCATCTTCCGCCGCATGTTCTGGACGATCTCCACCCCCGCCAGGTTCACGCCCAGGTCGCGGGTGAGGTTCAGGATCACCTCCAGCTGGCGGAGGTCCTCCTCGGAGTAGAGACGGGTGTTGCCCTCCGTGCGGGACGGCTTCAGGAGGCCCTCCCGCTCGTAGAGCCGGAGGGTCTGAGGATGGATGCCGTAGTTCTTGGCCACGACGCTGATCATGTAGAACTTCCCGGCCCCGGGCGGGGCCGGGCGGGGGGAGGAGCTCTCGAGGCGGTGGCGGCGCCGCGCCATCGTCAGCTCCCGGCCCCGCCGGGGGCGGGGCCGGCCTTGCGGGGATCGTGGGGGTTCAGGCGGGCAAACTCCAAGAGCAGCTCGCGGCTGCGGTCGTCCCGCACGGTGGGGACGAAGATCCGCGCCTCCACGAACAGGTCTCCCCGACTCTTCTCCCCCAGCTTGGGCACCCCGCGCTTGCGCAGCCGGAAGCGCTGGCCGTTCTGGGTACCGGCCGGGAGCTCGATGGTGACCGGCCCGTCGGGGGTGGGGACCTCGATGTGCGCGCCCAGGGCCGCCTCCGTGATGGCCACGGGGACGGTCGTGTGCAGGTCCTCGCCCTCGCGCCGGAAGAGGGGGTGGGGCTCCACCTCCACGGCGAGGACGAAGTCGCCGGGGAGGCCGCCCCGCCGCCCGGCGTTGCCGCAGCCGGGGACGCGCACGCGGCTTCCGTCTCCCACCCCGGGCGGGATCTTCACCTCCAGCCACTCGCTGGCCATGAGGCGCCCCTCCCCGGCGCAGCGCCCGCAGGGCTTGCGCTCAAGCTGGCCCGTGGCCCGGCAGTCGGTGCAGCGGCGCGAGAAGATCATGTGCCCGCGGCTGCCCCGAACCTGCCCCGAGCCCTGGCAGCGCGGGCAGGGCACGGGCCCGAACGGCACCTCCCCCGTCCCCTGGCAGAGGGGGCAGTGCTCCTGGCGGACCAGATGGACGCGGCGGTGGGTCCCCTTGAGCGACTCCTCGAAGGTCAGCCGCGTGGCCTGCTCGAGGTCCTCCCCGCGCAGGGGCCCCGCCTCCGGCCGGTCCCCCGAGGGCCGGAGCACGCCGTCGAAGATCTCGCGGAAGCCGACGCTCTCCACCCGCACCTCGGCGGAGAAATCGAACCCCTCGAAGCCTCCCTCGGGAAGGGGAGTGGCGGGATCGGGGCTCGCCTCCCCGCGGTCGTAGGCCGCCCGGCGCTCGGAATCGGAGAGGACCTCGAAGGCCCGGGAGACCGTGCGGAAGCGCTCGGCCGCCTCCGGATCGCCGGGGTTGAGATCGGGATGCAGCGCCCGCGCGAGCCTTTGGTAGGCGCGGCGGACCTCCGTCTCGCTGGCGGTGCGGCGCACGCGGAGCAGCTCGTAGAGGTCCATAGCCTTACTTCTTGTCCACGACCTCCGCGTCGATCACGTCCCCGCCGTCGGTCTTGTTGCGGGGGGCCTCGCCGCCGGGCGAGCCCGGCCCCTCGCCCGTCCCCCCCGCGGCCTTCTGGTAGAGCAGCTCGGCCACGCGGTGGGAGGCCTTGGTGAGGTCCTCGAGCGCGCGATCGATGGCCTCCCGACCGCCCGCCTCCACCGCCTTGCGCGCGGCCTCCAGGGCCTTCTCCGCCGCCGCCGCCTCCGCCTCCGGCAGCTTGTCACGGTTTTCCTTGAGCGTCTTCTCGGTCGTGTAGATGAGGCTGTCCGCCCGGTTCCGGGACTCGATCTCGTCGCGCCGCTTCTGATCCTCGTCTGCGTGAGCCTGGGCGTCCTTAACCATCCGCTCCACGTCGTCCTTGGCCAGGCCGGAGGAGGCGGTGATGGTGATGGCCTGCGACTTGCCCGTGCCGCGGTCCTTGGCGGAGACGTTGACGATCCCGTTGGCGTCGATGTCGAAGGTCACCTCGATCTGAGGCACGCCCCGGGGGGCGGAGGGGATCCCCACCAGCTGGAACTTGCCCAGCGTCCGGTTGTCCTTGGCCAGCGGCCGCTCGCCCTGGAGGACGTGGATCTCCACCGAGTTCTGGTTGTCGGCGGCGGTGGAGAAGACCTCGGACTTCTTGGTGGGAATCGTGGTGTTGCGGTCGATGAGCCGGGTCAACACCCCCCCCAGGGTCTCGATCCCCAGGGAGAGGGGCGTGACATCCAGGAGGAGGACGTCCTTGACGTCCCCGGCCAGGATGCCGGCCTGGATGGCCGCCCCCACCGCGACCACCTCGTCGGGGTTCACGCCCTTGTGGGGCT
>Ga0210409_10007934_pt1 | contig 10876 bp, 11 predicted proteins | sample IncBWH17MmetaG_FD_161649 | JGI IMG/M metagenome (GOLD analysis project Ga0210409, IMG submission 161649) | Forest soil microbial communities from Barre Woods Harvard Forest LTER site, Petersham, Massachusetts, United States - Inc-BW-H-17-M | ecosystem: Environmental > Terrestrial > Soil >...
CCGCGGTGGGCGTGCAGATCGCCGCGACCCAGTTCCACACCTACAATCATCGCTGGATGCTCTCGACGCGCGTCTCATTCTGAGGAACCGCTTCCTCTTCGCGGGTGTTTTGCGCGAGGAATCTCTGTTAGGGTTTCTCCGCAGTCGGCTCCCCTGGCCGGACCGGGTAAGACTTCCGCGGTATACTCCCGCCCCGAGGAGTCCACATGACTCATACGACGAATTCACGGATCGCCGGATTCACTTTTCTCCTTTACATCGCCGCCGGAATCCTAAGCTTGGTCTTGTTCAGCCAAGCGACCGCAGGCCAGGAGATCACTGCGAAGCTCGCGACCATCGCGCAGCACGCGCTCCAGCTACGCCTGACCATCATCCTCGGCTTGCTCCAGGCGGTATGTGCAATTGTGCTGGCTGTGACGCTGTACGCCATCACGCGAGACCAGGATTCCGAACTCGCCATGCTGGCTTTGACGTTTCGTCTGGGCGAAGGCTTATTCAATGCCCTTTCCACTCGCGATACGCTGGATTTGCTCTGGCTTGGCACATCTTCCGGACCAAAGGCGCCAGACCCCGTGACATTGCGGGCCTTCGGCACCTACTTTCTCAATGGGCCCGACTGGATTATGTCTGCAATCTTGTTCGCCATGGGCAGCACGCTGTTCTCGTATCTGTTTCTACGCGGCCGGACAATCCCCGTTCCACTGGCGTGGGTCGGCCTGGTTGCCTCGGTCATTCTTGTGGTGGGCCTTCCTCTGCAACTCGCTGGTTTGTTCAGAGGCCCGCTCGCGTCATACATGTGGATGCCAATGGTCGCGTTTGAGGTGCCGCTCGCATTCTGGCTCCTCATCAAGGGAGTCGGGACGCCAGCCATTCGTTGACCCAGATCTAGCCGCTTGGGGTCGGGCTTCCGATTGGCTTCGTTGAAAGCCATGCGGCCGCAGTCAAACACACGGTAATCACGATTGAAAAAACGATTGGGAGGATAAAGAGGTATCTCCAGCTCACAACCGTGATGGCAGCAAAGCAAAGCGCGAGCGCCCACCCCGTGACGCGCATGACCGCCAAAGTCTCCGCCGGAAGGCCACCTAGCTGCCACGCCAACACCGCCGCAAATAGATAAAACACCCCGACCGAGAATCCAGCCGCGACAAAGAGATCCCAATATGTCCGGCTGAACCCCTGCACGTCAAAGTGAATTGACCGCATGTAGCTAAGAAGCGTAGCAACTCCCCAGGTGGGATCCGACTGGCGAAAACCAAGGGTATGTCCGACAGCAAAAAGCAGCAGAAGAACAGCTGCGATTCGATAAAACAGGGAAGCCTTCACGTCTTGCCTCCAAGATAACGGAGGCACTGTACCACTGTACCCGCCCCGCCGGTGCAACTTAGTAGGAATTCTCCTTCTTGATAAAACGGCCAACGTTTCTATTGCCGTCTCGTCTTCCGCAACGGATGTGAAGCTGACTGCCTCGGCGGTAATTGAAACGCTTGTACTGAAATCTTCCCCGTCCCGCGCTATACTCGGACCACTCGACACTCCTGTCGACATCGGCGTTCCCGCCGAGAAGGAGGTGATCCTGTGAGGTACGGTTTACGTTGACGCAGTAAGGGAGGCGCTTGTGAGCTTACCAGGCGCCTCTCCCTTTTGTTCCCTCTGTTTCCAGAAAATGAGCGCCATTGGCAGAGGATCTTTTCCCAAGCTCGGCGCACGCGCAACACCTTACATCTGGACTGTCAGACCGTCAGATTCGTACCCATCATCGGCAACTAATCAAGATAGGAGGAATTTGTGGAGCGTCTTGCTGTTTGTTCGGCGTTGATCAGTCTCTTATTTCCAATTTCGTGTCCATCTGCATTTGCGAGTGGTCAGCACGGTTTTTCAATCAAGGTGTTCACCTCCCCCGACGATCAGTTTTGGACTAACTCCGTTGTCGTCGAGGGAATGTATGAAGTGATGTTGGTCGATGCGCAGTTAACAAAAACCAACGCTGAAAGAGTATTACAGGAAATCAAAGAAACTAAGAAGCCCCTTTCTATTATCTATATTACCCATGCGCATGCCGACCACTTTCTTGGGCTGGAGGCTCTTAGGGAGGCATATCCGGGAGCGAGAATTATCGCGACTTCCGCGGTAGTCGATCGAATCGATAAGGTCTATCAAGAGAAAATAGATAAATGGAAAAAGGTCTTCGGCTCAGGTGCAACCTCCCACGTTGTTGCTATCGAAAGATTCGACGGCAACTTTATTAAATTTGAGAACTCAAAAATAGAAGTCCTTAAAAACATCCAAGGCGACACCGATGAAAACACCATGCTTTGGATTCCCGGACAGGGAATTCTCATCGCTGGAGATGTCTTGTTCAATAACATGCACGTCTACACCGCAGAAACAGATAGTAAGGCTAGAGAGAAATGGTTGAACTCATTGCAGAAAATCAGAGAATTAAAACCTTCGGTCGCTATTCCTGGACATAGCAAGGTTGGAGCTCCCCTTGACGCGAGTGCCGCCGTGGATTTTACGGAAAACTATTTATTGGCTTTTGAAGAGGAACTCAAGAAAGCCAAAGATCCGGATAGCCTTATCAATACTATGAAGGAAAAATTCCCATCCTCCGACCTCCTCTTGGCAATCGAACGGGGCGCGAAGGCAAATGTTAAACCTGGACAAACAAACTGACGATTTGGCAGACCGCCTTCGTCGCCGCGTGCCGCACCGCACGGTTTTCAGGGTGCGGGTTTTTGTTCTACGAATCGCGCATGTCCACTCGAGATCATCGACTTTACGTTGTATGCATTTGTGAAGCGCACCCGGGCTAGCCAGAAAATCGGCAAAATCAGCGGCACAAGTCGAACTTACCAGATTAGCGGCGTTTCCGACGTATCGGTGATACAACCTAACCTGAAGCGGCCCCTCCTGGAGCTATGAAGTGCTGAAACGGATTGCAGAAGCGTCGCCGCGTTTAAAGGCCAGGATTGCCGGTGCACTTTCTTTGCTCAGCTTGCTGGCGGCAGTATTCGGCGAGTTTATCGTTCGCCGGTTTGAAATCGCAGGGGATCTCATCGCGGTCTCGGGCAATATCGTTGTGACGCTGCTCCTTTATGGCATCTTTAAACCGGTGAACAGGGGCCTCTGTTTGCTCGCGGCTTCCTTCAACCTTGTGGGACTCACCTGTGGGGCTCTTCGATGGAATCCTCGAAGCGTGGACATCCCCGTGGTATTTGACGGATTCTATTGCCTCCTGAACACGGGTCACAGAAACGGAACACGCATCACAAATCACTTCTTCAACGGCGGCGCCGGATAATCCGGCAACTTATCCTTGCTCGTATCCGCGCGCTTCACTTCCAATTCATCGAACAGCAGCGACGGGCTGATAATCGTCGTCGGCGCGCCGGCGGCTCGATTGCTCACCAGTGGATCGTTGCCCACCGCAATCAAATCGCTGCGCAGCGCGCGAATATCCAGCTCGCTGAACACCGCGCCGCGCACCAACTCTTCATGCCCATCCTTGGCGTAAACGCGGTAGAGCAGCCGCGGCGAATTGCCCGGCCCCAGCGTCTCCACGCGATACCCGTACTCTTTGCCTTGTTCCGTCACCATCTGAACCACTTTTTTCTTCAACTCCTCGGCTGGTTGCGCATCGGAACTCTTCACCAGCAACACTCCCAGGCTCGGTCCCGGAGGCGATCCCGGCGCCGCCCGTCCGTGCCCATTCGAGGCAGGGAAGTCGCGAATCGGCACTCGCCCGATCAAATAATTCGCCAGCGTCCCATTCTCGATGGTGTTCACCGTTTGCGCTTTCACGCCTTCACTGTCCACCGCGTAAGTTCCCACCAGGCTCTTTCCTTGAAACTCCTTCATCGTCGGATCGTCCACCACCGACAAGAAATTCGGCAGCACCCGCGTCTTGTAACTCGTCGCAAATGCTCCTGTCGTCCGGTTCGGTTTTCCCAGCTGCGGTTTTTGCCCCAGCACATTCTGTCCGATCAACGACGCCACAATGTCGTTCGCCGCATCCGGCGCAAACAATAGCGGCCCGCGATATTCTTCCTCGACGATCGGCGCCTGCCGCAGCGCCACTACCGTATCCAGCATTTTCTTCGCTTCGCCCACCAGCTTCTCGCGCGTTGGCAATTCTTCCGCCCGCGCGACCATAAATGCGGGGCTCCGGCTCAGCCGCATTCCGTCGGCCGCTTGTGCCGAGCTACTTAATGTCACGCTATAGGTCGTCTTTCCGCTCCGCGTCACCGTGCCTTCGGAATTCACCAGGTACTCGTTGACCGCCGTGAACCTCGCCGACGCCGTCACGGACTGCACGTCGGGATACTTCCGATACAAATCCGTCACTTCCTCCAGCGTTTTCTTCCATCCCGCTTCATCGACTTTCAGCGACACAGTCGGCTCGACCGCAATCATCGGCGGCGCCTTCGCGAAGTCATCCACGGGGTTCGGGTCCACGCTGAACTGCTTCAGCGCCGCCTGTTTTTCCGCTAGCCCCTGTCCCGCTGCTTTGTAGGCGTCGTCGGTTGCCAGCCAAATCTGGTGGCGCAGCGCAATCGGATCGTTATCCAGCGGCAATAGGGTGGACTCGCCCTGGCTCCTGCCGAAATGACTGTCTTGCTTGTAGTCGCCGATGCGCACCACCACTCGCAGCACGCGAGCGTGAATGTGCTGGTTCTCGCGTAAGGCCCCAAACGCCGCCTCCGCGCCAATGTCCTCGACTTCGCTCACGCGGTACTCGACGAAATACGGGGGCTGCACCTGATCCATTTTGAGTTGCCCTTTGGACCGGTCCAATTCTGTTAGCAACGCCTCGAGCAGGCCGTCACCTTTGGCCGCCGCGTGCGCCGCCACCATTGCCGCATCCGGAGCCGTTTTCGCTTCCTCGGATGCCGCGTGACTTGGCCATGCATTTATCGCCAGCAGCGAGGCAATCACCATTCCCGTAAATTTTTTGTTCGAACGCAAACTTGTCAGCAGGTGAAGGATTTTCATGGCTTCACCTCCGCCTTCACTTGCGCATCTTTGGCCGCACCCGCTTCTTCAAATCCCGGCGGAGGCAGCAGCGGCGGGCGTTCGTGCTCGTGCGCGCGCTTCTGCACTTCCATTTCGGAGAACAGCATCGATGGCGCAACTGCTGCCACCGGCACCTGCCCGCTCTCTGCTCCACACACGCCGTTGAAAACTTTTTGCTGGTCTCCGGTTGTCAGAATCCGTGTCAGCGCCGCCAGCGGCGTACCCACAATGTCTACTCCGCGCACCAATTCATCGGGACGCCCATCGGCATAAACTTTGTAGACCAGCACCGGAAGCACCTGGAACGCCTGTGGCAGCGAACGCTGCGTCAGCGTAAACCCGCCTTGAATATCGTCGAAATACAACCCGTACGGCTTGCCCTGCTTTTTCACTTCGTCGATCAGTTTTTGCCGCATGTCCGATTCGGGCACCGTTTGCGTGGAGGTCACGATCAAATTTCCCTGGCGTCCCGTCGGCATCCGGCCGGGCTGGTTTCTCCCGTGTCCATTCGATTGCTCGAAATTCTTGATCGGCATCCGCGACATCAAAAAGTTTTTCAGCACTCCATCCTTGATCACTTCCACGCGCCGCGATGGTTCGCCTTCGTTGTCAAAGTCGTACGCTCCTGCCAGCTTCATCCCCGCAAGCTCGTGCACCGTCGGATCGTCGGTCACGCTTAGAAATTTCGGCAATACTTCCTGCCCGATTTTTTTTGTAAATGTTTGTCCTTCTTCTTCATCGCGCTGCCGGTGGCCTTCCAGCCGGTGCCCCAGCACTTCATGGAAAAAGACCGCCGCCGCCCGCCCGCTCAATATCGCCGGCCCATCGTATGGCTCCGCGACCGGGGCCTTGCGCAGGGCGATCAAGTCCGTGGCCATTTTTTCGATCTTACCCGTGAGTTCGGCTTCGCTTGGCAAGCCGCTGGCTGCGGGGGCCTGAAATGTTTCCACGCGCAGCAAATCCATGCCATCGTCGGCGCGCGTCTGCGCTTCCATAACCAGGCGCACAGAAGCGCTCGGCGAAACGATGGCGCTGCCTTCGCTCGAAACCATCCGCGAATTCGAACGCTGCGCCTGAATCATTACTGTGGCGTAGTACACCTCCGGGTATTTCCGGAACGCTCCCGAAAGTCTCTTGATCTCGCCTTCCCACGCCGTGCGATCAAAGGCTGCAGGGGCAGGCGTTTCCTCGAGGTGCGTCTGCGGCTTCTCTTGCGAAAAGTCCGGGGACTTGTCCTCTTCTTCGGCGCGCACCGCGGTGTTCGTTCGAACGTTCAGCAGCGAAGGTACAGCCCGCTTGTACTCGCGATCCGTCAGTTCCCACAATACTCGCGCGATGGCGTCCGCATCGCTTCCTAGCGGCAGGCTCCCCGAAGTCACTCCGCTCGGGCGGCTCTGCCCGTGGGTATTGTCCAATTCCGGTTTACCCACGCGCATATTCACATCGGCGAAGCGGCGCTGTGCGGCGCTATTGGTCACCAAACTCCCGTAAGCTCCCACCAGCACCACGAAATCCATGTCGTACACCGTATAACTGAGGTAGTAGGGGGGCTGCTCGCCCTTGGCCAGCTCTGTAGTCGCCCGCCCAATCTCGGTCTGCATGGCTTTCAACACCGGATCGTTCGCCGCGCTTGCTGCAGCCGGGGCCGCCGACTTATCGCCCGCGGCGGCCGTAAACGGCAATGCCGCAAGCTGCGCCACCAGCATCCAGCACGCCGCCCCGCGCAGCAATTTCATCCCGCGGAAAGGCAATCCTCCGCGGGTTCTTGAGGATTTAGAAATGATCATGAAATGTGAGCTCCCATACCAAGGCCGACCCATGAGTGCGAATCAGGAAAAAGTTGAACCAAATTTGAGTATGCCTGAGTGTTTAGGAGCGCGCAAACAAGCAGTTGCCGAAGCGTTCGCCAGGGTAGCGGGGTGGGCTTGCGGCGAAATGCAAATGACGCTGATACAGTCTCGGTGACCATGGTATAATGACTATGGACGTAGAGGAGTCCGGATATGAAAACGATGGGCGCCGGCGCTTTTAAGGCCAATTGTCTGGCGATCATGGATGAAGTGCAGTCCAAGCGGGTGACAGTGGTGATCACCAAACGCGGCAAGCCGGTGGCGAAGCTCGTTCCGGTGAACCAAGGCAAGGATGACATCTTCGGTTTTCTTGAAGGCAAGGTCAGGATTGTCGGCGACGTCGTTTCACCGGCCCTCACGTTGGAAGAGTGGGGCAATCTAGCGTGATTCTGCTCGATACGCATGTCGTGCTGTGGATGACATCCGATCCGGCCCGGTTGTCCGCCAAAGCCAAGGCCACGATTGAAGAAACGCGCAAGCGTGGGGAAGGCTTGGCTATCTGCGATATCACACTTTTGGAAGTGGCAACTCTCGGGAGCAAGGGCCGCCTCGAGCTGGCCATCACCCTAGAATCATTGTTGCAAGAACTAGAGGAGCGCTTCATCGTACTGCCGATCAGTTCGCGCGCGTGCGCGCGCACGGTAACGTTTCCCGCGAGCTATTCCAAAGATCCGGCCGATCGCATTATCGCGGCGACGGCACTGGTGGAAGGTTTGACTCTGTTGACGGCAGATCGAGAGATTCGCCGGTCCAAAGTGGTTCCCACGATTTGGTAGGGTGAAGTCAAGAACTGCGGCGTGCCGGGCGATTCAGGAGTCGCCGAAGCGTTCACCGGGTTTAAGATGCGCGCCGTTGAAAAATTCCAGCGCGGAAACCTCTTTGCGTCCCTCGAGCTTGACGCGGGTCAGTCGAGTGGCGCTGCTACCACCACACGCAACGAACACTCCGGCTTCAGGTTTATCCGGAAAGGCGAATGAGCCCGGCGCGGTATTGAAACCGGCGTTCGAAAGTGGTTCACCCCAGACGTGGCAGCTCTGTCCGCGGAATGTTGTGTAGGCTCCGGGCCAGGGAGTGAAGCCGCGCATGCGGTTGTAAATCTCGGCTGCTGGCCGTGCCCAATCGATCCGGCCATCTTCTTTCTTCAGTATGGGCGCGTAGCTGGCTTCGGGGTGGTTCTGGGGTTTCGGAGCAATCGTTCCGGCCGCCAATCCGCGCAGAGTTTCTGCCATCAGGGGTCCGCCAAGTTCGGATAGTCGCGCCGCAAGCTCGGGCGTTGTCTCCTTGGCGCCAATCTCGATTTCGCGCTGAAGGAGCATCTCGCCGGTATCCATTCCGGCATCGATGCGCATGGTCGTTACGCCCGTTCGAATCTCACCGTTCACGATGGCCCAGTTGATGGGCGCGGCTCCGCGGTATTTCGGGAGCAGGGAAGCGTGAAGATTAATCCAACCCAGTTTTGGAATCGACAGCAAGCGTGCGGGGATAATCTGTCCGTAAGCGATGATCACGACGCAGTCGGGAGCCAACTTTCGCAGCAACTCTTCGCTCTCTGGCGTCCGGATCTTTTCCGGCTGGTGCACTGCAAGGTTGGCTGCCAGCGCCGCCTCTTTCACTGGGGAAAAAGAAACTTCCTGCCCACGACCGCGCGGCCGGTCGGGCTGGGTAATCACGCCAATGATTTTAGAGTCAGTTTGTGCGAGAAGAAGTTTCAACGTGGGGACGGCGAATTGAGGGGTGCCGCAGAAGAGAAGGCGCACGGTTTAGTCCGTTGCAATGGATCGGCTGAGATTCTTTGTTCCGTAAAAGCATTCGGAACGCAAAAGGCGCGCTGCGCTCGAGATGATATTCATCGGTGGTCGCACCTGACGGCGTGAGTATACTCCTTGGGCGGACCGAAAAAGCGGCAGTTGGGCTGCCGCACTCCAAGTTACCACTCGCCCTGTTTCCGGAGCTTCTTGATTTTGCGTTTGATTAAATCGCGCTTCAGCATGCTGAGGTGCTGCAAGAAGAGTATGCCGTTCAGATGGTCGATCTCGTGGCAAAACGCGCGCGCCAATAAATTTTCGCCGCGGATTTCAAACTCTTCGCCCTTGGCGTTTTGTGCTTTGATGGTCACAAACTGCGGCCTCATCACGTAGCCGCGAAATCCCGGAATCGAGAGGCAGCCCTCTTCTTCCCGGACTTCTCCTTCGGCGTGAATAATTTCCGGATTTGCCAGGACGATCTTGGCTTCGGGATTTTTTCCACCGGTGACATCCACGACCGCCAGGCGCAAGCTTTTTCCGATTTGCGGGGCCGCCAGTCCCACGCCCTGCGCGGCGTACATGGACGCGAACATATCCTCCGCAAGCTCTTCCAATTCCGCATCGAATTTTTTTACCGGCACGCCCGGCTTCTCCAGGATGGCGTCGCCATACTTCACGACGGGATAGATCTTGCGCGCAGGAGACGGCGCTTGAACCGTCTCGGTCGCCGCGGGCGCGGCCGCTTCAGAAATCTTCGATTTGTTTGCCATAGTTGTCGAAATTCCGCCGCATCTCCGCGAGTGAATCTCCTCCAAATTTTTGCAGAAAAGCATCCGCGAGCACAAGGGCCACCATGGCTTCTCCAGCCACAGCTCCGGCAGGCACCACACACCAGTCGGACCGCTCGTAAGCGGCCTTCACCGGCTCTTTGGTCACCATGTCCGCGGTGTGCAGCGGTTGCCGCAGCGTCGAAATCGGTTTCAGGTACCCGCGCACGATCACGTCTTCGCCGTTGGTGATCCCGCCTTCCACTCCGCCCGCGCGGTTGGTATGCCGCCGGAACCGCCGCTCGGCCTTTTCATAAAAAATTTCGTCCTGCACTTCGCTGCCGAACGAGCCTGCCCCGGCCACTCCGCCGCCGATTTCCACCGCCTTCACCGCTTGCACGCTCATCAACGCCTGGGCCAGCCGCCCATCCAGTTTTTCGTCCCACTGCGCGTGGCTGCCCAGCCCGACAGGAACATTGTGCGCGACGATTTCAAAAATCCCGCCCACGGTGTCCCCGGCTTTCAACACCGCATCGACTTCCGCTTTCATTTTTTCCTGTACGCCCGCATCGATGCACCGCAGCGGTGAGTCCAGGTCCTTGCTCACGGCCTGGATTTTTTTCCAAGGGGCCGGCTTTTCCAGCCGCACATGCCCCACTTGAATCGTGTGACTCGCGATCTCTGTGCCAAATTCTTTCAAGAGTAGTTTTGCAAACGCCCCGGCGGCCACGCGCGCCGCGGTTTCCCGCGCCGAAGCCCTCTCCAGAATGTAGCGCGCGTCGTGGTAATCAAATTTCTGCGAGCCTGCCAGGTCCGCGTGCCCCGGCCGGGGCGCCACCAGCTTTCGCGCGTCGGGGTCCTCGGTCCCCGCCTCCACCGGCAGGATCTTTTCCCAATTCGCCCAATCGCGATTCTCAATGCGCAACGCGATCGGCGCACCGATCGTTTTCCCGTGGCGCACTCCGGCAAAAACTTCTGCGGTGTCTTTTTCAATTTTCTGGCGCCCGCCGCGCCCATAGCCAAGCTGCCGCCGCCGCAATTCGTGATTGATGAATTTCAAGTCAACCGGCATTTGCGCGGGCAGACCGGAGATAAACGCCAGCAGCGCCTGTCCGTGCGACTCACCAGCAGTATAAAAACGAAGCATCCCCGTCCATTCCTAGAACGAAATTGCGCCACTGCGATTCAAAACAAGCGGAATACAAACAGTGTAGCCGCCGTCGCCCCGCGCGTCCAGCGCGCTGCGATTAGACACGGCCGAGCCACGGCCCAATTCAGATGCGGTGGCGGGTCAGTTTTCGATAATCCGACTACCAGGAGTCTGCTAGCCGGGAGTCACAGTGGATGGCGCGGCGGGTGCAACCGTAAGCGCTTTGATGTCGCTCATGAGCTTGTCCATCGCTGCCTGGAAATTCTGCATGCCCGTGGATTTCTTGGCTACTTGAACAACGGGTTCCGAGAAGGCCCACAAGATGATGTGGGACTTGGGGTCGAGGAT
>Ga0210409_10007936_pt1 | contig 10875 bp, 7 predicted proteins | sample IncBWH17MmetaG_FD_161649 | JGI IMG/M metagenome (GOLD analysis project Ga0210409, IMG submission 161649) | Forest soil microbial communities from Barre Woods Harvard Forest LTER site, Petersham, Massachusetts, United States - Inc-BW-H-17-M | ecosystem: Environmental > Terrestrial > Soil >...
TTGCCGGAACGGGCTGGCCATTTGCGGCAAAGAACGCCGCGATGTCCGACGGGACATAGCCGCCGCCCAGTTCGACAATGGCAATGACGCCGCCGCCGCCGAGATTGGACGGCCAGTCATAGGCCCGGCACAGATCGCCGACGGTCCACTTCATGGGCGCAGCGGCAGCCTGCGCGAATACGCCTTGAGTCGGCCGCTTGAAATAGGGCTGGGGCAGAGAGGGTTGCGGTCCGATCGCGGGGGCCGGCGAGGCAAGCTGAAAATACGCGCCGACCTGCTGTGGCCGGGCAGGGGCTGCCCGCCAGCCCACGCCCTGCGCCGGCGCCAGTTGCGGCGCGGCGAGCCCGACCGCCATCACGAAATCGGCTTCGTCCTTGGTGTAGGCCGGGTCCCAGTGCACGTTGTCCGGCACGTGGGAGTGTCCATAATGCCCGCTCCTGGTGGTCCAGTTCTCGACGCTGCGGTTGTGATGACCGGGATCGCCGCCGTTTTGCGGCGGATTCGGATAGCCGCTCGGCCACACCGGCGTCACGCCATGGGTGGCTTCGATCCAGCGGCACAACAGCCCGGCATTGGTCAGCGCGGCGCGGTCTTTCGGCCGTCCGGCAAACCCGACGAGCTCGAATTGAATGGCCGAACTGCGGTTGGTCTCGACGCTTCCGGTATGTCGCAGCGCTCTTGCGGCGATTCCGGTGTCGAGATGCTGGTAGATATGCGCGGCGTCGACTGTGAAGTGCGGGATGGAATGGGTCTGCTGGTAGGTGCCGAACGCGCCCTCGGCGGTCGAGCCCTCGGTCGTGTGGTGGACGATCTTGAAGGGAGCGTCGGCGACATAGTCCCCGCCATCCCACGGCAGAGGCATCCAAATGGCACGCTGCCACCTCGCCATGGTCCTATTCCTCTACCAGAAACGCCACTCCTGCCGCGCGAAAATCACGCGACGCACACACGATCAGGCACGCAAAAAGCTTCGATAGAACCTGCGCGTTAGAAAAACTGGACGTTGCAGGATTGTCAATGGTGATGAAAGACGCAGAAGGCCGGTCGCTCGTTAACCGAGCGGCGAGTGGCCGCGCAAATTGGGGTTGATTCGACGGTCAATCACATATCAGATGGATCGAGTGATCAGTTCTTTGTTGCGGGAGGGATCATGCTGACCGGCCGGGCGATTTACATCTGGCAGTTGCGAAAGATCCTGACCCCACAAACGATCGATGACGCGATCGCCAAGGCCGTGCGCGCAAAACTCTCGAGCGTGTGGGTCAAGATCGGCGACGGCACGCAGCCCTTCGCCAACATCAAGGGCGCGACCGCCGATCTGTTCCGCGGCTTCATCGACAAATGCAACGCGGCGGGACTCTCCGTACTCGGCTATCACGTGCCGTGGTGCGCGACCGAGCAGGCGGCGCGGGACGAGGTCGCATTCGCTGCGCAGACCGCGGCGTCCTTCGATCTCGCGGGCATCGTCGTCGACAACGAGGACGGCGCCAACTACTTCAAGGGAACGCAAGCGACCGCGGCGCTGTATGCGCAGTCGCTGAAGCAGGCGATGAGCGCCGCGGGCAAGCTGATGGTGATGTCGAGCAACGACATCATCTCCGTGCATCCGAAATCGTATGCGCTGACCATCGGCGTCGAGATCGACGTCAATGCGCCCCAGGTCTATTACGGACAGTCGAGGAGCATCGCGAGCCGCTTGGAATGGGCCGAGCGCGAGAACGCCGTTCTGAGCAAGCCGTTCTTTCCGGTCGGCGCAGCCTTCATGCAGAAGCCGAAATCGAGCGAGGGCGGTTTCGTCGATCCGGTCGCCTGTGCCAACGGTGCGCGGGAGTTCATCGAACTGGTGTCGGCGCTGCATGCGGACAAGCCGGACGCCTATCCGGGTTATGGCTTCTGGAACTGGGATGAGTCGCCGGAGCAGTTCTGGGATGTGCTCTACGACACGCCGGTGTTCGTCACGGTGGCGATGGCCGCCGCGGCGGCACCGCCCCCGCCGGCGCCGCCGATCGCAGCCGCAGCCGCCGCTCCAGCGGCGCCCGGAGCGCTTGCCGCGCCGCCATCACCGGGCTGGGTGCTCTCGGTCCGCCGCCTCAGGAGCGAACTGCGCGCCGGCGAGGGATTTGCGCGCACCGTCGGATCCTACGCGGTGCTGCATGACGGCGTCGTTCAGGACACGCTGATGGGCACGACGGTCGAGCGTCAGGGCCCGGGCGACAACGGCCCGACCGGCGTCCGCGAGCATCGCTGCATCGCTGCCGGCACTTATCCGCTGGCCTCGCACGCCAGCGCGAAATATCGCACCACCGGCTACCACGTCGATGGAAGCCATCCACGGCCCGCGCTCGAATTGCTCGACACCGGCGACCGCACCGCGATCCTGGTGCATCCGGCCGACCATTATGGCAGCACGATCGGCTGCATCAATCTGTCCGGCCCGCTCCAAAATGCGGACTCCGATCTCGTCCTGCCCGACAGCATTGCGCGGGTCGTCGCCGTGATCGAGGATTTGCGCCGCTTTGGCGGCGGACGGCTGTCGCTGGGCGAAGACGGCAGGATCGCCAACGCGAAGATCGTGGTCGCGGATATCGCTGCGCCGGGCCCAATGGCCGCGCCGGCGTTCGCGGCGCAGGCGCTGGCCGCCGAACCGGATTGCCTGATCTACGAGCAGGCCAGTGGCCGCATGCTGGTCAGGGAATCCGGAACCTACGACACCATCGGCGTGGGCTATTCCGGATCGGCGTCGCGCGGCGGCAAGAACGACCCGAGCAAGCAGTGCGTCAAGGAAACCGGGCCGCTCCCGCGCGGCCGCTACACCATCGGTCCTCCGATCGTCGGACCGTCGCCCTACTCACTGCGCCTCACCCCCGATCCGGCGAACGACATGTGCGGCCGTTCAGGATTTCTGATTCACGGCGACTCGATCTCGCATCCCGGCAATGCGTCGGACGGCTGCATCATCCTGACGCGGCCCGAACGCGAGGCGATCGTCAAGACCGGCCTCACCTTGCTGATCGTCGTCGAAGCGATTTCGGATTGAGCGGACAAGATTAATTTTGTCGCCCCCGGAATGACGGCGATGAGAGCTCACAGCCCCTGGCTCGCCACCCATGCCGCGAGAACCGCGCGCTCGTCAGCGGTGATCTCGGTGACGTTGCCCGGCGGCATCGCGCTCGACCACGCCGCCACCCGCCCGATCAGCCGCGCATTGCGCTTGATGTGGTCGGTTGAGTCGAGCAGCACCGCCTTCGGCGCAATCATGATGCCGGTCCACACCGGTTCCGCGGCATGACACATGCTGCAGCGGGAGAGCACGATCTCCTCGACTTGCGCATAGGTCGGCGGCGCGGGGAGCGAGGCCGCTTTGGCGTCGCGCGGGCCGGCCGCCGACAACAGAGCGATTGCGATCATGCCGAGCGCAGCGATGCCCCACACCCACCACGGCGAGGCGCGGCCGGCATGGCGCTCGTTGAAGAAGTGCCGGATGATCGGGCCGAGCGCGAGCACGATCGCGACGATCAGCCAATTGTAGCGGGTGGCGAACAGCAGCGGGTAGTGATTGCTGATCATCAGCACGACGACCGGCAAGGTCAGATAGTTGTTGTGGACCGAGCGTTCCTTGGAGGTCTTGCCGAGTTTCGCCTCCGGCGCCTGGCCGGCCAGCAGCGCCGCAACGATCTTCTTCTGGTTCGGGATGATCAGGGCAAAGACGTTGGCGACCATGATGGTGCCGATGATGGCGCCGATCTGGTTGAAGGCGCCGCGCCCGGAGAGCACATGCGTGAAGGCGTAGGTCAATCCGACCAGGAAGACGTAGCCGCCGAGCGCAAACGGCAGCTCATGCGCGGCAAGCCCGCTGCGGCAGGCGGCCTCATAGAGCAGCCAGGCCAGCGCAAGGCTTCCGAGGCTGAACAGGCCGGCCTGCAGCGGCGTCAGATCGAGGATCGACTTGTCGACCAGGAACAGGTCGGCATCGAGGTAATAGACCACGACCATCAGCGCAAAGCCGGAGAGCCAGGTGGTGTAGGCCTCCCATTTGAACCAGGTCAGCTCGTCCGGCATCTGCGACGGCGCGACCAGGTATTTCATGATCCGGTAGAAGCCGCCGCCATGGACCTGCCACGCCTCGCCCTGCACGCCCTCAGGCAGACCGCGCTCCGGCTTGAGGCTGAGATCGAGATGGATGAAGTAGAACGAGCTTCCGATCCAGCCGATCGCCGCCACCACATGCAGCCAGCGCAAGATCAGGCTCAGCCATTCGGAAAGGATCGTTCCCCACATCGCCGCTTCCACTTGTCACGCCGCCGCGCTTCGCGCGTTCGCATCAACGGTTCGGCGGACGGACGACCGCCAAATGGCCCCGCCGCAATCTGTTGCATCGATTGCGTGCCTTTTCCAGCGCTTCCAAAGGGCAGCTCTTGCCCATGGGACATGCGTCCGCGGTTCGATTGGTGCCGGAAGGGCGGGGTTTTCGGTGCGTGACCGGGAGAGGGGCGCTCAAAAATGCGGCAAGGTAAGATGTGCATCTCGGTCGATCGGTGGACATCTCCAGGCCGATCCATTTCAATGGTCTTCGAAGGTGTGGGGCGTGTTCGATGAAGAAGCTGGTATTGCTCGTGCTCATGGTGTCCGTGCCGGCCTGGTCGCAAACAAGGCTGACACCCAAGGACACGCCGAAGCAGGCGAGCAAGCGCGTCGACGATTGTGCGCCGATCGGCCGCACCGAGGACGGCAAGCTGGTCTATTCGATGACGTGCGAGAAGCTGCCGGCGCCGCCTCCACCGCCGCCGCAGGCCGAGGCCAGGCAGGCGCCGGCAGCCGAGCCGGAAGGACAGCGCGGTGGGCTGTTTGGCTGGTCCTACGACCGGCGGCCGAAGGAGTGAGCGCAATGACCGACGGCGGCTATCCCCGCGATCTCCGTGGCTACGGCCGCAATCCGCCCGATCCGAAATGGCCCGGCGGCGCCCGCGTCGCGGTGCAGTTCGTGGTCAATTTCGAGGAGGGCGGCGAGAACAATATTTTGCACGGCGACCGCGCATCCGAGGCGTTTTTGTCGGATGTATTGGGCGCGCAGCCCTGGCCTGGAAAACGCCACGCCAACATCGAGTCGATGTTCGAATATGGCTCGCGCGCCGGCTTCTGGCGGCTGTGGCGGATGTTCACCGAACGCAAGCTCAAGACCACCGTGTTCGGCGTCGCAACCGCGCTGAAGCGCAATCCCGAGGTGGTCGCCGCCATGCAGGAGGCCGGCTGGGACATCGCGAGCCACAGCCTGAAATGGATCGAGCACAAGGACATGTCGGAAGCCGAGGAGCGGCACGAGATCGCGGAAGCGATCCGCGTGCACACCGAGGCGACGGGCGCCCGCCCGCTCGGCTGGTACACCGGGCGCTCCTCGATCAATACCAACCGGCTTCTGATGGAGGCGGGCGGCTTCCTCTATCTCTGCGATTCCTATGCCGACGATTTGCCTTATTGGATCAACGGTGCAGGAGGTCCGCAGCTCATCATCCCCTATACGCTCGATGCCAACGACATGCGCTTCGTCAATGCGCAGGGTTTTGGCGGCGGCGATCAGTTCTTCACCTATCTGAAGGACAGCTTTGACGTGCTCTACGCCGAAGGCGAGACACAGCCGAAGATGATGTCGGTTGGGCTACACTGCCGGCTGGTCGGACGGCCAGGCCGCGCCGCGGCGCTGCTGCGGTTTCTCGACTATGTGCAGGCGCACGACCGGGTCTGGGTGCCGACGAGGCTCGAGATCGCCCAGCATTGGCGCCAGAACCTCATGCATCTCGCCTCCGGCGCGCCGAACCTGGGTTAGATCATGTCGACCATCGCTCTGTCCGAACTGAACGCACTCGGCAGGGACGGCTTTGTCGCCGCGCTCGGCAATGTCGTCGAATATTCGCCTGACATCGCCGCGCAGGTCGCGGCCCGGAGACCGTTCGCCGGCGTCCAGGAATTGTACGACGCCATCAAGGCGGTCGTGGAACGCGCGCCGGGCGATGTGCGGCTCGCTCTGATCAGGGCGCATCCCGATCTCGCCGACAAGACCCAGCGCGCCGCCGGTCTCACCGCCGATTCCAATGCCGAGCAGAACAGCGCCGGGCTCGATCGGCTGTCGGACGCGGAATATGACGCGTTCCAGCGCGTCAATGCTGCCTATCGCGCGAAATTCGGCTTTCCCTTCATCGTCTGTGTCCGCCGCCATACCAAGGACTCCGTTCTCAGGGATTTCGAGCGCCGCCTGCCGAACGACGCCGCCACCGAGGCGCAGAATGCGATCAAGGAAATCTGCCGGATTGCGGCCCTGCGGCTCGATCAGCTTGTCGTTGGTGACGCGCGGCTCAAAGTCCACGGCCGGCTGTCAACCCATGTGCTCGATACAAGCAGCGGCAGGCCCGCGGCGGGAATTGCGATCGAGCTCGTTGAGTTGTCCGAGCTCGGGCCGAGCCGCGTGATCACGCGCGCGATCACCAACGATGACGGCCGCACCGATCGGCCGCTGATCGGCGGCCGGCCGGTGCCGATCGGCCGTTATGAGCTGAGTTTCGCGGTCGGCGACTATTTTGCCGCGCGCGGCGTGCCGCTCGCCGATCCGCCGTTCCTGGATCGCATCCCCTTGCGCTTTGCGGTGAGCGAGCCGGAAGGCCACCTGCACGTACCGCTTCTGGTCACCCCGTGGAGCTACGCGACCTATCGCGGGAGCTGATTTAGGTCCGCCGTCATTCCAGGGCATGCGAAGCATCGAACTCAGGTACGCAATTGCGCACCTGAGAATCTCGAGATTCCGGGTTCGCCTCTTCGAGGCGCCCCGGAATGACGGGGCAAAACGAGACAGGCGGTTCACTTCGGCCCGTATTTCTCCTGCAGCAGCGGAAACAGACGGTCGGGCTTGAACGGCACCGCGGTGACGCGGATGCCGGTGGCCGCGGCGATCGCATTGCCGAGCGCGGCCGCCACCGGGTTGTAGGGGCTCTCGCTCATCGATTTGGCGCCGAGCGGCCCGAGCGCGTCCGTCGTGTCGGCGAACAACACTTCGGTCCGCGGCACGTCGGCGAAGGAGGGCAGGTGGTAGTCGCGGAAGCGCGGATTGATGATGCGGCCGCCGGCGTCGATCACCATCTCCTCGTACAGCGCTGCTCCGAGCGACTGCGCGACGCCACCTTCGATCTGGCCGCGGCATTGCATCGGGTTGGCGATCCGCCCGGCGTCCGCGGCCTGCACGCTCTTCAGGATTTTTATCTGTCCCGTGCCCCTGTTCACCGCGACCCGAAAGCCCTGCACGTTGAACGCGACCGAGCGAGGCGTGCCCTGCGAATTGCCGTGCGCGGTGAGCGGGGTGTTGCGCGCCTTCGCAGTCATCGCGAGCTCGGCAAAGGAAACGCGCTGCCCGCCGCAGATCACGGCGTCGCGGTCGAGCGCGCAGGCGGCGGGATCGGCGGCCAGCAGCTTCGCTGCGAACTGCTTGATTTCACCCGCAAGCCGTTCCGCCGCCTCCTGCGTCGCGCGGCCAGCGACAAAAGTGCCGGTCGAGCCGTAGGCACCGGTGTCGTGGCCGCCATGTGCCGTGTCGGATTGTCGCAGATGAATCCGCTCGACGACGGTTTTCAGCACGGTCGCCGCGATCTGGCGATGCACGGTCGAGGTACCGTTGCCGAACTCGGCGGTGCCGACGGTGAGATCGAAGCCGCCGCCGTCGCGCAAGCCAATCTCGACGTCGGCGATGTGGCCGTCCGGCGGCACGGTGTCGATCATGGTGAGTGCCATGCCATCGCCAATCAGCCATTCCTCCGAAAGCACGGGCTTCGGCGCTTCCGCCTGCATCGCGCGCTCGACCAGGTCGAGGCACTGGTCAAGCCCGTAGGAGCCATAGCGCACGTCGCTCTCGCCATAGCCCTGCGGCGACAGCATGGGATCGCCGGGCTTGACGACATTGCGGCGACGGATCTCGAACGGGCTGATGCCAAGCTGCTTTGCGAGCTCGTCGATCGCGGCTTCCACCGCGAACAGGGTCTGCGGCAGCCCGTAACCGCGAAAGGCGCCCGCGGGCACCGTGTTGGTGTAGGCGACGACCGCATCGACCTTCTTGTTGGCGCAGTCATAGACACCGACCGACTCGCCGCAGGAATGGAACAGCACGGGACCGGCGTGATTGCCGTAAGCCCCGGTGTTGGAGAGCACGTCGAGATGCAGCGCCGTGAGCTTGCCGTTCTTGTCCGCGCCCGCTTTCACCGCAATGCGCATCGGATGCCGCGTCGAGGTCGCGCAAAACTGCTCCTCGCGGGTGAATTCGAGTTTCACCGGCCGGCCCGTCTTCAGCGCGGCCAGCGCCAGAATATCCTCGACGAACATCTCCTGCTTGCCGCCAAAGCCGCCGCCGACGCGTTCGCAGAACACCCGGATTTTGCCCGGCGCACGATGGAAGATCCGGGCGAGCGCCCGGTGTGTCAGGAACGGCACCTGCGTGCTGGAGCGGACGTTGAGAACTCCGGATCCGTCGATCCACGCAAGCCCGCCATGGGTCTCGAGCGCCGCGTGCTGCACGCGTTGGGTCGTGAAGGTGCCCTCATAGGTGACGGCGGCGGTCGCCAGCGCCGTCGCAACGTCGCCGAACTCGCCATGCGCTTCGGCGACGATGTTGCGCGCGGCATTGGCGACGCGCTGTTCCTTGGTCCGCCCGGGATGAAGCACGGGCGCATCAGGCGCAATCGCCTGCGCCGGATCGAACACCGCAGGCAGAATCTCGTAATCGACCTTCAGGCGCCGGCAGCCTTCTTCCGCCGCCGCTTCATTCTCCGCGACAATGGCTGCGACCCTTTGCCCGACGAAACGCATCACGGGATCGAGCATCCGCGTATCGTCCGGGTCCATCCACGCTTTCTCGTGGCGTGCCGTGGAGTAGAGGACATCCGGCGCGTCCTCATGAACGAGCACCGCGTGCACGCCCGGCACGGCCAGCGCCGCGGTCTTGTCGATCGCGACGATCCGGGCATGCGGATGCGGCGAGCGCACGAGCTTGATGTGCAGCAGGCCCTCGATCGCAGTGTCGAACGTATAGGGCGCCTGGCCGCGCACGACCTGGGGACCGGCGGGCGCGGGCAGGCTGCGGCCGAAGGCCTCGCCGGCAGCGACCTGCTCGACATTCGTCTTGCCGTCGAGTGCGTCCTCGATCGCGCGATAGCCGGTACAGCGGCAGATATTGCCCTTCAGCGCGGCGCCGAGATCCTGCCGCTGCGCCTGGTTCAGCGACGCGCAGGTCAGGATCATTCCGGCCGTGCAGAAGCCGCACTGAAAGCCCTGCGCGTCGAGAAAGGCCTGTTGCAAAGGATGCAGCGCGCCATCCTTCGCAAGCCCCTCGATGGTGGTGATCGCGTGGCCGTCGCCGCGAAAGGCCGGGATCAGGCAGCTGTGCACCGGCTCGCCGTCGATCAGCACGGTGCAGGCGCCGCAATCGCCGGCGTCGCAGCCCTTCTTGACGCCGAAATGGCCTGTCTCGCGCAGGAAGGTTCGCAGGCATTGCCCAGGCCGGGGCGTCGCGGAAAATTCCTTGCCGTTGATCACAAAGGTCATGACCGCGCGGCACCCGAAAGTTCGGTGCGAATCTCCTCGGCAAGCCGCAGCGTCATGGCCTTGCGCCAGAGCGGCTTGCCATGAACATCGTCGTGATAGAGCTCGTCGGTGATGCGATCGAGGATCGTCGTGCGCAGGCCGCCCGCATCGGGCGGCGCGGAAAAACGAAGCTGGATGGGACGCACGGTCGAGGCCGTCACCGTCAGCAGGAAATCTCCGTCTCGCCCGGCCGTGCCGATCAGCAGCGCGGCCGAGCGCCCGACCGGCGTCAGCGAGATCTGGCGAAACGCCGCGCGGCGCTTCAACGCCGTCAAAGGAACGTCGATCTGGCGCAGGAGATCGCCGGACGCAAGCACATTGCCTTGATTGCCGGTGACGAAGTCGGCGACTGGAATTTTCCGCTCACTGCCGTCGGCCTTCCAGATCGTGCAGATGCCCTCGAGCGCCGCCGTGAGCGCGATCATCGGCCCGGCCGGCAGCGACATGCAGAGATTGCCGCCGACGGTCGCGGTCTTCCAGATCTTGAACGAGGCCAGGAAGGCGCGGCAGCATTGATTGATCAACGGCGCGGCCAGCCAATCGGCGGGGCAGGCGAGCGCGTCGAGCTGCGCCACCGTACAGGTCGCAGCACAGCTCAATCCCGCTTCGCCGAGCGTGAGCGCAGGCCATTTGAGGTCGGTGAGATCGATCAGGCGCATCAAATGGACCTGCGGTTCCGAGAACAGCCAGGTCCCGCCCGCAAGCCAGGCATCGCCGGCCGTCCAGGCGGGCAGCTCGGTCCGGCTTCGCGGCCGGACCACATCCGTGATGGTGTTCAAGTCCATATGTACGCTACGCTCCGAAAGCCAGAAGGAAACCTTGCAAGACCGGCGCCAACCCGCAAGTGGACAGATTGCTCCTCAAATTGCAGAAATTGAATTGCGGACAAGCGTTGCGTCAGGAGAGGATATCAAAGCACAATGAATGGGGCGCAATCGATCTGGATCAAGGATCCCCTTGCGATTTTTGCTGACGGTGCCGAACGCGGTATCGTGGTCAGACAGGGCCGGATTGTCGAACTGGTCCCCGCGGGAGTTGCGGCGACAACGGCGGATGCCGTGTTCGACGCCAGCGGCCATGTGGTGCTGCCGGGCCTGATCAACACGCATCATCACTTCTATCAGACGCTGACGCGCGCCTTGCCGGCGGCGATGGACCGCGAATTGTTTCCCTGGCTCCAGGCGCTCTATCCGGTCTGGGCGCGGCTCACGCCGGAGGCGCTCGACCTCGCCGTCACGGTGGCGATGGCGGAGCTTCTGCTGT